>Ga0265797_10000187_pt1 | contig 121689 bp, 113 predicted proteins | sample P2T30metagenome_FD_192433 | JGI IMG/M metagenome (GOLD analysis project Ga0265797, IMG submission 192433) | Plant litter microbial communities from East Loma Ridge, Irvine, California - P2 T30 | ecosystem: Environmental > Terrestrial > Plant litter > Unclassified | place: USA: California... | reverse complement strand
CTCAGAAGTGAAACGCCGTAGCGCCGATGGTAGTGTGGGGTCTCCCCATGCGAGAGTAGGGAACTGCCAGGCATCAAACCAGAAGGGCCCCGCGCGAAAGCGCGGGGCCCTTTCCCATGGAAAAAATCTACCTTAACGGAAAAGATTAGCGCGGAAAGCGTTATCCAGGCCGTGAAATATGCCTGAAATGAATTTTCTTTGATGCTATAGGTTTTTGAAGAGAAGCTAAAAACTTTATAGTTATACAGATCGGATGCACAACCGTAGCGTTAAGTTGACGGAAGCAAAGACCGCTCTGGCCGCAGTAAGATAGGAATAATATGTCTTCCGCACGGCAGCAGAAATGACCCTTCAGAGCGCTACTTATTACTGCATTCCGCCAGCCATTCCACAATAAACTGAGCAATTTCGTCAACGTTGTTAAGATCCAGTCGCGGCATATTCACCTCAATAGCAACGTCGCTGGCCACAGCAATCACTTTTTTATCCAGCAAGTCACTTAGCTCGCCCTTAACTCCCTCTCGCCACAGCACAATTTTTGGCACATCCTCGCCTTTAAAACCTTCGACCAGAATCAGATCTGTAATATTTTCATCAAATTGTGCAGCCAGGCCCCGCAACTCCAGTTTTATCGCGGCAGGCGTTTCGGTCATTAATGCCCAGCGTTGACTGCTGGCGACCATCACCTGATCGGCACCTGCTTTCCGTAATAGATAACTGTCTTTGCCTGGCGTATCGACATCCATTTCATGATGAGTATGCTTAATCAGACCCGGCCGTATTCCTTTCGCTTTCAGGCATGGGATGAGCTTAGTGAGAAGCGTCGTTTTGCCGGTGCCACTCCAGGCGACAACTGCCAATAATGGAAGCATTAAAGTTCCCCTGCCATACGTAACTCTTCAGCGGTATTCACATTCATAAAAACCTGCTCTTCCTCAGTGAACTCAACGGTATGTCCACCTTGCTGACGCATAAAATGCATGACCTTACGCTCGCCCTGTTGCAAAAAATGCAGGAGTTCATCAACACAGCGTCGATTGATCAGTGACAACATCGGATGGTCATGCTGGGTTGATTTTACCCACACAATAGGTGCCTCGGCTTTAGCCTGCCAAAGGCGTGCAACATAGTCTGCGGGGATAAAAGGTGTATCACAGGCGGTAAAAGCCGCCCATTCGGTTTCAATATTCTGCAATGCCGCGAGCATGCCCGCCAGCGGCCCCGGATAATCGTCCAGCGAATCGCCGATTACCTGACAGCCGCTGCGCTGATAACGATCCTGATGGCGATTTGCGCTAATGATCACTGTGCTCACCTGTGGCTGCAAACGCTTTAACACATGCTGATACAGCGGTTCGCCATTGAGCAGCATCAAACCTTTGTCCTGCCCGCCCATACGCGAACTGCGACCACCTGACAAAATAACGCCTGTAACATTAGCCTTCATGACCTACCTCAATGATGTTGGCGCAACGATTCGGGTAACGTAATGCTACCTTCTGCATGTGGAGATCATAATGAAATACCAACGCCATAACGAGCTTATTGAATTGCTTTCAGCTGCCTGGCTCACTGCGCCCGATCTCAACCTGCTCCAGTTTATTCAACAGATAGCCTGTGAGGCGGGATACAACGAAAATCTTGCAGACCTTACGGATGACGCGTTGATTTACCAGCTCAAAATGCGGGATGCTGCCAGCGACGCAGCCATCCCCGGCCTGAAAAAAGATTATGAAAATGATTTCAAAACGGCGTTGCTGCGTGCGCGTGGCGTGATCAAAGAGTGATATCAGTGCTATCCTTGCCCGCTCCGACAGCTAAACGAGCAGGCAATGATCATGAACGATGCCGCATTTAATTTCCACACGCTGGATCCTGAGACCATCGTTGATGCGCTCTGGGATACCGGTATTCGTGTGGAATCAGGGCTGACGGCACTTAATAGCTACGAAAATCGCGTTTATCAGTTTACCGATGAGGATAAGCGTCGTTATGTGGCGAAATTCTATCGGCCGCAGCGTTGGTCAGCTGAGCAGATCCTTGAAGAGCATACCTTTGCGCTGGATTTAAAAGCGGATGAAGTGCCCCTTGCCGCACCGCTTTTATTGCAGGGCAAAACGCTGCATCAACACGCTGGCTTTTGGTTTGCCATCTTCCCCAGCCTTGGGGGACGACAATATGAATCTGATAATGAAGATCAGATGGAAGCGGTTGGCCGTTTTATTGGTCGCATTCATCAAACCGCCGCTAAAGGCGCCTTTCATTCCCGTCCGACCATGGGTCTTGAGGAATATATTCTTCAGCCTCTTCAGCTGTTGGAAAACAGCCCGCTGATTCCGGTTAAGCTGAAGCCGCTTTTACTGGCGGCGCTGGAGCGGCTTGGCAAAACTTTACAACAATGCTGGCATACTGACTGGCGCCCTCTACGGCTGCACGGCGACTGCCATGCAGGTAATATCCTCTGGCGCGATGGTCCATCCTTTGTGGATTTAGATGATGCCCGAACGGGTCCTGCCATTCAGGATTTATGGATGCTGATTAATGGCGACCGTCAGGAGCAGCGTATCCAGTGGGATATTCTGCTTGAAGCCTACGGCGAGTTCAGCGACTTCGATCTACATGAATTGTCACTGATTGAGCCTTTACGGGCCATGCGCATGGTTTATTATCTGGCGTGGGTTGTTCGCCGCTGGCAGGATCCCGCTTTTCCACGCAGTTTCCCGTGGATGACCGATGAGGATTTTTGGCGCAGGCAAATTGGCTTATTTACCGAGCAGGAAAAGCTGCTGCATGAGCCGCCAATTCAACTGGCCCCTGTATTTTAATATGATGAATGGAGAGTTTGAACAGATGAAAAAGATTTGGTTGGCGCTGGTTGGCCTGATGCTGGCATTCAGCGCCTCAGCGGCGCAGTTCACCGATGGTCAGCAATATATCACCCTGGATAAACCTGCCACTGGCGAGCCGCAGGTTGTGGAATTCTTCTCCTTCTTTTGCCCTCATTGCTATCAGTTCGAGCGTGTTTATCATGTCAGCGAGACGGTGAAGAAAAATCTGCCTGAAAACGTTAAGGTGACGAAATACCACGTTGAGTTTTTAGGCGGCGAAATGGGCAAAACCGTTACTCAGGCCTGGGCTGTTGCCATGGCGCTGGGTGTGGAAGATAAAGTCGCGGCGCCCATTTTTGACGGTATTCAGAAAACCCAGACCATTACTGATGCTGACAGCCTGAAAGATACCTTCGTTAAAGCCGCAGGCATCACGCCAGCCGAGTATGATGGTGCCTTCAACAGCTTTGCGGTTAAAGCACTGGTCGCACAGCAGGAAAAGGCCGCGGTAGATGTCAATCTGCAGGGCGTGCCGGCGATGTTTGTTAATGGCAAATATATGGTGAATAACGGTGGTCTTGATACCAGCTCAATGGATACCGTAGCACTGCAATACGCTGACGTAGTAAAATTCCTCGTCGCGAAAAAGTAATATTTTTATCATCAAACGCATCAGTTTTACTGGTGCGTTTTTTTATGCCGGCATTTTGCCGCTGGGTAAATAAATAGCCCTAATGCGAAAATTTTTTTGCCGAATACGGCATTAAAAATTAGCTGTGCAAATTTAATATCCACATTGAAGTAAATCACGATTTATGCTCGCACCAGTCAATATATTTGTACAGGCTATTGATTTTAATCAGTTATATGTTTTAGTAAAATCTATATTATTGTAAGTCACAACAGGCTTGCAAATTTACGCACAAACTTATCCACAGGATGATCCAAAGGATCATCTCTTTCCTCGCTGCCCGTTCGCACTCTTTTATGCCGGTTGTTTTATCTTTTCTTGTCAGCTGTGGCATGCTTGTCACAAACATTGGCAACGAAGACGTAATGACTTATGGCTCAAATAGCAGAAAACCCACTGATTCTGGTCGATGGATCATCTTATCTTTATCGTGCTTATCACGCTTTTCCCCCGCTGACTAACAGCGCAGGCGAACCAACGGGTGCGATGTATGGCGTCCTGAATATGCTGCGCAGCATGCTGCTGCAATATAAGCCGAGCCACGTTGCAGTGGTTTTTGATGCCAAAGGAAAAACGTTTCGCGATGAGCTGTTCGAGCATTACAAATCGCATCGTCCACCCATGCCGGACGATCTGCGTGCGCAAATCGAACCTTTGCATCAGATGGTAAAAGCGATGGGCCTGCCGTTGTTGGCCGTTTCCGGTGTCGAGGCTGATGACGTCATCGGTACGCTGGCCTTGCAGGCAGACAAAGCGGGTCGATCGGTGCTGATCAGCACCGGTGATAAAGATATGGCGCAGTTAGTTACGCCGAACATCACGCTGATCAATACCATGAGCAACAGCATTCTTGGCCCGGAAGAGGTCAATGATAAATATGGCGTGCCGCCAGAGTTGATCATCGATTACCTCGCACTGATGGGCGATGCCTCCGACAACATTCCGGGCGTGCCAGGCGTCGGCGAGAAAACCGCGCAGGCGTTGCTGCAGGGATTAGGCAAAATGACTGCGCTCTATGAGAATCTGGATAAGGTGGCCGCACTTGGCTTCCGCGGTTCCAAGACCATGGCGGCCAAGCTTGAACAGAACAAAGAACTCGCGTTTCTTTCCTATCAATTGGCCACCATTAAAACCGATGTACCGCTGGATCTGAGTTACGAGCAGCTGAACGTAGCTGAGCCGGAAGTCGATTCACTGCTTTCGCTGTTCCGTCATTATGAGTTCAAGCGGTGGTGCAGCGATCTTGAAGAAGGGAAATGGCTGCAGGGTAAACGAGGCGGCGGATTTACTGCGTCTGCAACCGCTGTCGAAGCCGCGCCCGTCGTTGAGGCGACCAGCGTGCTCTCTGCCGACGGTTACGTCACCATTCTTGATGAAGAAACCTTCGATCAATGGCTGAAAAAAATCGCAGCCTGCGACGTATTTGCCTTCGATCTGGAAACGGATTCGCTGGACACGCTGACCGCTACTATTGTCGGCATCAGCGTGGCCGTTGCGCCGGGCGAAGCGGCCTATCTGCCGGTTGCTCATGATTATATTGATGCGCCACCGCAGCTCGATCGCGACTGGGTGCTGTCGCGCCTGAAGCCAATCCTTGAAGACAGCTCTGCCAGTAAAGTCGGGCAAAATCTCAAATACGATCGCGGCGTGCTGAAAAATTACGATATCGAATTACAGGGCATTAAATTCGATACCATGCTCGAATCCTACTTGCTGAACAGCGTTGTAGGCAAACATGACATGGATACGCTCTCAGCACGCTGGCTAAACCACAAAACCGTTACCTTCGTAGAGATTGCCGGTAAGGGCAAAAACCAGCTTACCTTTAACCAGATAGCGCTGGAGCAGGCTGCGCATTATGCCGCAGAAGATGCCGACGTCACGCTGCAGCTGCATCTGAAAATGTGGCCGGAACTGGAAAAGCAGACTGGACCGTTACGCGTTTTCAATGAGATTGAAATGCCGCTGGTCCCGGTGATTTCGCGTATTGAGCGAAACGGCGTGCTGATCGATCAGCATATTCTGGCCAGACATTCGCAGGAGCTAACGCTGCGCCTTGATGAGCTGGAGAAACAGGCGCACGAGCTGGCTGGCGAGCCGTTTAATCTCTCTTCTACTAAGCAGCTGCAAACTATTCTGTTTGAGAAGCAGGGCATTAAGCCAACTAAAAAAACGCCGGGCGGGGCACCATCAACCAGCGAAGAGGTGCTCGCTGAGCTGGCACTTGATTATCCGCTGCCTAAAGTGATCCTTGAACATCGCGGCTTATCGAAGCTGAAGTCGACCTATACCGACAAACTGCCGCAGATGATGAATCCGCTTACCGGACGCGTACATACCTCTTATCACCAGGCGGTAACGGCGACCGGCAGGCTCTCTTCAACCGAGCCAAACCTGCAAAATATTCCGGTGCGTAACGATGAAGGGCGTCGCATTCGCCAGGCATTTATCGCTTCGCCAGGCTGTCGCATTGTGGCAGCTGACTATTCGCAAATTGAGCTGCGCATTATGGCGCACCTGTCGCAGGACAAAGGTCTGCTACAGGCGTTTGCTGAAGGCGAAGATATTCACCGTGCTACCGCGGCGGAAGTGTTTGGCAGCCCGCTGGACAAGGTCAGTGGTGAGCAGCGTCGCAGCGCCAAAGCGATCAACTTTGGCCTGATTTACGGCATGAGCGCTTTTGGTCTTTCTCGTCAGCTCAATATCGGTGCCGGCGAGGCGCGGAAATATATGGACCTTTACTTCGAGCGTTATCCTGGCGTGTTGCAGTATATGGAAAATACGCGCAAATTCGCCGCAGAAAAAGGGTATGTGGAGACACTGGATGGCCGTCGTCTGTATCTGCCGGACATCAAATCCAGCAATGCGATTCGTCGCAAAGCCGCCGAGCGTGCAGCGATCAATGCGCCAATGCAGGGTACCGCAGCAGACATTATCAAACGCGCCATGATCGAAGTTGATCGGTGGCTCCAGCAGCAGCCGGATGTGAAAATGATCATGCAGGTTCACGATGAGCTGGTGTTTGAAATGAAAGAGTCCCTGCTGGATGAAGCCTGTGAGAAAATTCGCCAGCTGATGGAAAGCAGCATGCAGCTTGATGTGCCATTGCAGGTAGAAGTGGGCATTGGTGATAACTGGGATGAAGCGCACTGATTCCGTTATCGCGTTAGACCAGCAATAAGAAAACGCTCTGGTGATACGGTTTAGCCATGCCAATGCGCCATGGCCGATCGCTAACCGGTTAAAGCAGAAGCACTTTTCTAAAGTAAGCGCTACTGGCTGAATGTGTTTTTGTGATGAAGATTACAGAAACAGGCTTTTTTAATCTGGGCTAAATGCAAAAAATGCTTTTTCGCTCACAAAAAATCGGGTAAAGTTCGCGGCGTAGGGTACAGAGGTAAGATGTTCTATCTTTCAGACCTTTTACTTCACGTAATCGGATTTGGCTGAATATTTAGCCGCCCCAGTCACTTTTGTGACTGGGGCGTTTTTTATGGCTGCGCGGCAGGAAAGCGGTCGTTTATTCGCCCGTTTCCTCTTCCTGCGGCGGCTGGCTGAACCAGCTGTCGAGCTTCAGACGCAATTTATCAACGCCGATTTTCTTCAGGGATGAGAACATTTCCACCTGAATGTCGCCAACATAGGCTGCCGTTGCTTCCTGCACCACCTTCAGCTGCGCTTTGCGTGCGCCAGAAGCCAGCTTGTCCGCTTTAGTCAGCAGAACCAGCACGGAAATCCCGCTGGACACGGCCCACTGAATCATCTGTTGGTCGAGATCTTTCATGGGATGACGAATATCCATCAGCACCACCAATCCTTTCAGGCACTGGCGCATCTGCAAATATTCACCCAGCGCGCGCTGCCACTTTTTCTTCATCTCTTCCGGGACTTCGGCGTAGCCATAACCGGGCAAATCCACCAGGCGCACGCCTTCAACGACCTCAAACAGGTTAATGAGCTGCGTACGTCCCGGCGTTTTACTGGTGCGCGCCAGACTCTTCTGATTGGTCAGCGTATTCAGTGCGCTGGACTTACCGGCGTTTGAACGGCCTGCAAACGCCACTTCGATGCCGGTGTCGGCCGGTAAATGGCGGATGTCGGGCGCACTGGTTACGAAATGGGTTATATGATAATTCCAGGACAAAATGGCACTCCAGCTTAAGTCATAACAATTTGGCGGTGATTATACCTTGATTGGCGGAAAAGCGCCCGATGGGTTCCGATCGCATTACGTTGTGAGAGATTGGCTATGGTTTCTGTCAGTGATTAATATAATTATAAAAAAATTTAAAAAATAATTACTTAATTTTCAATTGATTGTGATTATCTACGCTAGAGAGAATGTAATATTCGCTGGCGCTACCTTGTGAGTTGAACCAGATGGTCTACATTATTCACAGCGTCAGGTAGACGAGCTTCCTTAGGAAGCGCTCAGGGATAGCCCGGAAGGCAGCAGAGCAGGGAAAAAGGATGGGGTCTGAAGGAGAGACCGTCAGGGATAAGGAAGCGCTCGGGATGAGTGGACAGCAGACGGGATAAACCGGGATGTTGATTGCATAAAGAGATGTAAAGGATGACTGTCCTTCTACGGAAGGTACGAAAAAAGGCGACAGATTGCTCTGTCGCCTTTTTTCTTTGTCCGCTTTCTGCTAGATTCCGCCGCAATTCTATACTGAATTATCATTGCCGAGAGCCAACATCATGAAGCAACCTGCACGTGCGCCGCAGGGTAAGACCGCAGCGCCAAAAGCCAAGCGTAAATCGCGCGAAGAAATGAACGTTGAAGCACGCGATCGCAAGCGTGATAAAAAACACCGTGGCCATGCAGCGGGCAGCCGGGCTAATCCTGTTACCGAAGCCCAGAAGAAAGGCAACGGCAACAAAAAAGCCGATCCCCGTATCGGCAGCAAGAAGCCGATTCCGTTAATCGCAGAGGGCCAGCAAGCTGCGGTTAAAGCCAAACCGGTTGCAGAGAAAAAAGCCGCCGCCAAGCCGCGTCTGAGTCCGCAGGAAGAGCTGCAGATGCTCGAGAATGACGAGCGTCTGGATGCCTTGCTGAATCGTCTGGAAAGCGGTGAGAAACTCTCTGCTGAAGATCAGGCATGGCTCGATCAGACACTGGATCGTATCGACGTCCTGATGGAACAGCTTGGCATTGAGCTGGACGAAGAAGAAGAAGATGAAGCGGACGAAGATATGTATCGCCTGCTGAAAGGTAAAGATTAATTCAGCCTGATCATGATCGCGGCGGTGTTTTGACGCGGCGATCAGGAATCGCTTAATGATAATGATTTGGCCTGGATCAATTTTAGCGCTACTTCTTGCATGTTATCTGCTCTGGCTATTGTTTACACTACGGCGCCTGTCGCAGCTTAAGGTTTTGCTGCGACGGAGAGCCGTCAGACAAGCGCCTTCTTTACCCCCGCGTGTGCGACGGTCATCCAGACGACGCAACGGGAGAGAAGATGATGGCGGCACCGCAGATAGAGTGGGATCAGGCGCTGATAGAGAAATATAATCACGCCGGACCGCGTTATACCTCTTATCCCACCGCGCTGGAATTTAGCGAACAGTTTACCGACGCTGATTTTACCGCCGCGGCCAGCCGTTATCCTCAACGGCCACTTTCGCTCTACCTTCACATCCCTTTTTGTCACCGTCTCTGCTATTTCTGCGGTTGCAATAAAATTGTGACGCGCCACCAGCACAAGGCCGATCGCTACCTTGATGTGCTGGAAAAAGAGATTCAGGCGCGTGCTCCTCTGTTCAGCCAGCGTACCGTGAGCCAGATGCATTGGGGCGGCGGCACGCCTACGTTCTTAACCACAACGCAGATATCGCGGCTGATGGCGATGCTACAGCAGCATTTTACCTTCGCGGCTACGCCGGAAATTTCCATTGAGATTGACCCGCGCGAAATTGAGCTCGATGTACTCGATCACCTGCGGGCTGCAGGATTTAACCGTCTGAGCATGGGCGTGCAGGATTTCAATAAAACGGTGCAGGAGAAGGTCAATCGCGTTCAGGATGAGAACGTGATTTTTGCGTTAATGGCTCGGGCTCGTGCACTCGGCTTTGCCTCCAGCAATATCGATCTGATTTACGGCCTGCCAAAACAGACGCCCGAAAGCTTTGCCTACACGCTGCAAAAAGTGGCTGCACTTAATCCCGATCGCCTCAGCATCTTTAACTACGCGCATTTGCCGGCCATGTTTGCCGCCCAGCGCAAAATTAAAGATGCCGATCTGCCGGATGCACAGCAGAAGCTCACCATCCTGCAGCAATCGATCGCCTCGCTCAGCGCAGCGGGCTATCAGTTTATCGGTATGGATCACTTTGCCCGTCCGCAGGATGAGCTGGCCATTGCGCAGCGGGAAGGCAAGTTGCATCGCAATTTCCAGGGCTACACCACGCAGGGCGATAGCGATCTGCTGGGGCTTGGCGTCTCGGCCATCAGCATGCTGGGCGACAGCTACGCGCAAAATCATAAAGAACTTAACAGCTGGTACAATCGGGTTGAACAGCAGGGCAGCGGGTTATGGCGGGGCGTGATGCTGAATGAAGATGACTGTCTGCGCCGCGAGGTGATCAAATCGCTGATTTGCCATTTCACTCTTGATATCCGGGCGCTTGAACAGCGCTGGTCCCTGAGCTTTGCTGACTATTTTGCTCAGGATCTCGATTTGCTGATGCCGCTGGCAGAAGATGGACTGGTGGAGATCGACGCAGAGTGCATCAACGTCACCACACGCGGACGATTACTGATTAGGAATATCTGCATGTGCTTCGATCGCTATCTGCGCCACAAGGCGCGTTTGCAGTCGTTCTCGCGGGTCATCTAATAAAAAAGCGCCGGTGGGCAAACCCCGCCGGCGCTTTATTAATTGAAGAAACCGATAAGTGCAGCACAGAGCAGGGCGGCAACGGCTGCCTGAGGCGTATAGCTGATGCCGGGGCTCTGCGAAATGAGATGAATGAAGTAATCAAACATGTCAGTTCTCCCGTGTTCGTTCAGCATAATACTGAATGGCATCAGCCTGTAAAGATGCAATCGCGAAGAAAAAATGCGATCGCTTTTACCACCGCAGCAGGATTTTTTTAGCCTTCCCCGTTTACTCCATACCTAACTCTTTTAGCTTCCGCGTCAGCGTATTACGCCCCCAGCCCAGCAGACGCGCCGCCTCCTGTTTATGTCCTTGAGTGTGGCGCAGCGCCGTGGTCAACAAGGTGCGTTCCATCTCGGGCTGAGCCTCGGAAAGCAGGTTTTGATGACCGGATCGCAGCGCGCGATCGGCCCACTGCGCCAGCAGCGTTGCCCAGTTATCCGGTAATGACTGAGAAGGGCTTTCCGTTGCCGAGGACTCAAACAATTCACCGGGTAAATCCTGCGTCAACACTTCCTGACCGGCAGCCATTACCGTCAACCAGCGACAGGTATTTTCAAGCTGGCGAACGTTGCCTGACCAGTGCAGTCGCGTCAGGGCGGTTTCGGTATCAGGATGCAGAATCTTCGCCTCAACACCCAGTTCACGCGCGGCAACCTGCAGGAAATAGCGTGCCAGGCGCGGGATATCTTCCCGGCGTTCTCTCAACGGCGGCAAATGAACGCGAATCACATTCAGGCGATGAAACAGATCCTCACGGAACTTACCTTCCTGTACGCGCATCTCCAGGTTCTGGTGGGTTGCCGCAATAATACGCACGTCAACTTTCACCGGTGCGTAACCGCCAACCCGATAAAATTGCCCATCTGCCAACACGCGCAGCAGGCGGGTTTGTACGTCCATTGGCATATCGCCAATCTCATCGAGAAACAGCGTGCCGCCATCGGCCTGTTCAAAGCGTCCCTGACGAATCTGATTAGCGCCGGTAAATGCCCCTTTTTCATGACCAAACAGCTCTGACTCAATCAGATCTTTGGGAATCGCCGCCATGTTCAGGGCGATAAAAGGCGCTTTCGCTCGCGGGCTGTGGCGATGCAACGCATGCGCAACCAGCTCTTTGCCGGTACCCGATTCGCCGTTGATCAGAACGCTGATCGAAGAGCGCGACAGGCGGCCGATGATACGAAACACATCCTGCATCGCCGGTGCTTCACCGATAATATCGGTGGTTGGTCCGCTTACCGGCTGATTACGCGGCTGTTGCTGTTCCTGATAATGGCTGATAGCACGTTCAACCAGCGCCACCGCCTCATCGATATCAAACGGCTTTGGCAGATAGTCAAAGGCACCCTGCTGATAGGCACTCACCGCCGCATCCAGATCGGAGTGTGCGGTCATGATAATCACCGGTAACATCGGATGCCGCTGCTTGATTTGCTTCAGCAGCGCCAGGCCATCCATGCCAGGCATGCGGATATCGGAGAGTAAAACATCGGGTGTTTTGGTGGCGAGCGCGTCCAGCACTTCATTGCCACTTTCGAACGTCGCACAGGTCAAACCGGCTCCAGTAAGTGCACGTTCGAGCACCCAGCGGATGGAGCTATCGTCATCGACGATCCAGACTATCCCTCGTTGCATAGAAACCTCACTGGCGAATGGGCAGGAAAACCGAGAATTCGGTATGACCAGGCCAACTGTTAAATTCTATTTTTCCTGAATGCTGGTCGATCAGGCTGCGGGCGATAGAGAGACCTAAACCGGTGCCTCCTTCGCGGCCGCTGACCATGGGATAGAACAGCGTATCTTGTAGTTGCGTCGGAATGCCCGGGCCATCGTCTTGAACATCAATACGCGCTGCCAGACGATAGCGAACGCCATGCAGGGTCAGCTGAAAAGCGGTGCGGGTACGCAGCGTAATCGTGCCGCCTTCGCTTCCCAGCGCCTGTAACGCATTGCGCACCACGTTAAGCAGCACCTGCTCAATCTGGTCCGGATCGTGGGGCAGCTCTGGCAGGCTCGGATCGTAATCACGTACCAGCGACACATTCTCCGGTAGCTCCATCGACACCAGATTCACCACGCGCTCGGCAACCTGATGAATACTTTGCGTAATATGCATGCCCGGCTGCTGCGGACCCAACAGGCGATCGACCAGATTACGCAGGCGATCGGCCTGTTCGATGATCACTTTGGTATATTCAGTTAACGACGGATCGGGCAACGCTTTAGCCAGCAGCTGCGCCGCGCCGCGCAATCCACCGAGTGGATTTTTAATCTCGTGCGCCAGTCCGCGCACCAGGTCACGCGCCGCCACCTGTTGAGCGTGTTGAATCTGTTCCTGGCTGAGGCGGCGCTGGTTATCCATCGGCGCCATTTCCATAAGGATAAAGCCGTCCGGCAGACGCTGCGCCGTAAGTGACATGATATGCGCCCGGCTGTCGACCACCAGCGTCACTTCGCTGTCGGTGAAGCCCTGGCCTGCCTGTAAACTCTCATTCATAACATCAACGTTGAGCGAAAAATAACCCATCAGCTCAGGCAGCGGCGTGCCAAATAATTTACGTGAGCTTTGCGCCAGCAATTGCTGGGCTGCCGGGTTGGCGTAATGAATGACCAGTTCGTCATCGACCAATAAAATACTGTTGATCAATGAGTTAAGAATCTGCCCGGCATCGGGCAGGATGGATGTTGCCATACAGCGATCCTCTGCACCTTATTGGTGCATTATAGTCACAGCCTGATTTACCTGAGTTAACGCGGCAAATTTGTGGAGAAAAAAGCCCATCCGGAGATGGGCTGAAAGTTTCCACGGCAACAAGAGCCCTGACGTTTGCTGTGTCTGCCGTAGCGCCGGTAAGGGTTACCTTGCTACGGCGTGGCATCCGTCAGGCTTACTTCCGAATTACACGCTGTAGTACAGCTCAAATTCAACCGGATGCGGCGTCATGCGAACACGATCCATCTCTGCTTTACGCAGTTCGATGTAAGCATCGATAGATTCGTCGGTGAATACGCCACCGCGGGTCAGGAACTCGCGGTCCTCGTTCAGCGCATTCAGCGCTTCTTCCAGTGAACCCGCTACTTTTGGAATCTCAGCTTCTTCTTCCGGTGGCAGGTCATACAGGTTTTTGTCCATCGCATCGCCAGGATGGATTTTGTTGATGATGCCGTCGAGGCCAGCCATCAGCAGTGCAGTAAACGCCAGGTATGGGTTAGCCGCTGGGTCCGGGAAGCGCGCTTCGATACGACGCGCTTTCGGGCTGGCAACGACTGGAATACGAATAGATGCAGAACGGTTACGCGCTGAGTAAGCCAGCATAACCGGTGCTTCATAACCCGGGACCAGACGCTTGTAAGAGTTGGTGGTCGGGTTCGCCAGGGCGTTAATCGCTTTAGCGTGCTTGATGATGCCGCCAATGTAGAACAGCGCCATTTCAGACAGGCCGCCGTATTTGTCGCCGGCAAACAGGTTGGTGCCGCCTTTTGACAGGGACATATGGCAGTGCATGCCTGAGCCGTTATCGCCAAACATTGGCTTAGGCATAAAGGTCGCGGTTTTGCCGTAGGCATGCGCCACGTTGTGCACAACATATTTGTAGATCTGAATTTCGTCTGCTTTCTTGGTCATGGTGTTGAAGCGGGTTGCCACTTCGTTCTGACCTGCAGTTGCCACTTCGTGGTGATGCGCTTCAACAACCAGACCCATCTCTTCCATGGTCAGACACATGGCAGAACGGATATCCTGTGAGGAATCGACCGGTGGCACCGGGAAGTAGCCGCCTTTCAGACCTGGACGGTGGCCTTTGTTGCCGCCTTCATATTCTTTACCGGTGTTCCAGGCCGCTTCGATATCATCGATAGCCACGTGTGAACCGGAGGTTGAGGAGCCGAAACGGATATCATCAAACAGGAAGAATTCTGGCTCTGGTCCAAACAGCACGGTATCGGCGATGCCGGAAGAGCGCAGGTAATCTTCTGCACGCTTGGCGATAGAACGTGGATCGCGATCGTAGCCCTGCATGGTGCCTGGCTCAAGAATGTCACAACGGATGATCAGCGTAGGATCTTCAAAGAAAGGATCCATTACCGCCGTGGTAGCGTCAGGCATCAGCACCATGTCGGATTCGTTGATACCTTTCCAGCCGCCGATGGAGGAGCCATCGAACATCTTGCCTTCTTCGAAGAAATCAGCGTTAACCTGGTGCGCCGGAATCGTAACGTGCTGTTCTTTACCTTTGGTATCGGTAAAACGCAGGTCAACAAACTTCACTTCGTTTTCGTTCATCATCGACAGAACGTGTTCAGCGGACATACTCAACTCTCCTGGAAATTGTATTGTTGTCGTGGTGTGAGATCTTTTTGGTGTTGAAGCGTAAAGCTGCGCATACATTCACCATAAATATCTCAGACAAGCTGTCAACCGTTGTGGAAACTGCTGTTTTCGCTTAATCCAAATAAAGCGAATTCTATGCCAACTTTCTTATTTGCTGAAAAAAGCGCTATTATGCGCCCTCAAGTGAAACGAATAATGCACCATGATGGAAGTCGCGCACCATCTTGGTGCCTCTGGGTGATTGATGGGCACCATTTTGGTGCAATCATGCTTTAAAGTGCAATTCTTGCACTGTAAAAGGTGCTGATGGCTAGTCCGAACGCAAATTTTTATTCAAATTTGTGATCCTGTTCAGTCCTTCGATTAATCCGTGTACAATAGCGCGCTATTTCTAATGCCTGAGGCAAAGCTGTGATCGAAAATTTGCGTAACATCGCCATCATCGCGCACGTTGACCATGGAAAAACAACCCTGGTCGACAAACTGCTGCAACAATCCGGTACCTTTGACGCGCGTACCGAAGCGACCGAGCGTGTGATGGACTCCAATGACCTGGAGAAAGAGCGTGGGATTACCATCCTCGCAAAAAATACCGCCATTAAATGGAATGACTACCGCATCAACATCGTTGATACCCCAGGACACGCCGACTTCGGCGGTGAGGTAGAGCGCGTAATGTCAATGGTGGACTCCGTGCTGCTGGTCGTCGATGCGATGGACGGCCCGATGCCGCAAACGCGTTTCGTGACCAAGAAAGCTTTTGCCCATGGTCTGAAACCTATTGTTGTTATCAACAAAGTTGACCGTCCAGGCGCCCGTCCGGATTGGGTTGTTGACCAGGTATTTGACCTGTTCGTAAACCTTGATGCTACTGACGAGCAGCTGGACTTCCCGATCATCTTCGCTTCGGCGCTGAATGGTATCGCGGGTCTGGAACACACCGACATGGCTGACGACATGACCCCGCTGTATCAGGCGATCGTCGACCACGTTTCTCCACCACAGGTTGAGGCTGATGCGCCGCTGCAGATGCAGATTTCGCAGCTGGACTACAACAACTACCTGGGTGTGATCGGCATCGGCCGTATCAAACGCGGCAAAGTGAAGCCAAACCAGCAGGTCACTATCATTGATAGCGAAGGCAAAACCCGCAACGGTAAAGTTGGCAAAGTGTTGGGTCACCTCGGTCTGGAGCGTATTGAAAGCGACATGGCTGAAGCGGGCGACATCATTGCGATCACCGGTCTGGGCGAGCTGAACATCTCTGACACTATTTGCGATACGCAAAATGTGGAAGCGCTGCCAGCCCTGAGCGTTGATGAGCCAACCGTAACCATGTTCTTTAACGTCAACACCTCACCGTTCTGTGGTAAAGAGGGTAAATACGTTACCTCTCGCCAGATCCTTGAGCGTCTGAACAAAGAGCTGGTCCACAACGTTGCGCTGCGCGTTGAAGAAACTGAAGATTCTGACGCCTTCCGCGTATCAGGCCGTGGTGAACTTCACCTGTCCGTTCTGATCGAAAACATGCGTCGTGAAGGTTTCGAACTGGCGGTATCCCGTCCGAAAGTTATCTTCCGTGAGTTCGAAGGCCGCAAACAAGAGCCATTCGAAAACGTGACCCTCGACATCGAAGAAACCCATCAGGGTTCTGTGATGCAGGCGATGGGTGAGCGTAAAGGCGACCTGAAAAACATGGATCCGGATGGCAAAGGCCGCGTACGTCTCGACTACGTGATCCCAAGCCGTGGTCTGATTGGCTTCCGTAACGAATTCATGACCATGACTTCCGGTACCGGTCTGCTCTATTCCACCTTCAGCCATTACGACGATGTTCGTCCAGGCGAAGTGGGCCAGCGTCAGAACGGCGTGCTGATCTCTAACGGCCAGGGCAAAGCGGTTGCGTTTGCGCTGTACGGTCTGCAGGATCGCGGCAAACTGTTCCTCGGTCACGGTGCAGAAGTCTATGAAGGCCAGATCATCGGCATTCACAGCCGTTCTAACGACCTGACCGTAAACTGTCTGACCGGTAAGAAGCTGACCAACATGCGTGCTTCCGGTACTGACGAAGCCACGACGCTGGTTCCGCCAATCAAGATGACCCTTGAGCAGGCGATCGAGTTTATCGATGATGACGAGCTGGTAGAAGTGACGCCACTGTCTGTGCGTATTCGTAAGCGCCACCTGAGCGAAAACGATCGTAAACGCGCATCGCGCGGCAGCAAAGAGTAATCTTGCGCTGACTGCTAAACCCCGGCCATGCCGGGGTTTTTTTTCGCCTGTTATCCGCTACGGGTAATGATTTATTTCCTGTCACCGCGCTTTTTTCGCGCCTTCTTTTTGCCGTCCTGCACACCACGCTTGCCTAAATCTTTCGCTTCAATTGTGGCGGCCTGTTCAGGGTCTGTTTTTACCGCTAGAGTGAAGAGTCACCGAAACAGGAGAGCGGGCCATGTTATACATTTTTGATTTAGGTAACGTCATTGTTGATATTGATTTCAACCGTGCGCTGGGCGTCTGGAGCGACCTCGGCCGTGTGCCTTTGGCCCTGTTACAGAAAGAATTTCAGATGGGTGAGGCCTTTGAACAGCACGAGCGTGGCGAAATCAGCGATGAAGCCTTTGCCGCTGCCTTGTGCGATGAACTCGGCATGGCGCTGAGCTTCGAGCAGTTTACCGCCGGCTGGCAGGCTATTTTCGTCGGCGTGCGCCCGGATGCGCTGCTGGTAATGCAAAAACTGCGCGCGCAGGGCGATCGGGTGGTTATTTTGTCGAATACCAACCGTCTGCACTGTGAATTCTGGCCAACCCAGTATCCGGAGGTGCAGAAAGCCGCCGATGCGATTTATCTTTCGCAGGAGATGGGCATGCGTAAACCGGAACCGGACATCTTCCTCAAGGTATTACAGCAGGAAGGCTTCAGCGCCGATCAGGCGGTATTTTTCGATGATAACCAGGCCAATATCGACGCGGCCGCCGCATTAGGTATCAATAGTGTGCTGGTGACGGATGCGAAGGTGGTGCCTGGCTGGTTCGCAGGCCGACTGTAATCCAATGAAAATGCATGCTGGCCGGTCCATGAAAGCCGCTGTCACCTGGATCAAGCTGCTATGGCGGCGAATAGATGAAGACAATATGACGGTGCAGGCGGGCAATTTGGCCTATGTCTCACTGCTGGCACTGGTGCCGCTGGTGGCGGTGGTGTTCGCGCTTTTTGCCGCCTTTCCGGAGTTCTCCGACATCAGCCACCAGCTGAAAAACTTCATTTTTACCAACTTCGTACCGGCTGCGGGCAACACCATTCAGCACTACCTTGAGCAGTTTGTGGCGAATGTCGACAAGATGACCGCCGTCGGTGCGGTGGGGTTAATTGTCACCGCGCTGCTGCTGATGCACGCCGTTGATTGCGCGTTGAACGCCATCTGGCGCAGCAAAAAAAAGCGCCCGCTGGTGTTCTCTTTTGCCGTTTACTGGATGATTTTAACCCTGGGCCCGCTGCTGGCAGGGGCCAGCCTGGCGATTAGCTCTTACCTGCTCTCGCTGCGCTGGGTCAACGCTACGGGCGTCACCAGCCTGGTCGATCACATGCTGCGCCTGTTCCCATTGCTGCTCTCCTGCCTGGCGTTCTGGCTGCTGTACAGCGTGGTACCAACGGTCCGCGTGCCGCCGCGCGATGCCCTGATTGGTGCGCTGGTGGCGGGACTGCTGTTTGAGCTGGGTAAAAAGGGCTTTGCACTCTATGTTACGATGTTCCCTTCTTACCAACTGATTTATGGCGTATTGGCGGTAGTGCCTATTCTCTTCCTGTGGGTGTTCTGGACGTGGTGCATTGTCCTGCTCGGTGCAGAAATCACTGCCACCGTGGGAGATTACCGCCAGCTAAAGCAGCAGGAGCAGGATGAAAAATCCGCTGGAGAATTATGATTGCACTGATTCAACGGGTACTGAAAGCCAGCGTGACCGTTAGCGACAAGACCATCGGCGAAATTGGGCCCGGTTTGCTGGTGCTGTTAGGCGTCGAAAAAGAGGACGATGACAGCAAAGCGAGCCGGTTGCTGGATCGCGTGGCGGGATACCGCATCTTCGGCGATGAAAATGACAAAATGAATCTGAGCCTACAACAGACAGGCGGCAGCCTGCTGGTGGTATCGCAATTTACCCTGGCGGCTGATACGAACAAAGGCATGCGCCCGTCGTTCTCTGGCGGCGCCTCGCCTGCTGAAGCGGAGCGTCTCTATGAGCATTTTATTCAGCTGAGCCGCGACAAAGGTATTGTGACAGAAACGGGGCGTTTTGCCGCCGATATGCAGGTTGCTTTGGTGAACGATGGCCCGGTAACGTTCTGGTTGCAGGTGTAAAACCACGCATCACCGGCGTTTGAACTGGCGTCCGGGTGGCGAAAGAGAGATCCATTTATGTACCATCTTCGAGTGCCAGAAACAGAAGAGGAACTGGAAACCTATTATCAGTTCCGTTGGGAAATGTTGCGCAAACCGCTACGGCAGCCACAGGGCTCCGAGCGCGATGCCTGGGATGCGCTTGCCCATCATCAGATGGTGGTGGATGAGCACGGTAAACCGGTCGCCATTGGCCGCCTTTATATTAATGCTGACAATGAAGCCGCTATCCGCTTTCTTGCCGTGCATCCTTCCGTGCAGGGCAAAGGGTTGGGAACGCTGGTGGCCATGACGCTGGAATCCGTTGCTCGTCAGGAAGGCGCCAAGCGCGTGGTGTGTAGCGCGCGCGAAGATGCGATCGCTTTCTTCGCCAAGCTGGGCTACATCAATCAGGGTGAAATCACCGCGCCGCAGACCACACCGCTGCGCCACTTTCTGATGATTAAACCGGTCATCACCCTTGATGATATTCTGCATCGCGCAGACTGGTGCGGCCAGCTACAACAGGCCTGGTACGATCACATCCCGCTCAGCGAAAAAATGGGCGTACGCATCCTGCAATATACCGGGCAGAAATTTGTAACCACCATGCCGGAAACCGGCAATCAGAACCCACATCAGACCTTGTTTGCTGGCAGCCTGTTTTCGCTCGCCACGCTGACCGGGTGGGGGCTGATCTGGCTGCTGCTGCGTGAACGCCATCTTGGCGGTACCATCATTCTGGCCGATGCGCACATTCGTTACAGCCATCCGATTAAAGGCCGTCCAGGTGCCACTGCCGATCTCGGTTCGCTCAGCGGCGATCTGGATCGCCTGGCGCGTGGTCGCAAGGCCCGTGTTCAGTTAGAAGTTGAACTGTTTGGCAATGATGAGTGCGGTGCGGTGTTTGAAGGCGTGTATCTGGTGTTGCCTGCCGATCCGGATGGACCGCTGGAAGAGGGCGGCTCTGGCGCCCGCATCAATTAATAACGGGCCGCGCTGAGGCGGCCCGCGGTTTATTTTACCTCGCCAGCGGTCATGCTTTGCTGAATCTCATTGTTATCGGTAGTCACGTGCAGCCCGCCGTTGCTGCTGGCTTTCAATGTGTTTCCGGTGGCAAGGCTGCTGTTCAGTTTCAGTGTCAGATTGCTGTTACCGGTTAACGGCAGCGCTGGCCAACCCCAGTTCTGCAGAACGTTAGCGGGCACCGCCCGACCGTTAAGATTAAGCATCAGCGCACGCGCCGCGTTTTGATCCACTACCGCCAATCCTTCCAGCATACCTTCACCCACAAATGCGCTCATTTCTGTCACCTTGATGCGCTGATCGTCAGCAGTCAGCGCCAGCGACGGATGGCGCAGATCGGTGCGGTTAAAGGTCGCCTGCGCCGCGTTCAGGCTTAGCGTCCCGCGCCAGATGCCCCATTGCTGGTGACGCGCGAGCGTCAACTCACTGCCGGTGCCGTCCAGCGCGGTGAGCTGGAACGGAAAGTCAGGATTCACATCAATCAGCAGATTGCGATTGGCGCTGAGTTTCTTCACCTCAACGCCCTGCAACCAGCCAGGTAAAGTTTGCTGCCAGCGCGCGCGCCAGTTCTGCGGCAGGGTATATTCCAGACCGGCGATCACCAGCTCATCCAGCACCAGCGTTTTGTCGTTACGTGTCCAGCTGCCGTTGGTGCGAATCAGCCCATTAACGAAGCGGGTGCTGAACTGATCGAGATCGATGCCCTGCGCAGTGAAGTGCATGTTGGCAATCGGATCGATAAATTCGAGGCTGCCATTAATGAAGTTGCTGGCATTCATCTCCAGCGAGCCATCATCACTTTCCCAGTCGTTGCCGTGCAGACGAATGTTTTTCAGCGACAGATCGAGGTCGGTAATCGCCCATTCCGGGCCCTGCAGGCGCGCATCGGTGATATCCAGGCGGTCAATTTGCACCGAGGGCACCTGTGTCAGCGGCCGCAGAAAATCCTGCAACGACTCGCTGGTTTGCAGACGAATATCGTTCAGGCGCAGATTATTGATCCGCCAGTTGCCCACGGCGTCGCGTCCGGCGTTGCCGGTTAGCGATCCGCGTGCCAGATCGGCGCCAATGTTGTTGAGCTGCAGCTGACCGTGATCCATGCGGCCCTGAATCAGCACGTTTTTGCCCGCAACGCCGTACAGTGTGAGATCGCCCGCGCTCATCTGGAAGTTCGCGCTGTCGCCCAGCAGATCGCCTTTTTTCGGCTGCCACGGCAGAACGCCACCGTTTACCGCACTGGCGCTCAGAGGCAATACATTATCGGGGCTGCGGATCACCATATTGCTCAGCTGTAATCGGTTGGCCGCCAGCGGCAGCGCTTCATTACCGTTGAGGTTTGCCAGATCGAGCGTCCCGTCTTTTAACAGCAGCGTATCAAAGTGGCCGGGCTGGCTGAACTGTGCCAGTGCAAAGCCGAGATCGACGCTTTTCGCTACCAGCACCGCGGGTTCGCCATCGTGGCCGAAGGTGAAATCATCGAGGGTTAAATGACCAGGCGAAGAGAAATTGTGTTCGATTTTGCTGACGGAAAGGTGCCAGTCGGTATTGTCGCTGATCCAGCGGCTGGCCCAGCCTGCGCCCCAGCGCGTTTGCAGTGATACATAGGCGATCACCAGCAGCAATAACACCAGCAGCAGCAGCGTCAGTAAAAATTTTCCGACAAATTTCATTGCACCTTTCCCTAAGAGTTTCCGCCAGAGGTTGTTATGCCTGAATTACCGTTCTGGCTCAACCGCCTGAAGAGAAAGTCACAACAATTGAGAGGATGCCGCCGGTGAACGGACGGGCAGGCGCCCGTCCTTTGTGCTCTATTTTTCCAGCGGGAAAATCAGATTGAGTACGATAGCGGTAATGCCGCCCGCAGCGATGCCCGATGACAGCAGGGTTTTCAGCCAGTCAGGCGCAAACTGCAGGATCAGCGGCTGTTGCGAGACGCCAAGACCGACGGCCAGCGACAACGCGATAATCATGATGGCGCGACGGTTCAGCGGCTCGCGTGACACGATGCGCACGCCGGAGGCCGCAATGGTGCCGAACATTACCAGCGTGGCACCGCCGAGTACCGGTTCAGGAATGTGCTGCACAAAACCACTCACTGCAGGAAACAGGCCCAACACGATCAGCATCAGCGCCACGACAAAACCGACGTAGCGGCTGGCCACGCCGGTTAGCTGGATCACGCCGTTGTTCTGGCCGAAGCAGGAATTGGGAAAGGTGTTGAACAGGGCGGAAACGCAGGAGTTCAGGCCGTTAGCCAGCACGCCACCTTTCAGGCGCTGCATATAAAGCGGTCCGCTAACCGGCTGCTCAGAAACATCAGAAGTGGCGGTGATATCCCCGATGGTTTCCAGCGACGTCACCATAAATACCAGCATCAGCGGAATCAGCAGGTTCCAGTCGAAACCAAGGCCGTAGTAAAGCGGCGTTGGCACGGCAATCAAGGCGTTGGTGGCGGGAGCGGTTTGCTGCGGCAGCATATCCATCGCCCAGGCCAACAGATACCCTACCGCCATGGCGATCACCAGCGATGCGACGCGCAGGTAGGGATTACGCTGGCGATTGAGCAGGATAATTACCAACAATACCGCACCTGCCAGCATCAGATTCTTCGGCGCACCAAAGGTGTGATCGTTCATCGCGGCAAAGCCGCCGCCAATCGAAGTCAGGCCAACCTGAATCAGCGACAGGCCGATAATCATCACCACAATGCCGGAGACCAGCGGCGTAATAATGCGCCGTGCCAGATGCAGCACGCGGGATAGCACCATCTCGGTACAGGAAGCGACCATCAGCGTGCCGAACAGCGCCGCCATCATGGTGGGTACATCCGCGCCGCCATTCTTCAGTACCATGCCGCCCATAATCAACGGCGTAACAAAGTTAAAGCTGGTGCCCTGAATAGATAACAATCCTGAACCGACCGGTCCCCAGGTTTTAATCTGTAAAACAGAGGCGATACCGGAAGCGAACAGCGACATGCTGATAATGTGCTGCGTGTCCTGCGCGGGCAGGCCAAGCGCCTGGCAAATCAGCAGCGCGGGCGTGATCACCGCAACGAACATCGCCAGCAGATGTTGGCAGGCAGCAAACAGCGTTTGTGGCAGCGGCGGGCGGTCATCAAGGCGATAAATCAGTTCACTTTTTGCCGGATTGGCAGCAGTCAAGTCGGTGGGATTGGCGGACATTTTTTCTGTTCCTGATCACAAAATGGCGATTGTAAACAGAAGTCCGCTAAAAGCAATCGTTTGCTAATGCAGGATAATAAAGAGCGGCTCAGGCGTTGGTATAACGCTCGGTTTCAGGCAGCCAGCGCTCTATCAGCGCCTGCGCCTGTTGCGGATAGTGCTGATGAATATGGCGCGCAACGCGCTGCACTTCCGGAATCATCGCCTGATCGCGCAGCAGATCGGCAACCCTGAAGGCAGCATTACCGGTTTGACGGGTACCCAGAAGCTCACCGGGACCGCGGATTTCCAGATCGCACTGGGCGATAACAAAGCCGTCGTTGCTGTCGCGCAGCACCTGCAGACGCTTCTGGGCGGTTTTGCTCAGAGGCGCCTTGTAGAGCAATACGCAATGCGACGCGATGGCACCACGGCCTACGCGTCCGCGCAGCTGATGCAGCTGGGCGAGGCCCAGACGTTCCGGGTTTTCGATGATCATCAGGCTGGCATTGGGCACGTCCACGCCCACTTCGATCACCGTGGTAGCCACCAGCAGCTGCAGTTCGCCGAGTTTAAAAGCCTGCATCACCGCCTGCTTTTCGGCTGGCTTCATACGGCCATGCACCAGCCCAACGGCAATCTCCGGCAGCGCCAGCTTCAACTCTTCCCAGGTGGCTTCTGCCGCCTGTGCTTCCAGCAGATCAGACTCTTCAATCAGCGTGCAAACCCAGTAAGCCTGACGGCCTTCACCGCAGGCGCTCTGCACGCGAGTAATGATTTCAGCGCGTCGGCTATCGGGAATCGCTACCGTGGTAACCGGCATGCGGCCCGGCGGCAGCTCATCAATGGTGGAGGTATCGAGATCGGCATAGGCCGTCATCGCCAGCGTGCGCGGAATGGGCGTGGCGGTCATGATCAGCTGATGAGGATGAAAGCCCTGCTCTTCGCCTTTTTCCCACAGCGCCAGCCGCTGATGCACGCCAAAGCGGTGCTGTTCATCAATGATCACCAGCGCCAGGCCGTTGAACTGCACCTGTTCCTGGAAAATGGCGTGGGTGCCGACGATCATATTGACCTGGCCGCTGGCGATCAGTTCCTGCTGTGCCAGCCGCGCTTTGCCCTTCTGCTTACCGGCCAGCCAGCCCACTTCGAGACCAAGCGGACTGAACCACTGGCGAAAGTTATTGGCATGCTGCTCAGCCAGCAGTTCGGTCGGAGCCATCAGCGCAACCTGTTTGCCCCAGGCGATCACGTGCAGCGCGGCTAACGCTGCAACCAGCGTTTTGCCTGAGCCAACATCGCCCTGTACCAGGCGCATCATCGGATAATCGAGCGCTAAATCCTGTTCAATCTCTTTTACCACGCGCTTCTGCGCCTGCGTTGGCGTGAAAGGCAGCGCCGCCAGCAGTTTGTCGCTAAGCTGGTGGCGCGCCGTCATTGGCAACGCATGGTAACGCTGTGCGCCTGCCCGCACCGCCAGCATGCTCAGGTTATGCGCCAGCAGTTCTTCAAGGATTAGCCGCCGCTGTGCCGGATGTTTACCGCTTTCCAGATCGGCAAGCTGCATATCAGGCGGCGGACGATGCAGCATTTGCAGTGCATCCGGCAGGCTTATCATGCCGTGGCTCAGTTCTGGCGGTAGTAATTCGGCAATGGCGCAGGTTTCCAGCAGTTTGAGCGCCTGATCGGTGAGATTGCGCAGCGTTGCCTGACGAATGCCTTCGGTGGTGGAATAGACCGGCGTCAGCGTCTCCTGCAGTTCCGTGACGCTGTTTTCGCCCTGAATACGGTACTCAGGATGAATAATTTCTGCGCCGCGCTGGCCACGCTTGATCTCGCCGTACGCGGTGACGCGCTTGCCCGGCGCAAGGCTGTTTTTCATGCCTGCGTTGAAATTGAAGAAACGCATAGTAAGCACGCCGCTGCCGTCGCTGATCTGACACACCATCATGCGGCGTCGGCCAAAAGTAATGTCGCTGTGCAGCACTTCGCCTTCCACCGTGGCCCAAATGCCCGGCAGCAGATCGTTAATGGCGTAGAGTTGGGTGCGATCTTCGTAGCGCAGCGGCAGGTGCAGCAGTAAATCCTGAACGGTGAGCAGGCCGAGCTTAGCCAGCTTGCCTGCCTGACTGGCACCGACGCCGGTCAGGGAATTAAGCGGAATGGCGTCCAGCAGGCGGCCTGTCATCTTTTACGGGCCGTGGATTGCATAGTTGCCCACCATTCGTCATCGGCGATCACTTCACCGGCATCGTTAATGTAGGGATAGGGCAAACGCTTGTGTTTAGCCACGCGTGCCAGCACCGGATAACCGCCTTCAAACAGCAGGCGCTGCTGTTCACTTTCGCTCAGCGGGCTTTCACTGCGCTGGTACATGCCGGCATTTTGCCGCTGACGCTGCGCTTCATACAGAATCAACGCCGAGGCCACCGAGACGTTCAATGACTGCACCATACCGATCATCGGAATGATGATCTGCCGATCGGCCAGCGCCAGCGCTTCTGCGGTGATGCCGGTTTTTTCCTGTCCCATCAAAATACAGGTTGGCCGGGTGTAATCAATGTCACGGAAATCCACCGCCTGCGGAGAGAGGTGCGTCGCCAGAATTTGCATATTCTGGCCTTTGAGATGAGTTACTGCGTCTGCGATGGTGGGATGGGTTTTCACCTGCACCCAGCTGTTACTGCCTGCGGCGGATGAGACCACGGTGCGCATGCGATTGCCCGGCCAGACAGCGTGAACCTCATGAACGCCTACGGCATCGGCCGTACGAATCACGGCAGAGACGTTGTGCGGCTTATGCACCTGTTCCATGCAGACGGTGAGATCGTGCTGGCGTGCAGCCAGCATTTCTCTGATACGTGTAAAGCGTTGTTCATTCATCGGGTTAGTTACGGTTGCGGTGCACTTTGATCACATCCGGCATCACACGGATTTTGCGCATGATATTTGCCAGCTGGATGCGATCGCGCGCGGTCAGACGAATAAACGCGCTGTAAACGCGGCCGTCTCGCTCTTCCGTATTCAGACTCTGAATATTGGATCCGGCGGTATTAATGGCCGCGGTCAGGTTGGCCAGCGCGCCCTGATGATTAAACATATCGACTTTGATCTCAGCGACAAATTCCTGCTCGGTGACCTTATCCCATTCCACCGCCATAAATTTCTCAGGCTCTTTCTGATAGCCACGGATATTACGGCAGGATTCATGGTGCACCACCAGGCCTTTGCCCGGACTAACGTGCGCGACAATCGGATCGCCCGGAATAGGGCGGCAGCATTTCGCAAAGGTGATCAGCACGCCATCGGCGCCTTTGATCGGCAATTTGCCCTGCGAATCTTCCTGACCCGACGTATCGGCCACCAGTTGATTACCCTGCATCAGGTTTTTCGCTACCACCACGCTCATGGCGTTGCCAAGGCCGATTTCGGCCAGCAAATCGTCCATTGATGCCAGCTTCATGCGCGCCAGTTCATGCTGGATATTTTCCGGCGGGATCTCAGCCAGTTTACGGCTGCCACCCAGCGCATGATTCAGCAGGCGACGACCAAGGCTGACCGAATCGTCACGCTTGAGATTTTTCAGCAGCTGACGAATTTTGGCGCGCGCTTTGGAGCTGACGACAAAATTAAGCCAGGCGGCGTTGGGGCGTGCGCCCGGCGCGGTAATGATTTCGATGGTCTGGCCGCTGGTCAACGGCTGCGACAGCGGGTAAGGCTGGCGATCAACGCGCGCACCCACGCAGGCATGACCGATATCGGTATGCACGGCATAGGCGAAATCCACCGGCGTGGCGCCAGCGGGCAATTCGACAATGCGGCCTTCCGGCGTGAAAACGTAAATCTCATCGGGAAAGAGATCGGATTTAACGCTTTCAATAAATTCAAACGAGCTGCCAGCGCTTTGCTGCAGTTCCAGCAGGCTTTGTAGCCAGCGCTGCGCGCGAATTTGCGCGGTGGTGCTGCTTTCGCCCTGTTCTTTATAAGCCCAGTGCGCAGCGACACCCATCTCGGCCATCTGATCCATATCTTCGGTACGGATCTGCACCTCAACGGGCACGCCATGCGGCCCGATCATTGAGGTATGCAGTGATTGATAGCCGTTGGCTTTAGGAATGGCGATGTAATCTTTGACCCTGCCCGGGCGCGGCTTATACAAGCTGTGCATCTGGCCCAGTACGCGGTAACAGGTATCAACATCGCGGACAATCACGCGAAACGCGTAAATATCCATAATGGAGTGGAAACGCTGCTCTTTCAGCTGCATTTTGCAGTAGATCGAGTAAAGGTGCTTTTCCCGACCGCTGACGCGACAGGGAATGCCCGCTTCCTGCAAACGACCATCGATCTCAGAGAGAATTTTTTGAATCATCTCTTTGCGATTGCCGCGTGCCGCTTTCACCACCTCTTTGATCACCCGATAACGATTAGGATAGAGCGCTTCAAAACCCAGCTCTTCCAGTTCGGTTTTCAGATGATGGATACCAAGGCGGTGCGCCAGCGGGCTATAGATTTCCAGCGTTTCCAGTGCAATGCGGCGACGCTTATCGGGGCGTAATGACCCCAGCGTGCGCATGTTGTGCGTGCGGTCGGCCAGCTTGATCAAAATGACGCGGATATCCTGCACCATCGCCATGATCATTTTACGGAAGTTCTCAGCCTGCGCTTCTTTCTTGTCGCGGAATTTCAGCTTATCCAGCTTGGATACGCCCTCCACCAGTTCGGCAACGCTTTTGCCAAATAACTGTTCCATATCCTGGTAGGTGGCGGCGGTATCTTCGATAACGTCATGCAGTAGCGCAGCCATGAGGGTTTCATGGTCGAGCTTCATTTCCGCGAGAATACAGGCGACCGCAACCGGATGGGTGATATAAGGCTCACCGCTGGAGCGTGTCTGTCCCTCGTGAGCATCACGTGCGACAAGGTAAGCTTGCTTGAGGCGTTTAATCTGATCCTCAGGCAAGTATTTTTCAATCAGCTGATTGAGGCTTTCAAACAGATACAAGGCGAGGCCTTCCGGCAGCTAATTAACGACGACCTTCAGCGATAGCGGTAACAGCCTGCAGTTCTGCGGCTTCCTGCTCTTGCTGCTCCTGACGATCACGGACATCCAGAATCTTGTTGGTGATCAGACCTTCTTCGATTTCGCGCAGGGCGATAACGGTGGTCTTATCATTTTCTTCCGGAACCAGTGGATCTTTACCGCCGATCTGCATCTGACGTGCGCGACGAGCCGCGACGAGAACCAGGTCAAAACGGTTACCAATTTTCTCTACTGCGTCCTGAACGGTTACGCGTGCCATAAGTGTGCTACTCCACAGGTGAAGAAATGACTGGGCATAATACTGAAACTCAATTCAGTCTGCCATTAGTTTGCTGATTAAAGCATCATGCCGGGCTTTTTGACGGCCCATGCGCAAGCGCTCAGCGCGAATGATGGTTTTGAGATCGGACAATGCCAGATCAAAATCATCATTAACAATCAGATAATCGTACTCCGCATAATGGCTCATCTCGGCGACGGCCTGCGCCATGCGCCGGGCAATCACCTCTTCGCTGTCCTGACCACGGCCACGCAAACGGCGATCCAGCTCATCTTTCGACGGCGGTAACACGAAAATGCTGCGCGATTGCGGCATCTTCTCGCGAATCTGCTTGGCGCCCTGCCAGTCGATATCGAGGAAAACGTCTACGCCGGTAGACAGAATCTGTTCAATCGCCTTGCGGGAGGTACCGTAATAGTTGCCAAACACTTCGGCATGCTCAAGAAAGGCATCTTCCGCAATCATTGCCTCAAATTCGTTCTTCGAGACAAAAAAGTAGTGTTCGCCATGATTCTCGCCAGGCCGCACGTTGCGGGTGGTGTGAGAGATCGAAACCTGCGTGTCATACAGCGGCTGCGTTTTTAACAGCGCCTGAATCAAACTGGATTTTCCCGCGCCGCTAGGGGCGGAAACAATAAAAAGCGTGCCTTGAGCCATGATTCATCTTGAAGTGAGTAAAATGCGGAGTGTGTTTCCTGCACAGTATACACAGCTTCCCCCTGCCATGCAGCGTTTGTGATTTATGCCCGCCTTTTTTCTTTGCTTTTCCGTAATCACTCGCAGCTTGTTTGTCCTTTTGAGTAACGCCGGAATGTTTCTTGCGGCACGTTTTCCGGATAGCGCAAAGTGCGCTGGCATCGATAGCTGAATGACCGTTTACTGCTGGCAGCGTACAAAAGGAGCACTTATGAAGGGACTGTTTGCATTACTGCTGTTGCTTGTCGCGGGCCCGCTACAGGCTCTCTGTCCGGTCTGGACGCCAGCGCGTGCCGCAGCGGAGATAGCCACCTTGCACCAGCAGCTTAGCCTGTGGGATCGGGCATATTATCAACAGGGACAAAGCCTGGTGGATGATACGCTTTATGACAGCCTGCAACGGCGTTTACAGCAGTGGCAAGGCTGCTTCCAGCCGGATGTGTTGCCTCATCAGTCGCAGTGGGCAGAAGGCGGCAACCTCACCCACCCGGTAGCGCATACCGGCGTCAAAAAGCTGGCGGATAAGTCTGCAGTGGCCTGGTGGATGCAGTCGCGCAGCGACATATGGGTACAGCCTAAAGTGGACGGCGTTGCCATTACGCTGGTTTACCGCGAGGGAAAGCTGGCTGCAGCGATCAGTCGGGGTGACGGCCTGCGCGGCGAAAGCTGGCTGCAAAAAGTCGAGAATATTCCTGCCATTCCTAAAACTCTTCCCGTTTCATTACCTGCCGTGGTGCTACAGGGAGAGCTGTTTTTACGGCGGCCCGATCATCAGCAGGCAAAAGATGGCGGCATGAATGCACGGTCGCAGGTTGCGGGGGCATTAATGCGTACAGAAAACAGTGACCTGCTCGATCAGCTCGACGTTTTTATCTGGGCATGGCCGGATGGACCGGTTGAGATGCAGCAGCGTCTGAACACGCTGCGTGACTGGGGATTTCCGCTCGCTGCCGCGTGGACGAAGCCGGTTAGCGATGAACATGAAGCAGAAGCCTGGCGCGAGCACTGGTTTCGTCAGGCGCTGCCTTTTGCGACCGATGGTATTGTGCTGCAGCAGACGCGCCGTGCACAGGGTAAGCAGTGGTTACCGGGGCAGGGATCGGAGGTGGCAGCATGGAAATATCAGCCGCCCAGCGTGAGCAGTGAAGTCACGCGCGTGAGCTTTTCCGTGGGCCGCACCGGCAAAATCGCGGTGGTGCTTGAGTTGTTGCCGGTGCAACTGGATGACAAAACGGTGCGCCGGGTCAATGTGGGATCGATAAAGCGCTGGCGTGAATGGGATGTCATTGCAGGCGACCAGATTGCGATTAGCCTGGCCGGGCAGGGGATTCCGCGACTGGATGAGGTGATTTGGCGGGTAGCACAGCGTGATTATCCGGTGGAACCAGATGCCGGTCGCTATCACCCGTTAAGCTGCCTGTTACCTGCAACGGAATGCCGTGAACAGTTTTTGGCACGGCTTAGCAACCTGAGCCAGAAATCGGTTCTCGATCTGGCGGGCATTCAGCGCAGCAGCTGGCAGCGTTTGATGGCACATGACGATTTCACGCAGCTTTTTGCCTGGCTCGGTTTAAGCGTTGAAGAGATGGCGTGCCTGCCTGGCATCAGCAACGCACGGGCAGAACAGCTCTGGCATCGTTTTCAGTTCAGCCGCCAGCAGCCGTTCAAGCGCTGGCTTAAAGCGCTGGGTGTGCCATTGCCGGCCGCGGCCCTTGATGCAATGGCCAGCGAGAACTGGCAGAGCATTCAGGCGCGTGGTCCTGAAGCATGGCAGCAATTGCCGGGTATCGGGCCAAAAACCGCCCGGCAAATAACGGACTTTCTCGCTGACCGCACCGTCAATGAGCTGGCTGCCTTTCTCCAGCGCCAGCGCATTCCCGGTTTTGCAGATCTTAATGTTCCGGGTGTGGATAATTGAAGATCGGCAGGCCGAGCTTGAAGCGCAGCGCCAGCAGGCGAGCAATAAAACCAAACAGCAAGGTGAGAATAATCACCAGCTCGTGCGAAAGGTCAGTTTTCAGCAGCAGGATGTAGATCCAGCCGGAGGCGAAGGCGATGCCAGCGTACAGCTCTTTCTGGAAGACCAGCGGAATACGATTGCAAAACATATCGCGCAGAACGCCGCCGAATACGCCGGTAATGACCGCGGCAATGGCGGCAATCAGCGAGGCATGGCCGCTGTCAAGCGCCACCTGTGCGCCGATAATTGAAAAAACTACCAGGCCTAGCGCATCAAGTACCAGAAATACTTTACGCAGGTGGTTCATTAACGGGGCGACCAGCGTGGTTACCACGGCGGCGGCGGCAACAATGACGATGTACTCAGGATGCTTAACCCAGCCGAGTGGGTAATGTCCAAGCAGGATATCGCGCACCGAGCCGCCACCAATGGCGGTCACCGAGGCAATAATAATGACGCCAAACATATCCATTTTGCGACGTCCGGCCGCCAGCGCGCCGGTCATGGCTTCGGCGGTAATCCCGATGAGGTAAAGCACAGTGAGTAACATAGACAGCTCCTGAAAGTTGGCGCAAGCCTAAGCGTTACGCCAGTTTCAGGCGACTGAAATTTTCTAACGTTGGCTTATTCGCATTAGATGATTTTATGCGATTTTGTCAACGATGCCTTTTATTATCGCGGATTAAGGCTACCTGTCATGTCAGCAAGCATGCCGGGCTGATTGAAAAAAGTAATTTCAACCGCAGCGTTAGCGCATCAGCGTAGGCTGTTTGCCGCTGAAGGCCCAGCCAGGTATTAACTGTTGCATCACCAGCGCGTCGTTGCGGTCTTTAACGCTCAGGCTGTTGTATAAACGGTTAGCCGCTTCCACCGCTGACATATCCAGCTCAACGCCTAATCCCGGCTTGTCCGGCAACGTGATTTTGCCGTCGCGGATGTGCAGTGGCTCTTTGGTCAACGCCTGGCCATCCTGCCAGATCCAGTGCGTATCGAACGGGGTAATCTCTCCCGGTGAGGCGGCACCAAGATGGGCCAGCATCGCGAGGGAAATATCAAAATGATTATTCGAATGACATCCCATGGTCAGATGCCACTCGTTGCACAGCTGCGCGATAGTGGCGGCGCTACGCAGCGTCCAGAAATGTGGGTCGGCCAACGGAATATCGATAGCGTTGAGCTGAAGCGCATGATTCAACTGGCGCCAGTCGTTGGCAATCATGTTGGTGGCCACCCGCATGCCGGTCGCGCGCTTGAACTCTGCCAGCGTTTCCCGGCCAGAATAGCCCTGTTCGGCACCGCAGGGATCCTCAACGTAGGCCAGCACATCGTCCAGCCCTTTACACAGGCGAATGGCATCATCCAATTGCCATGAGGCGTTCGGATCCACCGTGATGCGCGCCTGTGGAAAGCGTTTCTTCAATGCCTGTGCGGTCTCGATTTCTACCTCGCCAGCATGAACGCCGCCTTTGAGTTTGAAATCCTTGAAGCCATAGCGATCGTGCGCCGCTTCTGCCAGCCTTACCACGTCCGCTGGCGTCAGCGCGGTCTGATGTCGTAGCTGATACCATTCGTGTTCCCGGCTGCTGCCTTCGCGATAGGGCAGATCGCTTTTATGGCGATCGGCGATATAAAACAGGTAGCCCAACACCGGGATTTCATCGCGCACTTTACCGGCGCCAAGCAGTTGAGCAACCGGCTCATCAAGAAACTGGCCCATCAGATCGAGCAAGGCCGTTTCAATGACCGCCAGCGCATTGTTGTGTTTCTCCAGGCTCCACGGATGTTCATCTACCCGCTCACTTTGCAGCGGATGTTTCGCCGCTAAATCCTGCTCATGCAGCGTAGTGAGCATGGCGTTCAGCTGAGAGATTTTCTTGCCAATAATGAAAGGCGCGGCGTCGCGCAGGATTCTTTGCAAGATCAGAGAAGCTGGCGCTTCGCCAACGCCGGTGTGTCCGGCGCTGTCGGTCAGCAAAACCAGCACGCGGGCGAAATAGCAGCTGTGCGCGCCGGCAATATTCAGCAGCATGCTGTCATAACCGGCGACCGGAATGATCTGCATATCCGTAATAACGGGCGTATCAGACATTGGGTGACTTCTCCATATCAGAATGATCGGTATGCGGCTTACGCAGCAGCAGCGTGATCGCGGCGAAAATCGAGCAGGCACTGAGCGCAATCAGGCCACCGGTGGTGCTGCCGGTTTTCATCTCCATATAGCCAAACACCGTGGGCGCAAAAAAACCGCCAAGGTTGCCCAGCGAGTTAATCAGGGCAATGCCCGGCGCAACGATGCTGGAAGGCAGGCTGGCCTGCGGAATCGGCCAGAACAGGACCGCACTCGATTTGGTGCCGACGCAGACGATACACAGCGCGAACAGTCCCATCAGCGGATTGCCGATTGCGCAGAGGAAGGTTCCGGCTGCCGAAACCAGCAGCGCAACGGCTAGCATCATTTCGCGGCGGTGATGAAAACGGTCAGCCAGCCGACCCAGAATGTTGATAGCGATAATGGCGCACAGCCAGGGAATTGCGGTAAGCAGGCCGATTTCAAAGGGCGACAGTCCCTGAATGCGGCTGATGATTTGCGGCTGCCAGAACACCAGCGTGTAACCGGTCATGCACATAATAAAAAACAGGAAACAGAGATAAGGCATCCGGCCTTCAAACAGCAGTTTCCATTTTGATGTCTGCTGTGAGTGACCATCACGCGTAGCCGATTCCTCAGCCAGTGCCTGATGCAGCGCCTGCTTTTCTCCGGCAGTTAGCCAGGCTGCGCGGTCTGGCGTGGATACCAGCCAGCCAATCGCAAAAATACCCACCAGTACTGAGATGGCACCTTCAACAAATAACACCCATTTCCAGCCAGCAATGCCCATAAAATCATGCATCTCCAGCAAACCGCCGGTAATGGGGCCAGACAGTAAATAAGCAGCGGCGGAGCTACTGAGGATCAAGGCAGTGGCGCGCCCGCGATAGACGTTGGGCACCCATTTGCGAAAGTAGAACAGCAAGCCGGGAAAGAAGCCCGCTTCGGCGATGCCGAGTAAAAAGCGCAGCAAATAGAACTGGGTTGGCGAGGTAATAAAGCCGGTGGCAAAAACCACCGCACCCCAGGTAATCATAATGCGCGTCAACCAGGTGCGGGCCCCAAGACGATCGAGCATGATATTGCTCGGCACTTCAAATAGCGCATAGCCGACAAAAAACAGCCCGGCACCAAAGCCAAAAGCGGCAGAGCTGATGCCTACGTCCAACTCCAGCGCATGCTTGATGAAGCCGACATTAGAGCGATCGATCTGATTGATAATTAACATCAGCATCAACAACGGAATGATGCGAGCAAAAAATTTCCGGTTCGCGCTGCGAACCTCTTTGTTTTCATGCCCTGTCATGATGGCCTCAGTTTTCTTTAAATGAGACGATCAGCATTACCAGAGTGGGGCACGATTACCTGAGGCGTTTGCACAAAGCGTGTTGCCGGTTTGTAAATTCAACGGCCAGTAAGCAGCAATAATCGGTGGTTTTTCAGGCAGATTAACATTTGGGGATTTGCCCAGCACAGGCTTAAGACAAGCGTAAACTTTTGTATAAAAGAGTGAAGTGGCTCACGAGTGGGTAAAACGAAGATGGCAGGAAAAGTCAGGCGCGCCGGAAGCGCGCCAAAGAAATTAGCGGGTACGGCGCAGCGAGGAGAGGCTCTTCATATTGAACACGAACTCAGCCTGAAAATACTCCCGTCCATAACAGCAGAACATCAGCGTACGCACAGAGACCATTGCCAGATAACCCCAGACGGCACACAGAATCGACGGCGACAACCAGACGGTAATCAGAGTGGCGGTCATGCCGGTAATTACCGCTGCGGTTTCAGTCAGGGCAATACGAGTAAAATGACGCTCTTTTTGTAATATAGCGCGATAATGTTGACCCTGCGGAATAATAATAAAAACCAGTGACAGCATTTCAATCATTAAACCCAGTTCAGGCTGGCCGGAAAAACGGCTGATGACATCGCTGCCAATAAACAGCACTGCAAAGAAAGCCAGTCCACTAATAATATTAAACCAGTACAGCGTCGACAGCTGATTGTTATTTAAAATGTGGCGACGAATGATCTTATTCGAAAAACCCCTATCGCACAGCGTGTCGAGGATCAACAGCATTATGATTGAGGTTGCCAGCATATCGAACTCGCCTTCGCCCAGTACCTGGGCCAGCAGCGAGAGCTGTAGCGCACCAATCGCAACGATTTTGACCGCGGAAAGTAAAGACCAGCGGATATCACTTATGGCTCTTTGTTTGGTTGTCATAGTACGCTCTTGAAAAGGTTTGCTGTAATCCGGTATATGCCTGAAGAACTAATAATAAAGGTGCTGGTGTAGAAAAACTAAATCGCTGTGCTTACGTCCCGTTTATTTTAAATAACGGATTTCAATGGCACTCAGCGTTCAAAAGTTATAATAAGCGAAACCCGGCTGTTTTCTCTGGCGGAAAGCATCTTTGCCGGGGCGGCTAAAATTTCATTTTTATATGTAACGTTTTAATTATAGGTGTTGCTGTGTGTGGAGTAATTTATACGCTGCTTTAGCTAATTAAGCACCATAAGAAAACTCTTATAAATTAGTTTGATTAAAAAATGGTTTTGTATATTGCAAGTAATTCCACTTATGCGTAAATACAATTGTTAAGTGATCGTAGAGTAAGATAGCAGGCTACCGAATGCTCAATTGATAATCTCTTTTTATATCAAACGTCTGTGTTTGGTTTGGTGCGGATTTCCAGGAATTTTTCAGGATTTAATAGTTAAGTAAGTCTTACTTCAGGCTGTTTTTTACAGCCTGAATCGTTAACGTCGCTCAGCTAAAAAAATGGTGGCTATACCAACAGTTAATGCGATTTTTTTACTGATGACGCTTTCAGGTCGTCATCAGGGTATGTAACGCCTGCAAATCACGCTCGACGCAGGCGATATCTTCTGCAAAACGCGCATCGCCGGTAAATGGCTGGCGATAAACGGTGATCACCACGTCGGCACCTTCCTGATTGGCGATAACGCGCATGGGCATATAGATCTCGCGGCCCAGGCCGGTATCCACCCAGTGATCCATAATGCCGAAAGGGTTGTAGTCGCTAAACCGTACTTTTACCGTGCCTTTTGGCCCTTTCGCAACCCAATGATTGCCTTCTGCTTCCAGCGGCGTCTGGCTTAGTCCGGATGCCCACTGCGGAAAAAAGTCCGGCTTCCAAATCGTTTCATACAGGTCGACCCAGTTACGGGGAATGGTCAGGCTTAACGTTTTCGACGGCAGCATAGTGTCTCCAGCTCGCGGGGGAATGAAATGATTTAACCATTGCCTCCGCGGGATGGGAATCGCTTTGTGTTAAATCACTGGTATGGCTCAACAAAATTTGCCACGCGCATCAATCGGAATGATTTCTGCCTGGCCGTCTTCATCCCGCAAAACGGCGCGATCAAACTGCGCCATCACCGCACAGGCGTGGTTGGGGAAAATGCGCATCAGGCTACCCAGCGTGGGAATGGCGCCCTGGTGCGGCACAAAAGCGTGCTCTTCTGACAGCTTCTCGATCCAGAAACCCTGCGTGGCATTTACCGCAAGGCCAAAACCCACGGCGTTAGTGCCGTGCGGCCCGCGATCGGAACTCAATGCTTTTGAGCCGGCATCCAGAATGGCGTAGCGCGCATTAGTGGCAACTACCCGCGCCACCACGGTCATCGCCAGCGCATCGGCGTCGCATAACCCAAGCCGAAACGCGGTGAGATCGAGCAGCGCATAGTTGCCCGGCCGCAGTTCGTCGGTGGCAGCAGCGATCGGTGCGCCCAGTGCGGTGGGTGTGGCGCCCACTGACAGCGGACAATAGTTAAAGCCCGCTGTTGCAAGCCGTTGCTGCAACAGGCGCAGCTGCTGCATTTCATGCGCGGCGATGGCGGTAATAGCGGAAAGATTCTCTGCGCCATAAGCATGGCCAGCGTGCGCCACCAGCCCGGCAAAGCGCAGCTGATGCTGGGCAATGCTGGCGGCAAGATGAAGTCCGTCATCGGATTCAGCCTGCACGCCGACGCGACCAAGCCCGACATCCACCTTAATGGCTACCGCCAGCTGACAATCGGGCTGCGCCTGGGCCGCCGTCGCGATCGCCTCAACGCCCATCAGCGACGCGGCAATCAGCGTCAGACGCGCCTGATGTTCGGCTGCCAGCGCCAGCAACGGCGCAAGCGTACCCGGCGTCACCACTGGATAGGCCAGCATCACATCGCGCACGCCGCCCTGAATAAACACCATCGCCTCTTCCGGTTTCGCCACGGTAATACCCACCGCGCCCAATGCCAGCTGGCGTTGAGCAATGGCGATGCTTTTATGCGTTTTGACGTGTGGCCGCAGTCGGGCACCTGCTCGTTCGGCTTTATGCTGCATCGTCATCAAATTACGATCGAGGCGCTGTTTATCAATTTCCAGCCACGGCGTCGGACGGTCGTCATATAAAGGACGGGAAAAATCGGTGAGATCGGGCAGTTCCATCATTGGGCTCCGCATAAGAGAGAGACTCTCATCATGGTCCGCTGCGTAGCAGAGATCAATCAGCCGGTGGGCGGCGGTGGCTCCCGCAGTGAAAGATTTTATCTGATCGCCGGGCTTACGTTACCATAGTGATAAGCCCTGGTATTTCCGCGCTGAGAAGCGCACCATCGCGCCATTAATCCCGTTCGGGCGTGCATTCGCTGACTGCGTTGGCAATGCCGAATCATCTCAAGAGGAAACAGCATGAAAGAAGGCCCACTGAATGAAAAAGAGCTGGAGTGGCTTGAGGACACCTTAATCAAATATGGCAATGAAGATTCCGTGATGGACGTGGCCGAGCTGGATGGCCTGCTCACCGCGGTGCTTTCTGGCCCGACGATGATTGAGCCGGAAGTCTGGATGGTGGCGCTGTGGGGCGGCGAGAAAAACGTGCCACGCTGGACCAACGAGCGCGAGCTGCAGCGCTTTATGGATCTGACTTTCCGTCACATGAATGATATCGCCGATCGTCTGCACGATTATCCCGATCAGTTCGAGCCGCTGTTTGGCGTCAACACCGTTGAAGATCAGGATTTCACCGTGGTGGAAGAGTGGTGCTTCGGTTATATGCGCGGCGTGGCGCTGGATGACTGGTCATCACTGCCGGCAAATTTGCAGCCTGCACTGGAAGCGATAAAGCTGCACGGCACCGAAGAGAATTTCCCGCGTGTTGAAAAACTCACGCCGGAAGAGTTTGAGCAGAGCATCGCGGCGATTGGCCCGGCCGCACTGGAGCTGCACGGCCACTGGCTTTCGCAGCCGATTGCCCCCAGCGCACCGGTGCAGATGCCTTACGTAGCCGAACAGCAGGTTGGCCGCAACGATCCCTGCCCCTGTGGCAGCGGCAAGAAATACAAAAACTGCTGCCTGCACTGATCGTTCTGCTGCCGTGTATGATGCAAAAAGCCCGCATAACGCGGGCTTTTTTACGGGCTGAGCGGGGTTATTCGATGTTCTGAATCTGTGTATTTATCGTCTTTCATATTATTGATTTTAATGAATTTTTATTAAATTTTTCCTTTTTGGTACAGCATTTGGTACATGAGTCTTCGGTAATGCTTAAGTTTGGCCATTTTGACAATGATAATGGGAATCAGGTTTTTTCAATATGCAAGATTTTTTCAAAAAATTTCACCATTTCCGGACAGTGGCTCAGGGCTAGGAACTTTAATTTCAGTGGTGCTACCATAATTAATTGATAATTAAGGTTTTTATTTAAACGATCGTGATGCATCCTGCTAAGAATCTCTGGGATCGGTATTTAATTACAAACTTTAGAATTAAACATAAGTTATGTTCGATTTAATTTTCATTAGTAGTTTTTTATTTTAAAAATTTTTTATTGCTCGATATTTAATTTCATATGGAATTTTATTAAGTTTATTGCGTGCATATTAAATTTATTAATGTTTGATCGTTCACGATTTAAGCAGTATAAATATGTTTATGATTATCATCATGAGGTTAAAGGAATTGCCATGCCTTTAGATGTTGCTTATTCGTTAGAAATTGAAGACTTTATCGATGCAGACAAAGCTTACGAATTTTACTGGTCCGGCCTAATCACTAACAAGAAAGCCTTTATCTGCCCAGGCGATAGTTGCCAAGCACAAGTAACTTGCGCAAATATTGATGAAGAAACTCAAAATATGAGAGTAGTGCCACATTTCAGAATTTATGGAGAGCATGGTGAAAAATGTGAAATTTTTAATAAGATACCATTGAAAATATTGGAGATGACTTCTGAAGAGAGTTCAGGTGAAAAAAAATCGGTTGAACTTTCTGTGGTTGATTCCTTTATGCTTATAAGGCCTCCCTCATATTATGAAATAAGAGACAAGAATACTAATGTTGACGGGGATGATCTTAAGAAGAAAATAAATTATAAAAGTAAAAACCTTACCTATACTTTGAGGCAAAATGGCTTTATTAGTAGTGTATATTCTGTTAGGACAATAGTTAGCCGATATATAAGGTATTTTTCTGATAAGTCAATTGAAAATAGACTTATAAATATAAGCGGTAAAAGTGTTCCGTATACCTCTTTTTTCAAGTTGATATGGGAACAAGACTTAGAAAATTTGCCTGAGGATAGCCTGATTTATTATGGCTGGGCGTATATTGACAGGTACGACAAAGGATATAAGGTAAAATTTAAAAAAGGGTTTAAGAATAAGGATGGGGTTGTTTTGCCTGTTTCTTTTTTCATAAGCGATAATTTGATTGAAAAGTACCCTATTAAAAAATTAGTAACAAAGAGAATTTCATCTATTTCCTCTATGAGCAAACCTACAGGCTTCGTCTTTATATATGGTACACCAAAATTAAAAAAGTTGGCAACAACCTCAAAAGAGTACGTAAATTTTGCTTTATATAATCTTGATATGGTTGATGTTAACAAAGATAGCCCTATGCCTAAAAGAAAATGAATATTACTTAAACCTAATTTCCATATAATTCTATGTTGAAAATTAAAAGAGAAATAACATGGCTAAGCTTACGACTATATCAACAATCTCGTCTTATTTTGGTATCAAAGAAGATCTTCTTGATCAGTTAGATGTTGTTGATGTTTTACTTGACTCAGATACACTCCTGTTTATAGATCCCCTTTTATTATCTGATAGCAAACATGACGAAATGAGCAGGGATGCATTCAAAACATATAATGAAACTTTCGAGAAGATAATTAATCTTCTAAAAGCATCAGATGAAATAAATGATCCTGCTTGGAAAGCTGCTAAAAAATTATTTTCTTTTTCTGAGATCGGTTGGACTTGTCTAGGCTATGGTTCTTCCAGCAAAGGCTCAGGGTTTGGGCCTGAACTTGTTAATACCTCAATGATTACAGCATCGAAAATCATAAAATTAAAAATAGATGATCCTGATCTTTTTATGGTTATGTCTTTATTCGAGGAAGGCATTGGTGCTGATAGAATAAGTGATATGACTACAAATATAATATTTAACCATCTTCTTGATTTTACGCTGAAGGCAAATGAAACCTTAAATTTAAAAACGATAAATTTTAAATTTAAAGGCAGCGATTATACTTCGATTCTCAATCCATTGACTAATGCTCCTCTAATTCTAGTGCCAAAAGATATAGTTCGTGATCTCCCTATTTCTACAGATTGGAGTGGTGCTATTAGCACGATGAAAGAAAATGTTGATTTGCGGGACAGGATTAATGCAAACTTAGGTAGCCTTCTTGCTTCAATGAGCCGAAAAGAGAAAGCTAGAGCAAAAGAAAGGGCATTAGAGAACCGAGAGTATTTTGAAGATTTACTTCAGTTAATAAAAGAAATTGATAGAGAGCCTTATGATTTTGATAATGATAAAAATGGAGAGCTTTTTTGGGCTAGATTATCTTCCTCTTTTAGTAAGGAACATCCGTTCGATTTATCTAAATTCAAAAGAAAACTCAATATTGATGATGTTGAAAATTTGGTTGAGGAGATTATCAATCAGTTCTTAGATTTAGTAGAGAACAAGGGGTTATGGAAGGAAATGTGGACTGAGGAGGGAAAAAACAGAAAGGAAAAAGCTGCACAAAGGTTACTGTTTGCAGTCGCTTATTCTTATTGTAAAGCAAATAATTTAGACATAAGTCCAGAGGCTGATGGTGGTAATGGACCTGTTGACTTTAAAATCTCCCAAGGTTTTGATGCTAAAGTTGTTGTTGAAATTAAATTATCAACTAACAATCAGTTAGTACATGGTTTTGAAAAACAGCTTGAAATATATAAAAAAGCAGACGACACGGATAGAGGTTTTTTTGTCATAATGGATGTCGGATTTATGCGAAATAAATACCGAGATTTGCAGCTCATTAATACAGAATTTAAAAAAACCAATAAGAGAACATCTAAAATAATTTTAATAGATGCTAATCAAAGGGCATCAGCCAGCAAAAGAATCTAATAGCATTAGTGCAGGATAACTGAGCTTAAAGAAAGTACTGTGTTATTCTGCACTGAATGACATATCTCTCTAGCGCGCGCTCGTAGCCCCGCCACGTCTGCCCGCTTTATGCAGCAGTTTTCATGCACCTGCATGATTAAGCCTGAGCCGCGCCGCTGCTGGCCTTATCTGCCGTTCCGGGGTGCCGGAGACTCATGCGTTTTCATGCAGCATAGACATGCACTCACGCAACGGACGTAAAAAAGCCCGGCACGGGCCGGGCTTCGGTGAGTTTCTGAGTCTGCGGCTCAGAAAAGTTTACGCTTGCGGCGGTCGGTTCTGGCTCCCCGGAAAGGATGCACACCGCTGACGCTCAGCACGTCATCACGGAACATCAGCGGCTGATTTACGCTCGTCCATCGCTTAATCAGGTTCTGGATATATACGCGGTACAGCGTGTCGGCATCGTTCGCGCCTTCGATAACGCCCGGTGCATGGGTTGAGCCATTCCGTTCAAACTGGCTGTACTTCATTCTGAGCAGGCTGCCCAGCTCGGCGCCGTGAATGATAAAGAAGTCATCAATAAGCGTATCAATGCGCTCATCCGTGATGCCCTCATGACAGAACACGTAAGCGTTAGCCTTGCGCCCGGTTACGTCTGCCAGCACCGGCAGCTGCTTTTCCTTTTCGGCAATCAGCCCGGCAAGGTCAGATGCCGTTTCCTGCTGCTCCAGATACTCCGCGCGCAGCGCCTTCATCTCCGGCGTGACGGTGCCGCCGCTCTGCTCAAGCAGTTCACGATAACGCCCCCGGTTATTAATATCGGCTTGCTCCGTTTCGGCCTTACGCTGGCGCAGCGCGCTGATGCTGACTTCAGCGGCGGCTTGTGCCTTTTTTGCTTACAGCGAGATAATCGGTGCCTTACCAGAGCAAAGACTGGGGATTTTGCGAGAAGTAATGATTACTGGTAAGACAATAAAACCCGTAAGTTACGGGTTTTATTGGTTTTATGATGCTATATGAAGGTTGTTGTGATATTACTCAATGTTCTGAATCTGCTCGCGCATCTGTTCAATCAGCACTTTCAGCTCGATGGCTGAGGTGGTGATCTCTGCATTGATAGACTTAGAAGCCAGCGTGTTCGATTCACGGTTGAACTCCTGCATCATAAAGTCGAGGCGACGGCCAACGGCTTCTTTCTTTTTCAGGATGTTGTAGGTCTCTTTAACGTGCGCGTCGAGGCGATCCAGCTCTTCCGCTACGTCGATACGCTGCGCCATCATCACCAGTTCCTGTTCAAGGCGGGTGTTTTCCAGCTGCACTTCCGCCTCTTCCAGTTTGCTGATCAGGCGTTCGCGCTGCCATTTCACCACATCTGGCATCTGGCTACGGACTTTGGCCACTTCCACATTAACGCCTTCCAGACGCTGCTCAATCATGGTTTTCAGCGCTGCGCCTTCGCTTTCGCGTGCGGCAATAAAGTCATCAATCGCCAGATCCAGAGTGCTCAGCAGTTCAGCGGCAATCGCATCCAGATCCTGCTCCTGAGCAGACATCACGCCCGGCCAGCGCAGAATATCCAGCGGATTAATTTCACCTTCATCGCTCTGCATTTTTACCCAGTTCGCCGCTTTTACCAGCTGTTTGGCCAGCTTTTCATTCAGCATTAGCTCGCTTTGCGCGCTGGCGTCGCTGTCGAAACGCAGGTTGCATTCGATTTTGCCACGCGTCAGACGGTTACGGATCCGCTCGCGGATAACCGGCTCCAGGCTGCGGAACTGCTCCGGCAGGCGGATGTAGGTCTCAAGGTAACGTTGGTTCACGGAGCGAAGCTCCCATGCCGCGCTGCCCCATTCGCCTTTGGTTTCACGTCGTGCGTAGGCCGTCATACTGCGGATCATTTTGCATACCTGTTTCAAGAAAAGATGCAGGAATTATAGCGGTGCAAGCCGGAGCATGATAGGACTAAGCCCCTATGCTGACAAATCCCCCGACGCACATTCATCATCAACATAGGGAAGACAATGAAGAGAAACTTTTGCGCCGCCGCGATGTTAACGCTGTTATTAAGTGGTTGCGCCATGCCGCCGCCGCCGCCACAACCTCTGCCACACGGCACCCGACCGCAGCCGATCTGCGCAGCGGGTGAGATGATGGTGCAAACGACCTTATGGTTTGGTTTAAACCGGCCGCACGGTGCGCCGATTTCAGCCGTAGAGTGGCAAAACTTTGTCGATAAAGAGGTCACGCCACGCTTCTCCGATGGTCTGTCGGTGATTGAGGGCAACGGGCAATGGATGGGCAAAGATGGCACGCTGGCGCGCGAGAAAAGCAGGGCGCTGTTGCTGATTCATGGCATGGGCGCCGAGAATCACGAAAAAATTGAAGCGCTGCGCACGATTTATAAGCAGCGCTTCCAGCAGGAATCGGTGATGCGGGTGGATCAGCCCGCCTGCGTCGGTTTTTGAACCGCGCCGCGGGCCGTCAGGTTACAGAAACAGGCCGGCGAAAGCGGCGGACAGCAGGCTAACCAGCGTTGAGCCGTACACCAGTTTCAGGCCAAAGCGTGACACGACGTTGCCCTGCTGCTCGTTCAGGCCCTTGATGGCACCGGCGACAATGCCGATCGAGGCGAAATTGGCGAAAGAGACCAGGAACACTGACAGAATGCCGAGTCCGCGCGGCGTCATTTCAGCTGCAATCTTTTTCAACTCGATCATCGCCACAAACTCGTTGGCCACCAGCTTGGTGGCCATAATGCTCGCCGCCCGCAACGCATCCGGCGCCGGAATGCCAATCAGCCAGGCGAAAGGATAAAAAAGGTAGCCAAGAATTTGCTGAAAGCTGATGCCAAACAGCGCGCTGAACAGAGCGTTGACGGCAGCAATCAGCGCAATAAATCCGATCAGCATCGCCAGAATGATCATCGCCACCTTGAAGCCCGCAAGAATGTATTCCCCCAGCATCTCAAAAAAGCTCTGATCTTCGTGCAGCCTTTCCAGGTTGATCTCAGCCTCATCGCCACGCGGCGTTGGGTTGATGATCGACAGAATAATAAAGGTGCTGCACATGTTCAGCAGCAGCGCGGCAACCACATATTTTGGCTCAATCATCGACATATAGGCACCGACGATCGAAAGCGAAACGGTCGACATCGCCGCGGCGGCCATCGAGTAGAGTCGACGCGGCGGAATATCGGCCAGTATGCCTTTATAGGCGATGAAGTTTTCCGACTGGCCGAGGATCAATGAGCTGACCGCGTTAAACGATTCCAGTTTGCCCATGCCGTTGATTTTCGATAAGCCGGTGCCGACCAGACGAATCAGCAGCGGCAAAATGCGCCAGTGCTGCAAAATGCCGATCAGCGCCGAGATAAAGACGATTGGGCAGAGCACGCCCAAAAAGATAAAGGCGAGTCCCTGCTCGCTCATGCCGCCAAACACAAATTCCGTTCCCTTCGCGGCGAAACCGAGTAAAGCCTCGAAGAACGCCGAAACATAGTTAATCAGCGTCAAGCCGCTGGCGGCATGCAGGAAGAAATAGCCCAGCGCCGCTTCAATCACCAGCAGCTGAATGATGTAACGCGGTCGGATAGTTTTGCGGTCGTTACTGACCAGCAGCGCAAGGGCAAAAATCACCGCCAGCGCCAGCAGAAAATGCAGCAGGGTTAACATAAGGTATCTTTTCAGGAGGAGGAAAAGCGCATTTAGCCACAATCGGCTGGCCGTTTCATCCCTTCTCTGCGGCAACCTTGATGATGAGCGGCGGTATGCATCGGCGGTCGAAGCCCGTATAATGCGCAGCCAATCATAGCAAGCCGGAGAAAAACCATGCGTCCAGCAGGCCGTAGCGCACAACAGGTGCGTCCCGTCACACTGACCCGTCATTACACGAAACATGCAGAAGGTTCTGTGTTGGTTGAATTCGGTGATACCAAAGTGCTTTGCACCGCCACGATTGAAGAAGGCGTGCCGCGTTTCCTGAAAGGTCAGGGACAAGGCTGGGTAACCGCTGAATATGGCATGCTGCCACGTGCGACCCACAGCCGTAACGCCCGCGAAGCCGCAAAAGGCAAGCAGGGTGGCCGTACGCTGGAAATCCAGCGTCTGATCGCCCGTTCCCTGCGCGCTGCGCTGGATCTGAAGGCGCTGGGCGAATTCACCATCACGCTGGATTGTGATGTGCTGCAGGCCGACGGCGGTACGCGTACCGCATCAATCACCGGTGCCTGCGTAGCGCTGGCCGATGCGCTGAATCATCTGGTGGCAAAAGGTAAACTGAAAGCCAATCCGATGAAAGGCATGGTCGCGGCAATCTCCGTGGGCATCGTTAACGGCGAAGCGCTGTGCGATCTGGAGTACGTTGAAGATTCTGCCGCCGAAACCGACATGAACGTCGTGATGACGGAAGATGGCCGGATGATCGAAGTGCAGGGCACTGCAGAAGGTGAGCCGTTCAGCCATGAAGAGCTGCTGGCGTTACTGGCGCTGGCCCGCGGCGGCATTGACGAGTTAATTGCGGCGCAGAAGGCGGCGCTGGAAAACTGATAATGACAGGCGACCAATGAGTCGCCTTTTTTTCGCATCGTTGAGGAGAGAAATATGAAAGCCTGGCAGCGCCAGTTTATAGAATTTGCCCTGAACAAGCAGGTGCTGAAATTTGGTGAATTCACCCTGAAATCGGGCCGCATCAGTCCCTATTTCTTCAACGCTGGCCTGTTCAACAGCGGCCGCGATTTAGCGCTGCTGGGCCGTTTTTATGCGCAGGCGTTGGTGGATGCGGCTATCGATTTCGATCTGCTGTTTGGCCCGGCTTATAAAGGCATTCCCATTGCCACCACCACCGCCGTAGCGCTGGCCGATCATCATGACCGCGATGTGCCTTATTGTTTTAATCGCAAAGAGGCCAAGGATCATGGCGAAGGCGGTTTGCTGGTTGGCAGCCCGCTGCAGGGCAAAATCATGCTGGTGGACGATGTGATCACCGCCGGCACTGCTATTCGTGAATCGATGGAGATCATTGCGGCCAACGGCGCTACGCTGGCGGGCGTGTTGATTTCGCTGGATCGCCAGGAGCGTGGCCGCGGCGATATTTCAGCGATTCAGGAAGTTGAGCGCGACTATAAATGCAAAGTTACCGCGCTGATTACCCTGACCGACCTGATTGATTATCTGCAGGAAAAGCCGGAGATGGCCGACCATCTGGCGGCGGTGCGTCGCTATCAGCAAGAGTACGGCATCTGATTAACGGGTGAGCGGGCATTGCGCCCGCATCGCCTTAGACTAACTGCATGGCTAACAGCGGCCAGCGCGCCTCAAACTCCGCCGTTGGGCAATAGCGAAACTCTGAACGGACAAAGCGCGACAACATTCCCTCGCAAAATGCCAGCAACTGGCTGGCCAACAGCGTTTCATCGGTCTGAAAACCTTCGCCTTCCCGCATTTTGCGTTCTCGCATTACCTGACGTAACTGTACTTCAATACGCTCAAACAGCTGGTTAATACGATCCTGTAGCCGATCCTGCTCAAACATCAGCGCATGGCCGGTAAGAATGCGCGTTAAGCCTGGGTTCTTCTCGCCGAAGCCCAGAATCAGCTGCACAATCAGGCGCAGCCGCGTCAGCGTCTCTTTTTCATCTTTCAGGATGAGATTAATGCGGGTAATCAGGCTGTCTTCGATAAATTCGATCAGGCTGTCGAACATACGCGTTTTGCTGGGAAAGTGACGATAGAGTGCGGCTTCCGATACGCCCACATTGGCCGCCAGTTTGGCGGTGGTAATGCGCTGACTGCCATCGCTGGATTCCAGCATCTGCGCCAGTGCCTGCAAAATCTCTTCGCGACGATTCCGTTTCGCGCTTTTCTTCTCTGCCATGATGTAAAAGACCCCTGAAATTTACCTTATGCGGGCGAATACCCACGCAGCGGCCGCAAGCACAAGGCTTACGGCACAACGGCGTTAATTAAATGTCCTGGATATGGTACGTACTGCGGGATATTACTGGCGGCCGGAGTGGCCAAAACCACCTTCACCGCGCGCGCTGGCGTCAAAATCGTTAACCAGATTGAACTCAGCCTGGACAACCGGCACGAAAACCAACTGCGCAATGCGTTCGCCTGGCTGGATGGTAAAGCTGGTCTGGCTGCGATTCCACACCGAAACCATGAGCTGCCCCTGATAATCGGAATCGATCAGTCCTACCAGGTTGCCCAGCACTACGCCATGTTTATGGCCCAGCCCGGAGCGCGGCAGGATTACCGCCGCCAGCGATGGGTCAGCAATGTGGATTGCCAGACCGGTTGGCACCAGCGTGGTGGCGCCTGGTGCCAGCTCAACGCTCTCATCAAGGCAGGCGCGCAGGTCGAGGCCAGCAGAGCCCGAGGTGGCATACGCTGGCAGAGGAAATTCATTACCTACGCGTGGATCGATAATTTTAACGTCGATTTTTTTCATCATAAAGGCGGACTATCTCGTCTAATAACTGTTGGCCAAGGAGTTTCTTATCGCTGAGCGGTAAGACTTTTTCTCCCTCCTGCCAAAAAAGGTGAAGAGCGTTGGTATCACTGTTGAAACCATGCCCGGTTTTGGAGACATCATTGGCGCAGATGAGATCCAGGTTTTTCCGCACCCGTTTTTGTTGCGCGTATTCTTCCACACTCCGGGTTTCTGCGGCAAATCCGACGACATACGGGCGGTTCGACTGAAGCGCGCCGACGCCTGCCACGATGTCAGGGTTTTTAACCATGGTCAGGGAAAGCATATCGCCCTGTTTTTTGATTTTTTGCTCGGCAATCTCTGCCGCGCGGTAGTCTGCCACGGCTGCGCTGGCAATGAAAATATGTTGTTGTGATATGTGCGCCATCACCGTCTGCTCCATCTCCAGTGCGGTAGTGACATCCAGCCGCGTAACGCCGCGCGGTGTCGGCAGCGTTACCGGCCCGGCAACCAGCGTCACCTGCGCCCCGCGCGCCGCCGCCGCCTCTGCGATAGCAAATCCCATTTTACCGGAGCTGTGATTGCTGATGTAACGCACCGGATCAAGCGCTTCACGGGTCGGTCCAGCGGTAATCATAATCTGCAGATGTTGCAGATCGTTGACGGGCTGCGCCCATTGCACCGCATGGTCGACAATCTCCAGCGGATCGAGCATGCGGCCTGGGCCAACGTCGCCACAGGCCTGGCTGCCGCTGTCGGGGCCCCAAATCATGACGTTACGCACCGCCAGCCGTTGCAGGTTGTCCTGGGTCGGTAGTGCGCGGTACATCTGTTGATTCATCGCGGGCACCACGGCAATCGGCGCGGGCGTGGCCAGGCACACGGTGGTGACCAGATCGTTGGCCATTCCGGCAGCAACACGCGCAATCAGGTCAGCGGTGGCCGGTGCGAGAATCACCAGATCGGCCCATTTCCCCAGTTCGATATGGCCCATTGCGGCTTCGGCTGCCGGGTCGAGCAGATCGTCATACACCGGATAGCCCGACACCGCCTGTAAAGTCAGCGGCGTAATAAATGCCTTTGCGCCTTCTGTCATCACCACGCGCACATCCGCGCCACGATCGCGCAGCCGTCGCACCAGTTCAGGTGTTTTATAGGCGGCAATCCCGCCGCTGATACCAAGAAGCACTTTTTTACCGGCTAATCCGAACATAATTTGCCTGCCTGTGAAATACGGGAAGTTACGCCTGATGCGTCACAATAGCGTTATTTTATCACAGCTCATGCCGCGCAACGTGGCACAGGCGGCTGCATTTGCGAGACGTCTCGTAAAGCGGATGAGTGCGGCTGGCTGGCGGTGAAGGGGACGCGCATACTCGGTGCCGAACACAGGAGTGGACGATGGAAAAGGTATCCGGCAGCCTGCCGCCAAGAGAAAAGTTACAGCAACAGGGCGCAAGCGCATTAAGCGATGCCGAGCTGTTGGCGATATTTTTGCGCACTGGGGCGTCGGGCGTGCCGGTGCTGATGCTGGCACAACGCATGCTGAATGAGTTCGGTTCACTTTATAACATCATGACCGCCGGACAAGCTGACTTTAGTCATATTAAAGGCGTCGGCGAGGCCAAACTGGCGCAGCTGCATGCTATTGCCGAACTGGGAAAACGCTTTTTTAGCACGCAGTTACTCAGTGAGAACGTGCTGGAAAATCCGCAGGCAACCTATCACTACCTGCAAAGCGTGCTGGCGCATCAGGAGCGTGAGATCTTTATGGCGCTGTTTCTTGATAACCGCCATCGCGTGTTGCTGGCGCAGACGATGTTCAGCGGCAGCATTAATAGTGTTGAAGTGCATCCGCGGGAAATTATCCGCGAGGCGCTTAAAATAAACGCGGCGTCGCTGATCCTGGCGCACAATCATCCCTCCGGCTTCGCGGAACCCAGCCAGGCCGACCGTTTTATCACCGATAAGATAAAAGATGCCTGTATATTATTAAATATCAGATTGTTAGATCATATCGTGATTGGCCGCGGTGAGTTTGTCTCGTTTGCAGAGCGCGGGTGGCTTTGATTATTTTCCGCAGCAATGTGGCGATAATGCGGTAATTTTAGGCGATCCTGAGGGATCTTTATCTGTTCGGGACTTGAGCACTTGCCCGGCAGAGCGTATACTACGCCACCTTTGAGAATCTCGGGTTTGGCGTTTGGGCCAACTCAGCGGGTTCACATTGAACTCGCCTGGATGGACTCAGAGCCTGACGAGGCGGCCAACACCTGGTTTTTTAAGCTCGAGCTGATTTGATTTTTGGAGAATAGACATGTCACGAGTCTGCCAAGTAACTGGCAAGCGTCCGGTGAGCGGTAACAATCGTTCCCACGCAATGAACGCGACGAAACGCCGTTTCCTGCCTAACCTGCACTCACACCGTTTTTGGGTTGAGGGTGAAAAGCGCTTTGTTACGCTGCGTGTATCTGCTAAAGGTATGCGCGTTATTGATAAAAAGGGCATTGAGACGGTTTTGGCCGATCTGCGCGCCCGTGGTGAGAAGTACTAAGGAACTGAATCATGGCTAAAGGTATTCGTGAGAAAATCAAGCTTGTTTCTTCTGCTGGTACAGGGCACTTCTATACCACCACGAAGAACAAACGTACTAAGCCGGAAAAATTGGAACTGAAGAAATTCGATCCAGTTGTCCGTCAGCACGTGATGTACAAAGAAGCCAAAATTAAGTAATTTTTGCTTCTGATAAAAAACCCGGCTCCGGCCGGGTTTTTTGTTTGTATGAAACGCACAGTAAGGAGTGGGCATGCCTGAATTACCTGAAGTCGAAACCAGTCGGCGCGGTATTGAGCCGCATCTGGTCGGTGAAACCATCGTGCATGCGGTGGTGCGTAATCCGCGTTTGCGCTGGCCGGTTTCCAGCGAAATTCATGCCCTGAGCGATCGGCCGGTGCTGAGCGTTCAGCGGCGTGCCAAATACCTGCTGCTTGAGCTGCCGGAAGGGTGGATTATCATTCATCTTGGCATGTCCGGCAGTCTACGCATTTTGCCGCATGATATGCCAGCGGCCAAACATGACCATGTCGATTTAGTGATGAGCAACGGCAAGGTGCTGCGCTATACCGATCCGCGCCGCTTTGGTGCCTGGCTTTGGAGCACCGATTTAGCTGCCAGCAACGTGCTGGCACATCTGGGGCCGGAACCGCTGAGCGATGACTTTACCAGCGACTATCTGTGGCAGAAGTCACGTAGCAAAAAAAGCGCCATCAAGCCGTGGCTGATGGACAATAAGCTGGTGGTGGGCGTCGGGAATATCTATGCCAGCGAATCGCTGTTTGCCGCGGGGATCCTGCCCGATCGTGCGGCCAATGCCATCACGCCGGAAGAGGCGGAACTGCTGGTGCGCACCATCAAGGCTGTGCTGCTGCGTTCAATTGAACAGGGCGGTACGACGCTGCGCGATTTCCTGCAAACCGATGGCAAGCCGGGCTATTTTGCTCAGCAGTTGCAGGTTTATGGTCGAGCAGGTGAACCCTGTCGGGTCTGCGGCACGCCAATTCTCAGCGCCAAACATGCGCAGCGATCAACCTTCTGGTGCCCGCTCTGCCAGCATTAAGCTGGCGCGTTGAGGCGGTTTAACAACGCCTGATGAATCGACGGTGGCAGAAAAGCCTCCACGTCACCGTGATGCCGCGCCACCTCTTTGACCAGCGAAGAGGAGACAAAGGAATATTTCTCCGACGGCATCAGAAACACGCTTTCCAGGCTGGCCAGCAGATGACGATTCATCCGTGCCAGCTGCATCTCATATTCAAAATCTGATACCGCACGCAGGCCGCGTACCAGCACGTTTGCGCCCTGCGCTCTGGCGAAGTCAGCCATTAACTCGCTAAAGCCCAGCACCTCGACATTGCCCAAAGGCTCTACCGCTTCGCGCGCCATCGCCACCCGCTCATCCAGCGAGAACAGCGGTTTTTTGCTCGGGCTGGCCGCAATAGCGAGCACAACCTGATCGAACATCAGGGCTGCCCGGCTGACAATATCAAGATGACCGTTTGTCAGCGGATCGAACGTACCGGGATAAATTGCTTTGGTGCCCATAAGCTATTTTCTCTGGTTGGCCTGATTCAGCGCCCACAGCGCCGCGTATTTATTAAAAGTATATTGCGCGTTGACCATTGCTAACAGCCAGCCCTGTTTACCATCAAGGAATCCGGCGCGGAGCAGCAGCGTTTTCAAAAAAGCGCCGGTGGTATGGCTGAAGACGGAATAGATGCTGCAGCTTTTACCCTGCTGATGGCGCTGCTGCGCCCAGGCTTCGGCATAGGCCAGCTGTTTACGCTGGAAGGTAGAGAAGTCACGACAGGTCAGATGCAGCAAATCGCCCTGCAACGGCACGACGCGTGCGCCGGCAGTCTCAAGCGACTCATGAACCTGGTTATCGTTGTAGCGCCATGCGCGCGGATAGAGACGTAGCACGCGATCGGGATACCAGCCGCTGTGACGCATAAAACGACCGAGAAACAGATTGCGTCGCGCAATGCTATAAATGACGTCCGGCTGCGGCTGCATCAGCGCCTGTTCGATGGCCGCGCGCAGTTCGGGCGTCACGCGCTCGTCGGCATCGATCATCAAAATCATCTCATGGCTGGCGTGCTGCTGCGCCTGCTGGCGCTGTTTGCCATAGCCCTGCCACGGACCGGCGGTAAAGACTTTTGCGCCATGCTGACGGGCAATCTCCGGCGTGTTATCGCTACTGCCCGCATCCAGCACCACGATCTCATCGGCCCAGCTTACTGAGATCAATGCATCCGCCAGCAACGCCGACTCGTTTTTAGCGATCATCACAACAGAGAGTGGTTGGCGCGGGTGCATTTAGTGATTCCGTGGCGGTAAGTAAGGTTCCAGCAGCTGCAACACGCGCTGAAGCGCGCCCTGATTCTGATGCAGCACTTCCACGGCGTGACGGCCGTAGTAGCGGCGATAATCATCGTCGCTGAGCAGATTACCGATCTCTTTATCGAGTGAGATAACGTCGGTAACGGTGATCAGCGCATCTGATTCCTGCAGCTTGGCGCAGATATCTTTGAAGTTAAAGGTGTGCGGGCCCATCAGCACCGGAATGGCGTGCGCCGCTGCTTCCAGTGGATTATGGCCGCCGCGCTCCACCAGGCTGCCGCCGACAAAGGCGAGATCGGCAATGCCATACAGCAGCATCAGTTCGCCCATGGTGTCGCCAATTACGACCTGCGTGCTGCCAGAAGGAATTTCACCGCTGCTGCGCAGAATGTAACTGAAGCCGCGTTTTTGCGTCATGTCACGCGCCACGTCGAAACGTTCAGGATGGCGCGGCACCAGAATCAACAGCAGGTCTGGGAAGCGCGCCAGCAGGCGGCGATGCGCATCAAGGATCAGGCTCTCTTCGCCTTCGTGCGTGCTGGTGGCGATCCACACTGGCCGACGCGAAGCCCACTGCCGACGCAGGGTCAGCGCACGTGCTGCCAGTTCCGGCGTCACCGAAATATCAAATTTCAGGCTGCCGGTGATGGTCAGCTGGGTGCGTTTCAGGCCAAGGTCAACAAACCGTTCGCCATCTTCCTCGTTCTGCGCGGCAATCAGCGTAATGCGTTGCAGCAGCTGCGCCATAAATTTGCCCAGCTTTTTATAGCCTTTGGCAGAGCGGGCCGAGAGGCGCGCATTGGCAATCACCAGCGGAATATGGCGCTGATGCAGCGCGGTGATGATGTTTGGCCACAGCTCGGTTTCCATGATGATCACCAGCTTGGGATCGACCACGTTCAGAAAACGGTTAATGGCGCCCGGCAAATCATAAGGCAGATAGACATGATGAACATCTTTGCCAAAGGCAGACTGCGCACGTTCTGAGCCGGTCGGGGTCATGGTGGTCACGGTGATCGGCAGCGTAGGATAGCGATGCCGCAAAGCGCGAACCAGCGGAACGGCCGCCAGCGTTTCGCCTACCGAAACAGAGTGCAGCAGAATACCGCCGGGTTTGACCTTGCCCGTACAGTAACCGTAACGTTCTGCCCAGCGCTGGCGATAGGCAGGCGCTTTGCGACCGCGCAGCCACAGGCGCAGCCAGATCAGGGGCTGAATGAGATAGAGCAGGGCGGTATAAATTGTCGTCATAGCCTTCTTTACGACACGATCGCGTCAAACATAACCAAAAAGTGAGAATGCGGCATGTTAGCAGATAACTTGCGCACTCTCACCCTACTTCACTGGCCGGTTTGCAATACCTTTTGGTACAAAGAAGTGAGCTCTGAAGCCAGACGCTGCGGCGTATAAGGCAGAATTCTGTCGCGTGCGGCGTCACCCATGGCAGAATTTTGCGATTTTGAGGGTATTGCCTTTACTGCTTCGCTTAACGCGTTGATATCTAATGCATCGCAGACAAAACCCTGCTTGCCATTTTCGATAAACTCCGCGCCGCCGCAGCCGGTGCTGGTGATAACCGGCAGTCCGCATGCCATCGCTTCCAGTACCACGTTGGGAAATGGATCGTAGAGCGTGGGCAAAATCAGGCCATCCGCGGCGTGGTAGAAGGATTGCACATCCTGTTGCATGCCAACAAAGCGCAGTCGGTCAAGGCAATTCAGACGATTAGCAAGCTGCTGATAGCGTTTTAGCTGTTTATCCTGGCCCACGACAATCAGATAACGATCGCTGCGCGCCACCGCCTGAATAGCCGCCTTCAATCCTTTGCGCTCAAAGCCTGAACCAACGTAAATCAGCGCGGTTGCCTCGCCAGGAATATGCAGCTGCTGCCGTACCGCGGCGCGGCTTTCTTCGCTGGCAGGCTGAAAGCGCTGGCTGTCGATGGCGTTGTAAATGACATGGATCCTGGCGGCATCAAGCTGAAAACAGCGAATAATATCCCGTTTCACCATCTCGGAATTGCAGATCACCGCTTTCAGTTCGGGCGAATGAAACATCTCTTTTTCCGCCTGCAGTACGTAGCGATGATAAGGACTGATCGCCGCGCTCAGGCGCTGCCATGGCGTCACAATGCGGGCACGCTGTTCCAGCCAGACGCGATGTACACCGTCGCCCGCACGAAAGATGTCGCAACCGGCGATGCGCTCATGGCTCTGCACAATATCAAATTTCTGCTGCTGCCAGCAGGCGCGTGCCGCAACCGCGAAGCCGCGTTCGCGGGAAACGCGGCCCAGCTTCGACGTATTGCAGATATGCAGATGCCAGTCGGGATGCGGCGTGCCTTGCCAGCTGCGGGTAATGATGTTCAGCTCCAGCTGCTCGCTGCCAAGGGCTTCCAGCGCGCGCGAAATAAAGCGCTCAGCGCCGCCGTCGGGCCGATATTTCTGCCGCACAATCGCCAGACGTAATTTATTCATTGAGCAGTTTCCTTGCAGCCACCACCACATCCTCTACCGGAATGGTGGTCAGATAGCGCTGTTGCGTTTTGGTGTCAATCGAATCGGGCGCGGGCAATGGGCCATAATCACCGGCCCAGATGACCCGGTTATTAAATCCCCATGGTCGCCAGTGCTGCAGCTTTGTTGGCCCAAACAGCGCCAGGCAGGGCGTATCCAGCGCGGCGGCCATGTGCATTGGTGCTGAATCGACGCCGATAAACAGCACTGCATGGTCGATCAGCGCCGCCAGTTTGGTCAGTGATAATTTCCCGGCTACGGAGACCACATGCGGTGTTTTACAGTGGGCGAGGATATTATCGATCATCGCCAGCTCGTTTTTATCCGGCGCCGCGGTGAGCACGATTTTGCGATCGGCACGCGCCAGGCGATCGATAACCGCTGCGACTTTTTCATCATCCCAACATTTGAATATCCAGCGCGATGTCGGCTGAATAACGATAAAAGAGTCACTGACATCCAGCCCGGCCAGCAACGCGGCGGTTTGCGGCCAGTCATCCGCTTCATAATGCATTGAGGCGACGGTATCGCGGGCCAGAATACCCAGCGGTGCCAGCGCCGACAGATTCTGTTCCACGGTATGCAGCTTGCCATGTTCGGCGGTGGAAACGCGATGGGTATGACAGAGGCGCCAGAAGGCGTTATCGCGCTTTTTGTAGTCGAAACCGATGCGCACCGGCGCGCCTGAAAACAGTGTGATAATGGCGCTGCGCCACTGATCGGCAAGGTTGATCACCACATCATATCGGCTGGCGCGAACGCGTTTGAGCAGTGCCCATTCATGCGCCAGTTTTTTTCTGCCGCCTTCCTGCTTCCACTTGCGATCGATCACATGCAGCTGACGAATATCGGGATTAGCCTGCAGCATGGGGCGCGTTTCCTGATAAAGCAGCACATCAATATTGGCCTGCGGATAGCGTTGTCGCAGCGCGTTGATCACCGGCGTGGTCAGCAACATATCGCCATGATGGCGCAGTTTTATCAGCAGAATATTGTCAGGCGTAAAGTTTGCAGGAATTGAGCTTGCCATACTCACCAGTCTCAAAGTTAGGTGGCCCGATTGTAGGGCAAAGTATTAACAGGGAAAAGGTGCCGCAGGCACTCATTTGTTACGCCATTTATAAATACGACTGAGCCAGAGCAGCAATTGATACCACTGTTTGAGGCCGCGTGCGTTGCGTAACATCCGGCGATGCGTCTGCGTAGCAAAAATATCGGCAATGATTGCCCGGCGCGCATCTGCATCCGGCTCACGGCGCACGGCGTGACATACGCTCAGCGCTTCGTAGGTGATCTGCCGATGGAAGGCGGGATAAATGGTGACCTTGTGCCGATAGCGCTGGTTAATCTCTTCCAACATGCGCGCAATTTTGAGGTAGTGGCGCTGATATTCCACGTTGCGCTGCCCGGTACGCTTGCGATTGCTGATCGACTGGTCGTGCATGTAGTAACGATAGAGCGGCGTGTCGGTGTAGCGCGCACGTGATGCGTTCATCATGAACTCGGTGGTCCAGGGAATATCCTGATGATGCAGGCCAGGTTCAAACCACAGTTGCTGCGTTTCAATCAGCTCACGACGATAAATTCCGAGCCAGACAACGTGCAGATAACGCCGCGTGTTCAGCGCGGTGTTCAGCCATTCTGCGCCGCTGAGGACCGGCGTTGAGCGCAGGCGCTCGGTGGGAATCAGCACCTTCACGCGATCGCTGCCCTTGAAACAGACTTCGGCGTTGCACTGAGCAACATCAAGATTGTCTGTTTCCGCCATGGTGACCAGTTGCTGATACATAGCAGGCATCATCTGATCGTCAGCATCAGGAAACGTGACATATTTGCCACGGGCGACGGCCAGGCCCGCATTGCGTGCGCGCGATACGCCGCCATTCTCCTGATGAATAACCGAAACATGAGCATGCTGCGTTGCGTACTCGTCTGCCAACTTGCCGCTGCCGTCGGTAGAGCCATCATCAACGATGATGATTTCCAGCGAAGTCAGCGTTTGCGCCAGCAGCGATTGCATAAAAGGCGCGAACAGGTCGCCAGCGTTGAACATCGGCACAATAATGCTGAGCTGGGGTGCAGCAGGAGAAGAGAACTCGGTCATAATTTAATCATCGTGGCGCAGGCGCGCAGGAAGGCGTGCCGAAATAAAGTGGTAAATGTCATCCAGCTTGCGCTGGTCGAGGCCAAACAGCTGCTCCGCTGAATAACGGTAGGCAGGCGGCGTGTCGAAGACAAAGGATGACGGCGCAATGTGGTCCGGGCCAATCAACAACACGTCGCCAAGCGGACGCTGTTCTTCAACGCAGCACGGGCCATAAATCAACACCACCGGCACCTGCATGGCATCGGCGATATAGACATTGCCGGAATCTGAAGCGATATACACATCCATCGCGCCAATCGCCTGCGGCACCGCCTGCAGTGGAAGCTGGCCGATCATATTAATGATATTGCTGCGCTTGCCGGTGAGCTTTAGCAGTTCATCCAGCCGTGATTGCTCATTCGGTGCACCAAAAATATAAAACAGGCAGGGTAAATCGCTCAGCCGCTCAAACAGCGCTTTCCACACCGCAGGCGGAATGGTTTTTGCCTGGTTGCCCGCAGAGATGCTGATACCGATTTTCATGCCGTCTTCGCGCAACAAATCCGCTGGTAGCGGCTGCTGTTGCCACAGAGGATGCGTAGCATGCTTGGGATAGCTCGCTTTAGTGAAGCTGCGATCCGCCAGCTTGAGATAGCTTTCCACCGTTAACTGTGTGGTGGTGTGCTCTACAATGCCGTTTGCGGTGGCATAAAACAGCGACTGATAGGCTTTGCGCCGATAGTTGGCGATAAACTGCTTGTTGCTGGCGTTGCAGCAAGCGGCGTAAAACAGATTGGCGTTGTTGGGGTGCAGCAGGTAAACCGTGTCATAACGATTCATCAGTTGTAGCGCCAGGCGAAATTTTTCAATCAGCGTGGTTTTATAGTTTTCGATGTACCAGATATGTTCAATGTGATCGTCGTTTTCCGCCAGCGGAGCCACCGAGCGGCTGAGCAGCGCATCGCATTTTTGCAGATGCGTTAACAGCGGCGTGATATTCACAAAGTCGCCGATTTTCGCGGTTTGAATCACCAATGTTTTGCCGCTGCTTTTATGCAGCAGCTTCATGACCCACTTAACGGGCAAGAGCAGCAGAAAGAAAAAAATATAATTCACGCCGTTTCCTTCACGAGAGAGGCAAGTGCGCTGCGTGTTTCACCGGGCATATGCGTATTAAGATCCATTTTTTCCGGATGTAGCGAGCGACAGATAGTGCTGGCAGATGGTGTCGAGGCTGTAACGAGAGAGATCGATGCTGCGCAAATCGGGTGGATTGCGATAGATCTCAATCATTTTTTCAGCCAGCGACTCCGCATTCAGCTCTGCCAGTCCGCGCGCTAAATCCCCTTCCATAATTGATACCGTGCCGCCAGGCGAGCGCGTGCTCACCACCGGCGTATGACAAATCAGGGCCTCGACCAGCACGTTACCGAAGCCTTCGCTATCTGAACTGGCGACCAGCATACGGGCATGCTTAATCCACGCGTAAGGATTTTGTGTGAATCCCTGGAAAATGATGCGCTCACTGACGTTGAGTTTCTCCGCCAGCTGCTTAAGGCGTTCGGTGCGCAATTTATCGCCCTGGCCAATGATCACCAGCGGCGCCTCAATTTTGCTCAGCGCATAGGCGTGTATCAGTCGATCCTGGCGTTTGGTTTCATGAATACGGCCAACGTGCAGCAGATAATCGGTTCCTGCCATCGGACAGGGTTCGTCGGCACGCTGACGAATAGCCTCAATGTCGAAGGGATTCGCGATGACACGCGCTTGCGCAGGTCGCACGCCATAATGGCGTTCCATATCTTTCAGCACGTAGTCTGACACCGCAATCAGATTACGCTGGTGGTAAACCTGCCAGGTTTTCAGCCGTTTCAGCCAGCGTGACAGGCCTTTACGCCGCGACAGATAGGAAACGGAAAAGACGCCGTGCAGGCAAAACCAGACCTTGTGCGCATCCAACTGAGGGCAGCGTCTGACAATGCGGTCGGTTTTATGCAGGTGAGAAAGTACCAGATCGAAAGCGCCATCCGCCTGCTCAGCCGCCGCAATGGCGTCGTCCAGCTGGTTGGCTCGACGCTGTAGTTCGGTGAGTTTGCGCCAGGGTTTATCGCAGTGATCTTTGACTATCTGGTAGTCGAGCCCGACAGGAATGGCGTAATCGCAGACACTGCGCAGCGAAAACAGCGAGACGCGATGCCCTCTCGCCAAAAAACCTTCCGCCAGCGTCAACACGACCTTTTCCGCGCCACCGCCCGGTAAACCGTCAATGATCATCAAAATGCGCTTGGACACGTTAATTACCCTTCAAAAGAAAAGCCGCCAGGCTAAAATACGCAAGCTTCGTCCGCTGCAGGCACAGGGCAGAACGTTGCGGCTGTTGGAAAAGAGTACGCTAAGCTTTCCAAACCGGCGAAAAACAAACTGTTCATCCATGGATGCATAAACTGCTCTTTTTTATCGATCCTCATTGAGCGCAGTCTACTGCGCTACGCGTGCATGGCAAAGGGGATCGATGAGAATTGATGGATTTCTTTTGCGCTGATCATAGCCCCTGCGTAACATGATCACCGTTTTCTTTCCCCTGATGGATACGGAATGACAAAGCCCGCTTTTTTAATCACCATCGACACTGAAGGCGACAATCTCTGGCGCAATCACCGGCACATCACCACGGAAAATGCGCGCTTTCTGCCGCGTTTCCAGCAGCTGTGCGAAAAATATGCGTTTAAGCCAACCTGGCTGACCAACTATGAGATGGCAACCGATCCGGTTTATATCGCCTTTGCCCGCGATGTACTGGCGCGGCAACAGGGGGAAATCGGCATGCACCTGCACGCCTGGCACAGCCCACCCACGCTGCCGCTTACCGACGATGACTGGCGCTATCAGCCCTACCTGATTGAGTTCCCTGAACCGGTATTGCGCGATAAGGTGACGTACATGACCCGTTTGCTGGAAGAGACCTTCCAGACCAAAATGGTCAGTCACCGCGCCGGTCGCTGGGCTTTTGATGCTCGCTATGCACGTATCCTGACCGAACTGGGCTACCGCGTTGACTGTTCGGTGACGCCGGGCGTCGACTGGCGCACCGCACCGGGTGCACCGCAAGGCACTGGCGGCACCGACTATCGTCATTTTCCTCGGGAAGCCTATTTCCTCGATGAGAAAGACATTTCGCGGCCCGGTAACAGCGGGCTGCTGGAAGTGCCGATGACCATTCATCCCAAGCATCCGCCGCTGCTGAATGCACTTAAGCAGGGGTACGATCGGCTGCGCGGCAAACGGCGCAACCCGTCCATGAACTGGTTGCGGCCTGGCCGCAATAACCTGGCGTTGATGAAGCGCGCGGTCGAGCAAAGCCTGCAGCAGAGCGCCGACTACGTCGAGTTCATGCTGCATTCGTCAGAATTTATGCCCGATGGCAGTCCGACATTTAAAAACGAAGCGGATATTGAGCAGCTGTATCAACATCTCGATGCGCTGTTTGCCTGGCTACAGCCACAAACTCAGGGCATGACGCTCGCTGAATATTACGATCGGCGAATGGGATAATATCGCGCATAGCGATTGCAGGAGAAGAGCGTAAAAATGGAAGTAATGTCTAAGGCAAAGCAGTGGCGTAGTGCGATTTACTATTTGGCGTTATGCGCCGTTGTGCTCTCGGTAATGTTCACCTTTATCGACGAGAAAACGGCTAAGGTGACTTTTTACTGGGCGTTCTATTTTTCACTGGCTGGCGTTTTGGGTTCTGTCCGGACGTTCAATCGCCAGTTGCTGTGGCTGCCGGGAATGCTGCTGCTGCTGGGGTTAAGCAAGGTGATCTGGTTTTATCTGGCTTACACCGGCAGCGCCGATTATTCGCCTTATAACGATTATCTTAACGCGGGCAAGCGCATGCTGATTGGCGGCGTCATTGGCTATTACCTGCTGGCCCATTTCCAGACTTACGCACAACAAAGCCTGCGGCTGATCCGTTATGGCCTTATTGCCGCTTTTGTCGGTGCCAGCCTGTTTGGCTTCTGGCAGTATGCGGGGGCCATGGGCCGCGTGGAGTTTGCGCTCGATCGCGCGACTATCTCCGCGTACGGCTATGCCATGCTCTCTGCGGCACTGTTGTTTATGTTGGCCAGCGAAAGCCACCGTGTGTCCCGGCTGCTGATCTGCCTGGCTATTTTTGCCGTCTCGTTTTTCATTATTGTGCAGACCGGCACGCGCAATATGATTGCCGCCTATCCGCTGATCATTATGCTGGTGGGTTTGTTTCATTTTCGCCATCTCGGGGCGAAAGCGATGCTTTGGGTGCTGGGTGCGGTAGTGTTATTGGGTGCGCTGAGTTACAAGCCGGTGATTGAGCCAAGGCTGGATGCCACCATCGCCGAATATCAACTGTACAACAATGCCAACGGCAATCAGCTTGGCTCGCTCACCAGCCGCCTGGCAATGTGGCGCGTCGGTGTAGCCTGTCTGGCTGAAAATCCGATGGGCATGCGCACTGAGCAGCGTACGGCATGGTTTCAACATTACGTAGACACCACGCATAAGGACACTACCGCAATGGTGTATGCGCCGGTGCACCTGCACAATGAGTTGCTGGATAGCGCGACGCTGCAGGGCATTCCCGGCGCGCTGGTGGTGGTGCTATTTTATATTGTTCTGCTCGGCTGGGCCCTGCGTAATAAAAATGCGCCACTGTTTGGCATTATGCTTTGCATCATTGTGAGTGGTTTGACGGATGTGGTGTTTATCAGTCGTGAAATGACCATCTGCATTGTGCTGATTATTATCATGAGTGTGATGTGGCAGCGGCTTGAGGCGGGGAAAAAGCGAGTCTGAGTAGCCGGAAAGGGATCAGCGGATCCCTTTCCGAAAGGCCAGCATTTTGCGTTTGTAGCTGGTGCGAACCGCGCTGTTTAACATGAAACGCATCAGCCGGGTGGCCAGAATCCGCTCCACAACTTCTTGCCAGTGTCCGGTACGTTGCAACACGTCCCGATGGCGGTGCGCCACGTCCAGCCAGTGGCACACGATTAATGGCTGAAATTCCACAGGCAACACCTCATCCAGATGGCGCGTCGCCGCCACCATACAATCCACCTTCTCGTCGTTCATGACCGTCGACAGGCTGTTGCTGTGTTTACGATAAAGATAAAATCCGGCATCGGTATAAAGAATCTTCTCTGCCTGAGTTAACAGCAACGGAAAAAGCCAGGTATCTTCATAGCAAACAAAAGGTGGAAAAGGATTTGCCAGCAACAGCGTGCGGCGGAAATACTGCCCGATCACGTGTGCCTGAAATTCACGATGAATGAGAAATTTTTGGATAGCGCTGTGGGTTGTCAGTTGGTTCGGCGATGAAAACTGCCAGTTTGCCGCTGGCGTTTCCGTGCGGCATTCAATGATTTTGCTCAGATAGAGAGCAGGCTGCTGCTGTGTAAGCACCTTCAGGTGGTCCGCAATAGCACCAGGCAATAAACGATCGTCACCATCCACCATCAGCACATAGTCACCTTGCGCCAGGTTAATGGCATGATTCCGCACCTTGCCAATATTGCGCAGCGCCGTATTGTCGCTGATCAGCCGCGGATAGCGGACAGTGAACGCATCGATAATCTGCTGAGTTTCATCCTCAGAGGCATCGTTAATGATGATGACTTCGCACTGATCGTCTGCGCCTGCAATAGCGGCGATCACGCTTTCCAGCGTGGCGTCCAGCCAGGTAGCACAATTGTGGGCAGTGATCAGAACGCTCAGAACGGCAGAATCGCGCATGCTTATTTACCCGTCAATGGCAGCAAAGACATTACCTGCTCGGGCGTGATATCCGCCATGCTGTTGCCCTGCGGTGGCCGCAGTGCTATCTGATTTTCACCATAGCCGCCAATCAGACCCGGATCGGTTGGGCCATATAAGGTGATATTAGGCCGATCCAAAGCGGCTGCCAGATGACTTAAGCCGGTATCTACTGATACTACCGCCTGTGCGCTGGCGAGCGTGCGAGCGACCTGTTCCAGCGTGAGTTTAGGCAGGACGTCAACATGATCAAAGCCTTCCGCCAGGCGCTGAGCGCGCTGATGTTCGTGCTCTGCGCCCCACGGCAGCTTGATCTGCAAACCGCTGTCTGCCAGCAGACCAATCAATTCGCGCCAGTGTGCTTCCGGCCAGTGTTTATTGTCACGCGTGGTAGCGTGCAGAAACACCAGATAGGGCGTCGCCTGTTGCGCGGCGTTCGTCAGGAAGTGGGCAGCAATAGCGTAATCACCTTTTTGGGCCGGCAGTTCATAGCCGAGGCTTTTCGCGAACAGCTCCCGCGTACGCTCTACCGCATGTTGACGTTTATCGATCTCATGGCGTTTGTCGTACCACCAACTGGCAAAGGGCTCACGTGCGCTGCGGCTGTCCTGACCATGCTTGACGCCTTTCGCCAGGCGCGTTACCAGCGCGGCGCTTTTGATCAGCCCCTGTGCATCAATCACCACGTCATAGGTGCAGGACTGCAGTTCACGCTTGAAAGCCACGCGCTCTTCACGCTGTTGGCTACCAAACCAGTGTTTGCGCCAGCGACGAATGGCAACCGGAATAACCCGATCGACCGCCGGATGCCAGCCGGGAATTTGGGCAAAATTCTCTTCAACTACCCAGTCGAAGCGGATGCCTTCAATCGCGCGCATTGCGTCGGTGAGCGCCGGCAGCGTGTGCAGTACGTCGCCCATCGACGAGGTTTTAATAATTAACACCTTCATGCGCTATGCTCCTGGCCGGCGGCCAGTAGCGGACGCAGCGTTTCCAGCACCCGGGCGGGCTGAATATCGATCAGGCTTTGATGATAACCCTGTGCGGCATCGCCTTTACGCACCTTGTGATAGCCGCTGATCAGACGAATCACCTGCGCCTGCTTCGACAGCGGCGGCGTAAAATCCGGGCTGCTTGGGCCATAGAGTGCCACCAGCGGCCGGTTCAGCGCCGCGGCAATGTGCATCAGACCAGAATCGTTGCTGACCACGGCGGCACACTGCGCCAGCAGGATAACCGCCTGCTCCAGTTCAGTCTCGCCTGCCAGATTGCGACACCAGCGCCGATCGTTAGCCTCAAGCGTGGCAACAATCTCCTCGCCGGTTTCGCGATCTTTGGCTGAGCCAAACAGCAGAATCTGGTAGCCGTCATTGATTAACTGCTGTGCCAGTGCGGCATAATGATAATGCGGCCAGCGCTTGGCAGGACCAAACTCAGCGCCGGGACAGAAACCGATAACCGGCCGCTCGGTATCAAGGCCGAACAGCGCTGCCGTTTGCTGTTTTTCCTGCGGCGTGACCTGGAGCTGAGGCCAGAGCAGCGGCTGTGGCAGATCGCGGGCGCTGTGAATTTGGCCTTTTTCAAAGGCCAGTGCGACGTAGCGTTCTACCATCAGGGGAAATGCCGCTTTATCCAGCACACGCAAATCGTTAAGCAGGCCATAGCGCATTTCACCACGCCAGCCGGTGCGCTGTGGAATATCAGCAAAAAAAGGTACCAGCGCAGATTTGAACGAGCCGGGCAGCACGTAAGCGCGATCATAACCGTGCTGGCGCAAACTTTTGCCCAGGCGGCGCCGTTCGCCGAGTGCCAGCGCACCGTGGCCCAGCGGCATCGCCAGCGCCTGATTGACTTCCGGCATACGCGACAGTAACGGACGGCACCAGGCGGGTGCCATCACGTCGATTACCGCATCGGGATGGTTCGCCTTGAGGGTGCGATAGAGACTTTGGGACATCATCATATCGCCGACCCATGACGGGCCAATCACCAATATTTTCATGCCGGTATCGCCTTCCTTATGCGTTGCGGTTGAGCCAGGCCATATATTCTGCCACGCCTTCCGCGACCGTTTTAAACGGTTTGTCGTAGCCAGCCGCGCGCAGTTTGGTCAGGTCAGCTTTGGTATAAGCCTGATAACGCCCTTTGAGTTTTTCCGGGAAAGGGATGTACTCAATTTCGCCTTTGTTATGGAATTTCAGCGCCGCATCGGCCACTTCCTGGAAGGATTCTGCCCGACCGGTTCCGCAGTTGAAAATGCCGGATACGCCATTTTTCCAGCACCACAGATTAACGGACGCGACATCATCAACGTGGATAAAGTCGCGTTTGAAGCCGTCGCTGCCTTCAAACAGTTTCGGGTTCTCACCGTTGCTCAGCTGCGTATTGAGATGGAAAGCGACGCTGGCCATGCTGCCTTTGTGGCCTTCGCGTGGACCGTAAACGTTGAAGTAGCGGAAGCCACAAATCTGCGAATCGGCCTCTGGCAGAATTTGACGCACGTAGTGGTCGAACAACATTTTGGAGTAGCCGTAAACGTTCAACGGCTGCTCATATTCGCGCTCTTCGATGAAATTATCGTTGCGTCCGCCGTAGGTCGCCGCGGAAGAGGCGTAAAGGAAAGGGATTTCACGCTCAAGGCAGAAATGCAGCAGCTCTTTGGAGTACTGATAGTTGTTATCCATCATGTACTTGCCATCCCATTCGGTGGTCGCTGAGCAGGCACCTTCATGGAATACGGCTTCAATCGGGCCAAAGTCATCACCGGCTAGCACGCTGACCTGGAATTCTTCTTTATCCATGTAGTCAGTGATATCAAGATCGGCCAGATTGATAAACTTGGTGCCATCTTTGAGGTTATCTACCACGAGAATGTCGTTAAAACCGTCGTTATTGAGAGCCTTAACAATGTTGCTGCCGATCATGCCGGCGCCGCCAGTGACGATAATCATACGTTTGACCTTAATTAATGGTGGGAGAAACGGAAAGTTTCATCCGCTAATGTCTTTTATCATAACATTTCAGCAGGCTATCAACAGCCAGATGACTCTGTAAACCCGATGCATCGCGGGCAATGATGGTTGAACCACTCAGCAGGAAGAGACGCGGGAAAGGGCGACGGACCACCAAAAGCGGTCCGTCTGCAGGGCTATTTGGCTTTTTCAGCGTCGGTCAGATAACGCACTTTACGCGTGTAGTCCTGGCCTTTAAACAGCAGCGGCGTGGCGGGAGAATGCAGATATTTTTGCCATTCACTCAGCGGGAAACCGCCGTGAGCACCAATCACTTCGCTGGGAATCACCGCTTCGGTGCCGCCGATGCGTTTTGAAACCGGCCAGTTCATCCAGTCACCGAGATTTATCGTCCGGATATCCAGCATATCAAGCAGTGCCGCTAACGGGAGTTGGTCCGTGGGTGGCTGCGAGTCATCCATCAGTTCCCAGGTATCCTGAAATAATGTCAGCCACAAAGCACAAATGCGTTTCCAGGTGTCACGCGTGGCGGCCAGGAAAGCCCCGTTAACGTGATCGACAATAAACGGGCGCACGCAGTGCTGATAATAAGCCGGAATATTTTCTGTCGGGGCGCCGCTGAGTTTCGCGATCATTTTGCCCTGACGAAAACTGGAGTAAAGGTGGCCTTTATGCATGTTAATTACCGGCATTTTCAGCAAATTGAGATCGGAATCGATCATCAAAATACCGTCGGTGCGCGCCTGCAACGGTGCCTGAAGTTTGATCAAACGGCTGCGATAGATCTGCTTGTAGCGGTAATCGCCGTCGCGCAGCGGTACCTCCAGCGTCACTACCCGTGTTTTAGCGGGCAGGGTGCCAAAGCTGGCGGCAGGCTGATCGCTAACGATGACAATTTCTTGCAGATCGGGCGCATAGCGTTCGGCGAACAGCGCGCACAGCTGTGCTTCTTCAATAAAATCGGCGCCAGTGCAAGGAATCACCACCGACGTGACCGGCACGTTGCCCTGAGCATCAGGCTGCGTGTAAGGAATGTTGTGGCGCGAGCGGATATGGCGATAGTGAGAATTTAAAAATTTAAACATGCGGCTTTCCCTTCATGACGCTTTGCAGGCGCTGTTCCACGCCGGCAACATAGTTTTCAATCGCATAATGTTCACGCACGCTACGGCCTGCGGCCTCAACTAACGCTTTGCGCAAGGGCGCATCCTGCCAGAGCTGTTGCATCTGTGCACCGAGCGTGGCGGTGTCGCCGTAGTCAAAAAGCAGGCCGGTGCGCTGATGGGTAATCAACTCTGCGGTGCCGGTAACACGCGAACCTATCACTGCCGTATTCACCAGCATCGCTTCCAGTACCACGCGCGGCAGGCCTTCACTTTTCGACGCCAGAATAAATGCATCAAACGCAGCAAGATAATCCAGGGCGTTGTTTTGAAAGCCGGTAAATATCACGCGATCCTGAATATGCAGACTGGCTGCCTGCTGCTGCAATTTTTGCTGTTCCGGCCCGCTGCCGACAATCATCAGCTTCCATTCTGCCTGCGGACAGGCGGCGCTAAAGGTGGCCAGCGCCTGCAGCACGTGATGATTGGCTTTGCGCAATATCAGCGAGCCGATGGTGCCAAATAAAAAGGTGTGCGGCGGAAGCGCATACTGCTGGCGAATTTTTTGCGGATCGGGCAACGGCTGGTGAATATCAATGGCGTTAGCCACGACGGCACATTTTTCCGCGGCCACGCCGCTTTCGCACAGAGCGCGGTGGACGCCGTGGGAAACGGCAATAATCAGATCGCCGGTGCGGTTCACCATCCTGACCAGTGGTGGTGTCATCTGCGGTTCAATACGGCAGTGCTGCACCACGGCGATCGGCACTGATTCAGCGGCCAGATAGCCTTCAACGTTGGTGCTGGGCTGATTGTTCATATAAAGCGTGTCATAACCGCCCGAACGCAGCAGGTCGGCTATTGCCTGTGCATTGGGCCGAACACGCCAGCGCAGATCGACCGCGCGTGCCGCAGCGCCTTTCAATGGACGACTGAAGAATAGCAGCCCGCGTAACAGCTCTTTGCTTAGCTTGGCCCAGCGCGGCTGGCGGGATTGCGCAATAAAACACACGTCGATGCCGATAGCCTGCAGCGCCTGCGCAATGGTTTCGCCTTCGCCACGGCTATAGTTATGGTAGAAGCAGCAGGTGATATCGAACCGATGTCGATCAATACGCTTCAGGAGTTCCAGCATGCTGTTCGTGCCGCCGCCCCATTCGCGGCCGGTGTCCAGCAGCAGAATTTTTTGCCTTCTGCCTGTCATCGTTTGGCTGTCCTGTGTCTAAAGGAATCGGCGGCATTATAGTGGCTTTCTGCCGCCGAACCCGTTTTTTCAGCGTTGGCGTTTAAAACAGCGCGTTGATCACTTTGGCCAGCGGACCCTCGGCCACGCTGTCGGCAATGATACCCAGCGCGCGGGTAGCAGGAACTGGCGCAAGAGGTTTGGGCACCTTACAGGTTTCGATGCCGCGGAAAGGGTTTTTCGGCTTCGAGGTCGGCGGTGGCGTGTTTGGCAGTGTGGAAGGACCACGGCTATAAGATTCGTTCAGCAGCTGGCTTGGGCGAACCAGCGTAATGTCGGCAGGCAAGGTTGGCAGCATTTGCTGCAGCACACGCACGGTGGTGGGATGCGGGTGGCCAATCGCAATGGCAAAACCGTCGCGCTGTGCCAGGTGCACGGCACGCGTAAATTGTTTGCGAATATCCGCTTCGTTCTGGCTGTCATCAAGGAACACGCGCCGTTTGATCACTTTAACGTTAGTACCAGCTGCTGCGTTGGTTGACTGACTGTTGGCGATGGTCATGCTGTCGAGAAAGTAGAAATTGTAGTGATTCAGCACCTGCATCACTTTTTGCATGCCGGGCAAGCTGGACGTCATTTTGCTGCCCATATGATTATTAAGCCCCACGGCATAAGGCACATTGCTTACCGCGTTGCGAATAATGCGTTCGATCTCCGCGACGGGCATTTCCGGCTGTAGCGTATCTTTCTCCAACGGCTGCTTGCTCAACGGGGCCATCGGCAGATGAATAAGCACTTCGTGGCCGCGCTGGTGCGCTTTGGTGGCCATTTCGCGAGCGTGTGGCGCAGTGGGCAGCACCGCGACGGAAAGCGCAGCGGGCATTTGCAGAACCTGATTTTCCTGCGTCGGGCGGTAGCCAAAATCATCAATAACGATGGCCAGCTTACCGGCCTGAGCAGCGCTGCTGAGCAAAAGGGCGCCGAGCAACAGAACGCGTTTGGATAACAACAAAACTTATTTTCCTAACCACGGAAGTGGGTTGACGGCCTGACCCTGCCGGCGGATTTCAAAATAGAGTGACGGCGTACCGCGGCCGCCGCTGGTGCCCACCAGAGCGATAGGCTCGCCGGCTTTAACCTGCGTGCCCACGCTAACCAGCGCGCTCTGGTTATAGCCATACAGGCTCATATCACCTTTGCCGTGCTCAACCACCACAACCAGACCATAGCCCTGCAGCCAGTCAGCCATTAAGACGCGGCCATCGGCAATGGCACGAACTTCACTGCCTTCCGGCGCATCAATCACCAGACCTTTCCAGCGCAATTCGCCCTGCATCTGCTCGCCGAAACGATGCTCAATGCGGCCCTGAACTGGCCAGCGTGCCTGGCCACCGGAGCGGCCGAGACCGCCGGTTCGCGCCATCAGCGAGCGTTCGCTTTCACTCGGTTTGTAAGTCGAGCCTTTGGCTTTCGCCTGCGCCTGACGCTGACGAACCTTTTCAGCTTCACGCGCCTCACGCTCGGCACGTGCTTTTGCTTCCCGTTCGGCACGGGCGATTTTATCTTGCAGACGGCTTTCGTTCTGACGCATTTCGGTGAGATCGGCCTGATCTTTCTCCAGCGACGATTCCAGCGTGGTCAGCGTTGCTTTACGTGCTGCCCGCGCCTGTTCCAGTTTAGCCTGCTGCGTTTGTTGCTGATCGGCTAACGCCTTCTGCTGCGACTTTTTCGCCTCCAGCGACGCTTTCTGCGTGGTTAACTCGCGTCGCGTCTGCTGCAGATCATTGATGTTTTTTTGCCGGGCCTCATTGATGTAGCTGAAGTAAGCAAGAATGCGTTCGCTTCGCTTGCTCTCTTCGCCACCAAACATGAGCTGTACGCCGCTATGCTGGCCCTGACGAAAAGCGGCATCCAGCTGCTGCGCTAAGAGGCTTTCCTGTTGTTTTTGCTGCTGTTCAAGCTTGGTAATGGAGGCGGTAAGCGAGGCGATATCTTTATTCAGTGCGGCCAGCGTCAGGCGGGTTTCACGCAGCTGCCGGCTGGCCTGGGCCACGGTTTTTTCCTGGCTCTGCAGTTGTTCAAGCAGTTTGCTGCGTTGCAGCTTCTGCTGCTTAACGCTTTTTTCTTTTTCAGCAATATCCTGCTGGATCGATTTCAGCTGCGATTTGTTGTCGTCAGCGGCCTGGCTGGGGAGAGACCACAGCAGTGCGCCTGCACATACCAGGCTGGCACACAGGAGTGAAAGGGGGGTCGACAATGGCGATATAACGGTGCCATTGGTCATCGTCCCTGGATGTGAAACTGCTGCTTTTTCCCTCATAGGAGGCAGATTATTCCACGATGAACAGCGGCTTACCAGACATCTCTGACAGGATTTCCGTTTCCAATAGTGACAGCGCATCATTTTTATTTATCCTTGCGTTAAGCGCTTATTTTAGACGCTGTGGATGATTTCCGATGGCGTAATGTTTTTTAGGGCGCGGGTTAATTGTGCCGTTTCGTTGCCTGACTGCGTGCGGTAATGTTGGGAATCATGGCGTTGCACTTTTTTTTGGAATCTAAGGCATAAAACGTCACTCTGGCCGCTTCACGACTGTACATGCGAGATGTCACAGGTATACTCAGAACCCTTGTTTTCGCTTATTAACCCGGTTGGGAGTTGTTACCCCTCATGCAAGAAATTATGCAATTCGCAGGCAATCACACCATTTTGAGTTTGGCATGGGTTGTTTTGTTGGTTTTAGTGATCGTGACGACCGTTAAAGGCATGTTCTCTAAAGTAAAAACTATCAGCCGTGGCGAAGCTACTCGTCTGATAAACAAAGAAGATGCTGTTGTCGTCGACGTTCGCAACCGCGACGAATACCGTAAAGGGCATATCTCTGGCGCAATGAACGTTGCCGCTGCTGATATTAAGAAAGGCAGCGTTGGCGAACTGGAAAAGCATAAAGCACAGCCCATAATTGTTGTTTGTGCTAACGGTACCAGTGCAGCAGAGCCTGCCGCACAGCTGAGCGCGTTAGATTTTGCACAGGTTTACGTGCTGAAAGATGGCGTATCGGGCTGGAGCGGAGAGAATCTGCCGCTGGTACGTGGTAAATAATTCTTAAGAGGTGATGAGCATGGCCAATATTGAGATCTATACCAAAGCGACCTGCCCTTTTTGCCATCGGGCAAAAGCGTTGTTGGAACAGAAAGGCGCAGCATTTCAGGAAATCCCCATTGATGGTGATGCCGATAAGCGCGAAGAGATGATCAAACGTAGCGGCCGTACAACCGTTCCTCAAATTTTTATCGATGCGCAGCACATTGGTGGCTGTGACGATTTATATGCGCTCGACGGACGAAACGGACTTGATTCCCTTTTGCAGTAATCTCAGCGCGCGGCTGGTTATTAACCGATAGGATTGCAAGATGTCAGAACAAAGTAACAGCGAAATGCAGTTCCAGATTCAACGCATTTACACCAAAGATATCTCTTTCGAAGCGCCGAATGCGCCACAAGTTTTCCAGAAAGAGTGGGAACCAGACGTTAAACTGGATCTTGATACCGCATCAACGCAGTTGGCTGATGAAGTGTATGAAGTCGTTCTGCGCGTTACGGTAACGGCTACCGTTGAAACCGAAACCGCTTTCCTGTGTGAAGTTCAACAGGGCGGTATCTTCACCGTTTCCGGTATTGATGGTAATCAGCTGGCGCATTGCCTTGGCGCGTATTGCCCAAATATTCTGTTCCCGTATGCACGTGAATGCATCACCAGCCTGGTTTCGCGTGGTACCTTCCCGCAGTTAAACCTTGCGCCGGTCAACTTCGATGCGCTGTTTATGAATTACCTGCAGCAGCAGAATGAAGGCGCAGAACCACATCAGGATGCCTGATGAACAAACTGAACGCGTCTATGACCGTCATCGGTGCCGGATCTTACGGCACCGCACTGGCTATTACTCTCGCTCGTAACGGCCATGATGTGCTGTTATGGGGCCATAATCCGCAACATCTGGCACAGCTTGAGGCCGAACGTTGCAACAGCGCTTTTCTGCCCGATGTTACCTTCCCGGATACCCTGCGTCTCGAACCCGATCTTGCCCGCGCCGTAGCGGCCACGCGCGACCTGTTGGTTGTGGTGCCCAGCCATGTCTTTGGCGATGTGTTGCAACAAATCAAACCGCATCTGCGTAGTGACTCGCGTCTTGTCTGGGCTACCAAAGGCCTGGAAAAAGAGACCGGGCGACTGTTGCAGGACGTTGCCAGAGAGATTCTCGGCGATACCATGCCGCTGGCGGTGATCTCCGGACCTACCTTTGCTAAAGAACTGGCCGCTGGTATGCCAACGGCTATCGCTCTGGCTGCAACCGACGACCAGTTTGCTGACGATCTGCAGCAGTTACTGCACTGTGGAAAAAGCTTTCGTGTTTACAGTAATCCCGATTTTATCGGTGTGCAGCTGGGCGGCGCGGTGAAAAACGTGATTGCGATTGGTGCAGGCATGTCGGACGGCATCGGCTTTGGTGCCAATGCGCGCACGGCGCTGATTACCCGTGGTCTGGCTGAAATGAGCCGACTTGGTGCGGCGTTGGGCGCTGATGCTACCACCTTTATGGGCATGGCTGGCTTGGGTGATTTGGTACTGACCTGTACTGATAACCAGTCCCGAAACCGCCGTTTTGGCATGATGTTAGGGCAGGATATCAGTGTTGAGCAGGCACAGCACAATATCGGACAAGTTGTAGAGGGCTACAGAAATACCAAAGAAGTCAGGGCGTTAGCCAGCAGATTTGGTGTGGAAATGCCGATAACCGAGCAGATTTATCAGGTGCTGTATTGCGAAAAATCAGCGCGAGAGGCAGCATTGACGTTACTGGGTCGTACCAGGAAGGATGAAAACGACCAGCGCTAAGAGAGGATACAAAGCGCGTTAACCTGCAGCGCCCCGGATAAGCGGGCGCTTTTTCTTCGGGAGAAAGTAATGTCGTGTGATGAATTAGAGTTGGTCTGGAAAAATATCAAAGCTGAAGCTCGCGCCCTCGCGGATTGTGAGCCGATGCTGGCCAGCTTTTATCACGCCACGTTGCTGAAGCATGAGAATTTAGGCAGTGCGCTGAGTTACATGCTGGCCAACAAGCTGGCCAATCCGATTATGCCTGCTATCGCTATCCGCGAAATCGTTGAAGAAGCTTACCGTAACGATCCAACGATGATTGCCTCTGCTGCACGCGATATCGAAGCCGTTCGTTTACGCGATCCCGCTATCGACAAATACTCGACGCCGTTACTCTATCTGAAGGGCTTCCACGCTTTGCAGGCCTATCGCATCGGTCACTGGTTATGGAATGAAGGGCGGCGTGCGCTGGCGGTTTACCTGCAAAATGAAATTTCGGTGTCGTTTGCGGTGGATATTCATCCGGCAGCGAAAATCGGCCACGGCATTATGCTGGATCACGCGACCGGTATTGTGATTGGCGAAACGGCAGTGGTAGAAAACGACGTCTCTATTTTGCAGTCGGTGACGCTCGGCGGGACCGGCAAAACCAGCGGCGATCGCCATCCTAAAATTCGTGAAGGCGTGATGATCGGCGCCGGTGCCAAGGTGCTGGGAAATATCGAAGTAGGGCGCGGCGCTAAAATTGGCGCCGGTTCGGTGGTATTACAACCGGTGCCTCCGCATACCACCGCGGCTGGCGTGCCTGCGCGCATCGTCGGCAAGCCTGGCAGCGAAAAGCCCTCCATGGATATGGATCAGCACTTCAACGGTACGCTGGCAGGCTTTGAATTTGGCGACGGGATTTAACTCAGCGTATTAGCGCGCCGGCATAATCGAGCTGGCGCCAGGCTTCATACACCACCACCGAAACCGCATTGGAAAGATTCATACTGCGGCTTTCCGGCATCATCGGAATACGAATTTTCTGCTCGGCGGGCAATGCTGCCAGTATTTCTGCGGGCAAGCCGCGGCTCTCCGGTCCAAACAGCAAATAATCTCCCGCTTGCCACGCCACAGCGCTGTGGGCAGGTGTGCCTTTGGTGGTGAGAGCAAACAGGCGCGCAGGCTGTTCGCTGCTCAGAAAGGCGTCATAATTTGCGTGGTGCTTGATTGAGGTGAACTCGTGATAGTCGAGTCCGGCACGACGCAGGCGCTTGTCATCCCAGGCAAAGCCCATCGGTTCGATTAAATGCAGTTGAAAGCCCGTGTTGGCACACAGACGAATGATGTTTCCGGTATTTGGCGGAATCTCAGGTTCAAATAAAACAATGTTTAGCATACGGCCCCCAAAGCGAGGGCCGCAGAATAGCAAATTACCGTGCTGAATACAGCGGCAACCACAGAGTCAGACGCAGACCGCCGTGTGGGCTGTCGTCCGCCTTGACCCAGCCGCGATGTTGCTGAATGGCGGTTTCAACAATGGCCAGACCAAGGCCGGTACCGCCAGATTCACGATCGCGCGCTTCATCCGTACGATAAAATGGCCGGAAAATCTGTTCGCGATCCTCAGCGCTGACGCCCGGACCGTCATCATCGACATGTACGGTAATGCCCTGATTATCGACCGAGAAGCTGACGCTAATAAAACTGTGTGAGTAGCGAAGCGCATTGCGAACAATGTTCTCCAGCGCACTCTCCAGCGCATGTGGATTGCCATACAGCGGCCACGGGCCGGGCGGATAAGGTATCTCCAGCTTTTTCCCCATCTGCTCAGCTTCAAAGCGCGCATCTTCCAGCACGCCGTTCCACAACTGATTGGCCTTCATCGCCTCACTGACTAGCGCATTTTTATGCTGCGTACGCGACAGCACCAGCAAATCGTTAATCATGCCATCCAGGCGCTGTGCTTCCGTTTCGATCCGCTGAAGCTCTTTGCCTTCACCATGACGACGACGCAGCAGCGCGGTAGCCAGTTGCAGACGCGTCAACGGCGTACGCAGTTCATGGCTGATATCGGACAGCAGCCGCTGCTGCGCGGTCATCATACGCTCCAGCGCGCTAACCATCTGATTAAAACTGGATCCGGCGGCTAAGAACTCCTGTGGTCCAGATTCCAGTTCCGGATGCTGTCGCAGGTTGCCACTGGCCACTTCGTCCGCCGCATATTTCAATTTGCGAGCCGGTTTTGCCAGGCTCCACGCCAGCCAGAGCAGCAGTGGTGAACTGATCAACATGGTGACAATCAGCAGCAGCAGCGGCCGATCAAACAGCAGGTTGATAAAATCGAGCTGTGAGCTTGGCGCCGGACGAATCAGGTAAAGCTGGTAATTATCTTCACCATCACGAATGGCAAAAGGCCCAACCAGCTCAACGCGCCCATACTTTTTCTTCTGCGGATGATCGGCATTATCAGACTGGCCAATAAAGTTGCGAATAACCTGCATCTCATTGTGCTGTGCACCGATAACGCGACCTTCACTGGTTACCAGCAACAGGCGCTGACCGGGCGGTGCCCATTTGTCAATGGCGCGCAACAGCCTGCGCCACCACATCAAATCATTGGGCGGATCCTGGGATAGTTCCGCCTCAACGTGCTGCTCGATCATGATTCCCTGGCGCTGCTCATTTTCAAGCAGCGCCGTCATTTGCCGGGAATCCAGTTTGGGAACCATCAATACCAACATCAACACCAGCGCCAGCGTGAGCCAGAAAATAGCGAAAATGCGCGTAGTCAAACTGCTTATCATGTTGCGGAGACCATCAGATAACCGCGGCCACGCAGAGTTTTGAACCATGGATGACCATCGCGACGTTCTGGTAATTTCCGACGCAGATTAGAGATATGCATATCGATGGCACGATCAAAAGGCGTCAGGCGTTTGCCCAGCACTTCCTGACTAAGATGCTCACGTGATACCACCTGACCTAAATGCTGAGCCAGCAGATAGAGCAGCGTGAACTCGGTGCCGGTAAGATCCAACGTAACGTTATCAAAGCTGGCTTCCTGACGGCCCGGATTGAGACGGAGGTGGTCGACCTCCAGCGTTGGCGAACTGCTGTCGTGCTGTTGCTGCTCGCTCCAGTTGGAACGCCGCAGGATGGCGCGTATGCGTGCAACCAACTCACGGTCGTTGAAGGGTTTAGGTAAGTAGTCATCGGCACCGAGCTCAAGGCCGAGCACGCGATCGAGCTCGCTGCCGCGTGCGGTCAGCATAATTACCGGTGTCTGGTGCTGTTGGCGTAGTTCTTTCAGCGTATCAATGCCGTTTTTCTTCGGCATCATTACGTCAAGCAATAACAGATCGATAGAGTTGTCTAAAAGATTAAGTGCCTGCTCACCGTCGCCAGCCACCACAATTTCAAACCCTTCCATTTCTAACAGTTCTTTCAAAAGCGAAGTCAATTCGCGGTCATCGTCAACCAATAGGATTTTATTCATTTTTTATTGCCCTCCGCAGGCAAAATAACGTGATCCCAGCATGCCAATCCATCGCTTTACGTAGTTTTACACCCCCTGACGCTTGTTTGCAGCCATCGCCGTAGACTGAATCTCGTTGAATCGCAATACGAAACAAACTGGGAGTAAACGATGCGCAAATTGACCGCCGTCGTCTTTGCCTCAGCGTTGGCACTAAACAGTACCGCACAGGCAGAAGGCGCTACGACGATTGACGAGATGCATCATGATGGTGGATTAGCGACAGGCAGTATGACGCAAAATCCGCAAAGTCACATGTTTGATGGCATCCAGTTAACAGAACAACAACGCCAGCAAATGCGCGATTTAATGCAACAAGCGAGACATGAGCGTCTCCCAGTCAGTATTGATGATTATAAAGATATGCATGACCTGGTCATTGCAGACAATTTTAACGAAACAGCCATTCGTCAGCAGGCGGAAAAGATGGCACAGGCGGAAGCCCAGCGACAGGTTGAAATGGCGCGTGTGCGCAATCAGATGTATCACCTGTTAACACCGTCTCAGCAGGCTGTTTTGAAGCGGAATCACCAGCAGCGTATGGATCAACTACGTAAGCTGGCGAATATGCAGCGAGATTCTTCGCTGCAGCATGTGAGCAGTACCAGTAATGCCCCGTAATACCAGTAACATAGTATCCCTGTTTTCCTTGCCATAGACACCATCCCTGTCTTCCCCGCCATGATGGCGGGGTTTTTTTTGTCTAAAAAATCGCTTTTTAGTTCAACGTAATCAATCATTTATCTGCGATACTTAAGCGGCGTGAAGGCTTTTTAACGGCCCATTTTGTGGTCAATTTAAAGCGTTTTTGGCTGCGTGTGGACACAATGTGGACACTTTCACGAGGATGTTTTTGCTTACAGTGGACGTAATAATTCCTTTCAGATCGCTACCTGACTTAAGCGGCTCTTACACCGCAATGTGCTATTCCCGTCTGTTTTTGCCATAATTTCAACCATCTTACGGCAGAATGATGGAGCCACATGCATGAATGCCTCTTACGCCCGGCTGGTGAATGCTGCAGCCATCGCCGCTACTGCGCTTGCTGGTTCACTGCTGATCGTCAAAATTTTTGCCTGGTGGTATACCGGCTCCGTCAGTATTCTCGCCGCGCTGGTGGATTCGCTGGTTGATATTGCCGCGTCGCTGACGAATCTTTTGGTGGTGCGTTACGCTTTACAGCCTGCCGATGCGGAACACACCTTTGGCCATGGCAAGGCAGAATCGCTGGCGGCGCTGGCGCAAAGTATGTTTATTTCTGGCTCGGCGCTGTTTTTGTTCCTGACCGGTATTCAGGCGCTGGCCCGGCCGCAGGTTTTGCATGCGCCTGTTGTCGGAATCGTGGTAACGATCATTGCGCTTATTTCCACGCTGATCCTGGTCGCCTTCCAGCGCTGGGTAGTAAGAAAAACACGCAGCCAGGCGATTCGCGCAGATATGTTGCACTATCAGTCTGATGTCATCATGAATGGTGCTATTTTAGTGGCACTGGTGCTGGGCTGGTACGGATTTCATCGTGCCGATGCGCTGTTCGCGTTGGGTATTGGCATATGGATTCTTTTCAATGCGTTGCGCATGGGATATGAAGCGGTGCAAGGTTTACTGGATCGCGCGTTGCCCGAAAATGAGCGCCAGATGATTGTCACCTTGTTAAGCAGTTGGCCGGGTATTCGTGGCGCGCACGAGCTGCGCACGCGTCAGGCAGGTCCGACGCGTTTTATTCAGCTGCATCTCGAACTCGATGACACTTTGCCGCTGTTTCAGGCACATCAGATTGCCGACGATATTGAACAGGCGCTGTTAAAAAAATTTCCGGGCTCCGATGTGATTATTCATCAGGATCCCTGTTCAACGGTTGCAGTAGAAAAACAAGGTTTTTTTGACCTGTAGCAGGTAAAACGCGGCATTTTTGCCATTAAGTTGCCACGCTACGCAAATAGTATAATTTTTAGCGAAAACTTGTCTGACCTGAATCAATTCAGCTTTCAGGCTTTGATATACTATTTGCCATTATGAACTTTAGTATCACACACTTAACCATGTCTGATTTATAAGGCATGCTGAATTCACCTTAGTTTTGACCAATCCAGAGGTTGTCATGATCAAAAAAATCGGTGTACTGACAAGCGGCGGTGATGCGCCCGGCATGAATGCAGCCATTCGTGGTGTGGTTCGCGCCGCACTGAGTGAAGGGCTTGAAGTTTGTGGTATCTATGACGGCTATCTGGGCCTGTATGAAGATCGCATGGCCAACCTGGACCGCTACAGCGTATCAGACATGATTAACCGCGGCGGCACCTTCCTCGGGTCAGCGCGTTTTCCTGAATTCCGCAACGATGAAGTGCGCGCGGTCGCGATTGATAACATGAAGAAGCGCGGTATCGATGCGCTGGTGGTTATTGGTGGTGACGGTTCTTATATGGGTGCGAAGCGCTTAACGGAGATGGGCTTTCCCTGCATCGGTCTGCCGGGCACCATCGACAATGACGTAGCGGGCACCGATTACACCATCGGTTACTTCACCGCCCTTGAAACCGTGGTAGAAGCTATCGATCGTCTGCGCGATACCTCCTCTTCTCACCAGCGTATTTCTATCGTTGAAGTAATGGGTCGCTATTGTGGTGATTTAACCCTGGCGGCTGCAATTGCCGGCGGATGCGAATTCATCGTGCTACCTGAAATCCCGTACACGCGCGAAGAGCTGGTTTCAGAAATTAAAGCGGGGATTGCCAAGGGCAAGAAGCACGCCATCGTGGCCATCACCGAGCACATTTGTGATATCGACGATTTAGCCCGTTATATCGAATCGGAAACCAAGCGTGAAACGCGTGCGACCGTGCTGGGCCATATTCAGCGTGGCGGCGCCCCAGTTGCCTACGATCGCATTCTTGCCTCACGCATGGGGGCTTACTCGATTGAGCTGCTGCTGCAGGGCTACGGCGGCCGTTGCGTAGGCATTCAGAATGAGAAGATGGTGCATCATGACATTATCGACGCCATTGAAAATATGAAGCGGCCTTTCAAAGGCGACTGGCTCGATACCGCTAAGAAACTTTACTAAGTTAGTTGTTCAACAGGCGCTGCGCGGTCAGCGCCTTTTTTGTCTCTGCGTATATTCCATAAAAGTATATTAGCTAATTTTTAATTCTTTAATTCATGCTTCGCTTTATGTCACGCTTTTGGGACATCAACCCCGGGAGTCAGCATTGTGAACAAGTGGAGCATCGGTTTTACCCTGTTAATGGCATCAACCAGCGTGCTGGCGAAGGATGTTCAGCTGCTGAACGTATCCTACGACCCTACGCGTGAGTTGTATGAGCAATACAACAAAGCGTTCAGCGCTCACTACAAGCAGGAAACCGGGGATAATGTGGTGGTACGCCAGTCGCACGGCGGCTCAGGTAAGCAGGCCACCTCGGTGATTAACGGTATTCGCGCTGATGTGGTCACGCTGGCGCTGCAGTCCGATGTCGATGCGATTGCCGAACGCGGGCGCATTGATAAAAACTGGGTAAAGCGTTTACCTGATAACTCTGCACCTTACACTTCGACCATCGTTTTCCTGGTGCGTAAAGGTAACCCCAAAAATATTCACGACTGGCAGGATCTGACTAAGCCAGGCGTCTCAGTGATTACACCGAATCCAAAAACCTCCGGTGGTGCCCGCTGGAACTATCTGGCTGCCTGGGGCTGGGCGCTGGACCACAACAACGGCGATGCCGCCAAAGCGCAGGCGTATGTTCGCGCGCTGTTTAAAAATGTGGAAGTTCAGGATTCCGGCGCGCGCGGCGCGACCAATACCTTTGTTGAGCGCGGCCTGGGCGACGTACTGATTGCCTGGGAAAACGAAGCCTATCTGGCGGTAAACAAGCTGGGCAAAGATAAATTTGAGATCGTTACGCCGAGTGAATCCATTCTGGCTGAGCCGACCGTTTCGGTGGTTGACCGCGTGGTAGACGAGCGCGGCACACGTAGCGTTGCCGATGCCTATCTGAAGTATCTCTATTCCACCGAAGGGCAGGAGATCGCCGCGCAAAATTACTACCGCCCGCGTGACGCGGCGGTGGCGAAGAAATACGCCAGCACTTTTGCGCCGGTCAAGCTGTTCACCATCGACAACAAATTCGGTGGCTGGGCTGCCGCGCAGAAAACACACTTTGCCGACGGCGGTACCTACGATCAGGTTATGAAGCCCTAACGGCTGACGGGGCGAATCTCGCCCCGTTTTACTTTTCTGCTGTCATTCCCGCCTGCTTTTCCTTTCTTGCGTACGTTCTCATCGTAAAATAGTCATCTTTCTCCGCGAGAATGCGTTTTTACACGCTGACGGACTCATCTGATGAAAGCGAAAAACCCAGCGCTGCTGCGCGTGCTAATGCTGATATTACTGCTGTTCATTGTGGCACTGCTCGCGAGCGCCTTTTATCGCCACAAAAACGCTGATGCGCTGTGGGAAATTGTTCATGAGCGCTGCGTGCCGGCGGCGAAAAGTGGTAATCCTGCGCCCTGTCAGCAGGTTAACGTCAGCCAGGGTTTTGCAACCTTAAAGGATCGCAACGGGCCGCTGCAGTACCTGCTGCTGCCGCTGGAAAAGATAAGCGGCGTCGAAAGCCCGGTGCTGTTGAAATCCAGCACGCCTAACTTCTTCGCGCTGGCATGGCAGCAACGCAGCCTGCTGGCACAACGGCTGGGCGCGCCCGTTGTGGATAGCGTCATTTCTCTGACGATAAACTCTCATTACGGCCGCTCGCAAAACCAGCTGCATATCCACATCTCCTGCCTGCGACCCGATGTGCGTCAGCGGCTTGATGCGCTGAGCGATCGGCTTGGGTCACGGTGGCAAGTCGAGCCGCTGCTCGACCATCCTTATCTGATCAGAACCCTAAGTGAAGCTGAGCTGATGCAACAGAGCGTGTTTATCCGGCTGGCAACAGAACGTCCTGAACGGCGCGACAGCATGGGTAAGCAGGGCATGGCGTTAGCGAGGCTGAAAGATGGGCGATTAGCGTTAATGGCAGTGGAACAGAACTGGCTGCGATTGAATTACGGTTCAGCGGAGGAGTTGCAGGATCATCAATGTGCTTTATTGAAGGGCGGCACTGCTGCCGCCCAAGGATAATTACGCTTTTTTCGCCGCGGCTGCTGCCTTAACGATCACGGCAAACGCATCCGCTTTCAATGACGCGCCACCGACCAGTGCGCCGTCGATATCAGGCTGAGTGAAGAGTTCAGCTGCATTTTTATCGTTGACGGAACCGCCGTACTGGATGATGACCTGCTCAGCAACCGCCGCATCTTTTTTGGCGATGTGCGAGCGAATAAATTTATGTACTGCTTGTGCCTGTGCTGGCGTAGCGGATTTGCCGGTGCCAATCGCCCAGACAGGTTCATAAGCGATAACCACGCCGTTGAACGCTTCAGCGCCCTGGGTTTCCAGCACGGCATCGAGCTGGCGTGCACACACTTCTTCTGTTTTGCCCGCTTCGTTTTCCGCTTCGGTTTCACCGATGCACAGTACTGGCACCAGACCTGCTTCTTTCAGCACGGCAAATTTTTTGGCGATGAACTCATCACTCTCTTTGTGATAAGTGCGACGCTCAGAGTGGCCGATGATGATATATTTCGCGCCGATATCTTTCAGCATTTCAGCCGAGATTTCGCCGGTGTACGCGCCGGAAAGGTTCACATCGACGTTTTGTGCGCCGAGAACGATGTGGCTGCCTGCGATAGCGTGCTTCGCCTGATCAAGGTAAAGCGCAGAAGGCGCGATGGCAACGCCACAGCCTTCCACACCGCTCAGCTCTTTGCGCAAACCTTCAATCAACTCACCCGTCTGCTTTTTGCTGCCGTTAAGTTTCCAGTTACCCATAACTAATGGATGTCGCATGATACCCTCCGCGATACGTTAAATAGCACTGCCAACGGCAGTGATGGCTGCCAGACAGTATAGAGATCAAAAGAGGTGAAGGCTTTGCTTTTCGTCATTTTTGCCACGATGCTCAAGGCGTTGCCAGAGCCAGTTTGATCGGCTCGATGGCAAAGGTCAGCCCTTTTTCGCCATTATCTGCGACCACAAAGCGTAGCGCGCCTTCGGTCTGCGTAAAGTAGTGAGAACCCTTGCCCTGAGCGAGCAGTTTGGTAATGCGCTGCGTCGCCTCTTCCGGCGAAAGGGTGGGAGAGAAAAAGCGCAGCAGGGCCGCCATATAGGCGATCGCTTTCTGCTGTGCAGCGTCTTCATCCGGGCCGGGGATCGGCAACCAGGTAATCTGCAGCGTCTTTATTTTTCCGGTGCCGTGCTCAAGCGCGGTAGAGGCATAGAGATTTTCGTTAATCTTACTGGCGGCGCGCGTCAGGTTACTTTTATCGTCGCGGCTGTCGATGGCACGATATTCGCTCAGCGGCAGGGCGGGATTTGCCGCGTTATATTTTTCACGAAACTGTGCGATGGTCATATCGAAGGTCGGTGCGCCAGCCAGCAGATAGGGCGCTGCGGGCATATGCTCAGCACGATCCAGCGGCCGATCGTCAGCGCTCGCCGAGCCAAAAGCCAGGATACTCAGCAGCAATGCCGCACGCGGCGCAATCTTCATTTTGTCAGCCCTAACCAGTAAACTCAGCCCCAGATTAAAACGGTTTTTACCTGCCAAAGTCAAAATGACCGCAGGAAATTTTCAGAGGCGTGCAGCATGACCTTACAACAGTGGCTTTTCTCTTATCGTGGACGGCTCGGACGACGCGACTTCTGGATTTGGCAGGCGCTGTGGCTGGTGCTAATGATCGCGCTTTTCAGTCTGGCAGGCGTAGGCTGGCTGGATACGCAAATGGCAGCGTTTATGGTGGTCTGCCTGCTGTGGCCGACCAGCGCCACGGTGGTGAAACGATTACACGATCGCAACAGGCGCGGCTATTGGGCGCTGTTGCTGGTGGTGGCGTGGATGCTGCTGGCAGGCAACTGGTCGATGCTGGATGGCACCCTGCAATGGCTATTGGGGCGATTGCTGCCCACCGTTATTTTTCTGATAACGATGCTGGAGCTGGGCGTGTTTACCGGCACGCAGGGCGCCAATCGTTATGGCACCGCCGCAAAGCCGGTGCTGTTCTTACCGGAAAAATCGGCTCACCAGTAATGTTCGCTGGTGATATGACCCGGTTTACGCTTCAGGTGCTTACGCATCTCGCGTGATGTCATTAATACCTGCTGCGTATCGCGCACCATCTGCGGGTTGCCGCACAGCATAACGTGGCTACTTTCTGCATCGATTGTCAGGCCGACACGACTTTCCAGCTCGCCGCTCTCAATCAGGGCGGGCACACGGCCGGTCAGTGACTCCGCCACTTGCTCACGGCTGACCACGGTTTGAATGCGCAGCTTATCGCCATAGCTTTGCTGCAATTGCTGCATCAGCGGCAGATAACTCAGGTCGGCGGCATAGCGCGTGGCATGCACCAACACGATATGCTGAAAGCGCGCGAGGTTTTCTCCCTGCTGCAGGATAGAAAGATAGGGGCCAATGGCGGTGCCGGTCGCGAGCATCCACAACGTATCGCATTCCGGTACTTCATCGACCACGAAAAAACCTGCCGCCTCTTTGGTCACCATCAGGCTGTCCCCGGCTTGCAGCGCGTGCAGACGTGGGCTGAGTTTACCATCAGGTACATCGACCAGATAAAACTCCAGGTCGGGATTGTTGGGTGCATTGACGTAGGAATACGCCCGCTGCACGCGTTGTCCGTCAATCTCCAGCCCCAGTTTGGCAAATTGCCCGGCAATAAAAGGGTCTACCGGCGCGTTAACCACGAGGCTGAACAGGCTGTCGGTCCAGTTTTTCACTTCCTTTACGGTGGCGTTAACCCATTCTGCCATCGGATCGTCCTCTTCTGTTTATGCTGGCTCTGCACATTATCCTGGCGGCAGATGAGCAGGATTTCTACTCCGCTAATTCTCAAAGGCTCTTATCAACAAACTTTACTGCCGCATTACGCGGGCTTAGCGTACAAATTTGCTTACGGCACTGCGCCAAATTGCTTACGCTGCATCGCCATCTCTTTCCGCTGATTTTGCCGTATTGAAGACAATACCTGATATTTTCTCCGCCACAGGCTGACCGCCAGCACAGTACGCTGAAAAAAGCGGCGGCTATCATGACGATATTGTGGCAGAGAAAATGAAACCTATTAAAAATCAGTATGTTTTACTGATGTTGATTGTGCTGGTCGCCGTTGGGCAGATGGCACAGACGATATACGTTCCGGCGATGGCCGAAATGGCAGAGAATCTGAACGTGCACGCAGGCATGCTGCAGCGCGTAATGGCCGCGTATCTGATCACCTATGGCGGCTCACAGCTGCTGTACGGTCCGCTTTCAGACAGCATTGGCCGTCGCCCGGTTATCTTCACCGGCATGGCCATTTTTATCCTCGGTGCAGTTACCGCTATTTTCGCCACCTCGCTCTCGGTGCTGGTGGCGGCCAGCGCCATTCAGGGCATGGGCACCGGCGTAGCGGGCGTGATGGCACGTACCATGCCGCGCGATCTCTATTCCGGTGTGGCATTACGACAGGCAAATAGCCTGTTAAATATGGGGATTCTGGTAAGCCCGTTGCTGGCGCCGGTCACCGGCGCGTTGTTGACGCATCTGTTCGGCTGGCACGCCTGCTTTGCGTTTCTGCTGCTGCTGTGCCTGGCGGTAACGGCGGCGATGGCGCGCTATCTGCCGGAAACGCGGCCACCGGTCGCCGCGCCGCTGTCGATCGTGGCGCGCTATAAGCCGCTGTTAAAAGATACGCAGTTTGCTCGTTATCTGGTGATTCTGATTGGCGCGCTGGCCGGTATCGCGGTGTTTGAAGCGAGCTGCGGCATTTTGCTGGGCGGCGTGCTGGGACTCAATGCGTTTACCGTCAGCATTCTGTTTATCCTGCCGATTCCGGCGGCGTTTTTCGGCGCCTGGTTTGCCGGCCGCGACAGCAAACCGTTCTCCACGCTGGTGTGGTACGGCGTCAACAGCTGCCTGCTGGCGGGAATCATGATGTGGATCCCTGCCTGGTTTGGCGTGATGAATATCTGGACGTTGCTGGTGCCCGCATCGCTGTTTTTCTTTGGCGCGGGCATGCTGTTTCCACTGGCTACGTCAGGGGCGATGGAGCCTTACGCCTGGCTGGCGGGCACCACCGGTGCGCTGATTGGCGGCATGCAAAATCTGGGTTCCGGGGTGATCGCCTGGCTCTCGGCGTTTTTACCGCAGCATGACCAGTTTAATCTTGGCATGCTGATGTTTATTACCGCCTTGCTGATGCTGTTTTGCTGGTGGCCGCTTTCGAAGCGGCCGGTCTACGCGGCCGAGGGCGCTTAGATAATGTAAGGATGCAGCTGTGCATCCTTACGGTCCAGATAGTGCACCGACTGAATACGGCGAATGGTGCGTGATTTGCCACGGATCAGCAGTGTTTCACTGGTCGCCATATTGCCCTGGCGGGTAATGCCTTTCAGCAGGTCGCCGCTGGTAATGCCGGTGGCAGCGAAAATCACGTTATCGTTACGCGCCATCTCATCAAGCTGCAATACGCTGTTGGCCTGAATACCCATTTGCTCACAGCGTTGCAGCTCCTGTTCGCCAAGCTGGCGATTTTCCGCCGAGTCGCCTTTAACCTGATGACGAGGCAGCAGGCGGCCCTGCATATCACCATCCAGCGCGCGAATCACCGCTGCCGAAATGACGCCTTCTGGCGCACCGCCGATGCCATAAAGCACGTCCACTTCACTGTCCGGCATACAGGTCAGAATGGATGCCGCCACATCGCCATCGGGAAACGCAAAGATTCTTACGCCAAGCTGCTGCAACTGCTTGATAACGCTGTCATGGCGAGGTTTCGCCAGAATGGTCACGGTGAGCTGGCTCAGCGGTTTGTTGAGTGCGGCTGCGACACGGCGGATATTCTCTTCCAGCGGCAGATTAAGATCGATATGACCTTTGGCACCAGGGCCGACAATCAGCTTTTCCATATACATATCAGGCGCGTGCAAGAATGAGCCTTTGTCACCGACCGCCAGCACCGCCAGTGCGTTTGCCTGACCCATTGCCGTCATGCGCGTGCCTTCAATCGGATCCACCGCAATGTCCACCGCATCGCCGTTGCCGGTACCGACTTTTTCGCCAATATAGAGCATCGGCGCTTCGTCAATTTCGCCTTCGCCGATGACAATCTGGCCATCAATATCGACCCGATTAAGCATAATTCGCATGGCATTGACCGCCGCGCCGTCAGCTGCGTTTTTGTCTCCGCGGCCTAACCAGTTATAGCCAGCCAGCGCAGCGGCTTCGGTAACGCGGGAAAATTCAATGGCGAGTTCTCGTTTCATGGCATGCCTCGGAAAGGGAAAAATTGAGGCAGGAAGTGTATCACAGCGGGAAAAGGGGAGAGAATGAGCCTGCGGAGAGGGCCTCCGCAGGCTGACGGACGGGCTTACTCTTCGTGTTCTTCCCACGCTTGTGCACGGGCAACCGCACGTTTCCAGCCAGCATAACGGTGGTTACGTTCGGTGGTTTCGATGCTTGGGCGGAATTCGCGCTCAATCACCGCTTTCGCGCGCACTTCATCCAGATCGTTCCAGAAGCCTACTGCCAGGCCGGCGAGGTAAGCGGAACCCAGCGCGGTAACTTCGCGCACTTCCGGACGTTCTACGCGTGTGCCGAGAATGTCTGACTGGAACTGCATCAGGAAGTTATTGGAAACGGCACCGCCGTCCACGCGCAGTGACTGCAGGCGGGTGTTGGCATCATTCTGCATCGCTTCCAGTACATCGCGCGTTTGATAGGCGATAGATTCCAGCGTGGCGCGGATAATGTGGTTGGCATTGGCACCACGCGTCAGGCCGAACAGGGCGCCGCGTGCATACGGGTCCCAATATGGCGCGCCGAGGCCGGTAAAGGCAGGCACCATATACACGCCGTTGGCATCTTTAACTTTCATGGCAAAGTATTCAGAATCCGCTGCGTCGCTGATCAGCTTCATCTCATCACGCAGCCACTGAATCGCTGCACCACCGATAAATACCGCACCTTCCAGCGCATAGTTAACTTCACCGCGTGGGCCGCAGGCGATGGTAGTCAGCAGGCCGTGCGTCGATGTGACCGCTTCGGTGCCGGTGTTCATCAGCATAAAGCAGCCGGTGCCGTAGGTGTTTTTCGCCATGCCAGGCTGGACGCAAAGCTGGCCGTAAAGCGCAGCCTGCTGGTCACCAGCGATACCGGCGATAGGAATACGCGTACCGCCTTTACCACCGATGTTGGTCTGGCCATATACTTCAGAAGAAGATTTCACTTCTGGCAGCATTTCACGCGGAATATCAAGGATATCCAGCAGGCGCTGATCCCATTCCAGTTTGTGAATGTTGAACATCATGGTACGTGAGGCGTTGGTGTAATCGGTGATGTGCACCCGTCCCTGGGTCATTTTCCAGACCAACCAGGAATCAACGGTACCGAACAGCAGCTCGCCGCGTTTTGCGCGATCGCGCGATCCTTCTACGTGATCCAGAATCCACTTCACCTTGGTGCCGGAGAAGTACGGGTTAATTACCAGGCCGGTGGTGTGCTGGATATACTCTTCCAGACCCTCTTTTTTCAGCTTGTGGCAATAATCGGCGGTGCGCGGATCCTGCCAAACAATGGCGTTGTAGATCGGCTTGCCGGTCTCTTTGTCCCAGATGATGGTGGTTTCACGCTGGTTGGTGATACCGATTGCCGCGATTTCATCGGAGCTGATATCAGCATGCGCCAGCACTTCTACCAGCGTAGAGCTCTGCGATGCCCAGATGTCCATTGGGTCATGTTCAACCCAGCCAGCTTTCGGATAGATTTGGGTAAATTCGCGCTGTGATACGGCAACAATGTTGGCGTCATGGTCGAGCACGACGGCACGTGAACTGGTCGTGCCCTGGTCGAGTGCGACGATATATTTTTTTTCTTTAGTAGTCATGTTCAGTTCCTGATGAAATAAAGGTTAAACATTACGCTTTACGCTGTTCGGTACGCGCAACCGGCTTGTCCGCTTTGCGGGGCTCTTCAATCACGCTGACGTTAACCGGCAGATGACGCGCAATCAACGAGCGATAGCCCCACGCGCCTAAACATGCGCCTACTAACGGTCCGAAGATCGGCACCAGGAAGTAAGGAATGTCACGGCCACCGGTAAAGGCCACGTTGCCCCAGCCAGCCAGCCAGGCAAACACTTTTGGTCCGAAATCACGCGCCGGGTTAAGGGCGAAGCCGGTCAGTGGACCCATCGCGCCGCCAATAATGGCAACCAGCAGACCGATCAACAGCGGTGCCAGCGGGCCACGGGGAATACCGTTGCCATCATCTGTCAGCGCCATGATCACGCCCATCAACATTGCCGTGATAACAGCTTCAATTAAGAAGGCCTGGCCAACGCTGATTTTAGGGTTAGGATAAGTAGAGAAAATACCTGCTAAATCAAGGCTTTCAACTGTACCACGAATCATGTGGTGGCTCTGTTCGTAATCAAGGAACAGGTTATAGTAGAGTCCATAAACCAGAGCAGCGGCGCAGAATGCACCGGCCACCTGCGCGATGATATAAGGGACAACTTTGCGAGCTTCAAAATTGGCGAAGAGACATAACGCAACGGTGACCGCTGGGTTAAGGTGCGCGCCTGAAACACCGGCAGTCATATAGGCGGCCATGGAAACGGCCAGGCCCCAGATGATGCAGATTTCCCACTGCCCGAAACTGGCGCCGGCTACCTTTAGCGCCGCCACACAGCCTGCGCCAAAGAAAATAATCATTCCGGTGCCGATAAATTCGGCTATGCACTGACCTTTAAGCGTAGGTGTACCTGTCTGGCTCATAATGAAATTCCTGAAGGGGGAGGTTAAATTTTATCAATAATTGTTCTCATTCCTTGAGTCACCCAAATCTAATGTAGGGCTGTTGTAAATTTATCGTTAACGAGCATAAACGAGAAATAGCGAAATTGAAAATTGTGTCCTCTGTCATAAAAATGTTCGTTTTCGCGTCTGGTTGTGTTCTTTATGCATCATATCTTGCTGATCTTTGACTTTCGCAAACGAAACGCAACGGACAGAGAAGGTGAAAAAACGCCTGCCAAACGAGATAAAATTCGGCATATGCTGAAAATTGTTACAGACTACGCCCTGTAATGGATAGCTGCTGGACTTGCACTCTCGCGCTACTTACAATCGTTGCATCGTTGTTATCCGCAGAGTTTTTGTGAAATCCTGACATCTGCGGCTACCATCATCAGCGCCTTGCGATTTAGGAGAATTCATAAGATGTCATTTGAAGTGTTTGAGAAACTGGAAGCGAAAGTACAGCAGGCGATTGATACCATCACCCTGCTGCAGATGGAAATTGAAGAGCTGAAAGAGCAGAACAACACGCTGAAGCATGAAGTTCATCAGTCAGCGGGCAACAGTGAGAATCTGGTGCGTGAGAATCAGCATCTGCGTGAAGAGCAGCATGTATGGCAAGAACGCCTGCGAGCGCTGTTGGGAAAGATGGAAGAGGTTTAAGTCCTCTGAATGCATGAACGGGTGCCACGGCACCCGTTTTGCGATCGGCACTTACTCGATATCGAGCGCATCCTCAGAAAGAATAATGCCGGTGTTGTCTGCATAAAGGTGATCGCCAGAGAAAAAGGTCACGCCGCCGAAGTTAACCCGCACGTCGCTCTCGCCAATCCCTTCACCCGCCGCACCGGCAGGAATCGCAGCAATCGCCTGAATACCAATATCCAGGTCTTCCAGATCATCGACCTGACGAACGGAGCCATAAACAACCAGGCCTTCCCATTCGTTTTGCGTTGCCAGCTGAGCCAGCGCCGCATCGACCAGCGCGCGTCGCACCGAGCCGCCGCCGTCTACCAGCAGAACCCGGCCGCGGCCGTTCTCTTCCAGCAGCTCATACAACAAACCGTTGTCCTCGAAACATTTCACTGTAGTGATCTGTCCACCAAAAGAGGTGCGGCCACCAAAGTTGGAAAAAAGCGGTTCCACCACATTCACATCTTCATGATAGATATCGCAGAGTTCGGAAGTATCATATTTCATAGGATTTTCGTCTGTTTGCCACAGGAGCGCTAAGTATATCGCTTTCGCGGAGATGTTGGCAAAATCATCAATTGTTAAATCGTTGCGGCAGGTCAATAAAGCGGACAACTTTCGCGGCGATGGAAAGCAGGGCACGCCTGCCGTACCAATAAAAAAGGAGGCCGAAGCCTCCTTTCATCATGAACAGCGTGTTACAGAATAAAGCGGCTGAGATCTTCATCAGCCACCAGCTGATCAAGATGCTTGCCGACATATTCCGCATCGATGGTCACGGAATCGCCGCTGCGATCGCTGGCGTTGTAGGAAATCTCTTCCATCAAACGCTCAAGAACGGTATGCAGGCGACGCGCACCGATGTTCTCGGTGGTTTCATTAACCTGCCATGCGGCTTCAGCGATGCGACGAATGCCGTCGTCAGTGAAGTCGATGTTAACGCCTTCGGTCGCCATCAGCGCTTTATACTGCACGGTAACCGACGCGTTTGGCTCGGTCAGGATGCGCTCGAAGTCATTGACCGTCAGCGCCTGCAGTTCAACGCGAATGGGCAGACGACCCTGCAATTCCGGGATCAGATCGGACGGGCTGGCTACCTGGAACGCACCGGAAGCGATAAACAGAATGTGATCGGTTTTTACCATGCCGTGCTTGGTAGAAACGGTACAACCTTCCACCAGCGGCAGCAGATCGCGCTGCACGCCTTCACGGGAAACGTCCGGGCCTGAAGACTGGCCGCCGCGCTTACAGATCTTATCAATTTCGTCGACGAAAACGATGCCATGCTGCTCGACGGCATCGATCGCTTCCTGCTTCAGCTCTTCTGGATTAACCAGCTTGGCTGCTTCCTCTTCGATAAGCAGCTTCATCGCCTCTTTGATCTTCAGCTTGCGCGCATTCTGCTTCTGACCACCAAGGTTCTGGAACATTGACTGCAGCTGGCTGGTCATCTCTTCCATGCCCGGCGGCGACATGATTTCGACACCCATCGGCGCAGCGGCCAGATTGATTTCGATCTCTTTGTCATCCAGCTGGCCTTCGCGTAGCTTTTTACGGAATGACTGACGCGCGGCGGATGGCTCTGCACTCGCTTCTGGCTGGCCCCAGTTATTCTTGGCCGGTGGAATCAGCGCATCAAGGATGCGCTCTTCTGCCATCTCTTCCGCACGGTATTTGTTCTTCTCAATCGCCTGCATGCGCACCATTTTGATGGCGGCATCGGTCAAATCGCGAATAATCGAATCCACTTCTTTACCGACGTAACCGACTTCGGTGAACTTCGTGGCTTCGACTTTGATGAACGGCGCATGGGCTAACTTCGCCAGGCGGCGGGCAATTTCTGTTTTACCGACGCCGGTTGGGCCGATCATCAGGATATTTTTAGGCGTCACTTCATGGCGCAGCTCTTCATCAAGCTGCATGCGGCGCCAGCGGTTACGCAGTGCAATGGCAACGGCGCGTTTGGCGCCATCCTGACCGATGATGAAACGGTTGAGTTCACTGACGATTTCGCGTGGAGTCATTTCAGACATAGTTAATATCCTTACGCCTTAGACGATAATTCTTCGATGGTGTGATTGTGGTTGGTGTAGATGCAGATATCGCCTGCAATACCCAACGCTTTTTCAACGATGTCGCGTGCGCCCAGCTCGCTGTTTTCCAGCAGAGCGCGAGCCGCTGCCTGTGCGTAAGGACCACCAGAGCCGATCGCGATAAGATCGTTTTCGGGCTGAATGACATCACCATTACCGGTAATAATTAACGATGCGTTCTCGTCCGCCACCGCCAGCAGGGCTTCCAGCTTGCGTAACATACGATCGGTACGCCAGTCTTTTGCCAGCTCAACGGCTGCTTTAACCAGATGCCCCTGATGCATTTCCAGTTTACGTTCGAAAAGTTCAAAGAGCGTGAAGGCATCTGCGGTGCCGCCTGCGAAGCCTGCGATCACCTTATCGTTATAGAGACGACGCACTTTTTTGACGTTGCCTTTCATGACGGTATTGCCGAGAGTAGCCTGGCCATCTCCGCCAATCACTACCTGGCCGTTGCGTCGTACACTTACTATTGTTGTCACGGGCAGACCCCTTGTTACAGTGGGAAAAGCGCTTCGCGCCAGCAGGGCGCGAAGCATAATGCAACAAGATATGGGGTAGGTTTATCGGGTTTCAACCCCCGAGGGAGAGAGGAATGCAGTTCGAGTGGCCAGAGGCGCGCAGACGTTTCAGCGTACTGTCAGCGGCGGCACGGCTGCTGTAAGGACCGATCACCACGCGATTCCAGCCACCGCCATTGGTAATCCGGCTTTCAAAACCTTCAAAGGCCAGCTGTGCGCGGCTTGATTCAGCCTGATCAGTACCTTTGAACGATCCACACTGCACCATCCAGCGCTGAGACGCCGCGGCTTTTGGTTTAGCGGCTGCCGTCTCTTCGCTACGCGAAGGTTGGGCTGCGGTAGGTTTCGCTGCCGTCACCGGCGCAGGCTGATTGACGCTGCTGTTTTGCTGCTGAGCCTGGCGCTGTTGTTGTTGTTGTTGCTGGCGCTGCTGCGCTTGTTGCTGCTGCTGCTGTTGCAACTGTTGTTGATGCTGTTGCTGACGTTGCTGGGCCTGCTGCTGTTGCTGTTGTAGCTGCTGCTGGCGCTGCTGCTGTTGCTGCTGCAACTGTTGTTGTTGCAACTGCTGCTGCTGACGTTGTTGCACCTGCTGATGCTGCAACGTTTGTTGGCGCTGCGCTGGCGTTTGCTCATTCCACGGCACTTCATTCAGCTGCGTAGGCTGCTGGCGCATGTCGGCCTGCATTTGATCCAGCAGCTGGCGCTGCTCGTCGGTCAGTTGGGTTGGGGATTGCACCTCACCACCTGCAGACGGCTCGGTGGGAACCGGAACGGTAATCTGGCGATTTTCCAGCTCTTTGATATATTTCCAGCGCTCTTCCGGCTTTGGCGGTAAACCATTGCCTGGGGTTTTATGATCGGAAATGATCGGCGTGTCATCTTTTTTGTGGTGAGCGAGAAACCACAGACCACCGGCGAACGTTACCAGAACGGCAGCGGCCAATACTATCATCAGTTTTGAGACGCCAGATCCGCCTGCGCTTTTCTTGCCGCCCTTGCTACTGCGGGTGCTTCCCTTTTTACGACGCGTCGCCGTTGAACGGCCACGGCCGACATAATCTTTTTGTGCCACTCTCGTTCCGTTACTTTTAATAAAACGTTAGCCGGGGACAACGGCGTGAGATCACGCAAAAGACCCATCTGAATGCCCGGCAATAAGTCCGCCATGTTACTCAAGGGCTGGAAGTTTGACCAGAAGAGTGTGCACCAGGAATCGACTGAATATCGCTTGCCCGGGCTTATTTCCCCCGCGCGGTCGCTCGGGTGGTGCTGCCGCGTACTTTTAGCTCGGAATCGAGCAGGCGTGAGCCGTTGCTGACACGTCTGCCTTGCAGCTGCTCCAGTAATAGCAGCATCGCCTCGCGGCCTATCGCATAACGCGGTTGCGCCACCGTGGTCAATTGCGGATCGCTGTAACGTGACAGCTCAATATCATCAAATCCCACCAGCGAGAGATCCTGCGGAATACGCAGGCCCAGGGTTTTTGCCTGTGCCATCGCCCCGAGCGCCATAATATCGCTATGACAGAACAGGGCCTGCGGGGGTTGTGGCAGTAGCATCAGCTGTTTCAGGGCGTCAGCACCCGCTTCAAAGGTAAAGTCGCCGCGAACAATATAGCGCGGGTCGACCGTCATGCCATGACGGCGCAGCGCCTGCACATACCCCTGCAGACGATAGTGGCACAACGGCATCGCTTCCGGCCCCGCAACGCAGGCGATGCGCCGGTGGCCCAGCTCCCACAGGTGATTAACCGCCTCAAAGGCTGCGGTCAGGTTATCGATGTGCACCGTTGGCAGCGACATCTCTGGCGCAAACTCGTTGGCCATTACCATTGGCGGCAGGTTGCGTTGCTCTTCCACGCTGGCATCAAAAGGCAGCTGCGAGCCGAGCAGCACCATGCCATCAATCTGCCGGGTGAGCATCAGGTTTAAAAAGGTGGTTTCCTGCTGATTCTGGTGCGCGCAGTCGCCGATTAACACCAAATAACCCTCTCCGGCAGCGGTCACTTCGATGCCGCGGATGATTTCGCTGAAGAAGGGATCGCAAATGTCCGGGACGATAACCAGAATGGTGCGCGATTCGCCGCGCCGGGCGTTGCGAGTGATGGCATGGGGAGAGTATCCCACCGCCACCACCGCCTGTTCTACTTTCTGTCGTGTTGCTGCGGATACTTTTTCCGGGCTCATCAACGCGCGCGATACGGTCGCGGTTGAAACGCCCGCGTTTTCTGCCACATCCTTCATGGTGGCCGCCGCCGGTGGGTGTTTCTGCTCCAACGCTTTTCTCCTCACGCCAGCAACGCTGACCTGACCAACTGGAAATCTTGTTTTGTGGGGCTGTCATGACCGTTGCCGGTTCAGCGATCTCTTATTAACAGATTGGTATAGCAAGCCGTTACTTAATTTGCATAAAAATTGTGACTTGTGCGGCTTTTTTAGATCCCTCTCGCATAACCTCAGCGCTTAACTTTCGGTGGGATCGACATCCAGCGTCCATTTCACTTTTCGCGCGGCGGGCAGGGTGGTAATCAGCGGCAGCGTGCTTTTCAGCAGGCGCTGCAACACCGCGCGAGAAGGGTGCTGCAACAGCAGCTGCCAGCGATAACGCCCGCTGCGTTTAGCCAGCAGCGCCGGCACCGGGCCCATTACCCACAGAGAAACATCGTTTAACGGGCTGGCTTCCAGCAGATTACGCAACTGCTGTAAAAAGGCACTGGCCTGTTGGTTGTCATTGTCTTCGGCGCGAAACAGCGCATGGCTGGTGAACGGCGGCAGAAAAACCGCTTTACGCTCCAGCAGAGTCTGCTGCGCCCAACTGCCATAGCCGTGCTGCAGCAGCGTCTGCAGCAGCGGATGATCGGGATGATGCGTTTGCAGCAGCACCTCGCCCTGTTTACCTGCACGGCCGGCGCGGCCTGCGACCTGAGTATAAAGCTGTGCAAATCGCTCCGCTGAACGAAAGTCAGCGGAGAACAGCGCGCCGTCGACATCAAGCAACGAGACCAGCGTGACATCAGGAAAGTGATGGCCTTTTGCCAGCATCTGCGTGCCAATGAGAATGCGGGCGCCGCCGCGATGTACATCGGCCAGATGCTGCTCCAGCGCCCCTTTGCGGCTGGTGGTATCGCGATCGATGCGCGACAGCGGCACATCGGGAAATAGCTGACTGAGGTTCTGCTCAAGCTGCTCGGTTCCCAGGCCAACCGGCACCAGATGCGTTGATCCACATTGCGGACATTGCCAGGGCAAAGGACGCTGGCTGTCGCAATGGTGGCAGCGCAGCTGACGATGCTGTTGATGCAGCGTGTAATAGTGATCGCAGCGCTGGCACTCGGCAATCCAGCCGCAGTCGTGGCACATCAGTGCCGGTGAGAAGCCGCGCCGGTTAAGAAACAGCAGCACCTGATTATTCGCATTAAGATGCTGGCGCATTTTAGCGATCAGCGCGGGAGAAAGGCCGCCCACTACTTTGACGCCTTTGAGATCGATCAGCTGCTGCAGCGCGGTGCTGGCGTTGCCGGCTCGTTTGTTCAGCATCAGCATGCGGTATTTTCCGCTCTGTGCGTTATGCAGCGTTTCCAGTGCGGGCGTGGCCGAACCCATAATAATGGGGATGTTCTCTTCGCGCGCGCGAAACACCGCCAGGTCACGGGCGTGATAACGCCAGCCTTCCTGCTGTTTATAAGAGCTGTCGTGCTCTTCGTCGATGATGATCACGCCGGGGCGCGCCAGCGGCGTAAAGAGCGCCGAACGCGTGCCAATCACAATCGCCGTTTCGCCCTGCCTGGCACGCAGCCAAACCGCCAGACGTTCGCCTTCATTCAGGCCAGAGTGCAGAACGTCGATCGGCACTGCAAAACGCTCGCGAAAGCGCGCAATAGTCTGCGGCGTCAGGCCAATTTCCGGCACCAGCACCAGCGCCTGACGGCCGCTTTCCAGCACGTTTTCCAGCACGCTTAAATAGACTTCCGTTTTACCCGAGCCGGTAATGCCGTTTAACAGCCAGGCGGAAAAGTGTGCATCTTCCGCTCTGATGGCGCCCACGGCCATCGCCTGCTCGGTATTCAGGCGCAGCCTTTCACCGTTGACGCGAAAGTCTGTGCGCCAGTCGTGCTGCGCGCGCGCATGTTCCTGCAACTCACACAGTCCTTTGGCCCGCAGCGTCTGCAGGATTTTGTCGGTGAGATCGAACTCGCTCACCTCATGACGATAGATCGGACGCTGACGCAGCATGGCCAGCGCCTGCTGTTGCTTGCGCGCATTTTTCAGGCTTTCTGGCGCGGTTTCCTTGCCTTGTTCGCTGATCACCCACTGCCACAACGGTGCGCTTTGTGCCGGTTTTCCCTGACGAATCAGCACCGGCAGCGCGTGAAACAGCACTTCACCCAGCGGGAAATGGTAATAGTCGGCAGCCCACTGCAGGATGCGCCACAGTGAAGGAGGAAACAGCGAGGCGTGGTCGATCACCTCAACAACCTGCTTGAGCTGCGCTTCCGGAAAATCACTCTGCTCGCTGAATCCCACCACGATCCCCACCATTTTGCGGTTACCGAACGGCACGCTCACGCGACCGCCTACCGCAGGCGTCAGCGTCGCGGGCAGCAGGTAATCAAATTTGCGGGCGAGAGGAACGGGAAGCACAACCTGTACAACGGGCATGTCATTATCCGGGTGAAAAAAATGGCCAGTTAGTGTACACTGGGTTGTCGGAAAAATGCTTATCTGATTGCAGTGAACATTCTTCTTCTGTATAGTTTGCCGCCTTTGATATTGCTATTCCGTATCGAAAGACACCTAACTTATTAATCCGCGTGTGGTGTCGTGCAGGATTGACCTGGCACGAAGAGCGACACGGCCTTCACAGAGGTTTTCCATGAAAAAAGGTATTCACCCAAAATACGAAGCAGTGACCATTACCTGTACCTGCGGTAACGTGATCAAAACCCATTCAACCATGGGTCACGATCTGAACCTGGACGTTTGTGGTCAGTGCCACCCGTTCTACACTGGTAAGCAGCGTGAAGTTGCTACCGGTGGCCGTGTTGACCGCTTTAACAAGCGCTTCAGCATCCCGGGCAGCAAGTAAGATCCGGCGCCGACAGGTTGTCGGCGGCAAGAAAAAACCCAGCTTCGGCTGGGTTTTTTTATGTCTGCGTTTCAGTATTCCCAGGTATCGGGATCGACACCCATTTCACGCATAATCTTTTTCGCTTCTTCCGGGATCTCATCATTACGCTCTTTACGCAAATCGACATCGTCCGGCAGCGGCTGCCCGGTAAAAGCATGCAAAAACGCTTCGCATAACAGTTCGCTGTTGGTGGCATGCCGTAAATTGTTTACCTGACGGCGCGTGCGCTCATCGGTTAAAATTTTCAAAACTTTCAGAGGGATGGAAACGGTAATTTTTTTTACCTGCTCACTCTTTTTACCGTGCTCAGCGTATGGGCTGATATATTCGCCATTCCATTCAGCCATGGGGTACCTTAATCATTAAACGTTATATTGCTGAAAATCAGCCAATTATGCCCGATTTTACCGCGCCTCACTAATACCGCTGAATCAAAGGCTCAGATTTTCTGGTGGATGCGCGATTTTTTTGACAGGCGATGACGCATAATCTTAACGGTTATTGCGACGTTGCTCAATCTATACGCAAAGACATTTAGATGTCCAGATGTATTGACGTCTATTATTGGAATGTTATCCTGTGAGCTCTTTTTTGTGGCCTTCAGGAACAGTAAGCACCATGACGCGTAAACAGGCAACCATCGCAGTCCGCAGCGGTTTGAATGATGACGAGCAATATGGCTGCGTTGTCCCACCGATTCATCTCTCCAGCACCTATAACTTCACTGACTTCAACGAGCCGCGTGCCCATGACTATTCGCGTCGCGGTAATCCGACGCGCGATGTTGTCCAGCGCGCGCTGGCGGAGCTGGAAGGCGGTGCCGGTGCGGTGATGACCAATACCGGCATGTCGGCAATTCATCTGGTGTGCACCCTGTTCCTGAAGCCGGGCGATTTACTGGTGGCGCCGCACGACTGTTATGGCGGCAGCTATCGGCTGTTTGACAGCCAGAGCAAGCGCGGTGCCTACCGTGTGAAATTCGTCGACCAAAATGATGCCGCAGCGCTGCAGGCGGCGCTGAGCGAAAAGCCTAAGCTGGTGCTGGTGGAAAGCCCCAGTAATCCGCTGCTGCGTGTGGTCGACATTACCGCCATTTGTCAGGCAGCCCGCGACGCAGGTGCCATCAGCGTGGTCGATAACACCTTCCTCAGCCCGGCACTGCAAAACCCGCTGGCGCTGGGTGCCGATTTAGTGATCCACTCCTGCACCAAATATCTTAATGGCCACTCCGATGTGGTTGCCGGTGCGGTGGTCGCAAAAGAAGCCGCGCACGCCACCGAGCTCGCCTGGTGGGCCAACAACATTGGCGTTACCGGTTCTGCGTTTGACAGTTATCTGTTGCTACGCGGCATGCGCACGCTGGGACCGCGCATGGCAGCGGCACAGCGAAATGCGCTGGCGATTGTGGACTATCTGCAGCAACAACCGCTGGTGAAAAAGCTCTATCATCCGTCGCTGCCGGAAAACGCGGGCCATGAATATGCGGTGCGTCAACAGCGCGGTTTCGGCGCCATGTTAAGTTTTGAACTGGATGGCGATGAGCAGCGGCTGCGCCGTTTTCTCAAGGCGCTGGAGCTGTTTACTCTGGCCGAATCACTGGGCGGCGTGGAGAGTCTGATTTCACATACCGCGACCATGACGCATGCCGGCATGTCAGCAGAAGCGCGCGCGGCGGCGGGCATCTCCGACACGCTGCTCAGGATCTCGGTCGGCATAGAAGATCATGAAGATTTAATCGCGGATCTGGATAATGCATTCCGGATCGCAGCCGAGAGGTAATAATGACAATTTCAGCAGCAGCAAGGACGCCAGTGACAAGACAGCTTCATAAATTTGGTGGCAGTAGCCTGGCGGACAGCCGGTGTTATCAGCGCGTGGCGGATATTATCGCCAGCTATAGCCAGCCAGGCGACATCATCGTGGTTTCTGCCGCTGGCAGCACCACCAATCAGCTGATCAGCTGGTTAAAGCTGAGCCACAGCGATCGCCTTTCTGCGCATCAGGTACAACAGGCGCTGCGCCGTTTTCAGACCGAATTAATGAGCAGCCTGTTGCCTGCTGATATTGCCGGCCCAATGATTGCCACCTTTATTCAGGATCTGGAAAAGCTGGCGGCGCTGCTTGATGGCCCGTCGTCAGAAGCGGTTTACGCAGAAGTGGTCGGCCACGGCGAGATCTGGTCTGCCCGCTTAATGGCGGCGGTGCTCAGCCAGCGCGATCTGGCCGCCAGCTGGCTCGATGCCCGCCTTTTCCTGCGCGCCGAGCGCGCCGCGCAGCCGCAGGTTGATGAAGGCAAATCCTGGCCGCTGCTGCAAACGCTGCTGGCGCAGCATCCTCATCAACGGCTGGTCGTCACCGGATTTATCAGCGGCAACGAGACGGGTGAAACCGTGCTGCTGGGCCGTAACGGTTCCGACTATTCCGCCACGCAGATTGGTGCGCTGGCTGGCGTTCATCGTGTCACCATCTGGAGTGATGTCGCCGGTGTATACAGTGCCGATCCGCGCAAAGTCTCAGATGCCTGTCTGCTGCCCCTGCTGCGGCTCGATGAAGCGAGCGAGCTGGCTCGCCTGGCGGCACCGGTGCTGCATACACGCACCTTGCAGCCGGTTTCCGGCAGCGATATCGATTTGCAACTGCGCTGCAGCTATCAGCCGGAGCAGGGCTCAACGCGTATTGAACGCGTGCTCGCGTCCGGCACTGGTGCACGTATCGTCACCAGCCACGATGACGTCTGCCTGATTGAATTTGTCGCGCCGTCGCATCATGACTTCAGGCTGCTGCAAAAAGATATCGACGCGCTGCTGAAACGCGCGCAGCTGCGTCCGCTGGCGGTGGGTGTGCACAGCGATCGCCGTCTGTTGCAGCTCTGCTACACCTCCGAGGTGGTCAACAGCGCTTTCATTCTGTTACAGGAAGCGAACCTGCCGGGCCATCTGCAACTGCGCGAAGGGCTGGCGTTAGTGGCGTTGGTTGGCGCAGGTGTCAGCCGCAACCCGCTGCACAGCCACCGTTTCTGGCAGGAGATCAAAGATCAGCCAGTTGAATTTGTCTGGCAGTCGGAAGAGGGCATTAGCCTGGTTGCGGTGCTGCGCGTAGGCCCGACACAACACCTGATTCAGGGGCTACATCAGTCGCTGTTCCGTGCTGAAAAGCGTATCGGCCTGATGCTGTTTGGCAAAGGCAACATCGGTTCACGCTGGCTGGAGTTGTTTGCCCGCGATCGCGAGACGTTATCCGCGAGAACTGGCTTTGAGTTTGTGCTGGCTGGCGTGGTAGACAGCCGTCGCAGCCTGCTGGATGCCGAAGGTCTGGATGCCAGCCGGGCGCTGGCCTTTTTTGATGATGAAGCAACAGAGCGCGATGAAGAATCGCTGTTTCTTTGGATGCGATCTCACCCCTATGACGATCTCGTGGTGCTGGACGTCACCGCCAGCGCCTCGCTGGCCGATCAGTATCTCGATTTTGCCAGCCACGGTTTTCACGTCATCAGCGCCAATAAAGTGGCGGGCGGTTCAGACAGCCGCACCTGGCGCCAAATTCGCGATGCGTTTGCCAAAACTCGTCGCCACTGGCTTTATAACGCCACCGTGGGCGCAGGCCTGCCGGTAAACCATACGGTGCGCGATCTGCGTGAAAGTGGCGATACCATTCTGTCGATCAGCGGCATTTTTTCCGGCACGCTGTCGTGGCTGTTTTTGCAGTTTGACGGCACGGTGCCGTTCAGCGAACTGGTCGATCAGGCATGGCAGCAGGGTTTAACCGAGCCGGATCCGCGCGTTGATCTGTCGGGTCAGGATGTCATGCGCAAGCTGGTGATCCTGGCACGCGAAGCGGGCTATGACATCGAACCGGATCAGGTGCGGGTCGAGTCGCTGGTGCCCGCCGGCTGTGAAGGCGGCTCCATCGATAACTTTTTCGAGAATGCCGACGCGCTGAATGAACATATGCTGCAACGGCTGGAAGCGGCGCAGGAGATGGGGCTGCTGCTGCGCTATGTGGCACGTTTTGATGCACACGGCAAAGCGCGCGTGGGTGTTGAAGCGGTGCGGCCGGAACATCCGCTGGCTGCGCTGTTGCCGTGCGATAACGTGTTTGCGATTGAAAGCCGCTGGTATCGTGATAATCCTCTGGTGATCCGCGGTCCAGGTGCCGGTCGTGATGTCACCGCTGGCGCTATTCAGTCTGATATCAATCGTCTGGCGCAGTTGCTGTAACGCTTTGGCTGGCGCCATCCGCGCGCCAGCGTAATATCCTTTCCTTCAATTCACCCGACAACATGAACGATGTTCATGTTGTATGAATATTTGTCACCCTTCGATTATCAATTACCTGTTGACGATGTAGCCAAAATCCGTCATTTTGAATGTCTGGACGTCTAAACGTATAGATGATCAGTGGGGGTTTTCACCGCAGCGATTGATGAGGTAACGGGCTATGAGTTTCTTTCACGCCAACCAGCGCGAAGCATTAAACCAAAGTTTGGCAGAGCTGAACGGGCAAATTAATGTCTCCTTTGAGTTTTTTCCGCCGCGCACCAGTGAAATGGAACAGACCTTGTGGAGCTCCATCGATCGCCTCAGTAGCCTGAAACCCAAATTTGTCTCTGTTACTTACGGCGCCAACTCCGGTGAGCGCGACCGTACGCACAGCATTATTAAAGGCATCAAAGATCGTACCGGTCTGGAAGCCGCGCCGCACCTGACCTGCATCGACGCCAGCCGTGATGAGTTGCGGGCGATTGCGCAGGATTACTGGGATAACGGCATTCGCCATATTGTGGCACTGCGCGGTGATTTGCCGCCTGACAGCGGTAAACCGGCGATGTACGCAACCGATCTGGTCGGCCTGCTGAAAGAGGTCGGCGATTTTGACATCTCCGTTGCGGCCTATCCGGAAGTCCACCCGGAAGCCAAAAGCGCGCAGTCAGACCTGATTAACCTGAAGCGTAAAATCGATGCGGGCGCCAACCGCGCCATCACGCAGTTCTTTTTTGATGTGGAAAGCTATCTGCGATTCCGCGACCGCTGTGTGGCAACTGGCATTGATGTTGAAATCGTGCCGGGCATTTTGCCAGTGTCTAATTTCAAACAGCTGCAACGCTTCGCGGCGATGACCAACGTTCGCGTTCCGCACTGGATGACCGCGATGTTTGCAGGGCTGGATAACGATCCGGAAACGCGCAAAATGGTGGGCGCCAATGTAGCGATGGATATGGTCAAAATTCTCAGCCGCGAAGGCGTGAAAGATTTCCATTTCTATACGCTGAACCGCGCGGAGATGAGCTACGCCATTTGTCATACGCTTGGCGTACGTCCTGCATCGGCGCTCAGTGCGGTGTGAGCCTCGCCAAAAAAAGAAAAACCAGCCGATGGCTGGTTTTTTTATGTCTGCCGACGCCAGAACGTCGGCATCAACGTGTGCTTTAGCCGGTGTTGCGCATACCGGCAGCTACGCCAGCAATGGTTACCATCAGCGCTTGCTCAACCCGCGGATCCGGTTCGCCGCCCTGGCTTTCCTGCTCGCGTGAACGGTGCAGCAGTTCAGCCTGAAGCACGTTCAACGGATCGGTATAGACGTTGCGCAGCGCAATCGACTCGGCAATCCACGGCTGATCGGCCATTAAGTGGGCATCGTTAGCGATAGTCAGCACCGCGTTGATATCCGCTTCCAGCTGATCGCGTAGCTGTTTGCCCAGTGGCCATAGCGCTTTATCCACCAGACGATGATCGTAATATTCTGCCAGCCAGAGGTCGGCCTTGGAGAACACCATCTCCAGCATGCCAAGGCGCGTGGAGAAGAATGGCCAGTCGCGGCACATGGTTTCCAGCTGATCGCGATCGCCAGCATCCATCGCTTTTTGCAGTGCCGCGCCGGCACCCAGCCATGCTGGCAGCATTAGACGGTTCTGCGTCCAGGCGAAAATCCACGGAATGGCACGCAGGGATTCAACGCCGCCGGTAGGACGACGTTTAGCCGGACGCGAGCCGAGCGGCAGTTTGCCTAACTCCTGCTCCGGCGTTGCCGAGCGGAAGTAGGGAACAAAGTCCGGATTTTCACGCACGTAGCCGCGATACATTTCGCAGGAATCCGCAGACAGCTTATCCATAATGTCGCGCCACTCTTTTTTCGGCTCCGGCGGCGGCAGCAGGTTTGCTTCCAGAATTGCCCCGGTGTAAAGCGACAGGCTGGCGATGGTGACTTCCGGCAGGCCATATTTGAAGCGGATCATTTCACCCTGTTCGGTTACACGCAGGCCGCCTTTCAGGCTGCCCGGCGGCTGTGACAGCAATGCCGCATGCGCAGGCGCGCCGCCGCGACCGATGGTGCCGCCGCGTCCGTGGAACAGCGTCAGGGCAATGCCCGCTTTTTCGCAGGTTTTAATCAGTGCATCCTGCGCGTGATATTGCGCCCAGCTGGCAGCCATCACACCCGCGTCTTTCGCCGAGTCAGAATAGCCAATCATCACCATCTGTTTGCCCTGAATAAAGCCGCGATACCAGTCGATACTCAGCAGCTGATTCATCACATCGTTAGCGTTGTTCAGATCGTCAAGCGTTTCAAACAGCGGCGCTACTGGCATGGCGAAAGTGATGCCCGCTTCTTTTAACAGTAAATGCACCGCCAGCACGTCAGAAGGCTTCTTCGCCATCGAAATAACATAGGCGGCGATAGAACCCTGCGGTGCTTCCGCCGCAACCCGACAGGTTTCCAGCACTTCGCGCGTGTCGTCGCTCGGTTCCCACTGACGCGGCAACAGCGGGCGCTTGGAATTCAACTCACGGATCAGAAACGCCTGCTTGTCCGCTTCTGACCAGCTTTCGTAGTCGCCAAGGCCAAGGTAACGCGTCACTTCAGCGATGGCATCGGTGTGGCGCGTGCTCTCCTGACGAATGTCGATGCGCACCAGCGGCACGCCAAAGCATTTCACGCGGCGCAGCGTGTCCAGCAGATGACCGTTGGCAATAATGCCCATGCCGCAGGCTTGCAGCGACTGATAGCAGGCATACAGCGGTTCCCACAGCTGATCGTTGGAGACCAGCAGATCCGCCGGGCGCGGCAGCCGCTCGCCTTTCAGACGGCGCTCAAGATAGGTTTGCGTAGTAAACAGCTGCGTGCGCAGCCGCTTCAGGATGACGCGGTAAGGTTCAAGTGCTTCCGGATCGCCACACAGTTCGCGTACCTGCTCGCTGCATTCTGACATGGAGAGTTCTGAAACCAGCACGCCAATATCACGCAGGAACAGATCGGCCGCTTTCCACCGGCTGAGCTGCATCACGTGGCGCGTAATCGGCGCGGTTACGTTGGGGTTGCCGTCGCGATCGCCGCCCATCCACGAGGTAAAGCGCACCGGCACAAAATCCACTGGCAATGAATAGCCAAACGTCTCTTCGACCTGTTCATTCAGTTCACGCAGAAAATGCGGCACGCCTTCCCACAGGCTGTTTTCCACCACCGCAAAACCCCATTTTGCTTCATCCACCGGCGAAGGACGGTGTTTGCGGATCTCATCGGTGTGCCATGCCTGCGCTACCAGCTGGCGTAAACGCCGCATAATCTGGTTGCGTTCGTAATCAGAAATATCGTTGTGATCGAGCTGCTTCAGGCAAGTGTTCACTTCCACCAGCTTATGGATCAGGGTACGGCGCGTAATTTCGGTTGGATGCGCCGTGAGTACCAGCTCCAGGGAGAGCGATTCAATCGCATCCCGGATCGCTGCCTCATTCAGATCCGGCTGCTGTTTCAGGCGGTCAAAGGTTTTCTTCAGCAGTTCCGGATGATTAGCGCCTTCGCTGGTATGCGAAATGGTTTGAAACTGTTCAGCCACGTTGGTGAGATTCAGGAACTGACTGAAAGCGCGTGCAACCGGTAAAAGTTCATCATTAGAGAGATTTTGCAGCGTGGTCAGCAATTCCTGGCGGTGGGCGTCATTTCCGGCACGTGATGATTTTGACAGCTTGCGGATGGTTTCCACCCGTTCAAGGATGTTCTCTCCCAGCGCTTCTTTAATCGTGTCGCCAAGCAGTTTGCCGAGCATACTGACATTACTTCGCATTGCGGAATATTGTTCGTTCATGTGACCCTGACACCCTTATCGAATTTGAACTATGCACCAACGTGGGCATAACATCGTCTTTTATCTAGCCATGTAACGAACCGTTCGTCAATTGCGTTAAACAGGCGGTAATGTGCCGCTAACTGTCAGTTATTTATGTGATTTAACAGCGCAGAAGCGCGATAAGTTATTCTTATCGCCAAAGACGGCATAAAGCAGGGGCAATTGACTGAAACCGCAGTGAATTGCCCCTTTTGTTATTTAATGATGACAGAAATGGTGCACAACCTGAGTAATCAGCTCGCGTGTCGGCTTAATGAATGCGGTATCAATAAATTCATCGGGTTGATGCGCCTGATTGATTGAGCCAGGACCCAGCACCAGCGTTGGACACAGGGTCTGGATAAACGGTGCCTCGGTGCAGTAATTCACTACTTCAGTGGGGACGCCGAGCAGCTTTTCTACCACGGCGACCAGTTCATGATTAGGGGGACATTCATACCCAGGAATCGGCGGATGCAGCTCGGCAACCGTAACCCGGCCCGGCCAGCGTGCGCTGACGGGTGCCAGCGCCTCATTCAGCAAACCATCCAGCTCGCTCAGCGTCAGGCCCGGTAAAGGACGTATATCCATATGCAGTTCACAGCAGGCGCAAATGCGGTTGGCCGCATCGCCGCCGTGAATATGGCCGAAGTTCATGGTGGGATAGGGAATGGCAAAGCCATCATGGTTGTAGCGGGTTTTCAGGGTATTACGCAGCGTCATTAAATGGCCGATGGCGCTGTGCATCAGTTCAATGGCGTTAACGCCGCGATCGGGATCGCTGGAGTGCCCTGATTGTCCTTCAATACGAATCACGTTGGAGAGATGGCCTTTATGCGCGCGCACCGGCTTCAGTGAGGTTGGCTCACCGATGATCGCGCAGTTGGGGCGCAGGCTGGTGGTCTCAGAAAAATACTTTGCGCCCGCCATGGTGGTCTCTTCGTCAGCGGTAGCGAGAATATAAAGTGGTTTTTTCAGCGTGGTTAAATCGACGTCACGCAGCGTATCAAGGATAAACGCGAAAAAGCCTTTCATGTCGGCGGTGCCCAGCCCGTAAAGCTTATTTTCATGCTCGGTAAGCACAAAGGGATCGCGTGTCCAGCGTCCATCATCAAAAGGGACCGTATCGGTATGACCGGCCAATAACAGTCCGCCTGCGCCGCTGCCGGTTTTTGCCAGCATGTTGAATTTATTGCGTGTGCCTGGCACCGCCTGGACTTCAACGCTGAAGCCCAGATCGCGGAACCAGCCAGCCATCAAACTGATTAAAGTTTCATTACTCTGATCCAGCGCACTGTCGGTGGCGCTGATTGATGGTGTGGCGATCAACTGGCGGTATAGTTCGATAAAAGGCGGTAATTTTGTCTTCACTGTTGACGGTCCTTGAGTTAGGATGTATCAATATTCATGCATTAATAGTGAATAAAAATACATTAACCGGTGATGGATGCAAACCGTAATTTCTCGCTCCGCACCCCGTTGGTTATCGTGGGTCTGATGCAGCGCTGCTGCGGCCCGAAATGTTGACTGTAACAAGGGATACAGCCTGATGTTGAATACGTTAATAGTCGGTGCCAGTGGTTATGCTGGTGTGGAACTGGCGACTTATTTAAATCGCCACCCGCATATGACCATAACCGCTTTAGCGGTTTCAGCGCAAAGCCCGGACGCCGGAAAGTTACTTTCGGATCTGCATCCGCAGCTAAAAGGTGTTGTTGACCTGCCCTTACAACCGCTTAGTGACCCAGCCGAGTTTGCTGACAAGGTCGACGTGGTGTTTCTGGCCACTGCGCATGAAGTGAGTCACGATCTGGCTCCGGCGTTTTTGGCAGCGGGCTGCGTGGTGTTCGATCTCTCCGGTGCATTCCGCGTCAATGATGCCGATTTTTATACGCAATATTATGGTTTTACTCATCAGCATCAGGCGTGGCTCGATAAAGCCGTTTACGGGCTTGCCGAATGGCAGCGTGATGGCATTAAAGAGGCGCAGCTCATTGCAGTGCCGGGTTGCTATCCTACCGCTGCCCAGCTGTCACTTAAGCCGTTAATCGAAGCGGGTTTGCTTAACGATGCACAATGGCCGGTGATCAACGCCACCAGCGGCGTCAGCGGCGCCGGACGCAAAGCCACGATGAACAACAGCTTCTGCGAAGTCAGCCTGCACGCTTACGGTATCTTCCACCATCGCCATCATCCTGAAATTGTTGCTCATCTGGGTACGCCGGTGATTTTCACGCCGCACCTGGGGAGTTTCCCGCGCGGCATTCTTGCCACCACCACCTGCCGCCTCAAACCGGGCGTGACTCAGGATGACGTCGCGGCGGCGTTCAAAGCAGCCTATGACGACAAACCGCTGGTCCGTTTGTATGAAAAAGGCATGCCCGCGCTGAAATCTGTGGTTGGCTTGCCGTTCTGTGACATTGGCTTTGCGGTACAGGGTGAGCACATCATCGTGGTAGCGGTAGAAGATAATCTGCTGAAGGGCGCCTCATCGCAGGCCGTTCAGTGCTTAAACATTCGTTTCGGTTTCCCTGAAACAGAGTCTCTTATCTAATGGGCAAACAGGTTATGACCAATCCATTAATTATTAAACTGGGCGGCGTGCTATTAGACAGCGAAGAAGCGCTGACGCGCCTGTTTGACGCCCTGGTCAGCTGGCGGCAGTCGCATCAGCGCCCGCTATTAATCGTCCATGGCGGCGGTTATCTGGTTGATGAACTAATGAAAAAGCTGGCGCTGCCGGTGCAGAAGAAAAATGGTCTGCGCGTAACGCCCGCCGATCAGATTGACATTATTACCGGCGCGCTGGCGGGTACCGCCAACAAAACGCTGCTGGCGTGGGCCACTAAATATGGTCTCGACAGCGTGGGTCTTTGCCTCGGCGATGGCGGCAGCGTCAACGTTGAGCAGTTCGACGAAGAGCTTGGCCATGTGGGGCTGGCGACGCCAGGTTCACCACGATTGTTGAATACGTTGCTGGACGGCGGTTTTATCCCGGTGATCAGCTCTATCGGCATTACCAAAGCCGGTGCGCTGATGAACGTTAACGCCGATCAGGCTGCCACCGCGCTGGCAGCCACGCTGGGCGCCGACCTGATTCTGCTGTCGGATGTCAGCGGCATTCTGGATGGCAAAGGCCAGCGCATCGCCGAAATGACGGCGGCCTATGCGGACCAGTTGATTGAAGAAGGCATTATTACCGACGGCATGATTGTCAAAGTTAACGCCGCGCTGGATGCCGCCCGCACGCTGGGCCGTCCGGTGGATATTGCCAGCTGGCGCAGCGCCGAACAGCTGCCCGCTCTGTTTAACGGTGTGTCGATTGGCACCCGGATTCTCGCTTAACGCACATTTGTTCAAGGATTTTGAAATGCAAAACAAAGACATCAAAAAAATCGTTCTGGCTTACTCCGGCGGCCTCGACACCTCAGCCATCATTCCATGGCTGAAAGAGAACTATGGCGGCTGTGAAGTGATCGCCTTTGTTGCGGATATCGGCCAGGAGCGTGGCGATCTGGAAGGCGTTGAGCAGAAAGCGCTGCAGTCCGGTGCGTCTGAATGTCATGTGGTTGACCTGCGTGAAGAATTTATCCGTGATTACGTTTATCCGGTGCTGCAAACCGGCGCGCTGTATGAAGGTACGTACCTGCTTGGCACCTCGATGGCCCGTCCTATCATTGCTAAAGCGCAGGTTGAGCTGGCATTAAAAGTGGGCGCCGATGCGCTGTGCCACGGCGCTACCGGTAAAGGCAACGATCAGGTTCGTTTCGAAACCACCTATACCGCGCTCGCACCACAGCTGAAAGTGGTGGCACCGTGGCGTGAATGGAATTTACGGTCCCGTGAAGCGCTGCTCGATTATCTGAAGGCGCGTAACATTCCAACCACCGCTTCGCTGGAAAAAATTTACAGCCGTGACGAAAATGCCTGGCACATCTCCACCGAAGGCGGCGTGCTGGAAAGCCCATGGAATGCACCGAACAAAGATTGCTGGGTATGGACAGTGGATCCGCAGGATGCGCCAGATCAGCCTGAACAGGTCACTATCACCGTGGAAAAAGGCAACGTGGTTGCCGTCAATGGCGAAGCGTTGACGCCGTTCCAGTGCCTGGAAAAACTCAACGTGATCGGTGCGAAGCACGGCATTGGCCGCATCGATATCGTGGAAAACCGTCTGGTCGGCATCAAATCACGTGGCTGCTACGAAACCCCTGGCGGCACCATTATGGTCAATGCGTTGCGAGCGATTGAGCAGCTGGTGTTGGATCGGGACAGCTTTAAATGGCGTGAGCAGTTAGGCCTGGAAATGTCTTACGTGGTGTATGACGGTCGCTGGTTTGCGCCATTACGCAAATCGCTGCAGGCTTCAGCTGAAGCGCTGGCGCAGGATGTGAATGGTGAAGTGGTACTGCAACTCTATAAAGGCCAGGTGACGGCAACGCAGAAAAAATCTGCCAACAGCCTTTACTCGGAAGAGTTTGCTACCTTTGGCGAAGATGAAGTGTACGACCATCGTCATGCGGGCGGTTTTATCCGTCTTTTCTCACTGTCTTCACGTATCCGTGCGTTGAACGAGAAAAAGTAAGCAAGCGGGCTTGATGCCCCCTGACAATGAATTCAAGGGGCGGCTCACGGGCCGCCTTTTTTACAGAATAAGGAAGCATAGCTATGGCACTTTGGGGCGGACGTTTCACACAGGCAGCCGATCAACGTTTTAAACTGTTCAATGATTCGCTGCGGTTTGATTATCGCCTGGCGGAGCAGGACATTACCGGCTCCGTTGCCTGGTCAAAGGCGCTGGTTACCGTGAATGTGCTGACGCAGGACGAGCAGCAGCAGCTGGAATCAGCGCTGGGTGTGCTGCTGGAAGAGGTGCGGGCTAATCCACAGCAAATCCTTGAGAGCGATGCGGAAGATATTCATAGCTGGGTTGAAGGCCGTTTGATCGAGAAAGTGGGCGCGCTGGGTAAAAAACTGCACACCGGCCGTAGCCGTAACGATCAGGTTGCTACCGATCTGAAACTCTGGTGCAAAGTGCAGGTTCAGTATCTGCTGGATGCCACTCGTCAGCTGCAGCAGGCGCTGGTCAGTACCGCCGAAGCCAATCAGGATGCGGTGATGCCGGGCTATACTCATTTACAGCGCGCGCAGCCGGTGACGTTTGCGCACTGGTGTCTGGCCTACGTTGAAATGCTCGCCCGCGATGAGAGCCGCCTGCAGGATACGCTGAAGCGCCTTGATGTCAGCCCGCTCGGCTGCGGTGCACTGGCGGGTACCGCCTATGAAATCGACCGTCAGCAGCTGGCCGATTGGCTGGGTTTTGCGTCGGCCACGCGTAACAGCCTGGATACCGTTTCCGATCGCGATCATGTGCTGGAACTGCTGTCCGACGCCTCGATCGGCATGATCCACCTGTCACGTTTTGCAGAAGATCTGATCTTCTTTAATACCGGTGAAGCGGGATTTGTTGAGCTTTCCGATCGCGTCACCTCGGGCTCCTCATTGATGCCGCAGAAAAAGAATCCCGATGCGCTGGAGCTGATTCGTGGCAAGTGTGGTCGTGTGCAGGGTGCGCTTACCGCCATGAGCATGACGCTGAAAGGCCTGCCGTTGGCTTACAACAAAGATATGCAGGAAGATAAAGAAGGGCTGTTTGACGCGCTGGATACCTGGCTGGATTGCCTGCAGATGGCAGGACTGGTGCTGGATGGTATTCAGGTGAAGCGGCCACGTTGCCAGGAAGCGGCGGAACAGGGTTACGCTAACTCAACCGAACTGGCGGATTATCTGGTTGCTAAAGGCGTGCCGTTCCGCGAAGCGCATCATATCGTGGGTGAGGTGGTGGTAGCAGCGATGGGCCAGGGCGTGGCGCTGGAAGCAATGTCGCTGGAGACGTTGCAGTCGTTCAGCAGCGTTATCGGTGACGATGTTTACCCGATTCTGGCCCTGCAATCCTGCCTGGATAAACGTAATGCGCAGGGTGGCGTTTCTCCGCATCAGGTTTCTGTTGCCATTTCCGACGCGAAGCAGCGGCTGAAACAGGACGTTTCCTGAGATAAAAAAAAGCGGGCAGAGTATGCCCGCTAACCTCTAACTTAGGAATTAATCATAATTATTAGGCACATCATCAAACGACCGGACATCCTGCCCGGTATATTGATTCTTAAGCGGGCATCAGGAACTGTTCTAAATCGTCACTGCCGCCGATGTGGCGACCGCCGATAAAGACCTGAGGAACCGTCGCACGACCGGTCACAGCACGCAGACTCACCGTCGTAGCATCCTGACCCAGCACAATCTCTTCATATTGCATGCCGCGATCGATCAGCAGCTGTTTTGCTTTGGTGCAGAACGGGCAGCCTGGTTTGGTAAACAGAGAAACCGACTCCTGCACCTTAAATTCTGGTGCCAGATAACGCAGCATGGTGTCGGCATCTGAAACTTCAAACGGGTCACCCGGCTTGTTTGGCTCAACAAACATTTTTTCTACTACGCCATCGCGTACCAGCATGGAGTAACGCCATGAGCGCGGGCCGAAGCCCAGATCCGCTTTCTCAACCAGCATCTCCATACCGCGGGTGAATTCACCGTTGCCGTCTGGAATAAAAGTGATGTTGTTAGCGTGCTGATCGGCTTTCCAGGCGTTCATCACAAAGGTATCGTTGACCGATACGCAGACGATGCTGTCAACGCCGTGCTGAGCGAATACGCTCGCCAGCTCGTTGTAGCGCGGCAGATGGCTGGAAGAACAGGTTGGGGTAAATGCACCGGGCAAAGAGAACAGAATGACCGTTTTGTTTTTAAACAGTTCTTCGGTAGTGATATCGACCCATTTGTCACCCTGACGCGTATGGAAAGTAACTTGAGGAACGGCCTTTCCTTCCTGACTTGCAAACATGCATAACCTCTCAGCGTGAACAAAAGTGTGATGTGAATCTTAATGCGGCCATTATTGTTATCTTTGCTTGATAGGGCTAATCGTTGATTGCTATCCTATCTATCGCCGTGAACTATCATGGTGAGGAGAGATAAATGAACATTCGTGATCTGGAATATCTGGTTTCCCTGGCGGAACATCGCCATTTTCGCCGTGCAGCCGATGCCTGCCACGTCAGCCAGCCGACGCTGAGCGGACAAATTCGCAAGCTGGAAGATGAGCTGGGCGTAATGCTGCTCGAACGCACCAGCCGCAAAGTACTGTTCACCCAGGCGGGGCTGCTGCTGGTGGATCAGGCACGTACAATACTACGTGAAGTAAAAGTGCTGAAAGAGATGGCCAGCCAGCAGGGCGAAGCGATGTCCGGCCCGCTGCATATCGGTCTGATTCCTACCACCGGCCCGTATCTGCTACCGCAAATTATTCCTATGCTGCATCAGACCTTTCCCAAGCTGGAAATGTATCTGCATGAAGCACAGACGCAGCAGCTGCTGGCGCAGCTTGACAGTGGCAAGCTCGACTGCGCGATTCTGGCGCTGGTAAAAGAGAGCGAAGCGTTTATTGAAGTACCGCTGTTTGACGAACCGATGAAGCTGGCGGTTTATGCCGATCATCCGTGGCACGACCGCGATCGTGTGCCGATGTCCGATCTGGCCGGTGAGAAATTGCTGATGCTGGAAGACGGACACTGCCTGCGCGATCAGGCGCTGGGTTTCTGTTTTCAGGCCGGAGCGGATGAAGACACGCATTTTCGCGCCACCAGTCTGGAAACGCTGCGCAATATGGTTGCTGCCGGAAGCGGCATTACGCTGCTGCCTGCGCTGGCGGTACCGCACGAGCGCGTGCGTGATGGCGTCTGTTATTTGCCGTGTTATAAGCCGGTGCCGCAGCGTACCATCGCGCTGGTTTATCGCCCAGGCTCACCCCTGCGCAGCCGCTATGAGCAGCTGGCAGAGGCGATCCGCACGCACATGCAAAACCATTTTGACAGCCGGTTAAAACAGGCGGTTTAAACCGTTCAGCGCGGCCACGCGATAGGCTTCGGCCATCGTGGGATAGTTGAAGGTGGTATTTACAAAATACTCAATGGTGTTGCCACCGTTCTTCTGTTCCATGATCGCCTGGCCGATATGAATAATCTCTGCCGCTCGCTCGCCAAAGCAGTGAATACCCAGAATTTCTTTGGTTTCGCGGTGGAACAGGATTTTCAAGCTGCCAACGTTCATGCCGACAATCTGTGCTCTCGCCAGATGCTTAAACTGCGCACGACCCACTTCGTAAGGCACTTTCATCGCTGTGAGCTGCTGTTCGGTTTTGCCCACGGAGCTGATCTCAGGAATGGTATAAATACCGGTAGGAATATCCTCAATCAGATGAGCAGTCGCTTCGCCCTTAATGATCGCCTGCGCGGCAATGCGCCCCTGATCGTAGGCGGCAGAAGCCAGGCTTGGGTAACCAATGACATCACCCACCGCGTAAATATGCGGCTGTGCCGTTTGGTACATGCTGTTCACTTTCAACAGGCCGCGGCCGTCCGCTTCCAGACCGATATTTTGCAGCGATAGCGAATCGGTATTCCCGGTACGTCCGTTAGCGTAGAGCAGGCAATCCGCTTTCACTTTTTTGCCAGATTTCAGGTGCACAATGACGCCATCGCTGACGCCTTCAATTTTCTCAAACTCTTCGTTGTGACGAATGACCACGCCACTGTTCCAGAAATGGTAGGAGAGTGAATCGGACATCTCCTGATCGAGAAACGCCAGCAGACGATCGCGGGTGTTAATCAGGTCAACTTTGACATTCAGACCACGAAAGATCGACGCGTATTCACAACCGATAACTCCTGCGCCATAGATAATGACGTGGCTCGGTTCATGATGCAGATTCAGGATGGAATCGGAATCGTAGATGCGCGGGTGAGTAAAATCGACGTCGGCTGGCTGATAAGGGCGTGAGCCGCAGGCGATAACAAACTTCTCTGCGGTGAATTTTTCCGCGGTACCGTCGGGATAAACCACTTCGATGGTGTGTTCATCGACAAAGCGCGCATCGCCCTGATAAAGCTGGCAATGGTTGCGCTCGTAAAAGCCCTGACGCATGCGCGTCTGTTGGCTGATAACATTTTCCGTGTGATTAAGAATGTCAGCAAACGAGGAGCGGAGTAAACGTGTGTGATCGCTGTACAACGGATTCTGGTTGAACTCAATCGTACGGCTAACCGCATGACGTAGCGCTTTTGATGGAATGGTTCCCCAGTGTGTACAACCGCCTCCGATGTTATGGTAGCGTTCGATCACCGCAATTCGCGCTCCCTGCTTTACCAGTCCCATAGCTGCGCCTTCACCGCCGGGACCTGAGCCAATCACAATGGCGTCGTAATCGTAAGACTTTTGCATACCAATACGTCCTATGTTTCTATACATTTTTACAACGAGATTCTAACATCTCCCCGCCGACATCCCAATTCTAACCGCAAAAACAGACACTATTTGCCAAAATGAAACGTTAACAGACGTTCACAAACTTTGCGGATCTGTACGCTGAAAATTTTGTTATAGTGCCCCCCTGGCAGGCTAAAAGGCAGATACAATGGGCGTCCGGGCGCAGCAAAAAGAACGTACACGTCGTTCACTAATCGAAGCGGCATTTAGTCAGTTAAGTGCTGAACGCAGTTTTGCCAGCCTCAGCCTGCGCGAGGTTTCCCGGGAAGCGGGCATCGCGCCCACGTCGTTTTATCGTCATTTTCGTGATGTTGATGAACTCGGCCTGACCATGGTCGACGAAAGCGGTTTGATGTTGCGTCAGCTTATGCGTCAGGCGCGGCAGCGCATCGCCAAAGGCGGCAGCGTGATTAAGACCTCGGTATCGACATTTATGGAGTTTATTGGGAACAATCCCAATGCATTCCGTTTGTTATTGCGCGAGCGTTCAGGAACCTCTGCGGCCTTCCGTGCCGCGGTGGCGCGCGAAATCCAGCACTTCATTGCTGAGCTGGCGGATTATCTGGAAGTTGAAAACCGGATGCCGCGCAGCTTCACGGAGGCACAGGCCGAAGCGATGGTTATCATCGTATTTAACGCGGGTGCAGAAGCGCTGGATATTGATATTGAGCAACGTCCGCGACTGGAAGAACGTCTGGTTCTGCAACTGCGGATGATCTCAAAGGGCGCGTATTATTGGTATCGCCGTGAGCAGGATAAGCTTTCGGTGACGCTGGAAAGTGATGATTGAGCGAATAAGGATAATGAAATGATAAGCAAGTATCCGCGCGATAAAGGCACGCTGGTGTTGGCTTTTATCACCGGTCTTTCAATAAACGGATCGTTTTCCGTGTTATTTAGCAGCTTTGTGCCTTTTTCTATTTTTCCGTTGATTGCTCTGGCGCTGGCTGCCTGGTGTTTGCATCAGCGTTATCTCAACCGTGCGATGCCTGACGGCATGCCGTCGATTGCCGCTGCATTTTTCCTGCTCGGTATTCTGGTTTACAGCGCGCTGGTGCGGGCGGAATATCCCGATATGGGCTCCAACTTTGTCCCGACCATTCTGATGGTGGCGCTGGTCTTCTGGATTGGTTATCGCCTCAAGCGGCACAAAGAACAGTAAGCCTGAATCAATAAAGAGAACCGGGGAATATCCCCGGTTTTTTTATGCCTTGCGGGTTAGCAGAACGCCGCATTCCATATGATGGGTATAAGGGAACTGATCAAACAGCGCCAGACGGGAAACTTCATGGGTTTGCGCTAACACTGTCAGATTGTCACGTAGCGTCTCCGGATTGCAGGAGATATAGAGAATGCGCGGATAGGCCTGCACCATTTTTACCGTTTCATCATCCAGCCCGCTGCGCGGCGGATCGACAAAAATTGTCTCACAGTCGTAATCCTGCAGATCGATACCTTGCAGACGATTAAAGGTGCGTACACCGGTCATTGCCTGGGTGAACTCTTCTGCCGCCATACGAATGATCTGCACATTCTCAATCTGGTTGGCGGCAATATTGTATTGCGCCGACGCTACCGACGGCTTGGCAATTTCGGTGGCCAGCACGCGACGGAAGTTGCGCGCCAGCGCCAGCGAGAAATTGCCGTTGCCGCAATAGAGTTCCAGCAGATCGCCCTGTGAATCCTGAGTAACATCCAGCGCCCATTCCAGCATTTGAATGTTCATCGCCGCGTTGGGCTGAGTAAAACTGTTTTCCACCTGACGGTAAATCATGTCACGCCCCGCCACCGGCAGACGTTCATCGACATAATCGCGATCGAGGCAAATTTTCGTTTTTGTTGCGCGGCCAATGATTTGTATATCAAACCCTTCTGTCCGCAGCGCATCGCGCAGGGCACTGGCGGCCAGCTGCCATTCGTCGGTGAGTTTACGATGATAAAGCAGGGAGACCACAACCTGCTGGCTCAGGGTGGAGAGGTAATCGATCTGAAACAGCTTATGACGCAGCACACGATTGTCCCGGATCGCCTCGATCATTTTGGGCATCAGCTGGTTGATCAGTTCGCTGGCTGCCGGAAATTGATCCACCCGGATACGATCACGCGTCTGCTGATCAAAGATGATGTGATACAGATCGTCGCCATCGTGCCAGACGCGGAATTCGGCCCGCATACGATAGTGGCGCACAGGCGACCGAAACACTTCTGCATCCGGGGCAGCAAAAGGCTGCATAATAGCGTGCAGGCGGCTAACTTTTTCTGCCAGTTGGGCATCGTACTGCTCGGTCGGTAAGTGTTCGGGCGTCATGATAGATCCTGATTGGTAGCTGACTTGCCGGGCGATTGTAGGCATTCAACTCGCGATGTCCAGTGTTGTCATGTGGCAGGCTGGAATTCTGTCAGCCTTGGCCGTAGACTGCCAGCGCCGGCCTTTTAACGAGTTAAAAGGGAATCCAGTGTGAATCTGGAGCTGACGCGCAGCGGTAAGGAATGTCATGACAATCGCGTATGCAGACACTGTCCGCCTGGATGGGAAGTCTTTGTCATTATAACGATTCCAAGTCCGAAGACCTGCCGGCGTAACGTCGCATTTCATACGATCATCGCGTGCTATCGATTGTATGCCTGCGGCATCCTGCCCGATCTTTTGGATGCTTGTATAAAATGATAAAAACAAAAGCGTCGCTGTTAGCCTTTGGGGCAACGGCGATTTCTCTCTGGGCGCAGCATAGCCTCGCGCAGGGGAATAATGATGATACGCAAATTGTTACCGCCAACCGTTTCGCCCAGCCAGTTTCCTCGGTGCTGGCATCGACAACCGTCGTCACGCGTGAAGAGATCGATCGCTGGCAGTCGAAGAACCTGGTGGAAATTATGCGTCGTTTACCCGGTGTGGATATCGCGCAGAGTGGTGGAATTGGCCAAAACGCGTCTATGTATGTTCGGGGTTCCGAAGCACGTCATACGCTGGTGCTGATTGATGGGGTGCCAATGGCTAAGCCGGGGGTGACCGGTGTGGCTGATTTCAACCAGATACCTGTTTCAATCATTCAGCGCATTGAGTTTATCCGCGGGCCGCGCTCTGCTGTTTATGGCGCAGATGCCATTGGCGGCGTGATCAATGTCATTACTCAGGATAATGAAAATAACAATAACCTCACCGTCGGTGCTGGCTCAAAAGGCTATCAGGAGTATAGCGGTGCGATTAATCAAAATATCACCGACGCTACGCGCGTAACGGTAGCCGGTGCCTATCAAGCCACCAATGGTTTCAATGTTCAGCCAGACTCAAGTTACAGCCTGGATAGTGATCGGGATGGCTGGCGCAATAAATCGTTTTGGGCAGGCGTTGAACATCAATTCGACGATACCCTCTTCGGCTTCTTCCGTGGTTACGGCTATTCAGCCAATGCAGATTATGACTCCGGCTATGCATCGGGATCTGACGAGCAGCAAATTTATAACCATACCTATGATACCGGGCTTCGCTACAGTAAAGACGACTTTGCTTCACAACTTGTCGCCAGTTATCAAAAGTATAAGGTTTTTAACTATGCCAGCACGGAAGGGCGTTACGATGCTGCAACCAGCAGCCTGGATGATATGGAACAACGCAACCTGCAATGGGGCAATACGTTACGTGTAGGTCAGGGCATGGTGAGCGCAGGTCTTGACTGGAAGCAGCAGAAACTCACGTCAGCCGGCACAAGCTTCTCCACTGCACAGCGTGAAAGCAATGATTATAAGCAGGATAACACCGGCGCCTATGTAACGGCGCAGCAGCAGATTGGTACTGTTACGATGGAAGGCGCAGTTCGCGGCGATGATACGGATGATTTTGGCCGTCATGGCACCTGGCAAACGGCCATCGGTTGGGAATTTGTGCCTGATTACAGAGCGACACTTTCTTATGGCACGGCCTTTCAGGCACCGACACTGGGCCAGCTATATGGACAAAAGCGTTTAGATATCGCGTCTAATCCCGATCTCAGGCCAGAAAAATCGAAGCAGTGGGAAGCAGGTCTTGAAGGATTAACAGGGCCCGTTAGCTGGCGCGTAACGGCTTATCATAACCAAATCGATAACCTTATTGATTACGCCACTGACAGCAACACGTTCGAAGGCGGCTATTACAATGTGAAAGCCGCGACATTAAAAGGTGTTGAGCTCAATGGCGAATTTGATACAGGAAGGGTACATCATCAAATAACGCTTGGTTATCTTGATGCACGCCGGGATGCGGATGATGAAGTTTTAGCTCGCCGTGCTAAACAGCAGGCTAAGTATCAGGTAGGTGTCAACGTGCACGATGTCGACGTAGATGTGATCTATCAATACTTCGGCAAACGTTATGACAATAATACCAGTGAGTACTTTGCTACCCAGCGACGCTTACCAGCCTATAGCACGGTGGATTTCGCAGTATCATATCCGGTCACATCGCATCTCACCGTTCGTGGTAGAATTGCCAACCTGTTCGATAAAGATTACGAGACAGCGTATGGCTATCAAACTCCAGGGCGAGAGTATTATCTCAACGGCAGCTACAACTTCTAAACGACGGCCTACCGTGCTGGTATTCGATTCCGGCGTCGGTGGGCTTTCTGTCTATGATGAGATTCGACAGTTGCTGCCGGATCTTCATTATCTCTACGTGTTCGATAATGTCGCGTTTCCCTATGGTGAAAAAAGCGAAGCCTTTATCGTGGAGCGCGTGCTCGACATTGTCACTGCCGCAGCCAGCCGATATCCGCTGGCGCTGGTCGTGATCGCCTGCAATACCGCCAGCACCGTTTCATTGCCTGCGTTGCGAGAACGTTTTACCTTTCCGGTTGTTGGCGTTGTTCCAGCAATCAAGCCTGCCGCGCGTCTGACACGGAATGGCGTGGTTGGTCTCCTTGCGACGCGTGCGACAGTTAAACGTCCTTATACACATGAGCTGGTGGCACGCTTTGCCAGTGAATGCAGAATTGAGATGTTGGGTTCAGCAGAGCTGGTGGAGTTGGCGGAAGAGAAGCTACGGGGTAAGGATGTGTCACTGGATACGGTGCGCCATATCCTGCAACCCTGGTTAAAGATGAATGAGCCGCCAGATACTATCGTGTTGGGATGCACACACTTTCCTCTTTTAACCGACGAGTTGCAGCAGGTGCTGCCTTCCGGTACACGTTTAGTAGATTCAGGGGCGGCAATTGCAAGGCGAACCGTATGGTTACTGGAAAATGAGGCGCCTGCGATTGATACCCGTGAAGAAAATTGCGCTTTATGTCTGGCTTTTACTGAGACAACTGAGCAATTAATGCCCGTATTACAGCGTTATGGCTTCGGAAAGCTCGAAAAACTGTCAATTCCATAATGGTTTGACTAAAAAAAAGGCAGTCAGATTTTTTTTTGAAATTAGCACTTGTCACCCGTCAGGAACTCCCTATAATGCGCCTCCACTGACACGGAACAACGGCTTACACAGCGGCGTGTCAGGAAGAGATAAGTGAGAAAATCCTTGACTCTTCAGCGGGAAAGCGTAGTATACGCAACCCGCGCTACTGAGAATGTAGCGCCGCTCTTTAACAATTTATCAGACAATCTGTGTGGGCACTCGCAGGATTGATATCAAGCGTCTCCGGACGCAAAAAATATCAAGTCTTAAGAGTGAACACGTATTGAAATTCATTACGACGTTTTCCTTGAGCATCGCTTCACGAGTTGAAGCAAATCGAACTTTTAATTGAAGAGTTTGATCA
>Ga0265797_10000185_pt1 | contig 122433 bp, 114 predicted proteins | sample P2T30metagenome_FD_192433 | JGI IMG/M metagenome (GOLD analysis project Ga0265797, IMG submission 192433) | Plant litter microbial communities from East Loma Ridge, Irvine, California - P2 T30 | ecosystem: Environmental > Terrestrial > Plant litter > Unclassified | place: USA: California... | reverse complement strand
AAACACTTTAATTAGTATCCCTCTTGCGTATCAGTCTGTCAATGTACTTCTCTAATGCGGGTGCAAAAGTACCATTATTTAAACCCTATCCAAACTTTAATTCACCTTTTTTTAATCTTTTTTTAACGATTAATCTTAACTCATTGGTATAACGTATTTTGACAACGAAAGTTTTTTTATTGGTTTGCCTAGACACATAATGGAAACATGGAGTTTCATAAAAAAGCTTTACATTACTCCTTATATATACTATAGTATACCGCAAACATCCTAGCCCCGATAGAGCCGGTATCCTAGAAACAAAGCGGAGGGATTAAGGCGATAGCGGGAAATGGCTCCTGAAAAAACACTCTATATATAGGTGTAATAAAAAATCCCGGACCAGCCGGGATTAAACTACACTACATACGGGTTATATTTTACTAAACTCCTCTATACATAGCTTAGCGTACACCTTTGTTATCGCCAAAGCTTTTTTCCTGGCCTCAGAATCTTTTTCCATTCCGTGCTTTTTAAGGAAGTTTGCTGCAACATTTTCGTATTCTTTTTGCAATTCGGTTATAAACGCCTCCAGCTTTGCACCCCCGGCAGATATATAGGTGTCGTTATTGAATTTATTTAAGAAATCTCTATGCACTTCACGGCATGCCGCCTCCAACTGTTCCTTTAACTCCTTGAATCTAGAATTCATTATTTATCCCCTTAACTATTTTTTGTGTGAATTGTTGGGCAAAATAACTTCAGATCAGATTAAAGGCAGTTATAAAATTTAACTGAAATTTAATAACATTATACTTATAAAATCTAAAAACAAAAAAGCCCGTAGATTACGGACTTTAACACTATATAAGCGACACAACTACTCTACAGTTATTTTACTATATGTATCTAAACACTTTTTTGCATAATTTTTTGCAATTGCTTTTATACGTCGTAGCGCCTCAACATCTACATGAAGTTCGTTGTCGCGAATAAAAACCGACTCTACCTGGTCGAACTGCATTTGTATCAATTCCAAAAAAGCCGCAAGCTTTCCGGGACCTCCTGCTTCGTATGTGTTTTTATACTGTAGGGTCAAATCTGAAACCGCATCATCGCAGGCACAGTCAAAACGTTTTTCTAAATCTTCATAATTAAGCGCCATATCGTATTTGAATTAGTGATTTAAAGATATGCAATAATTTTAAATTTACGAAACCACTATTTACATATCATTTTACTGAATAAAAAAAGCCTCTCATTTCTGAGAGGCTTCCTGCTTAGGGGTGAATGAGGGGTCTCGAACCCCCGACCTTCGGAACCACAATCCGACGCTCTAACCAACTGAGCTACAATCACCATCTGTTTTGCGAGTGCAAATATAGTACAGTTGCTCGTTTTGAACAAATAAATTTGTAACTTTTTTAAACTTTTTTAGATCAAATCTCCTAAACTGTTCACTGCCAAATACCTTTCAACAGTGAAACCTTCGGCATATTCTGTATTAATTAATCTGCCAAGGTCGGCTGCACGGTAAAGAATGCTTTCTTTAAAGTTTTTTGTTGCAATTGGCGTTAGCGGTTCGGTACTATTTGGATCGTAAAATTGCGACTTATATGCCATAAGCGAGTCTACTTTTTTATCCATAAATCCGGTAACATCAACAACGAAATCGGGAACAAGATTTTTCCATTGTATATAATGATATACAATCTTTGGCCTCCATGCCTCCTGCGACACTCCATCAATTTCCGTTTCTATTTTCATTAGCCCGGAAAGAAAACATGAATCTGATACCAGTTTACTTCCTTTACCGTGATCGATATGACGATCATCAACCGCGTTACAAATAACAACATCCGGACAGTATTTACGTATCATCTTTATAACCTCTAATTGATGTGTTTCGTCATTTAAAAAAAATCCATCGCGAAAACGAAGGTTTTCCCGAATATCGACACCCAAAATTTTAGCAGCGTTTGCCGCTTCCTCATCTCTCAGCTCTGCCGAACCACGAGTTCCAAGCTCGCCACGGGTTAAATCTACTATCCCAATCTTTTTCCCCAGGGATATTTCTTTTGCAACAGTGGCACCACAACTTAACTCTATATCGTCTGGATGTGCACCAAATACTAGTATATCTAATTTCATTTATTTTGTTTCAGGTTTCAAAGCAGCAAAGTTACGAAGAATGTATGAAGAGCACCTGATGGTTTACAAATAACCGCATAACCAAATTACCAAACCCGCACTAAAGCACTCTGCGCATTGTAATAGACTTATTTACAGTTTCAATAAATTCATTTTCGGGGTTGCTGTCTTTAGTAATTCCACATCCTATATATATATGTGCTGTATCACCATCAATTTTCACGCATCGAAGGTTAACAAACAAATCGGTTTTGGGCTGTCCGCTTGCAAAATCGGTACTAACCTCGCCCAAAAAACCTGAATAATATTCGCGGTCGTAACCTTCATTTGCTAAAAGAAAATCCTTAGCCTTTTGTTTTGGGAGTCCGCACACGGCAGGTGTGGGATGAAGCGTTTGCACGATTCCTTTTAAACTATCTGAAGCTGATAGCTCCGCAGATATATCTGTTTTAATATGAACTATATTGCCCGCCCTAAAAGTATACGGTTCGGTATACCTAACATCAACCGTATATTCTTTTAAGGAACCAATAATATAATCGGTTACAAACCGCTGTTCTTCTTTCTCTTTATTTTCCCAAACTGCCTCTTCCCCTTCTTTATAAAGCTGTGTTCCTGCAAGAGCAACGGTATGCAGGGTTTTATTTTCTACTTTAAGCAATTGTTCCGGGGTTGCCCCCATCCATAATCCGCTTTTAGGATGATAAAAACAATAGCGGTATGCCGTTGGATAGGTATACAATAGCTTCTGATAAATACCCAAAATATCGCTCGCCCCTATTTCTACACTTTCTTTTCTGGATAAAACCAGTTTTTCAAATTGCCCCTCTTTTATTACCGATACACTTTTAACTACTAAATCTTCGAATGCTTTTTTAGCAGCTTCATTTATAGCAGGTTGTTTTACTTCCGAAGGAGAAAAACCATTAGCTGAGATTGTCACCGACAATATATCTGCGGCATGCGCCGGAATAAAACAAACATCCTCTCCATCAAACGGAGCAAAAGCAAAACCTTTCTGGCTGAAATCCGTCAGCAAATGTGCTTCTGCAGTATTCTGAAAAACACCGGTAACGGTGTCAATTCCCGGTTTAGCGAATACAGCAAAGGGGAATCCCTGCTGTAACTGTAATTCGATTTTTTGAAATAAATTAGTCATTGAAGTAGGTTTGGGAGTTGTGGATCTGGTTATTTGGAAGCCCACTGGATACAAATACCGAATTACCGAATAAACAAACTTATCGCTTTCTTGGCAGCACCATATTGGTTATTTTGCAAAGTGATATCAGCTTTCCGTTTTCGTCGGTTACTCTAACTTCCCAAAGGTGAAGACTTCTGCCCTGGTGTACTATTCTTGCAGTTCCTGTAACGATGCCCTCACGTTTACTTCTTAAATGGTTTGCCGAAATTTCAATTCCGCGTACTTCCTGTAATTCCGGATTTACAAACAGTAAAGATGCCGCACTACCCACGCTTTCTGAAAGGGCAACGGTAGCTCCGCCATGTAATAACCCCATTGGTTGGTGTACCCTCGAGTTAACAGGCATTTTTGCTTCCAAAAACCCTTCACCTGCATCGGTATAGACAATTTCAAGAGTTTCCATTAATGTATTTTTTGCGAAGTCGTTGCACATTTTCAGTGCCTTTTCTTTATCGAATGACATAATATTAATTTAAGGATTGTAAAAGTACAAAAGAAGTCGGAAGTATGGAAGCCGTATGTCCGTTGTCTGAAATTAAAGCAAGCGAGCCTGATCGTATTATACTAACATTAGATAATCGGTTTTCATCGGACCTTTTTACCTCCTACAAACTAAATCTCACAATAGTGCGTTAACAGCTATATTACGTTTCGATATTTCAAATTAATAGCTATTTTTACCAAAAATTGTTTAACGCTATGCGCCATTATTTACTATTACTTTTTATTGGTTTCTCTTTATGTTTCACTTCCTGCCGTGACGACTTTGAGTTTGAGCGTAGCACCGGAGGCCTTGAATTTTCCAGAGATACTATATACCTTGACACTGTATTTACAAATATAGGATCGAGCACCTACACCCTTAAAGTATATAACCGTAGTAATAAAGATATAACAATACCAACCATAGCACTTGGAGAAGGAGAGCAATCAAAATACCGTTTAATGGTAGATGGAAAGCCCGGAAAAGTGTTTAATAACGTAGAGCTACTTGCTAAAGACAGTATGTTTGTATTTATCGAGACTACTATTGATTATACTGAATATGCCAATAATGAAACTACCTTCTTGTATAATGACCAAATTTTATTTGACAGCGGTGCCAACCAACAGAAAGTAGAATTGGTTACTTTGGTTCAGGATGCTGTGTTCCTATACCCTCAGCGGGATAACCAGGGTAATTATGAGGCCGTGCCCACAAGTGATACCGACCCACAACTTATATATGGATTTAATTTAGACGATACCGAATTAAACTGGACCAACACCAAACCCTATGTTATATATGGTATGGCCACCGTTCCCCAGGGTAAGACCCTTACCATTAATCCCGGAGTGAAAGCGCACTTTCATGATGGATCAGGACTCTTAATACGACGTGGTGCTTCACTAAAAATAGGTAATGATGGTGATACACCGACCCCTGAAAACAAAGTAATTTTTGAAGGCGACAGGCTTGAGCCTGAATTCTCAGATGCACCCGGACAATGGGTTACGGTATGGATACAGGAAGGAAGTACAGGAAATAACCTTAACAACCTTATCATAAAAAATGCTGTTGTAGGTATTTTGATGGAAGCCAGCACCGGAACTACTGAAGCTTTAAGACTGAATAACACCGAAATATACAACTGCGGAAATATCGGGATATTAGCGCGAAGAGCAAATATCAACGGACAAAACCTTGTAATTAATAACGCAGGACAGGCTTCTTTAGCATTAACCGGAGGCGGTAACTATAACTTTAAGCACTGTACTTTTGCTAACTATTTTGGAAGTTTCAACCAGGTTCCTGTTCTTATAAATGACTACTACGAAACGGTAGATGCCATAAACGTAAGTAACGTAAATGCAACTTTTGACAACTGTATTCTTTACGGATCATCAAATGTTGGAGTATCACTTGAATACAAATTCCCTAACGATACAGCGTTTAAATGCGCCTTCAATAATTGCCTGATAAAGATGGTAGACTTTTCTAACCAACTTAGAAACAATCCGCTTTATCCGCGCGCAGCAAATAATCCTGAGCTTGTAGCCTACAATAACTGCCTGACACCTGCATCTTCAGTAGAAGACAGGCCCGATTTTCAGGACGCACGCAATAATAAACTTAATTTAGGAGAAGCAACAGGAGGCCCTAACGGCTCTGCAGATCCTACAATTGCCGCGACAGTGCCAAACGACATAACAGGCGCATTGCGAAATACTTCCAATCCCGATATGGGCGCTTACGAAAGCAAAGCTTTTCCTGAAGAATAGAAAAAACGTAATTCATTTTTTTCATAACTTTACTGGTAACAAACTGTAAAACAACGATTATGAAAAAATTATTTATTACAATGTCGGTCATAGCATTGTGCTTTGCCTCGTGCAAAAAAGAAGTTAAAGTAGAAACAGACGTTACTACTACATCAGACTCTGTAAAAACGGAAGAAGCTGTTGCAGAAGAGCCTTTAGATTCTGCCGCCCAGCAAAAAGCATGGATGGAATATGCCACACCCGGCACACCTCACAAAATGATGGCCGAAGAAGTAGGCACATGGAACTGCGATATGACGTTCTGGATGGGGTCCGATGCTAAACCGGAAAAAGCTACATCAATCGCCGATATTAAAATGGTACTTGGCGGGCGTTACCAGGAAGCAAACTACAAGGGTACAATGATGGGTCAGCCTTTTGAAGGTAAAAGCACACTGGCTTACAACAATGCCAGCAAAGAGTTTACTACAACCTTTATAGATAACATGGGAACGGGAATGATGGTAGCCATAGGACCATGGAACGAGACCAATAAATCTATGGAGCTCAAAGGCGATATGGTAAACCCTATGAATGGTAAAAAAACGGCGTACCGCGAAATGTATACCATTATAGATGCCAACACCCGAAAAATGGAAATGTTCGACACCAAAAATGGTAAGGAATTCAAAAGTATGGAAATAGTAATGAAGAGAAAGTAATTTCTTTTTTAGATTGACTAATCCTAAAACATGTTGACTATTTTTGATTACACAAATTTGATAAAAGTTCAGATATTTAAAAGATGTTTGAACTTTTTCTTTTTATAGTATATCAGTTTTATTTTATCTTGCTGATGCATTTGATTTGGGATAAGCATACTACAGCTTAGAGGAGGCGTTAGGTATCGTATATTTAATATTTTCCTTGTTACTTCTTTTGCCTGTTGAAGATTTTAAGTTTATCTGCCTATCGGGGATGATTTAGGAAATGGCGTAGAACCTTTACAGAAATAAGGCATGAAAGAAAGCAATAATTGTAAATTTCAAAGTATAATTCGTTCCCTCCCTCTAGCCTTTTTTCGCATCATATTATACACCGCCTAAAGTTTGTGTTTCTTAGAAAATTAGATTAATTTTGCACACTCAACACGTAACTACAATTGTAATGATTCATTTCTTCGGAAACCAGACGAATACGGTTTTTGCAGTACAATCGCAAAACGAGCTATCAGCAGAAGACATTTCAAAACTAAACTGGCTTTTTGGGAACGCACATAAGATAGAAAAATCCGCCCTGACGGATTTTTTTGTTGGACCACGCGCCACCATGATCACTCCCTGGAGTACCAATGCCGTAGAGATTACTCAAAACATGGGGATCGACGGTATCATCAGGATTGAGGAGTTTGTTAAATCAAGCGAAGGATCTACGGATTTTGACCCAATGCTTTCGCAGAAATATAACGGACTTAGCCAGGATATTTACACTATAAACATTCAACCGGAACCAATTCTTGAAATCAGCGATATTGCTGCTTACAATGAAAAAGAAGGTTTGGCACTAAACCCGGAAGAGGTTGATTACCTTAACAACCTTGCTACAAAACTGGGCAGAAAACTTACCGACTCTGAAGTGTTTGGTTTTTCTCAGGTTAACTCTGAGCATTGCCGTCACAAAATATTCAACGGTACGTTTGTAATTGATGGCGAAGAAAAACCATCTTCACTATTCAAACTTATTAAAAAAACATCGCAGGAAAACCCTAACGATATCGTATCGGCTTATAAAGACAACGTAGCTTTTATTAAAGGCCCGCGTGTAGAGCAGTTTGCTCCTAAAACAGCTGATAAACCTGACTTTTACCAAGTAACTGAATTTGATTCGGTTATTTCGATCAAAGCTGAAACGCACAACTTTCCTACCACTGTAGAGCCTTTTAACGGTGCTGCAACAGGTAGTGGTGGTGAAATTCGCGACAGGCTTGCAGGTGGTCAGGGTTCACTTCCGTTGGCAGGTACAGCAGTGTACATGACATCGTATTCAAGACTTGAAGAAAACCGTCCGTGGGAAGCAGGTATGGATGAGCGTAAATGGCTTTACCAAACCCCAATGGATATCTTAATAAAAGCATCTAACGGTGCATCTGACTTTGGTAACAAATTCGGACAGCCGCTAATTACCGGTTCGGTACTTACTTTCGAACACGAAGAAGATGCCCGCAAACTTGGCTTCGACAAAGTGATCATGCTTGCAGGTGGTATCGGTTATGGTAAAGAAAGCCAGGCGAAAAAACAAAAGCCACAGGTTGGCGATAAAGTAGTTATACTTGGTGGTGAAAATTACCGTATTGGTATGGGTGGTGCAGCAGTATCATCTGCCGATACAGGAGCATTCAACTCGGGTATTGAGCTTAATGCAATTCAGCGTTCAAACCCTGAAATGCAAAAACGTGCTGCCAATGCCGTTCGCGGACTGGTAGAAAGCGAGAACAACCCAATTGTTTCTATTCACGATCACGGTGCGGGTGGACACTTAAACTGTCTTTCTGAACTTGTAGAAGAAACAGGAGGTAAAATCGACCTTGATAAATTGCCGGTGGGTGACCCTACCCTTTCGGCTAAAGAAATAATTGGTAACGAGTCGCAGGAGCGTATGGGACTTGTGATTGGACAGAAAGACATTGATACCCTTAAACGTATTGCAGACCGTGAGCGTTCGCCAATGTATGAGGTAGGTGATGTTACAGGTGATCACAGGTTTACATTTGAATCGGCCACTACAGGTGCCAAACCAATGGATTTTGCTCTTGAAGATATGTTTGGCTCTTCGCCAAAAACAATCATGGCAGACAAAACTGTTGAAGCAAACTATGCTAATCCGGACTATACCCAGGACAAAATACATACATACCTTAATCAGGTACTTCAGTTAGAAGCTGTGGCTTGTAAAGACTGGTTAACCAATAAAGTTGACCGTTGTGTTGGTGGTAAAGTTGCCAAACAGCAAACTGCAGGGCCTATCCAACTTCCGTTAAACAACGTTGGCGTTATGGCACTTGACTACGCTGGTAAAGAAGGTATCGCAACAACTATAGGCCACTCGCCTGTTGCTGCCCTTGTTGACCCTGCTGCAGGAAGCCGTACTGCTATAGCAGAATCATTAAGTAACATTATCTGGGCTCCGCTTAAAGACGGGCTTAAAAGCGTGTCGCTTTCTGCGAACTGGATGTGGGCTTGCAAAAACGAAGGTGAAGATGCAAGGCTTTATGAAGCTGTCGAAGCTTGTTCTGACTTTGCTATACAGTTAGGAATCAACATCCCGACAGGTAAAGATTCACTATCAATGAAACAAAAATACCCAAGCGGCGATGTTATTGCTCCGGGTACTGTAATTATATCGGCTGCAGGTAACTGTTCTGACATTTCTAAAGTTGTTGAGCCTGTTCTTAAGAAGAACGGCGGAAACATTTACCACATTAACCTTTCGGGTGATGCATACAAACTTGGCGGATCTTCTTTCGCTCAGGTACTAAATGCTGTAGGTAACGATGTGCCAACTATTACAGATGCTGCTTCTTTTAAAAATACATTCAACGTTATACAGGATTTTATTAAAGCAGGCAAGATTGCTGCGGGTCACGATATAGGCAGCGGTGGTCTTATTACCACCCTTCTTGAAATGAGTTTCCCTAATGTAAGCCTTGGTGCTGAATATGACCTTACAGGTCTTAACGAGGCTGATACGGTTAAAGCTTTATTTGCAGAGAACATCGCTATTGTTATTCAGGCAGATGCTTCTATCGAGGCTGAGCTTACTAAAAACAACGTTGCATTCACACTTATAGGTCAGCCTAAAGAAGGTGCGGTTATTACTATCAAAAACGGTGATGCTAACCTTACTTTTGATGTTACCGAAACAAGAGATACCTGGTTTAGGACATCTTACCTTCTTGACCAGAAACAAAGTGGTAAACAAAAAGCGCAGGAGCGTTTTGACAACTATAAAAACCAACCGCTACAATATACTTTCCCTGCTCATTTTGACGGTAAGAAAGTAGCGATTGATGCATCTAAGCCAAGGCCAAAAGCAGCTATCATCCGTGAAAAGGGTTCGAACTCTGAGCGTGAGATGGCAAACGCCATGTATCTTGCCGGTTTTGATGTAAAAGACGTGCACATGACCGACCTTATTGCAGGCCGCGAAACACTGGAAGACATTCAGTTTATTGGTGCTGTGGGTGGTTTCTCTAACTCAGACGTTCTTGGTTCGGCTAAAGGCTGGGCAGGTGCTTTCCTTTACAATGAAAAAGCTAAAGCGGCGCTTGACAACTTCTTTAAAAGAGAAGATACACTTTCAGTTGGTATCTGCAACGGATGTCAGCTATTTGTAGAGCTTGAACTTATCAATCCTGACCATGAGGTGAAACCTAAAATGCTTCACAACGATAGCCACAAACATGAAAGCGGATTTACATCTGTAACTGTACAGGAGAACAACTCGGTAATGCTATCTACATTAGCAGGCAGCACACTGGGTGTATGGATCTCTCACGGTGAAGGTAAATTTAACCTTCCGTACAGCGAAGACCATTATAACATTGTAGCTAAATACGGTTACACAGGTTACCCTGCAAACCCTAACGGATCTCACTTTGACATCGCAATGATGGCAAGCAATGATGGCCGTCACCTAGTAATGATGCCTCACATTGAGCGCTCTATGTTCCAGTGGAACTGGGCATACTACCCGGAAGGACGTAACGACGAGGTTTCGCCTTGGCATGAAGCGTTTGTTAATGCACGCCAGTGGATTGAGAAAAGATAATTAGATCATTGGATTTTTAGATATAACGCCCCGCAGCAATGTGGGGCGTTTTGCATTATAAATTTTCAGAAAAGATATTTGCAATACTATCTCCAGTATACCAGTAAATAAATTAAGAAACGTAAAAACGATTATACACATTTACCAATTATTTACATCCATCTTAAAAGACAATAGGAAGATATACGATATTGAAATAAACGATAAAATCCTGATAACAAAATAGATTTTAAAGGCATATCACTGATTACAACAACGATTTAAAATCTTAAAATTCTCACAAAACCTTAACATTTATAAGTTTCTGTAAAATAAAGTACTGGGTATATTTGTTATACTACCAATCAAACCAATACTTATGAAACCAATATACCTGTTTGCATTAGTGATATTCACCATAGTTTCGTGCGAGAAAAAAAAGGAAACCTGGACTGCTTTTTACGACAAAGACCAATATCTTATAGGCTTTAAAGATGCCAAGGGCAAAGAAAAGATATCCCCGAAATTCATGGGTGCTACCAACGCTAAAAAGTTTGACGACGTGGTAGCCGTAATGGAGGAAAATAATAAAAAATGGGATAGTTATTACCTGCTTAAAAACGGCAGACAATTTGGACGAGATAGCCTATATGTAAACGATGCAACGTTTGACTGTGAAAGCGAAGGGTTTATTCGCTACACATCAAAAGACAAAGTTGGTATGTTTAACAGTGAGGGCAAACCTGTAATTCCTGCTGACTATAATAGCCTTACCCGATTTAAGAACGGTATTGCCTTCGGCGTGAAGGGTGCTGTAAAAGAGAAAGACAAAACTAATTATGAAGGCAGCCCGGGCTGGTACTGGACCGGAGGAAAAGGCTATATAATCAATATAAAAAATGAGATACTAGCGGAGAATGTTACATACAACCCTGACCTTGATTATTATTCACTTGAAATAACAAATTCGCCTGCCGAAGAAAGCTACCGTACCAACTTTAAGTCACTCAATGGAAAATACTATTCCTTTATAAATAACAAAGCATTTTTTGAACATTTTTTAAAAAACGATGTACTAAACAAAATATCGCAAAGCACATTAAACAAAGTTGCCTACTCTAAAATAATCTACTGGGATGAAAACAAAGGATGGTTGCACCAGCCATCTGCCGAATTCATTAGAGAGCATTACAGTGCAATCGCACAATGCCTTAAGCATATAAAGCCCGGAAGCGACTATATGATTATGGCTAACAGCTTCGCCCCTGTTCCTGATGATATAGAAAAAGAGTTTGATAAATACCGTGACAACTGCGGTGACATTAACACCACGAAATATCCACTGATGAGTGTTATCATTAACCATAAAAAAGAGAATGATTTGGTACAGGACAGTTTTGATTTTATTAAAACTGATGATGGCTACAAACTACTTACCGTAAATATTAAAAGTATCCCGAATTTGTAAATATAGGTTGCGTTAGGAATTGAGTTGATATCCCGTACCCGCCGAAGAAGGGAACGGATAAAAACGAAAGCCCGCCCGTAATGCAATGAAGGGAACGCCCAAAAAAGATCAAAATCCAACTGTTATAAGAGTATTACAATTTTTGCAATTTATTTTTTAATAATTTGTAACTTTAAGTGTACATATATATTTTTTTCATAATTTGCAGGAACAAACTATATAAACGCCTATGACAACTATAACACGTCTTTTTGATTTTCCGTACCACCAGCTGGAGAAATATAACCTGTCTGATGCGCTGGTTACTAAATATGGCAACGAGTGGGTTAAGACCTCAACACAGGAATATATTGATAAGGCAAATGCTTTTTCACGTGGCTTGTTGCGTATGGGCGTTAAGAAAAACGACCGTATTGCTGTTATATCGTCTAACAACAGGACGGAGTGGCACATTTGCGATATAGGCATACTACAGACCGGAGCACAAAATGTACCGGTATATCCTACCATTAGCGAAGAAGATTTTGAATATATATTAAACCACTCGGAATCTACCTATTGTATTGTTTCGGATGAAGACCTGTTTAAGAAGATCTCATCTGTTAGAAGCAATATTCCTAACCTTAAGGAGATATATTCTTTTAACGAGGTAAGCGGTTGCAAGAACTGGAATGAAATTTTAGAGCTTGGTAAAGATACATCGAACCAAAACGAGGTTGATGCCCTTAAAGATGCCATTACCGAAGATGAACTGGCAACGGTTATTTACACATCGGGTACTACAGGCAGACCGAAAGGCGTTATGCTTTCACATAAAAACATCGTTTCGGATGTTTTAATGAGTGCTGAAAGGGTTCCGTTTGAAGCCGGCAACAGCAGGTCTTTGAGCTTCCTCCCTATTTGCCATATTTATGAAAGAATGATTTTGTATCTATACCAGTATTTTGGTGTATCTACCTATTTCGCTGAATCTATTGAAAAAGTAAGCGATAATATTAAAGAAGCGCAGCCATTTGTTATTACTGCAGTGCCCCGCCTTCTTGAAAAAGTATACGATAAGATTATCGCTAAAGGTGCAGACCTGACAGGCATTAAACGCAAGTTGTTCTTCTGGGCAGTTGACGTAGGCCATGAATACGAACCTAACGGTGCTAATGGCCCTTGGTATGGTTTTAAATTATGGATTGCCCGTAAGCTTATTTTCTCAAAATGGAAGGCAGGACTTGGAGGCAACCTGGAACTTATGGTATCCGGTAGTGCTGCAATACAGCCGAGGCTTGCGCGTGTGTTCGCTGCAGCGGGAATTCCGGTTATGGAGGGTTACGGACTTACAGAAACATCTCCCGTTATTGCCGTAAATGACGAGCGTAACAGAGGATTTAAAATTGGTACCGTTGGTAAACCACTTAAAGGCGTTGAAGTAAAAATTGCCGAAGACGGCGAGATTTTATGCAAAGGCCCTAATGTGATGCTGGGTTACCTTAATGATAAAGAAAAAACCGATGAAGTACTTAAAGACGGTTATTTTCATACCGGTGATATAGGTATTATTGACGATGAAGGTTTCCTTAAAATTACAGACAGGAAAAAAGAGATGTTTAAAACATCTGGCGGTAAATATATTGCACCTCAGCTTATTGAAAATGCAATGAAACAATCACGCTTTATTGAGCAGATAATGGTTATTGGCGATGGCGAGAAAATGCCGGCGGCTTTTATTCAGCCTGACTTTGAGTTTGTAAAACAATGGGCTTCCCGCAAAGGCATTACGCTTGGAAGTAACGAAGAGATTGCCAACAGTAAAGAGGTTCACGAAAGGATACAGGAAGAAGTTGAAGGGATCAATAAAAAATTCGGACACTGGGAACAGGTTAAAAAATTTGAAATTACCCCCGACATTTGGAGTGTAGACGGCGGCGAAATGACCCCTACCCTTAAACTGAAGCGTAAAGCTGTAAAAGAAAAGTATCAGAAACTGTACGACAAAATATACAGGGATGGCGCAACAGATAAAGAAAAATAAAATAAACTCCCCGTTACTACGGGGAGTTTTAGCTTTTATAGCACTATATCACTGAAATTATGAACCCTGATAACAACAAACAATTCTATACCGATTTACCTTCAAGTAAAGTGTCATTGAGTACTTTGTTGTCTGATGAAAGTTTATTCAAAACTATACCTTCTGACTGGCATGTCATCATTACCGATATAAAAGGCAGCACGCAATCGGTATTAGGAGGACGCCATCAGGATGTTAACCTTATTGCAGCCGGAAGCATTGTCACTGTACTAAATATTGCGTTTGCAATGAATATTACGGTTCCGTTTTTCTTTGGCGGCGATGGTGCAACATTTATTGTCCCGGCTTCCATGATTGACAGGCTTATGAAGGCGCTTATTCTTTATAGTCAAAATACACTGGGTAATTTTGGTTTAGAGCTACGAACAGGTACTGTTGCTGTTGCAGACATTTATAAAAAAGGGCATAAAATACACATAGCAAAATTCAGTCGTTCGGAAGCATTTTCAATTCCGGTTGTGCTGGGGAGCGGACTTGATCATGCCGAAAAAATTATTAAAGGTGAAGACTACCTTCTTACCGGACACAAACCTCAACTTGAAGAACTTGACCTTACAGGAATGCAGTGTCGATGGGACCAGATTCCACCACCGGAAGATAAAGATGAAATTGTAACCCTTCTTATTATAGCACAGCACGTAGAGCTTCAGGCAAATGCCTTTAAAAAAGTATTGCAAAAAATGGATGAGCTTTATGGCACACCTGACGTAAGGCAGCCAATATCGGTCTCCCGATTAAAACTTAAAACTACTTTTAGCCGTTTGGGTACAGAAATGCGTGTGCGCCTGGGCAGGATAAAATGGTTTGAACTTTTACGCACCTGGGTGTTAAGCATATATGGGCGTATTTATTTCACCACCAAAAAAGGAAAGGAATATTTAAATAGCCTTTTAGAAATGAGCGACACACTTGTTATTGATGGACGTATAAATACTGTCATTACAGGAAGTGCTTCGCAACGTGAAGCACTTGTTGAACTGCTGGATAAAATGGAAACCGAAGATGAGATAATCTATGGGCTGCACATCAGCAATGCATCTGTAATGTCCTGCTATGTAAGGGATCTTAAAGATGGACATATTCATTTTGTAGATGGTTCGGAAGGCGGGTATACCAAAGCTGCAAAAATGCTGAAGGCTAAACTTAAGTTCTGATTTCTTAAATTTGTAAAATGAATCACCACGAAATTGAAAACGTATCATCACTATCACCAAAAAATAGATATGACTATTTTATCCGCAAAATTGCCGACTTTGAAGAGGTATGGACGATAATTGATAGCGATGGTAATTTTACCTTAGCCGAAGTAGAACACAACACTGTAATTTCATTATGGACAGCTGAAGCCTTTATAGAAAGCAACCTTACGCCGGACTGGGCAGACTGCGTTCCGTTTAAACTAAGCCTTGATGCTTTAGAAGAAGTACTTATTCCGCTAATACGTCAAAATAACTACCTGATTAATATATTTCCGGTTAACAGCAGGATTGGTCACATAGTTACATTGAACGACTTTATTAATGATCTTAATGACGAACTGGAGCAATACGAATAAAAATATGTTAACCGAAAAAGAAACAACACACATAAGTAAATTTCTGAGCCTTGTGCTGCGCCATAAGCCGGAAACGATAGGTGTAACTCTTGATGAGAATGGCTGGGTTTCTGTAGATACCCTTCTTGAAAAAATACATATCGCCGGAACTAAAATTGATATCGAAATACTAAAATATATTGTAGACACCAATGCAAAAAAGCGTTTTGCTTTTAATGAATACATAACTCTTATCAGGGCTAGTCAGGGACACTCGGTAACTATTGATTTGGGATATACACCTCAACAGCCCCCTGAAATTTTATATCATGGCACCGCAATAAAAAATATAGAAAGTATACTACAGCATGGGCTTGAAAAGCGCGAACGCCACCACGTACATTTAAGCAGTGATATTGCAACCGCTACAAATGTAGGCAGCCGTCACGGCAAACCTATAGTGTTTGAAGTAGCATCAGCAAGAATGCATACCGATGGCTACACATTTATTGTTTCCGAAAACAAAGTATGGCTTACGGAATGTCTCTCCAAAATATCTAACTTTATTAGAGCAATAAACTACTTGGACAAGAGCGCTTTTGCCTTTTACATAATTTAGCCCTAATTTCGTTTTCCAATTCATTACCAACCAAACCATGAGAATAAGAGTATTACTTTTATTAAGCTTTGTTGTTTTATTACAAAGTTGCAACAGTGAAACCGTTACAGCTAATAAAGACATTAGCGAGAAACTAAGACAAACTATCAAGGCGAAAAATGACAGCCTTTTGGTAGCTATGCAAACCAGCAACTTAAAAACATATAAAGCACTAGGTACTGAAAAGTTCATTAAGCACCTTCAGGCAGAGACACGTAATGTGGTATGGTTATACCGCGAAGGTTACCTTAATAACGATTACACTATATACGATGAATACGAAGTAAAGCTGCCTAAAGCCTTTAAATATGTAGAAATTCCATCCGACCAAAAAAAATACACGTTTAAATACCTGGCTGAGGAAAAAGAAACCTATGTATCGCTTTTAACGACAAGCCTCTATTCTAACGACTACCTTCTGGTAGTGGTTTATAATAAAACAGATAAGGGATGGAAAATTAATGATATTGAAGTAAGCATGTTTGGCCACCTGAAAAAAACAGCCAAAGATTATTACGACATGGCTAAAAAGGCCGAAGAAAACAATAAAATTATTGATGCCTATAATTATTCTTTACTGGCAGTTAAATCACTGGATGAGTCTGAAAGCATGCTAAAGTTCGATGAAGATAAAAGCATTAAACTGTACGAAAATAAGCTTCTATCTAAAGTAGAAGATAAATACAAGCTTCCTAAAGTTATTGAAGATATCAAAACGCGCCCACAGATTACCGGTATAATGTATGTATTTACAAAAGAAGAACTGCTTCCATTAATTACCTATAGAACAACGATACCCATTAGCGATAGCGTGCGTATTAAGGATGAATTTGAACTTTTAAAAGCGAGAATTACAGATGCTTTTCCGGATATGGACTTTAGAGGTAAAAAGAAGATCATGTATAATGTGGAAAGTGTTACCGCTAATGGAGGTAAAACCACCTTTATAGATAAGAAGTAACTAAACATCCTAAAAATAACATAAAACTCCCGTAGTACGGGAGTTTTTTATTGCATTATTCTTCAAATAAATTCTTATATTTACTAGAATCAGCAAATTACACCCCAAAAATCCCTTCACCGGGAATATTTTGTTAACGATAATTTTTTACGTATTTAATATGCATGCATAATAAATAATTTGTATATTTGATAAACTATAACGTATGAGAGAGAAAACAATAGACTACGCACTGAGGGCTACATGGCAGGCAGTTTCAAGAATGTACAACGAAGAAGCCTCTAAATATGGCGCCAGCATGTCGGTAGGGTTTGCATTGCTTTCCATCGATAAAGATAACGGCATACCCTCTACAGCATTGGGGCCGCAAATGGGTATGGAGCCAACAAGCTTAACACGTACTCTTAAGTCGATGGAAGATAAAGGCCTTATAGTTCGCAAGAAAAACCCGGTAGATGGACGTGGCGTACTTATACACCTTACTAAATTAGGCAAGGAGAAAAGAGAACTTTCACGCGACAGGGTTTTAAAGTTTAATGAAGTTATACGCCAGCATGTATCTCAGGATAAACTGGACAACTTTATGGAAGTTGCCGAAATTATAAATGAGCTGATATCAGAAAAACTGATATTCAACAACGATAACAACGAACCGACTGAATAACAAACAAAAACGCGGAGGTTTGGTCTTGGCCGGGCATCCGTCAAACTAAAAAAGAACAAAATAAATGAAACGCACTATTAAGAAGGCAGCTGTAATAGGCTCCGGCATAATGGGCTCGGCGATTGCCTGTCATTTTGCCAATATAGGTGTTGAAGTGCTTTTGCTGGATATTCCGCCAAAAGAACTTACCGAAGCTGAACAAAAAAAAGGACTTACACTTGAAAGCAAAGCTGTAAGAAACAGGATAGTTAACGAACACCTTGCTAACTCCCTAAAATCTAAACCCTCTCCTATTTACCACCAAAAGTTTGCAGAAAGGATTAAAACGGGTAACACAGAAGACGACATGGCAAAAATTGCCAACGTAGACTGGATTATTGAAGTGGTTGTGGAAAGGCTTGATATTAAACAAAAAGTTTTCGAGCAGGTTGAAAAATACCGTAAACCGGGAACACTTATTACTTCAAATACTTCGGGTATTCCTATAAACTTTATGAGTGAAGGCCGAAGCGAAGATTTCCAGAAACATTTTTGTGGAACGCACTTCTTCAATCCTCCGCGCTACTTAAAGCTTTTTGAAATAATTCCGGGCCCGAAGACTTCTTCTGAAGTTTTGGAATTCCTAAATAATTACGGTGAAAAATTCTTAGGCAAAACATCTGTTGTTGCTAAAGACACACCGGCCTTTATTGGTAACCGTATTGGTATATATGGTATTATGAGCCTTTTCCACCAAGTTAAGGAAATGGGCCTTACTGTAGAAGAAGTTGACAAACTTACGGGACCGGTTATTGGTCGCCCTAAGTCGGCTACCTTCCGTACGGTTGACGTAGTTGGACTTGATACCCTTGTACACGTTGCCAACGGTATTTATGAAAACTGTCCTAACGATGAAGTGCATGAGCTATTTAAGCTTCCTGGCTTTATAGACACTATGATGCAGAACAAATGGCTGGGTAGTAAATCCGGACAGGGCTTTTACAAAAAAGTAGACAAAGACATCCTTACGCTGGATCTTGACACTTTAGAATACCGTCCAGGTAAAAAAGCATCATTCGCTACACTGGAACTTACAAAAACTATAGAGAATCCTATCGACCGTTTCAAAGTGCTTATTAAAGGTACTGATAAAGCAGGCGAATTTTACCGCAAGAATTTTGCAGGTATGTTCTCATACGTATCTAACCGCATTCCTGAAATTACAGATGATCTATACAAAATAGACGACGCCATGAAAGCCGGCTTTGGCTGGGAAAATGGCCCGTTTGAAATTTGGGATGCTGTAGGTGTAGAAAAAGGCCTTGAACTTATTCAGGCAGAAGGACTAACAGTTGCACCATGGATTAGCGAAATGCTTGCCAGCGGAAGCAAAAGTTTCTATACACTAAAAGAAGGCACTAAGTATTACTACGACCATCAGTCGAAATCACAGACAAAAATTCCGGGTCAGGATGCATTTATCATTCTGAATAACATCCGCGAAACGAAAAAAATATGGAGCAATAGCGACTCTATCATCCAGGATCTGGGCGACGGTATAATCAACCTGGAGTTCCGCTCTAAAATGAATACTATTGGCGGTGGCGTACTTCAGGGCCTTAACAAAGCCATTGACCTTGCTGAAAAAGAATACGACGGACTTGTTGTAGGCAACCAGGCAGCTAACTTTTCTGTTGGTGCTAATATTGGTATGATCTTTATGATGGCCGTTGAGCAGGAATATGATGAGCTTAACATGGCTATTAAAATGTTCCAGGATACAATGATGCGTGTTCGCTATTCTTCAATTCCGGTAGTTGTTGCGCCTCACGGTATGACACTTGGTGGCGGCTGCGAAATGAGCATGCACGCCGATAAAGTTGTTGCTGCGGCAGAAACCTACATCGGCCTTGTAGAATTCGGTGTTGGGGTTATTCCTGGCGGTGGTGGCTCTAAAGAGATGGCCCTCCGTGCGTCTGATACGTTCCGTAAAAATGATGTTGAGCTTAACGTGCTACAGGAATACTTCCTGACTATCGGTACGGCTAAAGTGTCTACTTCTGCTTACGAAGCGTATGATCTTGGTATTCTTCAGAAAGGAAAAGATGTTATAGTGGTAAATAAAGACAGGCAGATTGCCGAAGCTAAAAAACATGCTAAACTTCTTGCCGAAGCCGGTTACACACAACCTGTAAAACGTACAGATGTAAAAGTACTGGGCAAACAGGCACTGGGAATGTTCTTAGTAGGAACTGACAGTATGGAAGCCGGACACTATATCTCTGAGCATGACAAGAAAATTGCCAACAAGCTCGCTTACGTAATGGCCGGTGGTGATCTGTCTGAACCTACACTGGTTACTGAACAATATCTTCTTGACCTTGAAAGGGAAGCCTTTTTATCACTTACAGGTGAGAGAAAGACGCTTGAGAGAATTCAGTTTATGTTAACCAAGGGAAAACCGCTCCGTAACTAATTTCAGATTAATCTGAAGTCAAAAATCTAAAAAATGAAAACAGCATATATAGTAAAAGCATACAGAACAGCTGTGGGTAAAGCACCCAAAGGTGTGTTTCGCTTTAAAAGGCCTGACGAACTGGCCGCTGAAACCATACAGTTCATTATGAATGAGCTGCCTGATTTCGACAAAACAAGAATTGATGACGTAATGGTAGGTAACGCTATGCCGGAAGCTGAGCAGGGGTTAAACTTTGCGCGTCTTATTTCTCTTATGGGACTTAAAGTCGACGACGTTCCGGGAGTTACCGTAAACCGCTACTGTGCATCGGGACTGGAAACTATTGCAATGGCTACTGCGAAAATACAATCAGGCATGGCCGAATGTATTATTGCAGGTGGTGCCGAAAGCATGAGTTTCATTCCTATGGGAGGTTATAAACCTGTTCCTGATTATAAAGCCGCTAAAGAAGGTCATGAAGATTATTACTGGGGAATGGGCCTTACTGCCGAGGCTGTTGCAAAACAGTTCAAGGTATCTCGTGAAGATCAGGATCTTTTCGGTTACAACTCGCATCAAAAAGCGCTTAAAGCCCAGGCTGAAGGCAAATTTGACCGCCAGATAGTGCCTATCACTGTTGAGCAGGTGTATGTAGACGAAAACGGCAAAAAAGCCACCAAAAGCTATACAGTTACTAAAGATGAAGGCCCAAGGGCTGATACATCGTTGGAAGCTTTAGGTAAATTACGTCCTGTTTTTGCGGCTGACGGAAGTGTTACTGCGGGTACCTCATCGCAAATGAGTGATGGTGCTGCTTTTGTAATGGTAATGAGTGAAGCGATGGTAAAAGAACTTAAGCTTGAGCCTATTGCCCGCATGGTGAGTTATGCCGCTGCTGGTGTAGAACCAAGAATTATGGGTATCGGTCCGGTTAAGGCTATTCCGAAAGCACTTAAAATGGCAGGTCTTCAACTGAATGATATTGAACTATTTGAACTTAACGAGGCTTTTGCATCGCAGTCGCTTGCAGTAGTTCGCGAGTTGGGTATTAATCCGGATATAGTTAACGTAAACGGAGGCGCTATTGCTTTAGGTCACCCATTGGGATGTACCGGAGCTAAGCTTTCCGTTCAGTTATTCGACGAAATGAAACGCAGAGGCAACGAAGGTAAATACGGCGTGGTTACCATGTGTGTAGGAACCGGTCAGGGCGCTGCGGGAGTGTACGAGATTTTATAACATTACATCCAACTAACAAACATATAAAAATTAAAACAATGGCAGAAGTAGCAAATTTAGCACGTGGAGGTCAGTTTTTAGTTACTGAAACTAAGAGCGAGGACATCTTTACGCCTGAAGATTTTTCGGAAGAGCAGATTATGATGCGTGACGCGGTTAAAGAATTTGTTGACCGTGAGATATGGCCTAATAAAGACCGTTTTGAGAAAAAAGATTATGCGCTTACTGAAGAGAGCATGCGTAAAGCCGGAGAACTTGGTTTTCTTGGCGTAGCAGTTCCCGAAGAATATGGCGGATTAGGTATGGGGTTTGTATCTACCATGCTGGTTTGCGATTACATTTCGGGTGCTACAGGTTCTTTTTCTACTGCTTTCGGTGCGCATACAGGTATTGGTACTATGCCAATTACCCTTTATGGAACTGAAGAGCAAAAACTAAAATACGTACCTAAACTTGCTTCAGGCGAATGGTTTGGTGCCTATTGCCTTACCGAGCCGGGCGCAGGATCTGATGCGAACTCAGGCAAAACGAAAGCTATACTTTCTGAAGATGGTACGCACTATAAAATTACAGGTCAGAAAATGTGGATATCAAATGCAGGTTTCTGCAGCGTATTCATTGTATTCGCAAGAATTGAAGACGACAAAAACATTACAGGCTTCATTGTAGAGAACGATCCGTCTAACGGTATTTCTCTTGGTGAAGAAGAACATAAGCTAGGTATCCGTGCCTCCTCTACGCGTCAGGTTTTCTTTAATGAAACCAAAGTACCTGTAGAAAACATGCTTTCTGAAAGAGGTAATGGATTTAAGATAGCAATGAACGCGCTAAACGTTGGCCGTATTAAACTGGCAGCTGCATGTCTTGATGCTCAAAGAAGAGTAACATCAGGCTCTGCTAAATATGCTAACGAACGTATACAGTTCAACACTCCTATTGCAAATTTTGGTGCTATACGCGCTAAACTTGCTGAAATGGCTACTAACTGCTACGCCGGAGAAAGTGCAAGCTATAGAGCGGCTAAAAACATCGAAGACCGTATTAATACGCGTGTTGCCAATGGCGAATCGCATCAGGATGCAGAACTTAAAGGTGTTGAGGAATTCGCTATCGAATGCTCTATCCTTAAAGTTGCAGTATCGGAAGATGTTCAGAACTGTTCTGACGAAGGTATCCAGATCTTTGGTGGTATGGGCTTCTCTGAAGACACACCAATGGAAAGTGCCTGGAGAGATGCGAGAATCGCACGTATCTATGAAGGTACAAACGAGATTAACCGTATGCTATCGGTAGGTATGTTAGTAAAGAAAGCTATGAAAGGACATGTAGACCTTTTAGGACCTGCAATGAAAGTTGCTGAAGAACTAATGGGAATACCATCTTTTGACACGCCTGATTACTCTGAGCTTTTCGCTGAAGAGAAAGAAATGGTAGCTAAGCTTAAAAAAGCATTCTTAATGGTAGCAGGATCGGCAGTACAAAAATACGGGCCTGCATTAGATGAGCACCAGCAATTATTAATGGCTGCTTCTGATATCTTAATTGAGATATACATGGCAGAGTCGGTTATCCTTCGTACAGAGAAGCTTGCTAACAAAAAAGGCGCTGATAACGTAAAAGAGCAAATTGCAATGGCGCAGCTTTATTTATACAAAGCGGTAGACATTGTAAACATAAAAGGTAAAGAAGGTATTGCCTCGTTTGCCGAAGGCGATGAGCAACGCATGATGATGATGGGCTTACGTCGTTATACAAAATACAACAACATGCCAAATGTTGTTGCTTTAAGAGAAACCATTGCTGCAAAAATTATTGAAGAAAACGGTTATCCGTACTAAAATATTAAAAGGCTAATGCCAATTAATAATTTCTATTTTTAGTTTGTTTTTTAACCCCTGCCTCACGGTGGGGGTTTTGTTTTACGGCTTATCGATGAATAAGCGAAGTAGCTATCTACCTTTTGCAGAGAGCTGGGGTGAGAACTCTTATAAATAGACGTTTGTACTTTAATTTCTCTCGTCAATAATCTTGTACTAAACTAAAACCCCGTAATGCGATGCATTATGGGGTTTTATAATAATTGCTATTTTGGAAATTAGTCCAGGGGAGGGTTTCTTCGTCTTAGTAAATTCAGTGCAATCATTACGATCGCTACAACAAGCAGCAGGTGTATAAATGCACTGCCAACGTGATAGGCAAAGCTGCCCAGCGCCCAAAGGACAACCAGTATAATAGCAACTATATATAATAAATTTCTCATAGCAATTTTTTTAGGTGCATTACGCTTTAACAGCGTCTACTTTTTCTTTTGTCATTTTAGCATGCTCTAAGTGTTTTCTTAGCTCAGGAAGCATGTTCGCAGCCCACATTCTGATATCAGCATCGGTAGCTTTTTCAGAAGCTTTCTCCATTTTGTCAATCATTTTTTCGTGACCGTCTACCATTTTGTCAGCGTATGCTTTGTCAAAATCATGACCTGATTTATCGTTAAGATCTTTGTAAGCATCCTGTCCTTTTTCTGTAAACGATTCAGGAAGGCTTATGTTTTTCTTAGCAGCAGTTGCTTTTAGATCGGCAAGTGATTTTGTGTGTGCGTCGATCATCATTTTTGCTAATGCTTTTACATCTGCATTAGTGCTTTTTGTCTGAGCCAGTTTACCCAACTCAATTTCTTTCATATCTACTTCTGCAGCAGCAACGAGATAATCAGAGTCTTTTTCTTTGTCGTCGTTAACGTCGTCAAATTTTGCTTCATTTTCATCTTCTGCAACTTCCTTTGGGTCTTCCTGTTTTGGCTCTTGCTTACAAGATTGCATTCCGAAAGATAAAGTTACAACAGCTGCTCCTAAAAGCGCTTTACTAAATAGTGATGTCCTTTTCATAATAGGTATATTTTTTTGTTATTGTTTGTTCTATACGAAATTAACACATAAAATAGCACGCCGTTGTTAGGGTTATCACAATTAGTGTTAGCGAAATACTAAAACATACATTATCGGTCAAAAGAGAACAATTCAAGGTACACCCTGTTCTGGATAGTATAGCAATAAAGGCGTTAATATTAAATTCCTCTTTAATTTCATCGGACTTTAAGATAACTGACTTTATTTTCTATGTCTTGATCTAGTTTTGGAAACCTACAAGGAAGCCCATCTTTAATTAGCCAAAAGGGGTATCCTGCTTTTAAATTTCATACGATTTAGCTTGCCTAACAATTTATGCCATTTCATTGGGAGTGATTTAACAGGAAATAAAATATAGGTTTTATTGAACTGTTGCTCTAACGCAGAAAAAATGCATAGTTTTGCAGTATAAATCCCTGAAATGATAAACCCATCTGCCAGCGGCTGGATCGACAAGTTTTTTGGACAGCTAAAAAACAAGCTTCCCGTGCATGCCAACTCCCACGATTTTTACAGATCGGTACGGGATAGCGGGTTTATATACGGCCATGTGGTATCATTTAGTAACATAGATGCGAAAGAAACCAAAGGCTGGACAACAGAGGAAATTACAAAGGTTGCCCTGCTGAATACATTATATGATGTATACCGCCTGGTGAACAAAGAAGACAACTATACCGATTTTATTGCAAGCCTGATTGACTTTTATAAAGAGATGACACCCGAAGGTTTTACTTTCTTTAAAAAAGTTTTGCCCGCATCATCTAAAAGCCATCAGCTGGAAGAAATTTTGGATGAGCGTATTCAAACGAATGACAACATTATAAGCCGAAGCTTCTCGCATATACTTACAAATGCCCTTTTGTTTATGGATGTGCTGGCCTACCGCCAGTATCTGCTTAACGACGAGATTCCGCAAAAGTACCTGAAGAAGCTCGAAGAAACGGTTATGAGCATCGTATCGTTAGCTTTAAAGACTAAAGAACAAAGGTCAACGTATGACGAACTGCTTATCAAGCTGTTTGAATCATCAGTACGCTATACCAAGTTCTCAAAAATCGACAACGACGGCCTGGAAAAACTGGAGTTGGATTATTTCGGCTCTAAGCCGGAAAAAAATTATCTGCTGGATATGGCTGGTATGGCAATATGGAGTGATGGCAAAGCACAGAAAACCGAAATAGAATTTCTGTACAAGTTATCGGAACAAATGGAAATACACGATGATATTGCCGCCGAAAGCATTGCCTCGTTTGATGTTTTCATAAAACTGAATCGTAAAGAACTTCCGTTTTTCAGGTACAGCAATCCGGTGAAGCATTTTTACGATCATGCATCGCAAAACGTAATGCTGCTTATTAACCGAAATAAAAACCGACTTATAAAAGAGCTATCCAATAACGGCGAGCTTATGCTACTCCTAACCCACTCCACCCACAGGACACTAGACGAAAAAGAGAAGAAAAAAATAAAGAAACAGCTGCTTGAAATTTGTAAAACAGTTCCATCTCTTACTATCTTCTTATTACCCGGCGGAAGCCTTTTGCTACCGCTATTAATAAAATTTATTCCGCAATTGCTGCCTACTGTTTTTAACGAAAACCTTGACAATGAGTAAATGCAAAAAAAATGACAGCGAACCAGACTTTGTAAATATTATTGTTTTTATATTTGAAATTCTAACCTGCTTTTTTGAATAAAAAACCGCCTTTACAGGCGGTTTTCTTTATTCAATACCTACAGTTTAAATATTAGTTGGTCTACCAGGCTAAGGTCGCCATTGTCGCAATAGTTTACTTCGAGGTCTTTTACTATGCCACTATCCAGGCCATATACCCAGCCATGAAGACAAAGTTCCTGCCCTTGCTTCCATGCGTTTTGTACGATAGACGTTTTTGCAAGGTCACTAACCTGTTCCTTTACGTTAAGCTCCACAAACCTGTCAAATCTTTTTTGTTCATCTTCAATCCCATTCAATTCTACGTGATGATGCCTGTAAATGTCTTTGATGTGTCTGATCCAGTTGTCGATCAGACCGATAGAATCGTTGCCCATTGCAGCTTTTATACCCCCACAGCCATAGTGACCGCAAACAATAACATGTTGTACTTTAAGTACATTGACGGCATAGTCAAGTACGCTTAGCATGTTCATATCGGAGTGAATTACCATATTCGCTATATTTCTGTGCACAAACACTTCACCCGGTTGCGCACCAATAACCTCATTTGCCGGAACACGGCTGTCAGAACATCCAATCCATAATAAAGGTGGCGATTGGCCTTTTGCCAATTTGGCAAAATATTCAGGGTCCGAGCTAAGTTTCGTTTCAGACCATATCTTGTTATTGTCTAATATTTTTTTGTAAAATTCTTCAGCGCTTTCGTGTGTATTATTGTGTGTATGTGACATAATATTATTATAATGTTTCTGCATCTGCAGAAGTGTTTTCTTTATTTTTTTTACTCTTTTTCTCTTTGTGCTCTACGAACACATTGTGTCTGTTTGTTTCAGAATTTTCAAGTTCATATGCTTTTTTAAAGCCAACCAGTTTTACTTTCACATTCATTTCTATTGATTTGATATCCCTGAACTCCTCTATAAGATCCAGTACGTCATGGGCAATATAAACCGTGTCTGAAGCATCTATAACTACCTTAGAATTTTCAGGTATATCATTCAACGTAGACTTAATAGCTGCTTTATTAAGGAAAGATACTTCCTGCGCAAGATCTATGTGAATAATATCGCCTTCTGCGTATTCTTCTTTTCTGAAATTGTATGCCCTTTTTAGGTTACCCCTAAGTACGAATATGATACTTATCACCATACCTAAAGCAACACCTTTAAGCAAATCTGTAAATACTACTGCAAGTAATGTAGCGGCAAATGGCACAAACTGGTATTTACCCTTGTGCCAAAAGTGCAGCACTGTAGCGGGTTTGGCGAGCTTGTAACCTACAAGTATAAGGACGGCTGCCAACGTAGCCAATGGTATTTTATTCAGTAAAAATGGTATAGCAAGCACACAGATAAGCAACAGTACGCCATGTATAATTGCTGACATCTTCGTTTTAGCTCCCGAATTGGCATTCGCCGAAGAACGCACCACTACCGAAGTGATAGGTAATCCACCGATAAGCCCGCTTAAAATATTACCAATCCCCTGGGCTTTAAGTTCCCTATTGGTATCGGTATAACGCTTTTGAACATCCATCCTGTCCGATGCTTCAATACATAAAAGAGTTTCGATGGATGCAACCACCATAATGGTACCGGCAGTAATCCATACCTTGGTATTTCCTATAGCACTAAAATCAGGAAGCACAACAAATCCTTTAATATCGGCAAACGACTCGGGTATTGGTAATGTCACAAGATGTGTCTTTGTTAATTGAAAATCGCTACCGGTGCGTATAAATATTTCGTTGATAACTATACCGGCTACTACCGCCACAAGTGCTCCGGGAAGCAGTTTAAGTCGTTTTAAGGCAGGAATTCTGTCCCACGATATAAGTATCGCCAAAGAAACCAATGCTATGATCACAGCACCACCTTCAAAACGGCTTATAATATCCGGAATATCCGAAAACGGGTTGCCACCATCAAGTCTTAAAAGCGACTCGTCGCCTTCGTTGGTCTTGTCGTAACCTACCGCATGCTCAAGCTGGTTAATAATGATGATAACACCAATACCGGCAAGCATGCCCTCTATAACATTAGACGGAAAATAATTAGATATGCTTCCTGCTTTAACAAAGCCAAGCACAAGCTGAAGTATACCTGCCAGTACAACGGCAAGCAAAAATGTCTGGAAAGAACCCAGTGCGGTTATTGCAGTAAGCACTATGGCTATTAAACCTGCAGCGGGACCGGAAACACTAACATTAGAATTGCTAAGGCTACCTATTACGATACCTCCTATAACCCCAGCTATGATACCCGAAAGTGGCGGCGCATTTGAAGCCAGTGCAATGCCCAGGCATAATGGCAGTGCCACCAAAAATACCACTAAGCCCGATGGAAAATCGGCCTTAAGGCTGCCAAAAAGTTTTGTTTTTTTTGTCATATCCGAAAAGTGTAAAATACAATTACGCCCCTAAACGCCTGTGCGCTTAAGCAGCTGCCTGTAAGGGCACGCAAATTGAATTATACCTGTTCGGGAGGCGGTGAGCATATTTCACCGGAAATAGAATCATGTTTTCCGCGGTTTGCAGAAAATATTATAGCCGTTTTCTTTGCCGGCATAAATAAAGCAAGCCGCAACTCTGTAGAGGGTGCGGCTTTAACTTCTTTTATTTCTTTCTGGATTTCTTCTTCTGTAAAGCTGTAAACCATAGACATGTCTGCGTCATCCTGTAGCAGGCTCACAATGGTTGGAGCTGCCAAAAAAGTCAGGAACAGAAATAATACTATGTTTGCAAAAAACTTCATGATGGCGAATATACGGATTTAATCGTATCAAAATTTACGCCAAAGTGTAACTTTTGTATTAAATTTCTTCCTCACTCCAGGCCTTCATCATCCACATGGTTTTCTCCTGTTCTTTAATGAAATCACTCATCATAGAGTTAGTACCTTCGTCGTTGATCTTGTCTGTCTCGTCAAGAATAACCCTTTCGATTTTAAGAAGATCAGCGATAGAAGAAATGATAAGGTGAACCGCTTCTGTATCTTTAGAAACATTCTTACCAACTTCAAGCCTGTTATTGGCAATATAATCTTCAAAAGTATGCAGTGGCGTAGCACCTAATGTAAGTACACGTTCGGCAATCATATCAATTTTTAATTGTGCATCGTTGTATAATTCTTCAAATTTTACATGAAGGTCAAAAAATCGCTTTCCGCGGATGTTCCAGTGAATACCGCGTAGGTTTTGGTAGTATACCTGAAAGTTTGAAAGCAATATATTAAGTTCTGCTGCAATAACTTCAGTTTCTTTTACCGGTAAGCCTAATATGTTTGTGGCGTCGTCTTGTTTTTTAGTTTTCATTGTACTTTATTTTGTTTGTATGGATATATTTTTATTAGGATAAATCTACCCTAAAATTAATAATTTAAAGAATAGGAAATATCAATAGTTTTTATAATTTTATCATAAAAATCTATATAATGACTATTACTCAGTTACACTATGTTTTAGCTGTTGCCGAACATAAAAATTTTACCCTTGCCGCCGAAAAATGCTTTGTAACCCAGCCAACACTGAGTATGCAGATACAAAAACTGGAAGAAGAGCTTGACGTACAAATTTTTGACCGTAGTAAAAAACCAATTCAACTTACTGATGTTGGACTAAAAATAGTACAGCAGGCTAAAAACATTGTAAACGAGTCAGGCCGGATAAAAGATATCGTAGACCAGCAGAAAGGTTTTATTGGTGGCGACTTTAGGGTGGGAATCATACCGACAGTTATGCCTACTCTATTGCCAATGTTCATGGCTAATTTTATAAACAAATACCCGAAGGTTAACCTTATTATAGAAGAACGCCCTACTGAAGAAATTATCAAACAATTAAAAAACGGGCAACTGGACGCCGCTATTGCCGCTACTCCGCTTGATGAAGAATCTTTAAAAGAAATCGTTCTTTACTATGAGCCTTTCGTGGCTTATGTACCGGAGAATAATCCGGCATATGCAAAAAAAGAATTTGAGGTAGAAGACCTGGAAGCTAATCTTAATAATATATTACTGCTGCAGGACGGACATTGTTTCCGTAACAATGTGTTGAACATTTGTAAAGCCACATCACTAATTAGCGAGAACCATTTTCAGATTGAAAGCGGAAGCTTTGAAACAATGGTAAAACTTGCAGATGAAGGTCTAGGAATGACATTATTGCCGTACCTGCATACGTTAGATATGGAAGGCAAACACAAAGATAAACTTCGCCAATTTAAAGAACCAAAACCATCGCGCGAGGTAAGCCTTATTTACTCTAAGAAAGAACTTAAGTTACATATAATAGACGCACTACGTACAACTATAGCAGGTGTGGTTAAAGGTGCTATAACTTTTCAGAATGTTGAAATTACAAGTCCGCTTAACAGGAAGTAATTTAAAATTATACAAAAAATTAGGAGCCTTTTGAGGCTCCTTTTTATTTTTATTCTTCAACGTGAATAAGGCAGGCTTTCAATTCAGGTTTCCCTGTAGTAAAATTATTAAGCCACTCTACAAGTTGTTCAATTTCGTAAGGTAAAAGTATTTTAATTGCTTTCTCCACTTCCTTACAAAACAGTATAGGGTCGAAGCTTACGCTTTCTAAAATTTTTTGAGTATAGCTAAACATAGGTCTAGTCATGATGGTTCCGATTGTTTTTTAAAGTTGCAGGTGATAAGAACGAATAAGTAAATGTACATAAAAATATTCTTCTAAAACGAAATAGTTAATAATAATTATTAGTTAAAATTCGGAATACAATAATATATTAACAATTTATTAAGATTTAAATGCGATTAGCATTTCTCTCTTTCCCGGTGGGCCTGGAACTTTTTTGGTTTGGAAACCCGCTTCAATCATAGCCTTCTTAATAACTGTTCTGCATGCATAGGTTACCAATATGCTGTCTTTTTTCAACGCTGCGTACATTCGTTTAAATATGTCCTCGCTCCATAATTCCGGTTGCACCGAATATCCAAAAGCATCAAAATAAATAAGGTCAAATACCTCTTTATCATCTATTTCCTGAAAAAATTGCTTACGTTTGGTTAGACTGAAATTATCGGATAGTTGTGTAGTTCTTCCCCACTCCGCATCATGCATTTGCTTGAATACACCGGCATATTCTTCAGCTTTAAGCTGGCCAACATAGTTAAGAAGCGGTGCTTCATCCTGAGTTACCGGATAAGCCTCTACTCCCGTATAATTGATGACCTGTCCCGATTTCTCGGTCTCAAGAAATGTTATGTAAGCGTTAAGGCCAGTACCAAAACCAATCTCTAAAATAGCAATGGACTGCCCCTCTGTAAGAGCCAGACCATTTTGTATGAACACATGGTATGCTTCCTGAATAGCGCCAAACTTAGAATGGTAGGTTTCCTGCATCTCCGGAAGCAGTATTGTAACCGATCCGTCTTTCGTTGTAATAATTTCCCTTTTCAATTATTTTATGTAAAGTTTTTTAATGCGCGGTATAGGACCTTCACATTTTTGCTCGTGGCATTTAACACAGGCAGAAACTGCGTCGTTAAAATGTTTTTTTGCATTAAGCGAATCATTATAGATAAGCTCCTGGGCTTCGAGGAAGTTAGCAGCCTGAAGCTTAAAAAAAGCATCATTCTCGCTTTCATCTGTCATTGCCGAAGCATATATCCTTAAAAAATGCTGCGGAAAGTTACCAATAGTATCGCCTTTTGCTATTCGCTCTTTAAGCCTCATGTTGTCTACATACATCTGCTCCATAAGGGCAGCCATTTCAGACATCTCGTACATCTTAAACTCCTTTTCGGCAGGAGTCTTTTTTTCCGGCTCAGCTTTAACAGCTTCGGCTTTCCTTTCGCATGCCGTAAAGATAAGCACAACAACGACGGGCAGCAATAAAAATCTCTTCATTATTTACGTATTAGTACTCCGTCTGCCAAAAATTTATATTCAAATTCAGGCTCGGTGATCTTAGCTATCTCAGCTTCTGATTTTCCGCCATCTTTAGCATAATGCCTGAGTTGCGCTACCGAAGTCTCGCTAACAAATGCTTTACCGCTAACAATAGCTTCTTGGTTATCTGCATTTAGCGGAACAAAAAAAGCGTAGTCTTTAAACTTCACGAAAGACTCTTTTCCTCCGGGCAGCTCCATGGCCATCCAGCAGCCTTTTTTCTTGCACACCTCCTTTATTTTAGATTTGAATTTTACGTTAAGCGTATCACCCACTTTAAGCGATTTGTATTTTTTGATCATATCGTCTTTTGAGATTGCTTTGTCAGCCAGTATCTTATCGCCAAAAGAAGCATAGTCTACTTTTATTTCTTCAACAGGCTTCACTCCTTTAACCTCAATTTCTTTTTCAACGTTTTTTACAATTTCCGTTTCATTAGTTTCTGATACCGATTCTTGAATAGCAACAGTATCCGATACAACAGCAATACTGTCTGTAGCAGGAGTCTCAATTACAGTACTTTCTTCTGTAACTACTTCTGTTTCTTTATTTTTTTGACAAGCAGCAATAACAACTATTGCGATTGCCATTATGATTGATTTTTTCATTATTTAACGAAAATTAGATTTTATGTTACAAATTTATACAGATTCTTTAACCACGCAAATGTCAGGGGGTTATTTCGTCGTTTTATTGCACTTTCCTATATCAAATTTATTTTTAGCCATTCAAAATTAGCGTTAAAAGCCTCCATAAGATGATTTTTTAGTAAATTTGCAATAACACGACCTAAACATATTGACTAATCCGAAAACAAAATTTAATGAGTAACAACGCTACTGATGGCATTATCATCAACAAAGTAGATACTACAAAAATTGGAACTGTAGATTTTGAAAACCTGCCTTTTGGTAACACCTTTACAGACCATATGCTACTTTGTGACTTCAGGAACGGAGAATGGGAAACACCTGTAATTAAACCTTACGAGCCATTTCTTATAGACCCGTCTGCAAAAGTATTCCATTACGGACAGGCCATCTTTGAAGGTATGAAAGCCTATAAAGACGAACACGATGACGTGTGGCTTTTCAGACCGGACCAGAATTATGAGCGTTTCAACAAATCTGCTATACGTCTTGCAATGCCAGAAGTTCCCGAAGAAATTTTCATGGGCGGACTTAAAAAGCTTTTAGAAATTGAAAAAGAATGGGTAAAAAAAGGTAAAGGTAACTCACTATATATCCGTCCTTTCTTAATTGCTATAGGATCTGGAGTTATAGCGGCTCCATCTACACAATACCGCTTTATGATTATTCTTTCACCCGCTAAGTCTTACTACTCCGGCGAGGTGAAGGTTATTATCGCAGAGCATTACAGCCGTGCTGCCAATGGTGGTATAGGTGCTGCTAAAGCAGCAGGTAACTATTCGGGGCAGTTTTACCCTACTAAACTAGCTAACGAAGCAGGTTTCCAGCAAATAATCTGGACAGACGATGCTACACACACTAAACTTGAAGAAGCCGGTACTATGAATGTGTTCTTCAGGATTAACGATACTCTTTATACCGCTCCAACCAGCGAAAGAATTCTTGACGGTGTGACACGCAAAAGCCTTATCGACCTTGCTAAACGCGAAAATATCAATGTAGAAGTACGATCTGTACTTGTATCTGAGCTTTTAGAAGCAGCAGGCAACGGTTCGCTTAAAGAGATTTTCGGAGCAGGTACTGCCGCTGTAGTCAACCCTATTGTAGGCTTTAGCTATCAGGATAAATATTATGAGCTTCCTAAAATTGAAAACTCTATAGCACTTGAGCTTAAAGATAAACTAAACAACATTCAATATAAACTGGCAGAAGACACCTTTGGGTGGACGGTTAAAGTTTAATTGTTTTTCGAACTTAAGGTTGCAGTTAACTGAAAACCACATAAAAAACCGGGTTGATCCCGGTTTTTTATGTTTAAAAAGATTGTTACCGGAGGCGGACAACCAATAACTATTTAAGTATCTCTTCGAAATTTGGCCTGAAATAGTTTGGCCCCTTCATTACCTTACCATCTTCGCGGTAAATAGGCTTACCATCGGCACCCAATTTACTCATATTGCTTCTCTGAATTTCATCAAACACTTCTTCTATCTTGTACTGTAGCCCGTGGCTTATAATAGTACCGCATAATATGTAAAGCATATCGCCAAGGGCATCGGCAATTTCTACAATGTCGTTATTCTGAACCGCTTCGTAGTACTCTTCATTTTCTTCTTTCATCAGGTTATAACGAAGCAGGTTTACTGCATCCCCTAGGGTCGCTTTTGGTATTTCGCTTACGCCAACTCCAAAAGAAGTATGAAATTCTTTTACAGCGTCTAATTGTTTTTTCATTTTATAAAAATTTGTGAACTAAAAATAGTTATAAATAAGATCCTGATATTGTACATTTGCAAAAAGATTTCAACATGTTCACATCGGGACAAATTTACTTCGCCATATTTTTCATTGTAGTTTTTGTTATTGCAATGATATACGTTTATCGTAAAGACCTTAAACTGCATAAAAAGCATTATAAAGGTACCTATAAAATCCTTATAGCATTTCTAACCTTTATAGCATTGCTATTTGTACTAAAAGCTTACATGAAGGAATAACCTTAATTAATTATACTAAAAATCCCCACTAATGGGGATTTTTTTTTATACTTACTTTTTGAAATTTGCAAACATTAACCATTAAATTCAATACACATTATGCCAGACTCAATCGACACTTCAGACAAAACGTATACTTTAAGCTCGGACACGAGCAATTACGGCGTAAAAAAAGGCTTACTAAACTTGTTACTACCAACGGAAGATCCTGAAAACCCTTACTTATTTACTATTTATGACCTTTCTCAGATAGTAAACGGACAGAAGTATAATGCTCTTTTTGTATGCATGAAGAAAACGGATGATAATGGCGAGGATCTAAGTACGTACGATAATGATGCGACGATACATAGCTATCCGTTTATGTTTAATCAATGTACTTGCCTTGATAACTTAGCTGCATATTCTTCTTTTGACAAATTAGACGAAGATATAGAGTCTTTCGTCATTATATACCATGATACTTCTGATGACGAATTGGAAAGAAGATCAGACGCAGAAAAAGCATTTGACGAGGTTCCCGCAATTTATAACAACCTTATACTAAACGGCAACTTTCAACAAACTATGGAGTTAACCGCAAATAAACCAAGAAAAACAGGAGTAAGCCGTATTCCAAAAATTTAATATGATAAAGCCTTTCAGTAAAGTATTTTTTTTCCTGCTTATAAATTTGTTTATAAGCAGGGCTTTTTGCCAATCGCGTTATTCTGAAAATCTTATTTCTATTAGAAAAGAAATTGATTTAGAAGAATATAAAAACACGTCGACCAAGCTAAAAAAAATAAATGAGTCGAAACTCTCAAAACCTGATAAGGCTTTATACAATCTGTTATTCGCACGATTGTACGATTACGACGATGAATTTAGTAAAGCTTTTACTCATTTTAAATTAGCGAAAAAGCTTTATACAGAGGCAGATAGTACAGACATGGCTATGGAAACTAGCCGTTTGCTTTACAATCTTATCTCCTCACAGGAAAATAGCCCGACCTCCTACAAGCCTTATCTGGATGAATATGTAGCTTACGCCAATAAGACACGTAAACCTTTACATTTATCAAAAGCATATACTGCATTGGCTGAGGAATACATGGAAACTGAGCCGAAAAAAAGTATCATGTATTATCGCAAAGCAATGCAGCTGTATACTGATCTGGGCGACAAAAAATCAGCTTCATGGCTAAATACTCACATTGCTGTTGTCTACACAGAACACATACACAAACCTGATTCTGCACTCTACTACCTTGAAAGACAATTAAAGGATATTAAAAGCTTTGGTGATGTTGAAGATCTGCATTTTAATTATGTAAATCAGGCGGCGGCTTATCACTATTTAAAAAAATATAATAAAGCCATTGAATTTCTCAAGATGGCCGATAACCTTCCATTAAAAAAATACCGTGGCACTGTTAATGAATACATTAATGAAATTATATATATAAATTATGATTCATTAGGTGACTATGCCAATGCGTATAAGTACCTTAAAATATCAAAAATGTATGCGGACAGTATAAAAAATGCTGAACAAAATATTGCTATCAATGATATTCAGGTTAAGTACCAGACTAAAGAAAAAGAACTGGAAAACAACCTTTTAAAAAGTAAGGTAAAAACGAGTTGGATATTAATTTATTCGGGTATAATCGCTTTTATTGCCGTTTTGGTAATAGGGTTCCTGATAATTAAAAATGCCAGAAGAAGGGAAAAAATATCCAAACAGGAAAAACTGATAGAACAGCAGAAGTTTGAAAAAGCCTTAAAAGATTATGAACTGCATAGCATAGATATTATGCTTGAAGGACAGGAAAAAGAACGCCAGCGCATTGCTAACGATCTTCATGATAACCTGGGCAGCATGCTTGCCACACTTAAGCTGAATTTTGAAAACCTTAAACTAAGGAAAAACGAACTAAGGGAAGAAGAAAATAAACTGTACGAACGTACCGACGAGCTTATTGAAGAAGCTTACCAAAAGGTTAGGCGTATTGCACATGCTAAAAATGCCGGGGTTTTTGCCAGCGAAGGACTTATCCCAGCTATTAAAAAATTGGCAGATAAAATATCAATTCCCGGAAAACTCCAAATCCAGGTTGTTGCTTTCGGCTTTAACGAAAGGCTGGAAAACACTCTGGAAATTACTATCTTTAGGGCAGTACAGGAGTTATCTACCAACATTATAAAACACTCTCAGGCTAATGAGGCGACTATTCACCTTACCAACCATGACGAAAATATCAATATAATTATTGAAGATAATGGCGTTGGTTTTGACAGTAGTAAAGCAGATACTGCCGACGGAATGGGATTACAAAATATAAAGAAAAAGATAGCACAGCTTGGCGGTACGCTGGAAATAGATAGTACTCCGGGCAGAGGCACAACTATAATTATAGATATACCGGTAAATGATTAATATTGTTATTGCAGAAGATCACCAATCGCTTATTGACGGAATAAAAATATTCCTGGAATATGAACATGACATAAAAGTTGTTGGCGAAGCTAATGACGGCGAAAGGCTTTTAGAAATCGTAAGGCTCAAACAACCCGATGTTGTACTTACCGATATACGCATGCCAAAAATGGATGGTATTACCGCTACAAGGCATTTAAAAAAAGAATTTCCCAACACAAAGGTTATTGCCTTTAGCATGTTCGAGCAGGACGAAGCTATTACACAGATGCAGGATGCAGGAGCATCGGGTTATATTATGAAAAACTCATCGCTTAAAATTGTATTGGCAGCAATACGATCTGTTATAAATGGGGAAACTTTCTTTGATTCAAGCCTTAAAAATACCGGCGCAAAAAAGAGTGACAACGATGTACCGCTTAGCAAACGTGAACTGGAAATAGTGAAACTTATCGGCGAAGGCAAAACTTCTCAGGAAATTGCAGAGATATTATTCATAGGTAAGACCACGGTAGACACCCATCGAAAAAACATACTTAAAAAATTAAGTCTTCAGGGTAAAAGTGAGCTTTTACGCTATTCGATGGAAAAAAAATACGATTTCTAAAACCGTTTAGGATTACAAAACGTATAAAAAATACCCACTTATGGGTATTTTTTTGTTTTATATCATATTCCATATTTGCAATACCAATACAAACAACCATGACTACATTAACCAAATTATCCTTGTTAATTAAAAAATTTATCGTCTCAATACTTCCGGGCAAAAGAAAAAGTGCTTTTGCCAAACAAAGGCGATACCTGAGAGGCGACTACAATATTTTTTAGTTGTCGGTAATTGCAGTTATCTATACTTGAATATCCGCCACTTAGAAATACATAAAGTCAAAAACCAACCGGTTATCAATCAAAAACCAATCAGTGAACACTCTTTAAAAGAGTGTTTTCTGGTTAAATATGGCAGTAACCCATTCATTGGCACATTCTTTGTTTAAGAATAAATTAACAAGCATAATTTTAATATATTTGAATCATTAATCAATAAACTATAACATGAGAACAAGTACCTACAAATTTATTTTAGCGGCAGCATTAGGTCTTACTTTATCAAACTGCGGCAGTCCAAAAGTATCGCGCGTAAGCGAAACAACCGTAACCGATCTTAGCGGAAGATGGAATGAAACCGATTCAAGGCTTACTGCAGAAGAAATTACCGGAGAACTTCTTGATCATTCATGGTACAGCACTTTTGCATCTGAAAACGCAGGTAAAAAACCGGTTCTTATTGTTGGACTTATCACAAATAAATCGCACGAGCATATTGAGGCAGAAACGTTCTCTAAAGATATCGAGAAAGCAATTATCAACTCAGGCAGGATAAAACTGGTTCAGGCCGGTAACAAACGTGAAGAGATAAGAGCAGAAAGAGCAGATCAGCAAAACTTTGCATCTCAGTCTACCATGAAAAAATTCGGACTTGAAAATGGTGCAGACTTTATGGTTCAGGGGACTATAAATTCTATTGTCGACGCTAATAAAAAAGAAAAAACAGTTTACTACCAGATAGATCTTGAGCTTACCAACATTCAAACGAATGAAAAGGTTTGGATTGGCGACAAAAAGATCAAAAAATACATCAAGTAATTCCTGATTAACTGTATGGTATTTAAAAATACTGTTTCCGCTTTTGCTAAAATGGCAGCTATGCTATTGCTGGCCGGCGTATACTCTTGTGGCACCTATAACATGAAAACCACAATTGAGGCCGACCTTTATAATGGCAACTTTAAAAAAGCTATTGAAGGCATAGATAAGAATAAATTTCTGAATAAAGACAGGAACAGGCTTTTATACCTTATGGAAAAGGGTAAAATTGAACATTTACAAGGCAATTATACCGAAAGCAATGCCCTATTGGAGCAAGCTTACATTATGATTGACGACAAGATAAGAACCAATGTAGGGCAGGCCGTGGCGAGTAAGCTAACAAACCCAATGGCCCTGCCGTATAAAGGTGAAGATTTTGAAAAAGTAACTATTCACTACTACATGGCGCTAAATTATTTCCACCTTGGAAAACCTGCCGAAGCCCTTGTAGAAGCCAAAAGGATAGACATTAAACTTCTGGAATTAAACCAGAAATATCCTGAAAATAAAAACAAATACAGCCGCGATGCGTTTTCTCAGATACTTCAGGGTATTATTTACGAGAGTACCGGCGACATAAACAACGCTTTTATTGCTTACCGTAATGCTGCCGAAATTTATGACGCCGATGGCGGTAAATTCTTTGGTGTTCCAATGCCCGATCAGCTTAAGCATGACCTGGTTAGGACAGCTAAGCTTATGGGTTTTGAAAACGACTACAACCTTTATCTTAAAAAATATAACGTTGCACCGTACCAGCCCGTAGTGACAGGTAAAAACGGTGTCCCGGTTCAGCCAACGCTTCCTGTACCAGCGGGAGAAGCTGTTATCTTTTGGGAAAATGGCCTTGCACCTGCTAAAGATCAGATAGTACTTAGCTTTTCGGCAGTAGACCATTGGTTTTACGCAACCTATATGGAAGACGGTAAAGTAATTGATATATTTTTGCCGGTGCCCCTTGGATTTAATGTAGGTACTGTTAATGCATTAGCCATACCTAAATACAGGACTAGGCAAAGTTTCTACAACAGGGCTGTTGTTGTATCAAACGGGCAAGAACTACCTTTTCAGTTAGGACAGGATTTTAACTCTATTGCAAAACAATGCCTTAAAGACAGGATGCTTCGCGAAGTAGTAGAACTTGTAACGCGTTTTGCGGCTAAGAAAGCCGGAAGCGCAGGACTATCTGCTCTGGGTAAAGAAATGTTTGGCAAAGACGGCGGTGATATATTTAAAGTCGCTGGCGATATCGCCGGAGCCGCTACCGAAAAAGCTGACACCCGTAACTGGCAGTCGCTTCCCGCAACCATAAGTTATACCCGTGTTCCCCTTAAAGAAGGTAGCAATACATTTGAAATTAAAAAGTACGGGCCGAATAATATCATCGATACGGACAAACTTACAATTCCGTACAAAAAGGGATTACAACTGATAAATTATTTCGATCTGGGCCGAACACAGGTTGTACCGCTTACACTTCAGGGACCTCCTGCTGCTGCAACGCTGAGCCAGGAGAGCACTATCGCAAAACCAAAAAATTAAAATATAGGTTTATGAAAAAGTTACTACTATCTTTCTTTCTCCTTGCCTTTTTTGCAATGGCTGCACAGGTCAACGATGGCTGGGATGACTGGCAAAAAACAAGCTGTTATTCTAAAATTTCGTTCCGGTTAAAAGCATTGCCAAAAAATGGCAGCCAATACCGTTGGAAAGTTCAGTTTAGAAGCGAATATCCGGAGCTTATATCGTTCAATTATACCGTAACAGACAAGATTGAGCAATACAATATTACTACACACCGCAAAACACTTGCCGCAACGCAGCTTAGTGATGAAGTAGAACTTTTTACAAAAGAAGACGACATCTTTCTCATTGTAGACAAAGTGAGTTTATCTCCCTACCCTGAAGATTTCGTAGAATGCGATAAATAAAGGCCTTTCGAAGGCCTTTTTTTGTATTTGGTCGTAAATTCATACTCTTTGAAAGTAATTTGGTTTGTTAAAGGAAATATTTATAATTTTACGACAAACTAAAAGTTTTCAATTTATGAAAATTGTAAAATATGTATTTCTGTTACTGGTTCTGGCTGTTATAGCGGTTACCGTATTTATAGCTACTCAGGAAGGGAAGTATGATATCCAAAAAGAGCGTGTAATAAAAGTGCCTAAAGCGGTGCTTTACAACTATATAAACGAATATAAGAACTGGGAAAACGTTGGTATACTTACCGGTAGCGATACTACTGCGGTATTCACATATGCACCGAGCACATCGGGTCCCGGTGCTGCGATGAGCTGGAAACAGGAAGACAATGACGGCGAAGTTAAAACGATAAGAACTGCCGAAAACGATTCTATTATTCAGAATGCGGTTATTGACGACCTTGATTCTGAAATTAAATGGGCATTTAAGGATACACTTAACAGCACGAAAGTTACCGTTAGCTTTAAAGGTGAATTGAGCTTTAGCGAAAAAGCCAACGCACTTTTAAAAGGCGGCGTTAACGACAAAATGGAATCGGTACTTGAGAAAGCACTGAACAACCTTGACAACTTCCTTGTAAAAGAACTAGCGGTTTACAACATAGAGGTAAAAGGGCGCATTACCAAAACTGCTGCCTTTTACTTAGGGCATGCCGTTACATCTAAAATTTCAGACATCAATAAAAATGCTGCTGAGACTTTCCCTAAACTATTGAACTTTATAAAAGACAACAAGATCGTTAAGAATGGTTCTCCATTTATATTGTACAGAACTATTAATAAAGCAGAAGACAAAGCGTCTTACCTGGTTTGTATCCCAATTAAAGAAGAGATACACACTATGACAGGCAGTGAATATGAAGGCGGTAAGCTTATTGAATTCCAGGCAGTTAAAACAACGCTTAAAGGAGATTACTCTCACCTTCGTGAAGCTTGGGATAAAGCACAGAACTATTTGGTAGAAAAAGGTATTCAGGAGAATACAACAGGGCAATACGTTGAGATGTATACTAAAGGCGTTCAGAAAACAAAACGCCCTTCAGAATGGATTACGGATATTTACATTCCAGTAGGACGGCCAACAATATTGCCACTAGTAGACGATTCTATATTGCTACCCGGCACTGCTCCTGTAACTCCTAGACCTGCAGCGACTACTCAGGACATACGTCCTGCGGCTACGACCACAAGACCCGCAGCAACAAATACAACCGGAACAGCTAAATCAGCAACGACATCACCGGCTGTGCCTAAACCTGCCACAGGTAAACCTGCCACAGTAACACCGAAACCGGTAACAACAAAGCCAGCGGCGACGCCCACACCTAAACCGGTTACACCGGCAACAAACCGATAAATTTACAATCACATAATAGTCAAAAAAAAATCCCCAGTCGGGGATTTTTTTATTTTTTGATAAGATATTTTACAACGGTTTCAGCAGAATGGAGTCCGAATAAAGCGGGCATCCAGCTGTTGGTACCAAAGAATGATTTCTTGAAGTTTGTACCATCTGTCATTTTAAGGCTGGTCTGATCCGGTTCTTCCGTAGAGAAAACCACTTTTACACCTTTGGTGATACCTTCTTTCTTAAGACGCTTTCTAACGGTTTTAGCCAGTGGGCAGTATTCTGTCTTGCTAATATCGGCTACCTTCACCTTAGAAGCCTCATATTTGCCACCTGCGCCCATATTACTAATTATCTTAACCTTTTGTCGTCTTGCCGACATAAGTAAGTTTAGCTTAGGCGTAATGCTGTCTATGCAGTCAAGCACGTAATCGTATTGCGGCGTAACCAGTTCGTAAGCGCGTTCAGGAGAAAGAAACTCCTGTACCCTTATCAGATTAAGTTCGGGATTGATATCCATAAGCCTGTCTCCTACTATCGTTACTTTAGGCTGCCCTACGGTAGAATGCAATGCCGGCAATTGCCTGTTTATATTGGTAATATCTACAACGTCGCCATCAACAATCGTCATAGTTCCTACTCCTGCCCTTGCAAGGAATTCAGCCGCAAAAGAGCCAACTCCACCAAGACCTACAACCATTACATGTGAGTTCTTTAAATTCTCAAGGCCTTGCTTCTTAAATAAAAGCTCGGCACGCTCTGTCCATTCAGCCATTCTTAAAAACGGTTTTAAAATTAGTGCTTACAATATTTTTTAGATCTTCGATCTCTATGTTCCGTGCTACCGACGCCTTGCCGTACACTTCGATAATACTTTCTTCAATGCTGTCGGTCTCCAGGAAAAACCTGTCTAGCGATACTTGTGCAAAAACAGCTGAAAGCTCCGGATTACGTAAAAGATATTTACCAAACGACAGGTAAAAACCATTATTAAGCAATTGTTGTGCCACCTGTATATTCTTAGAGAATCCGTGTACCACCATCGGCACACCCGGATTTATCCTGTTCTTTACGGCTATCAGTTCCTGAAACGCAGCGACAAGATGCAAAATTACAGGTTTTTGATATTTCTTCGCTAATAACAAATGTTTTTCGAACACTTCTAGCTGTAAATCTATTGGTTTTTCAATACGTTTGTCTAATCCGCATTCGCCGATGGCAAGGCAGCCGGGTAATGATAACCGTTCTTCGATAATAAAAAGGTGCTCATCAAGCTTCTCTTGATTGATATGCCACGGATGAATGCCTGTAGAAAAATACGGCACATCTATTTCTTCGTAAGGGTATCGGTTTACGATATCAAAAACGTTAGAATCTTTCGAAGATTTATGCGTATGGAGATTGTAGAGCATCAGAAAATTGATCTATGAAAAACATCGTCGGCAGTATATGTGCTTAATCCATATTTATCAATTAGATGATTTTTAATATCATAGATATCCCAACCATCATCATAATAAAGTTTACGAGATTCATTGGAGGCTTCTATTAGAGTTTCTGCGGAAATTTTCTTCTTAATATTTTTAGTATCAACACCATCTACTTGGCTCAATAGTAACTGTTTAATCTCAATTAATTCCGCACTAATTGAATCAGTCTCTTCTACATGAGGCTTAATAGTTAAAAAAGCTGATAAAATTGAATCTGTTGGTGATTCCAAAATTTCAGAAAGCGATTTCTTTATCTTTTCCAAAAGCACTTCAGACCAATTAGGCTTTTTTACATCATAAATTAAAATTCTTAAAAACCTTAAATCAAAAGGAACTTTTTCAACGTCATCGCTAATGATAATAACAGGCTTAGAGATTGCATGTGCCAACCCTAACTCATACATTACATTCGGATTCAAACCCGTAATATCTGCTAATAATATTTTGGATTTATTTATATATTCCCATATATCTTTAATAATTGGACTTGGCCTAAATAAATTATCCGCTCTGATAGATTTAAATTTCAAGGATTCAATAGCTGGTTTGTAAATATGTTCATAATACTCATCAGATGTTGTACTAAATGGCATCATTACGAAACAAATATTTTCATTAGGATTATCCATAAATTATCATTTTCAGTTACATACAAATATAATAAACGCCCTACACATTTTCTTGCATAGGGCATTTATATATTTATTGTTATTGCTTCGTCGTTCCTCCTCGCAGTAACAACCGTTACGAAATCACTCCGCTACCAATAAGCTCATCGCCTAAATGCCATGCGGCGAATTGTCCTTCTGTAATAGCCGATTGCGGTTGCTCAAACGAAATATACATTCCGTTATCAAACTTATGAAGTGTGGCTTTTTGCAATGGCTGACGGTATCGTATACGCACCATTACATCCATCGTTTCATTTTCTTTCAGTTTAAGATCTTCACGTACCCAGTGGATTTCACTCTCCTGGATAAACAATGCCTTACGGAAAAGCCCAGGGTGGTTTTGCCCTTGGCCTGTATATATGGCATTGGTTTCGACATTGGTGGCAATAATGAAAAGTGCTTCTTTCGTGCCACCAACATTAAGCCCCTTGCGCTGCCCAATTGTAAAGTAGTGCGCACCTTGGTGTTTGCCAACTGCTTTACCCATCTCTGGTTTGTAATCTATATTTTTAGCTTCGTAAGCCAATTGTTCTTTCACCGAACCGAATTGTGGTACTGATTCGTTATACCTATCAAACTCGGCATTCACTTCATAAATAACACCTTCTTTAGGCTGAAGCTGCTGCTGAAGAAATTCAGGAAGACGTACTTTACCAATAAAACAAAGTCCCTGCGAGTCTTTTTTCTCGGCTGTTACCAATTCCATTTTAGCAGCGATCTCGCGTACCTGTGGCTTTGTAAGCTCCCCAATAGGAAATAGCGATTTTGCCAACTGCTCCTGGGATAACTGGCATAAAAAGTAGGACTGGTCTTTATTACCATCCACGCCTGCTAAAAGCTGGTACGTTTCTTTGCCATCCTGTTCAAGTATTCCTTTACGACAGTAGTGGCCTGTAGCCACATAATCTGCACCAAGGCTAAGGGCGATCTTCATAAAAACGTCAAACTTAATTTCACGGTTACAAAGCACGTCAGGATTTGGTGTCCTTCCCTTTTCATATTCATTAAACATATAGTCTACTATACGTTCTTTATATTCTTCACTTAAGTCAACCGTCTGGAACGGTATGCCTAATTTTTCAGCTACCAGTAATGCATCATTGCTGTCTTCCAGCCATGGGCATTCGTTAGATATTGTAACAGCTTCATCGTGCCAGTTCTTCATGAACAGGCCTATAACTTCGTATCCCTGCTCCTGAAGCAGGTAGGCTGCAACGCTCGAATCTACACCACCGGATAGCCCTACTACTACACGTTTCATTTTAATCCTTTCTTAAAAATTTACTGCAAAAATACGACAAAAATTAGTTCTTGCGTTCTTTGCGTGCAAGCTCTACCTTTTTATTGGTCATATCTTCTTCTTTCACCACCTTACCTTTTTCAAAAAACTGCCATTTACCGGTTTTCTTATTATCGACAAACTGACCTTTACTGGCAACTTCTCCACGTGCATCCCTGTAGGTGACAGGTCCGTTTAGCTTATCATTTTTATAAACAGACTCTTCAAGTACAGTTCCTTTTTCGTTGTACTGCTTATAAGGCCCTTCCATAATTCCGTTAACGTACGTTACCTCTTCGGCAACCTTGCCTCCCGGAAAATATACCTTCTTAACTCCGTTAATTTTTCCGTTTACATATGTTTCGGTAGAAATTAACTTCTCGGTTCCTTCGTTATAAAACTTCCACTCACCTTCACGAAGCTTGTTTACTTCTTTCCCTTCACTTATTTTTTTGCCTTTAGCATCAAAAAAAACAGTTATGCACGAGCCGTCTGCTGCAAACGTTCTTTTAGCAGCAAGCGTAGATGTTTTATCATCTTCAAAAAAGGTAAAGGTGCCTGTTTCTTTCCCATGATCAAAAGTACCTTCATAGCGCGGCCTCTTCGATTTTTCATAAGTTCCCTTCCAGATGCCATGACGTTTACCGGCAGCATCCATCTTATTTATGTCCTGCGCAAAAGAATTTATACTGATAAGGAAAAGTAGCATGAAAGCTGTAAACCTGTTTTTCATATATTAAAGTTGTTTTCTATTAATCGAAAATATACTGTTTTTAGTATATCTAAAATTGAGCCAATTAAAAAAAGCACCTGCCGGGGCAGATGCTTTAGTCTTATTTTTTACCTTTTTGAATCTTCTGCTGTTCCTGAGCCTGCTCCATCATTTCCTGCATTTTGCGTTGGAAACGGCCTTGTTTTTTAGGTTTGGATTTATTCTCCTGGATCTTAGCATGTATCCTGTCTTCTTTCACAATGTAATTTTTAATTACAAGCATGATACCAATTGTAATAACGTTAGAGATGAAGTAATACAAACTCAAACCTGATGCATAGTTATTAAAGAATATAAGCATCATTAACGGAGAGATGTAAATCATGATTTTCATCAGTTTGCTCATATCCGGCATACCTTCCTGCGGTGGTGCAGACATAGCCTGGTCGCCTGTTGTCATCTTCATGTAGAAGAAGATTGCTACCGAAGCAAGGATTGGGAATAAGCTCACGTGGTTACCATAGAACGGAACGTAGAAAGGAAGGTGAATTACAGCATCATATGACGAAAGGTCATGTGCCCAAAGGAAACTTTTCTGTCTTAAGTCGAAGAACGACGGGAAGAACTGGAATAGCGCGTAGAATACCGGAATCTGCATTAGTGCCGGAAGACATCCCGCCATTGGGTTTACACCCGCACTATTGTACAGCTTCATTGTTTCCTGCTGTTTCTTCATTGGGTCTTTTTTGAACTTCTCGTTAAGTTCTTGTATTTCAGGGCGAAGTACCTTCATTTTAGCCTGAGACAGGTATGACTTGTACGTTACCGGAGACATAACCAGCCTTACCAATATTGTAAAGATAATAATCGAAATACCATAAGGAAGGAATGAACTTAAGAATGTAAATACCGGTATAAATATAAAACGGTTAATCCATCCGAATATACCCCATCCTAACGGGATGATTTCGTCAAGGTTTTTGTCGTAATCATTCAGTATTTTATAATCAGCCGGGCCATAATACATGTTCATGTTATAGCTTAACTCTCCGCCTTTAAATTCAAGAGGCATTTTTGCCGTGAATTTTTTAGTGAAGATCGTATCAGTCTTATCGTCTTTTACAAGGTTTTCAGATTTAAAATCAGCCGTTTTAAACGGGGTATCTGTTAAAAGGATAGATGTAAAGAAATGCTGTTTGAATGCAACATAAGTCACATTTTCTGCAGCTTCTGTATCGTCAGACCCTTCGCTAAGGTTGCTGTCTTTACCACCATCATGTTCGTAAACTACTTTAGTATACCTGTTTTCGTAAGAAACACTTTTCTCATTTCTGTAGGTTTTCATTATCCACTCTAAATCCATTGGTTTAGAAGTGTCTACTACCTGAGCAAGACCCTGAGAACGGATTGAGAAATCAAGCATGAAATCTTCGGGCTTAAGTACATAACGGTACTCTAAAAACTGATTTTCACCCGCTTTAAGACGCATTGTAAGCACTTCATTTTTACCTTCTGTAGTTCTTACCGGTTCAAAATATAGATCTTTAGTATTAAGCGTACGGTTATCCTGAGTTTTAAACTGCAGGTTAAGGCTTGCATTATTATTTTTAATAAGCTCTACCCTCTTGTTTGAATTTTTAGCAAACTGCTCAAAGCCATTAAGGTTAGCTTCTTCTATATAACCGCCTTTGTTAGAAATCCTAAGCGTAAGCAGGTTACTTTTAAGCTCTGTAACATTATTTTTAGCAGAAGGAAGTGTTGCGCTGTAAGCAAATGCACCTAACGAACCGTTAAGTTTTGCAATTTTGATAGAATCGTTAACAGTAGAATCCTGCGCTATAGCAGCCGTATTTTGTTCCGGTATCTGTTTTTGCTGCGCTTTTTCTATCTGTTCTTTTTTCGCTTTTTCACTAGCGGCATTTTCACGCTCAGAAGTCTGGTTAAAGATCATCCATAATAACAGCAGCGTTATTAAACCGAATCCTATCAGCGTTTTTAAGTCTAACTTTTTTTCTTCCATTATAAAAATTTATTTCACGTATGCTTCAGTTGCCCAAAGTGTTGTTTTGTTACTCGCTTTTTTTCTTAACCGCTGCCTGAACAAAGCTTACAAAAAGCGGGTGAGGGTTAGCTACCGTACTCTTATATTCCGGGTGGTATTGTACTCCGATAAAGAATGGGTGGTTTTCAAGCTCTATAATTTCTACAAGGCCTGTATCCGGGTTAACACCTGTTGTTTTAAGTCCTGCCCCTGTAAGTTCTTTAGTGTATGCACTGTTAAACTCATAACGGTGGCGGTGACGCTCCTGAATTTCTTTAGTACCGTTGTAGATATTGCTTGCAAGCGACCCTTCTGTAAGAGAACATTTCCATGCACCAAGACGCATTGTTCCGCCTTTATCGGTAATGGTTTTCTGCTCTTCCATGATATTGATAACCGGGTGTGGTGTGTGCTCGTTCATTTCTGTTGAGTTTGCATCTTTCCAGCCCAGTACATTTCTTGAATATTCAATAACTGCCATTTGCATACCAAGACAAATACCAAAGAATGGTATATTGTTCTCCCTTGCATAACGTACAGTTTCAATTTTACCTTCAATACCCCTTCCACCAAAACCAGGTGCAACAAGGATACCGTCTAATCCGCTTAGTTTTTCAGCAGAGTTATCATCATCAATATATTCTGAATGAATACTTATTACGTTTACTTTAGTTTCATTAGCCGAACCTGCATGGATAAACGCCTCGATGATTGACTTATAAGAATCCTGAAGCTCTACATATTTACCAACAAGGCCAATATTTACTGTATGCTTAGGGTTTTTAAGCCTGAATAAGAATTGGTTCCACTGCTTAAGATCCGGCGTGTTTTTTTCCGGTAAGTCAAGTTTTTTAAGTGTAACTCTGTCAAGTCCCTCCTCCAGCATAAGGTTAGGCACTTCGTAAATTGTAGAAGCATCTATAGACTGAATAACCGCTTCTCTCTTAACATTACAGAATAATGCAAGCTTCTGGCGAAGGTCAGACGATAGTTCGTGCTCTGTACGGCAAACAAGGATATCAGCTTTAATTCCGCTTTCCATCAATGTTTTAACCGAGTGTTGTGTCGGTTTGGTTTTAAGCTCTCCCGCTGCTGCAAGGAAAGGAATAAGTGTAAGGTGAATAACGATACCGTTATTTTCACCAAGCTCCCATACCAATTGCCTTACCGACTCGATGTATGGTAACGATTCAATATCGCCCACAGTACCACCAATTTCGGTAATAACAATATCATACTCACCTGTGTTACCAAGGTGTTGCATGCGTTCTTTAATTTCGTTTGTGATGTGAGGCACAACCTGAACGGTTTTACCTAAAAACTCCCCTCTTCTCTCTTTCTCGATAACAGACAGGTAAACCCTTCCTGTAGTAACGTTATTGGATTGAGAAGTAGGTACGTTTAAGAATCTTTCATAGTGGCCAAGGTCAAGGTCTGTTTCGGCACCATCGTCAGTAACATAGCACTCCCCGTGCTCGTATGGGTTTAATGTACCCGGGTCTACGTTAATGTAGGGATCAAATTTCTGGATTGTTGTCCTGTAACCTCTTGCCTGCAATAGTTTTGCCAGTGATGCTGCTATAATTCCTTTTCCTAAAGAAGAAGACACACCGCCTGTAACAAAAATATACTTTGTCTGATTCATTTTTAAAATATGTTGTTGTGTTGCTGTAGTAAAAAACGTGGCAAAAGTACAAAAATTAATTGATTGTTCAATGTCCCGGCACCTCAATGTACCAATGTATCAATTATTCAATATAACAATTCATCACACCGATATATCAGAATACATTTTCTGTTGAGAATCAATAATTATGCTATAATTAACAAGTCTGCCAAACTGTCTGCATTTGACAGCGATTGATTGATACAAAAATTATTACATAAGAACTTAAAATTGGCACATTAGTAATACCAATTTAAAATCATTTCTTAGGATACTGCCTTTGAATATTCCTTATAAGATTTTCAAGTCCATTTAGTTTAAGTTCATAAACCAACTGAAGCATCTGCCCTAGTTGACCCGCCGGGAAGCCCTTGTTATGATACCATACTACATAATGCTCAGGCAGTTCTATAAGATATTTACCTTCGTACTTACCAAAGGGCATTTTGGTGTGTGCCAGTTTTATTAGAAATTCCTGTTGCTGATCCAAAGTAAATTATAGTATTTAAAAAAAATCCTCCGCCATAGCGAAGGATTTATATTTTTCATTAATTGTAGATTACTGCGCTTGTTTTGTGCTTAAATCCTGGTCGTAGTATAATATATATACTCCCGTATTATAATTGCCATTGCCCTGCGTCGTGTAGGCAAATTTATTTTCTATCTGTTCCGATGCTTTTTCCGACATGACTTCTTTCAGTTCATCTTCCTGGAAAAGACGAAGGATAGTATCAAAAGTAAGGTCAAAACCACGTATAGCATATTGGTTTGGCATAGCACCGTTCTTCTCTTTAAATAACCTTCCAAAAGTGGCTACCTGAGGCCTGTCAGCATCATTAGTTACTGACGGATATAACATTTTAAGGTTTGTAAGCCTGTTCAACGGAAGCTCATCGCTGTCAAAGGTATCATAGCGGTCAAGCACCACTAGCTGTATCTGGTATTCACCAAGCATATCCACAAGCGTTCTTGTAGTACCTAGCACCATACCTATCCTCTCAGCTTCAAGTATCACGTAGTTTACCCTGCCTTTCACTAAAAGCGCCTTAAGCCCTTCTACCGAAATTGTACCATCTGCACTTAGCGGCGCAAACTTCACATCGGCTAAATTATCTTTTATAAATTGTTTAGAACTTGCCTTTTTAGCATCTACAACTGCAATATTATTACCGCCCTTTGCTTTAAGGTAATTAAGCATTGCCATTCTTACGGTCTCTGTAGTTGGAACCGACTGAAACAGGTTAGTATATGGCTTACTTTCTTCTTTAGATAGCGGCGATATTACCGGAACACCTTTAGAAGCAAGCAACGAGGCCAGTGCTTCTACGTTGTTAGGGAAAAACGGACCGATAACTGCATCCATCCCTACAAGGCTGCCCGAAATTGCATTTACATCTGATGATGATTTTGTTTCTTTAGCATCTACTATTTTTACTTTTAAAGGAAGACCCAGCACTTTGGCAGAATCTATTGCCATTAAGGCACCTGCATAAAAGTCCAGTGTCATGTTCAGGAATTTGTCATTACGCAACAGCTTAGACCTCACAGTATCCGATTCTATCCTCGACATATTAAAAGGCAGCACCAGTGCCAGCTCTTTTTGTCCCGCTTTTTTCAGCGTAGACGCAAGCCCTGAAACCTGTCTGTTTGTTATCCCTGATACAGTTGCAGGCACAGCAATTCCACCATCTCCAGGAAGTTTTATAATCATATTTTCTTTAAGTCCGTCTTTTGCCTGAGGGTTCAGAGCGTAAAATTCAGCCTCGGTAAGGTTATTCTCTTTAGTTATGCTATATATTGTTTCCTTAGGTTTTACGGTATAATCTACATATCCTTTTTGAGAAACCGGCGCTACCGGAGCAGCTTCCTCTTTCTCAACAATAGCATTTTTATCAAGCTTAAGTTTGTAGCCTAACGGAAGCGTATCTTTTACTTCCGGGTTAAGTTCTTCCAAAAGCTGAAGCGACATACCGTAACGTTTCGCGATAGAATATTTGGTTTCGCCTGCTTCCACAACGTGAAACATATACGATGGCGCGTTTTTCTTTTTCTCTTCCTCTTTAACCACTTTTACCTGAGCCGCTACCCCGCTGTTGCCTTTTACAGGAATTATGACTTCCTGTCCAATTTGCAGTCCGTTATCAAGCGCGGTACCGTTAGCTTTTTTAATATCATCTACAGAAACATTATACTGTTTTGCAAGGCTGTAAAGCGTTTCTTTCGGCTCCACTTTGTGGATCGTGTTTGCTATTTTAGTAGGCTGTTCTTTTACCGGTGTGGTTTGTGGTGCTTTAGAAGCTCCCGGAATAAGTAATCTTGTGTTTTCCTTAATACCGTTTTTAGCATCCGGATTAAGGCGGTAAATATCGTACGGGGTAATTTTATATTTCTTTGCAATACTGGCTACAGTTTCACCTTTTTCCACCTTGTGCTTCTTATAAGGCTGAGCATAAGCAGGTGTTGATAGCATAGCCAATGAAAAAAACAAAATTACGAGATACTTCATGGTAAGGGTTTTTAGAACAATTTAACAAATGCAAATTTAGCTTTTACTATAACTATACTATAGTAATATCTTATAAATTTCAGTTAAAAATACAAAACGCATACCAAAAGCACTTTACGCCTTTAAATAATGAAAAAAGAGGATTACTCCTCTTCTTCTTCATCTGCCGGTTTTTTCTTTAAAGGTGGCACAGCGGGCACCTGAATAGGATTACCACCATTTTTCTTTATAAGTTCTTCTTTAAATTTATCAAGGTCTTTTTTATGTGATTCATGCAACGGAATCTTTAGTACCTGGCCGGGAGCTATACCGTATTTATCCGTTTTAACCTCATTATATTTATAGATCTCGTCGGGGTCTACCATATATTTTTTTGAGAGATTAATAATCCGTTCGCCCATTAATGTTTTATGGTCTATAAAATAAGTATCAAGATCTATCGGTTCACCGTCGGCATTGGTTGCCGGGCTATCATCCTGCGCAGAAACGTTTTGGAAAAAAATCAGTGCGAAAAGCAATAGTAGTAATTTCTTCATAGTTTGAATGGCTTAAATTGGAATGCTAAAAATAGTGATTTTACATTTAAACCAAGAAACCATCAGTGTTAAAAACAATATACGCAGTAATATCGTAGACTTATACCATACACTCCTAAATTCAAACAATATTACAATCTAGAAACTTCACATAGTAACTTCTCAGCAGCGAAGCAGTCGATAAATTACATTATACGTTGCAATACAACGTCTTTACGAAGTGATACTTAAAAACAAAATCCCCGCACAAGAAGTGCAGGGATTTTTGTTTAAATAGCATAAAGACTATTCCCACTCGATAGTGGCCGGCGGTTTAGAACTAATATCGTATACCACGCGGTTAACGCCTTTTACTTTATTGATAATTTCATTAGAAACCTTCATAAGGAACTCGTAAGGAAGGTGAACCCAATCTGCGGTCATACCATCTGTAGATTCTACAGCTCTAAGCGCAACAACTTTTTCGTAAGTACGCTCATCACCCATAACACCTACACTGTTTACCGGAAGAAGGATTGCTCCTGCCTGCCAAACTTTATCGTAAAGTCCGTGTTCTTTAAGTCCGTTAATGAAAACTGCATCAACTTCCTGAAGTATACGCACTTTCTCGGGAGTAATATCTCCAAGAATCCTGATAGAAAGTCCGGGACCCGGGAAGGGGTGACGGCCAAGAAGCTCAGGGTCGATACCTAAAGTCGCACCTACTCTTCTAACTTCATCTTTAAACAACATTCTTAGCGGCTCTACTACCTGAAGTTTCATAAAGTCAGGAAGACCACCCACATTGTGGTGTGATTTAATTGTAGCCGATGGCCCTTTTACAGAAACCGATTCAATTACATCCGGGTAAATAGTACCCTGAGCAAGCCATTTTACATCTGTTAAAAGGTGTGCCTCATCATCAAATACTTCAATGAATACACGTCCGATTGTTTTACGTTTTGTTTCAGGATCATCGATACCTGCAAGTTGAGAAAGGAAACGGTCAGATGCATCAACACCTTTAACGTTTAGTCCCATATCTTTATATTGGTGAAGAACGCTTTCAAATTCGTTCTTTCTAAGTAATCCGTTGTTAACAAAAATACAGTAAAGATTTTCACCGATAGCTTTATTTAAAAGCACCGCTGCTACGGTAGAATCTACACCTCCTGAAAGGCCAAGGACCACTTTATCAGTTCCGATTTTTGCTTTAAGCTCTGCTACGATATCCTCTACGAAAGAGTTTGGCGTAAAGCTTTGAGGCACTTCTGCAATTTTCACAAGGAAGTTCTCAAGCATTTGCTTACCATCTGTAGAGTGGTAAACTTCAGGGTGGTACTGTATAGCATATGTAGTTTCACCTTCAATTTTGTAAGCTGCATTTTCCACATCTTTAGTACTTGCAAGCACTACACCGCCTGTAGGCAGTTTTTTGATGGTATCACTATGGCTCATCCATACCTGGCTGTTAGCCGAAACACCTTCAAGGAAAACTTCGCCTTCTTTAATATAAGAAAGGTTAGCACGCCCGTATTCACGGATGTTAGATGGCGCTACCTCACCTCCGTGGAAATGCGCAAGGTACTGTGCACCATAACAAACAGCCAGTAAAGGCAGCTTGCCGCGAATTTGCGAAAGGTCTGGATGCGGAGCATCTTCGGCCCTTACAGAAAATGGGCTTCCTGATAATATTACCGCTTTATAAGATGATAAATCAACCGGAGGGTTGTTGTAAGGGAAAATTTCGCAGAAGATATTTAACTCGCGAACCCTTCTCGCAATAAGCTGAGTGTATTGCGAACCGAAATCTAGAATAAGTACGTTGTGTTGCATGCGCAAAAGTAATGCTTATAATTGAAATTTAAAAACAGGATTTACAGATTTTTAGATTGTTTGATTTTTAGCATATTGCTTTTAAAAAATGTTATTTTAAAACACAAACACTAGAATATTTATAAAAGTCCATAACCTGATAATCCTAAATATTTTCTTTAGTTAATACACAGGCGAAAATATTTCAAAAAAATCTGTAACAAACAGGGTTTTAAATGGAGTAAAAAATTACCTGTTTCGGGGATGTCTGTAGTAACTTTAAAACAAAAATGACACAGAATGAAACATTACTCCGAAGCAAGCTTAACAGCTTTGAACTTGACCAAAAAGACGACCAGCTAACATTTTCAAAAAGGCTTGCCCGCGAAAACGGCTGGACAATCAACTACACTTTACGGGTTATAGAAGAGTATAAAAAATTCCTCTTTTTATGCTGTACTTCTCCTACTCCCATAACACCAAGCGATCCGGTAGACCAGGCGTGGCACCTGCATCTTACTTACACCAACTCGTACTGGAACGACCTTTGCAAAAACACCCTCGAAAAGGAAATCCACCACAACCCCACCAAAGGCGGCAAAGAAGAGCAGGAAAAATTCAACAATCTGTATACTGGCCTTCAGGAAATTTACCTTGAAAAATTCGGTACTGCGCCACCCGCCGACATTTGGCACGATAACAAAAAACGGTTTTCCGATATTAATTTCCAACGAATTAATCTAAACGACAATTGGGTTGTACCTAAAGTAAGTGTCCAGACGGTATCGATGACAATAATAGCCATAACCATCCCGGCCATCTCTATTAGCACCGGAATTACAAGTATTATCTTTCTGGGCATCGTTATCGCACTACTCATCCTTTCACGTGCAATTTCAACAAACAACAAGAAAAAAATGAAGGCACCCAACAACTTGCTGATCGCGTCGCGGCATTCTTGTCGGCAAATACAAGCAACTGGTGGGACAGTGGATGTTCATCCAATCATAGCGACAGCGGATGCAGTGGTAGCGGATGTAGTGGTTGTGGTGGTGGCTGCGGCGATTAATTTAACACCACGAAGTTTTAGAATTAGGTTTTTTATATACCTTTATGTTTCCTAATTCAATATTTAATGAAGCATTTTTTTTCACTTCTGTTCCTGCTATACTCCGCAGGGGCTTTTTGCCAGGCAGAAGATTTTTCTAAACCGGATTACAAACAGATCGAAAAAAATGTTGGGGATAAAAAGTCCCCTTATTATTTTACTACCCTTTTAAACCGCTACAACAAAGCCGACAGCACAATGACCATTGAAGAAAAAAGGCATTTGTATTACGGTTATTCTTTTCAGAAAAATTATGCTCCTTATAGTATGTCCGATTCTCAGGGAGATCTTAATGAGATCCTTCAGAGCCAGAAAACAGATGGTAAAACTATGGAAAAACTGCTTAAGGTTTCTGCTAAGGTACTTAAAGACTATCCGTTTAGCATACGTATAAAAGAGTTTCGCATTTTTGCATTTAAACAGCTTGGCAAACTTGCTGAAGCCCGTGCCGAAGAAACACAGGCATCCATAATTATTGATGCTATACTTAGCACCGGAGATGGTACTACCAAAGAAAACAGCTTTTATGTTATTTCTACCACAAACGAATATGAGATCCTCGACATAATGGGCTACCGTTTTGGCGGCGAACAGGAACTTGTAGAACACCGTTACGACTACCTTAGCCTTGCCGAAAACTCATACGACATTAAAGGATTCTATTTTGATGTGAGCCGTTTATTTGAAAGTTTTAAGCTCTAAAAAACTATAATTGGCTATACAATAAAAAGATGTAAATTCGCAAAATGATGAAACCTGAAGATATTGATGGCGTAAAGCAGTTGCTGGCCTCTCCAAAAAGAATTGCTATAATACCCCACCGAAACCCAGATGGCGATGCTATGGGATCTACTCTGGGGCTATACCATTACCTTAAACTTAAAGGCCATGAGCCTGTAGTTATTGTTCCTAACGAATTTCCCGATTTTCTTGCCTGGCTGCCGTCTTCTGAAACGGTAAAGGTTTTTGAAAAAGAAGTAGATAACGTTACGAAAATACTTAGGGATGCCGAGCTTATTTTTACGCTCGACTTTAATGTACTTAGCCGTACCGGCGACCAGATGGAAGCTGTATTGAAGGAACTTACCGCACCTTTTATAATGATAGACCATCACCAGAAACCGGGTGACTATGCTATTTATACATTTTCAGATACGACGTACGGTTCTACCTGCGAAATGATATATCATTTTATTAACGGATTAGGCGAAGGCAACCTTATTGATAAAACTATCGCTACTTGTCTTTATACAGGCATCGTAACCGACTCAGGGTCTTTTCGTTACCCATCAACCACAGGTACTACACACAGGGTTGTTGCGGAGTTTATAGACATAGGAATAGACAATACTACTATACACAGCCTGCTGTTTGATAACCATTCACACAACAGGATTTTAATTTTGGCAAGGGCTTTGCAGAACATGAAAGTATTGCCTGCCTACAAAACCTCATACACCACGCTAAGCCAGGAAGAACTAAACAACTTTGGGCATAGCAAAGGCGATACAGAGGGTATTGTAAATTACGGGCTTGGAATGAAAGATATTGTTTTCACTGCTTTCTTTACAGAAAATAAAGACGAAGGCATCATAAAAATATCATTCCGCTCTAAAGGCGATTTTGATGTTAACCAGTATGCCCGTGAGCATTTTAGCGGCGGTGGGCACATAAATGCTGCCGGTGGACGCTCTACTTTAAGTTTAGAAGCTACCATACAAAAATTTATTGCTACTTTAGCGCACACAAAAATTGACTGATCCAATGAAGAAGGTTTATGTATTAACGATTTTCCTTTTGGGGATACTGCTTACCTCCTGCTCGCAACAGCAGGCAAGAAGGCCGTTATCCCACAGTTCGGGTACTTTCATGAAAGAATCCATCAAGAGGAATAAAAAGCTTGTAGCTAACGAAGAATCGCAGATAGACTCTATCATCAAGAGCAATCCTCATATTAAATACATAGCATCTGATAAAGGGTACTGGTATCATTACGAGATTGAAAACGCTACCGACACCATCAGGCCGAAGCGTGGCGATGTTGCTTATTTTGATTATGAGGTTAAAGATATTAAAGGTAACCTTATTTATAGCGAAACAGAACTTCGTCCACAGGTATACCACGTTGACAAAGAAAATATTATGATGGGTCTTCGCGATGGCATCAAACTTATGAATGAAGGCGAAAAGGTAACATTCCTGTTCCCGTCGCACATGGGCTTTGGCTATCATGGCGACAACAAGAGAATTGGTACTAACCAGCCGCTTATATGCACCGTTACGCTTACCGATATTAAACCGGAAAGCCAGATAAAAGAGAATTAATTAAATATAAATGAAACCAATGACAAGTTTTTTCCTTAGCCTTGTGGCTTTGTTTTATTCATGTAACACAACCCCTACTGCACCACCGGTAAAACTGGGCGATGGAATTTATGCAGAAATCGAAACCAATAAAGGTAAGATTGTGGTACAGCTTGAGTACCAGAAAACACCCCTTACTGTAGCTAACTTTATTTCGCTTGCCGAAGGCAAAAATGAACTTGTTAGCCCGGAGTACAAAGGGAAACCTTTTTATGACGGACTTAAATGGCACCGTGTTATTAAAGATTTCATGATTCAGGGCGGAGACCCTAAAGGCGATGGATCCGGCGGACCGGGCTATAAATTTGCCGATGAGTTTGATCCTGAACTTAAACATGACAAACCAGGTATCCTTTCTATGGCTAATGCCGGAAAAGGTACTAACGGAAGCCAGTTCTTTATTACACACGTACCAACACCGCACCTTGACGGTATGCACACTGTGTTTGGACACACTGTAGAAGGTATTGATGTTGTAAATTCGATTGAGCAGAACGACGAGATTAAATCAGTCAAAATTATACGTATAGGTAAAGACGCTAAAAAGTTTGATGCTCCTAAAATTTTTAAAGAGCACAACCAAAAAGCTGCTGCCGAACAAAAACTGGCAAACGAAGCACTGGCTAAAACCAAAGCTGAAAAAGTAGCTTACTTTGCAGATATTAAAAAGAATGCACCTAAAACTTCAAGCGGATTACAATATTTTATCGTTAAAAAAGGCTCTGGTAAAAAACCGGTTGCAGGTACTAAAGTTTTCCTTGATTACTCTGGTTTCCTTGACAACGGAACTGCTACAATGTTTGACTCAAGCATTGTATCTGTAGCTAAAGCTTTTGGCAACTATATTCCTCAAAAAGATGCCGCTGGTGCTTACACGCCGATTCCTTTTACAGCAGGGACAAAAACAGGTATGATACCGGGCTTTATTGAAGGTATTGAGCAAATGGGCCTTGGTGACAAAGCCATTATCTTTATCCCCGGCCACCTTGGTTACGGAGAAAGAGGTGCGCCACGTGCAGGTATTGGGCCAAACGCAAACCTTATATTCGAACTTGAAATGACAGATACTGCCCCGGCAGGAAAATAATCTGACAGCACAATAATGAAAAGGGATTCCAAAAATTTGGAATCCCTTTTTTTATGATTGAATTGTAATTCTACTTTAAAAGCATGCTCAACAACAGGTCAAATTTGTTCTCATACTCCTCCGATACTTTCCTCTCCTGCGTAAACAAAGAACTGTGCATAACAGGAAGGCTGTAAGGTAATGTCCATCCTCGTAAAGCTTTTGCAACAGCATCCATATTATTAATGCCCTGCATTGCCTGAGCGCCAGCCGCCCAGCAAACAAGTCCGACTTTTTTATCGGTTAAATAGGGTTTCTCATTTTTAGCACTCAGCTCCAGCCAGTCAAGGCAATTTTTCATGGCACCCGTCATACCTCCATGATATAAAGGTGTAAGCCAGATATGTGCATCAGCCTGAGTAAAGATATCCACCATTTCGTAACAAGCCGCCGATGGCTGTTTAGAAGGACTAAACAAGGGTACATCATTATCATCAATAGAATATACAATAGCTTCCCCGCCAGCCGAAGCTATCTTTTCACTTAAAAAAGCCGTAAGTGTACCAGCAGTACTAGTAGCACTTCCTCCCGCCCCGTTAAATAGTAATACTTTCATCTCTATTTTATTTATTGCTTTGCAGCATTATAAAGCTCTTCAGCCACATCCCAGTTTATAATATTCCAAAACTGGCTTACATAGTCAGCGCGCCTGTTTTGATACGTAATGTAATAAGCATGCTCCCAAACATCGAGAGCCAATATCGGGCGCCCTTTAATAGTTGTATGCAGCATTAGCGGATTATCCTGATTTGGTGTCGTGCCAATTGCCAGCCTGCCTTCTTCATTCAGGTATAGCCAAACCCAACCAGAACCAAACCTACCCATTGAAGCTGCAGTGAATTGTTCGGTAAAGTTAGTAAACGATCCGAAAGTTTCGTTTATAGCACTGGCAAGATTTCCAACAGGATTTATGTTTCCACCCGGAGCAATAAGCTTCCAGAAAAGACTGTGATTGTAATGCCCGCCTCCATTATTTCGTATTACCGGCGGCAGGGCCGATGCCTGTTTAAATAAATATTCCAGTGTTGTGTCTTCTATATCTAAATCAGCAATAGCCTTGTTCAGGTTATCTACATACGCCTGATGATGTTTAGAGTGATGAATCTCCATTGTTTTTGTATCCATATAAGGCTCAAGCGCATTGTAAGCATATTGCAGTTTTGGCAAAGTATATATCATAATATTATTTTTTTATGTCAGGTCAAAATTACTACATTTGCATAATAAACCAAATATTTACTTTGTTTATTATGCAAATAAAATTTCCCGATAATGAACGCGCTATCCGGATACTAAAAACCAAGGGGCCTTCTACCCTGATATCTCTTGCTGCTGCGATGAATGTTACTACAGAAGGTGCCCGTTTTCAGTTACTAAAACTTGCAGGAGAAGGTTTGGTTGTAGCAACTACAGTATCTAAAGGACGTGGCCGTCCACAGCAGGTATGGGCACTGACACCATTAGGCAACTCCCGCTTTCCCGATACCCATGCCGACCTTACCGTAAAACTTATTGAAAAAACACGTGAGCTTTTAGGAGAAGATGCACTGAATGCTGTTATTGAAGCGAACGGAATAGATGCTAAAAATAAATATCTAGCAGCTGTAGCCGGAATTACAAATATTGAAGAAAAGATAAAAATATTGGTAGCTATACGCGACAGCGAAGGCTATATGGCAGACTATGCCATAGAAGAAGAAGGCTTTATGCTTGTAGAGAACCACTGCCCCATTTGTGCAGCTGCCGCGGCCTGCGTTGGATTTTGCAAGGCAGAATTAAACACATTTCAGGCTGTGCTGGGTGAAGATACTACGATTGAAAGAATAGATCATATTCTGGCAGGTGCCCGAAGATGCGCTTATAAAATCACTCCCAAAATCAGATAGAATAAAAACAAAAAAGAGGCAATTAGCCTCTTTTTATTTATAACCTACTAAGATTAGAATTTCCAGTCGAACTCATCATCTTTATTAATGATAGCTCCCATCTCAATCTTAATAACCTCATCAAATTCTGTCTGAAAAATAATCCAGTTGCTTTCGTTGAACTGGTTATCTATCGTATCAAATGTTTCTTTTTCAAAATCTTTAAATCCGTTTGCTTTGGCAGCAGCCTCTATAACCGGCCAGCTTTCGCCAATAACTTTAGATCCGAAAAGCTCGGATGCAGGATTAGATATAATTAGATATCCCAACCTGAAATCTTCATCCTGGTAAAAGGTAAGGCGTAACTTTTTGTCATTGTAAACATAGATAACATTTTTATCGTCATCCTGAAACTGCCTGCTTGGTTCGCCCAAAATTGCTTTCACATCTTTCTCCGCCATCCCGAAAAGCAGTTCGCCAACACCAAATTTTAAATTTATTTTCATAGAGAGTAGTATAAATTTTTGTTAAAGCAAAGATACGTATTTTTTGCATTATGCTAATAACCACAGGCAATCGCGTTAAAAAATAATTTTATTAAGATTTATTTAACTAATGCGTTTAAAAACCTTTAAGAGTTTTTCATCGTAGCTTAGATATGTACAATTAACACCAATTTTTTACTATGAAAAAAACATTTACTTATCTATTGATGGTTGCGGGATTGTTTTTGTTTGTCTTTTCGGCGAATGCACAAGTTACTGTAACAAACTCAAACAACGCCGGAGCAGGGTCATTCAGGCAGGCCGTGCTGGACGTTGCGGCCGATGGCGCTATTCTTTTTGATGCTTCGCTGGACGGAACGACAATTACGCTTTTAAGCGAAGTTACCATTAACAAAAACATTATTATTAATGGTAATGGCGCAGCTAACACTACTTTTAGTGGCGGCGGCACGACAAGGATTTTCAACATTACAGGCGGCAATGTTACTATTAATGGCGTAACACTTAGAAATGGCTTTGCATTGGATAATGGCGGAGCCATTTCTGCATCCGGTGCTACTGTAATGATTAACAACTCTACCATTTCTAACAATACTGCAACAGGTATTGCGGCTACAAATGGCGGTGGGGGTATTTTCCTTGCTAACGGTACGCTTACGCTAAATGTATCTACAGTTAGCAATAACACTGCTAATGGCGCAGCGGGCAGCGGTGGCGGTATCCATGTTAGTACAGGCGGTACATTAAACGTAAACGGATCTACAATTTCCGACAACTCTGCAACAAGAGCAGGTGGCGGTATCGAGGTGAATGCAGCTACTGCTGTAACTGTAACACTTGAAGGAACTACACTTGAAGGCAATACTACAGGTGCTGCACCTGGTAATGGTGGTGGACTTCATATTACAGGCGCAAGCAATGCTACTATTAATGGTGGTATTGTCCGCAATAACATGGCAGCTTCTGAAGGCGGCGGTTTATGGAATGGGTCAGGTACTATGGCCATTACAGGTACACTTATTACAGAAAATACAGCGAGTGGCGCAGCTGCAGACCAAGGTGGTGGAGGTATTTATAACCAAAGCGGAACATTAAATGTACTTGCTGAAACTACTATTACAAATAATAACGCTACAGGAACTTCAGGTAGCGGTGGCGGTATCCTTAACGATGTAGGTGGAAAACTTACAGTTAATGGAGCTCTTATTAGAGGCAATACATCGAATCGTGCAGGTGGTGGTATAGAAGATAACGCTGGTGCTACAGGTTTTGTAACGCTTATTAATGTTACTCTCGACGAAAATACTACGAACACAAACCCGGGTAACGGCGGCGGACTTCACGTTACCGGCGCAGGTGTGGTGGAAATTACCGGAGGTACTGTTAGCGGTAACGAAGCAGGTGCAGAAGGTGGCGGTTTATGGAATGGTTCCGGGACTATGACTATCGAAGGTACCGCAATTGCAAACAATACCGCAAGCGGCGACCTTGCCGATCAGGGCGGTGGAGGAATCTACAATCTTAGCGGAACTGTTACTATTGATGCCGAAACAGAAATTACAGGCAATACTGCAGATGGCGCTGCAGGCAGCGGTGGAGGTATCCTTAACGATGTGGGTGGCAAAGTAACTATCAACGGTGCATCGATTACAGCAAACGTCTCAAACCGTGCAGGTGGTGGCATCGAAGATAATGGTGGTGCTAATGGTTTTGTAAAGCTTACAGATGTTACTCTTGATGGAAATACAACAAATACTTCTCCAGGTAATGGGGGCGGCCTTCACGTAACAGGTGCAGGTATGGTAACTATTACAGGTGGTACAGTTAGCGATAACGAAGCCGGAGCTGAAGGTGGTGGTTTATGGAACGGATCAGGTACTATGACAATCAGCGGAACTGTTATTGCAGATAATACTGCGGCAGGCGCAGGGGCAGACCAGGGAGGTGGAGGAATCTACAACCTTAGCGGAACACTTAACCTTTCGGGTGATGTTGTTATATCGGGTAATACAGCTAAAGGAGCTGCCGGAAGCGGTGGCGGCTTATTAAACGATGTTGGCGGTAAAGTAACTATTGAGAATACTACGTTCACAGCAAATACATCGGTTCGTGCAGGTGGTGCTATTGAAGACAACGGCCGTGATACCGGATTTGTAACTATAGACAATGTAACATTTACAGGTAACAATGCAGGTAATACTCCTGGCTACGGTGGTGCGGTACACATGACTGCAAACGGTAATGTAAATATTACTAACAGTATTGTAAGCGGTAACACCGCTGTACAAGGTGGCGGACTATGGATTGGTACAGGTATCATGGATATCGAAAGGGTACATATTGCAGCTAATACAGCTACAGGACTTGCTGCGACAGACGGTGGTGGAGGTATCTATAATACAGGCGGTACATTAAACGTAGCGGCTTCTACCCTATCATTAAATACTGCATCAGGCCTATTAGGCCGCGGTGGAGGACTTCACCTTAACGGAGGGACAACTACTATGCTTACAAGTACGGTTTCAGGTAACTCTTCGCTGACCAACGGTGGTGGTATCTATAACAACAGCACACTTACAATCAATGCAAATACAATTGCATTAAATACTTCAGCAATTAATGGTGGTGGTATCTCTAACGAAGGCACTAACACAGTTAACCTGAAAAACACACTTATTTCGAGTAATACCGCGCTCTCAGGTGCTAACCTTTTAGGTGCAGACGGTTCATTTACGTCAAACGGCTTTAACCTTGTTGCATTTGTAGATGCCGATGTGTTTGTAGCTACAGATGATGATATTATAGGAAGCACTCTAGCCCCTATCCTCGTTTCATTAAATGCATTAGCAGAGGTTGAAGACGGTACTCCGGTACATACGTTAGGCTGCCCAAGCATTGCGGCAGATATGGGTTCTCCTGATGATAACTTCAATGACCAAAACGGTATGGCTGTATTTAACGGTAGAAGAGATATTGGTGCTTTTGAAGCTCAGGAAGTATGTAGCACAGCAAGCACTGGAGATTTTGCAATTGCAAAAAGCATGGTATATCCTAACCCTTCTAACGGAGTGTTTATGTTAGACCTTGCAAATAACCATAACGCCAATACTAACATTTCTATCTATGAAATTGCAACTGGTAAACTGGTAAAACAAATGACAACCAGCACAATGAATGTAGAAATAGGTATGAACGGCTTTGCCGGAGGTACTTATGTAATGCAGATCGTTTCTGATAACGCTTCAGAAACCCACAAGCTGATCATAAATAAATAAATAAATAAATAACGATTTATAGTTCCTTATTTAGTTGAGAAAGGCTCCCATTGCAATGGGAGCCTTTTTTTCTGTCATTGCGAGCGAAGTGCAACGGAGCGTGGCAATCTCACAAAACAAGCAGTATTCACAATCCGTGTTAATCCTACTTCTTCACCTTAATTTTCCTTCCCTGTTTCACTATAATATCAGATCCTTCAGCCAGGTAAACCGATACCGGTTTCGCGTCCTGCAAAAAAGCAAAATCGGACCCGTATGTGGTTTGAAAATCGACATTCACTTCGTAACCCCTAACCGGATAGATTTGCCATCTCGGATGTGCAACTTCATATTCAGATGTAACAGAATCGGTTATTTTTGTATAGCCCCAAAAGTGTTCGGTAATAAATTCCTCTTCGCTATCAGTTTTAATATCAACAGGAATTTTATCTGTAACAGTCTTAATTGTGTGCCATTGCCCTTTTTTCTTCCAGCCGTATTCTACGGTTAGATCGTCATCGCCTTCAATCCATGAGTGACGCGTTTTCAGGGTTTCGTAATTCTCGTTATACAGCAGGTTGGCAACCAGTGTGAGCGATGGCCTTGGAACAATCTCCTTAATAAACACCACTCCCCTTTTGTATTCTTCGGTCTCTTTGTTTTTCACATAAAAACGAAGGTTAATCTCCTCGAAATTAACATGAAACGGAATCCGTAACCTCATCATTTTAGTATCTACAAACATAAATCCAATAAGGCTTACATAGCATGTATCGTTCCAAAGGTCAAGTTCGGTTTCAAACGGGATGTAGGGTTTTAGCAGTTGAGGGTCAACCGCATAATTTATCATGACCAGCTTGCGCCACTGGGCATCAAGAAAGGTTCTTTTTTTAATTGGGATAGATTGCTGCATGTTTTAAAGTTACAAAGAATGATTTAAGGTTTTAGCCGCGAATTACACTAATTAACACAAATTAAACTGTTCACTTTCTTAAGTTAACCATCCCGCCCTGCGGACACCCCACCAAAGTAGGGGAAGACTCAAAATCTTCTATTCTTGGACCACACGAACCTAAAAGGCTTACATATAATAAACAGGGGTGTAACTCTATAAATGTGATATATAAAAAAATCCGCCAAATGGCGGATGATTAGTATATTCTATAAAGTAGAGAATTAGTAATTAAAAGTACCGTATTCGCTGGTAATGGTCAATTCTTTTTTATCAGATGCTTCTACCCTTCCTACTATCTGTGCATCAACGTTGAACGACTTAGAGATAGCAATAATATCCTGTGCAATGTTCTCAGGAACGTAAACCTCCATACGGTGGCCACAGTTAAATACCTGGTACATTTCTTTCCAATCGGTACCCGAATTCTCCTGAATTAGCTTAAATAGCGGAGGCACAGGGAAAAGATTATCCTTAATTACATGAACGTTATCTACAAAGTGAAGCACTTTAGTTTGAGCGCCACCACTGCAGTGTACCATTCCGTGTATGTCTTTAGGAGTATATTTCTCAAGTATTTTCTTGATGATAGGCGCATACGTACGTGTTGGCGAAAGCACAAGTTTACCCGCATCGATAGGGCTGCCTTCAACAGCATCTGTCAGTTTTGTTTTTCCTGAGTACACCAGATCGGCAGGAACCGAAGCATCATAACTTTCAGGATATGCCTTAGCAAGGTAGTTATCAAATACATCGTGACGTGCAGATGTAAGTCCGTTACTGCCCATACCACCGTTGTAACCTTTTTCGTAAGACGCCTCCCCAAAAGAAGCAAGCCCAACGATAACATCGCCCGGCTGAATATTAGCGTTATCAATAACATCGGCACGTTTCATGCGCGCGGTTACGGTAGAATCTACAATTATTGTACGAACAAGGTCGCCCACATCAGCAGTTTCACCACCCGTAGAATGGATAGTAACACCAAACGATTTCAGTTCTTCGATAAGCTCTTCGGTACCGTTGATGATAGCCGAAAGCACTTCGCCCGGAATAACATTTTTGTTACGCCCAATAGTAGACGAAAGCATAATATTATCGGCAGCACCTACACAAAGCAGGTCGTCTATATTCATGATAAGTGCATCCTGTGCGATACCTTTCCACACCGAAATATCGCCTGTTTCCTTCCAGTACATGTAGGCAAGGGATGATTTTGTCCCTGCGCCGTCGGCATGCATTATAAGGCAGTAATCGTTATCACCTGTCAGGTAATCCGGCACAATTTTGCAGAATGCCTTAGGAAATAAGCCTTTATCTATGTTTTTAATGGCATTGTGCACGTCTTCCTTAGAGGCAGAAACTCCCCTTTGGCTGTAACGTTTGCTGGTATCAGAACTCATAAATATGGGTTTGTAATTTGAACGGCAAAGATAGGTTTAATGCAGCAATTATACAATGTAACAATGTATCAATTATTTGGTAGGTAATTATCGTGTTTGATTACGAATGCCGCCAATAATAAATTCTCACTCCTCTCCGCCCTAAAACCCGACATCAGTGCATCAATATAATATAAAATTCATTCATAGACATTCGAGTGATGCTCTTCCCTGATCAGAATACGGACAACACAGGCAACATTCAATCACAAAAAAAATTCTCAAACGGGAGAATATCCACTATTATAATATATTTGTAAATTCCAATCATACACAAAACCTTTTAAATGGGATTTTTCAATAACCTTTTCAATAAAAAAGAAACACAAATAACTACTAACGCCGATTTCTGGGACTGGTTTCAGCAGCACGAAAAAGCGTTTCATAAGATAACACAGTCGGGAGAAAACATACATGACTTTCATGACAAGCTGTCTCCAAAACTGAATGAACTGCGCGAAGGTTATTATTTCTTATCGGGCATGTATACCGATGATATTGCCGAACTGGTTATTACTGCAGATGGCCACATTAAGAACTTTGCCTTTGCAGAAGACCTTGTTGCCGCTGCTCCCATTATTAAAGGGTGGCGTTTTACCGCACTTAAACCTGCAATGGATATCAATACTCACGGCATAAAAATGGACGGTTTCGATTTTTCAAGTGACACTATTTCCTTCTACCCTAATGAAGATGAAAACCATCCTGACGAAATTGATATTACTGTTGTTCACAACAACCTTACCGAAGACAATAAGGACTCAATTATATTAGGTACCCATATCTTCCTGGATAACTATCTGGGAGAGATCAATTTTGCCACGACTATCGATGCCATATCTGTTATCGCAACAAGGCATGCTAAGAAAGAACTGATTCCCATTGAAAAACTGAAAGCCTATCTTATATGGCGTGAGAAGGAATTTGTTGAAAAATACGAGGGCATCAGGCACAATACCGAAGATGACGGCTACAGTACTTTTGAAGGCCGGTTAGAAAATGGCAATACTGTTGTTGCGGTTATCAATACGACGCTGCTCAATTGGGACAGTATAGCTTCCCACCCATGGATTGCCCGTATCGAAATTGGCTATGATGGAAACGAAAGCGGAGGCCTGCCGCATCAGAATGATTTTAGTGCACTGAATAATTTTGAAGACACCTTGCTGGAGCAACTAAAGGATTCCGATGGCTACCTGAGTGTAGGCCGCGAAACCGGTGACAACACCAGAACGATATATTTTGCCTGCAACGAATTCAGGAAACCATCTAAAGTGATTGATGCGCTTATAAAACAATATCAGGGAGTATGGGATCTTAGCTACACCATTTACAAGGATAAATACTGGCAGACGTTCAACCGTTTTTGCCAATAAAAATGTTAATTGAATTAGACTTTTGTAAGTAAAAGTCTGTATTGTCCTGTAATAAGTCGATAGAAAAGTTGACTTATTACAGGACGATACATTTATTTCTCTTTTTCTATTCTAATTAGAAGTTAACAGCCAATATCTACGAAGGCACACCCGGAGGGCATCGCGAACGCTGTGCGACCAATGGGCTAATTGTAATAACTAATTAGACCGGCGCATTTTCCTCGATCAGTTTTTCCTTTTTAAGTTCTTTCCAGAAATCGGCAGGGATTTTTACTTTCATAGATTCGGCGTTTTCCTGCACCTGTTTTGGCGAACGTGCTCCGGGAATGGTAGAAGCCATGACCTTTGGCGCAACCGTAAACTGAAGTGCAGCAGTACGAAGGTCGACTTTATGGTCTTTGGCTACGTTTCTTAGTTTTTCTCTTTTGGCAACATGTTCCTTCGGAAGTTTGCCATCATAATGGTAACGATCTACTCCTGCCAGGAAACCTGCATTTAGCGGCGCACCCGAAACGATTGATACCCCACGTTTTTCGCAGGCAGGAAATAACTGGTTCAACGCGTCTTTATGGTATATAAGCGAGTATTTTGTAGCCGAAAGGAAAACATCGGGATCGGCAACTTCAAGGGTTTTAAGCGCAGGAGCAATAGTATTTACTCCAAGTCCCCAACCCTTGATCAAACCTTCCTCACGCATTTTGGTCAGCTCTTTCATAGCACCGTTATGGGCAATCTTAAAGTAATCTTCCCATTTGTCACCAAGGTCTTTATTATCGGGCGAGAGATCGTGTATAAAAACAACATCTAATGCAGGGATTCCCAAACGCTGAAGGCTGTCTTCTACACTTCGGCGAACGCCATCGGCAGTATAGTCGTATTTATAATTAAAGTTCAGCCTGCCTTTCCACATATCGTGTTTAAAGGAAGCATCAGGATACGTAAGCCGACCGACCTTTGTTGAAATAACATAGTCCTTCTTGTCTTTATCGCGTAAAAAATGTCCTATACGCCTTTCGCTAAGTCCAAGCCCATACCACGGAGAGGTATCAAAATAACGGATTCCTGCATCCCAGGCAGCCTTCATTGTATCGTACGCCTGTTGGTCGGGCGTTTCAAAAAAGGCATTGCCCAGTGCAACGCCGCCCACCCCTATTTTATGAGGAATACGATAATGATCTCTATTAGCTTCTAAATTTTCAGGCTGCATACCTGGTATTGTTGAAGATGTTGTGGGTTCGGTATTTCCTGCATACAGAGGCTCACCAAGCGATGAGAACAGCAATGGTGCTACCGAAGCCGCTGCCACTCCTTTAGTTGCCGTAGCAAGAAACCCCCGTCGTGTTGTATTCATAATAGTGTTTTTTGTATATCACCCAAATTTAACCATTACCAAAGCCTTACGCAAAGTAGCTGTCTTAAAATTAAGTTAATACAATACTATCAGAATTTTAATACATTGTACTTTCGCTTAAATCAACAATCAAATCATGAAACTAAAAATCACTTTACTGTCGGTCATGCTATTGGCATGCGTATCGGTTTTCGCACAGAAGTCAGATCCAAAAATCAGCGTTATGGGAGTAGGCAATGTTACTGCTTTTCCTAATGCGGCACAAATTACGCTTGCGCTGAAATTCGTTAAACCAACGCTTAAAGAAGCCATTAACGAAAACCAGAGGGTAACCAAAGAAGTACTGGCCGTTGTCAAAAAATATGCGGCCGATACCACAGGCATTAAAACAAGTTTATTGTCTACAGACAAAATAATGCGTTGGAGCAATCAGGCTAAGAAAGACGTCTTTGTAGGATTTGAATCGGCTCAGACGGTTATCTTCACGCTGACCGACCTGAATGTTATGCAGAATTTTACTGAGGATATCATGAAAACCAAGATATACGAGATCCAGAAAGTGTCTTATTTTCATACCGAAGGCGCGTCATTTATAAAGCAGGCGCAGGAAATTGCGGTTGCCGATGCTGTAGAAACCACCAAACGCCTTGCGAAAGCAGCAGGAACAAAATCTGGTAAGATCATTTATATAGAAACCAACAGCAGCCCTTCTGAACCGGGAGGGAATACCGAAGATGCTTTCGGACTCCAAACCTTCAATAAAGGACTTGAAGTACGTGGCGTGCGTTCCAGTGGGCAACTAATTAACTATACGGTTTATGTTACCGTGCATACCGAAATCAATTGATTTATATATCAAAGCAAAACAGCCCTGATCTTAAAAGAGGATCAGGGCTGTTTTGTTACTATTGTACAACAAATTAATTATTCGCTACAATAAGCACTTCTACCCTACGGTTGGCTTCGCGTTCCTCGGGTGTTTTTTCGGGGATAGCATAAACCGGCTGGCTTACGCCAAAACCTTCAAACGAAAGGCGGCTTTTATCGATACCCTGTTTGTTAAGGAAAAGCATAACTGCCTTAGCCCTTTGCGTAGACAGATCCTGATGGTCTGCTTTCATACAGCAAACATGTCCCTGAAGCTTAATTTTAAGTGATGGATGCAGTCGCATTGTTTCCAGCAACTCAAATAATTTAGGCCTGGAATCAGGCATTATGCCGTAGCTATTTTCAAAGAAATTCAGGTTGTCTATTCTTAGTTTTTCGCCTGGTTTTGCTGTTCCTAGTTTCTCCATAAAAGCAACATCAAGCTTTAGCTCTTCTTCACCTTTCGGCCCCATAACTCTAACAGATGACGGATAAACTACAGGCCCTTCTTTCACTACAGGCTTAGGCGCACTTTCAGTAATACCTAATATCTCGTTCTCTTTCTCAAGGTCTTTCTCTAAAAGATAATAGATAGTCACCTTACGGTTTTCGGCCTTATTCGGCGAATGCTTGTGCAGTTTCCCAAAACTCCTTGTCTTGAAATCTTCACGGATCCTAACCCTGTTTTTTATAAGTCCGAATACATGGCTTACCCTGCGTTGGGCAAGCGTGTCGTTCATGCCAATGCTTCCGTCTTCGTCGGTATAGCCGTTAATAGCTAAAATCTTTGAGTTTTTATTAGCAGCCAGCCAGCTTTCCAACTTTTGGGGTTCACCTTTTTTAAGTTCGAATTTATTGGTGTCAAAATATAAAGAGAATTGCTCCTGCGCCTTCATAGAAATACTACAAAGCAAAGAGAACAAAATAATAGGAAACAGGTTTTTCATGGGGTATGGTTTGTTTATAGAACGAAAATAAGTATTTATTATTTTTTCTCAATGTAACAATAGGTTAATTTACTAATCTAGCAATTACTATGCTACATCATACTTTAAAGAAGCTTTTGATTGAGATTACCTGTTTCCGTTTCACTGCGCTCGCAATGACATCGGATTACAAAACAATCTACGAAACTGTATTAAATTCTTCCTTCGTATAATGACACACTATACAGCTACATTAATCGCCGTTAGAAATAACTTCAAATTCTACGCGGCGATTGTATTCGCGTTGGGCTTCGGTCGCCTCTGGTATAGGGTAAATAGGATGCTTCCCTCCCATATCTTTGTACGAAATACGTTTTTTATTAATGCCATTTCGTTTCAGGTAATCCCATACAAATTGAGCGCGGGAGCTGGACACCTGATTCCACCCCTCATCATAGCAGCATATGTGCCCCTGGATCTGGATCATAAGATTAGGATTATCACCCATAATTTTCAGTAGTTCCTTTAGTACGGGCTCCGATCCGGGAAGCAGATTTGCCGTGCCTCCAAAAAAGTTAAGATTATCCAGCCTGATCTTGTCTCCTTTCTTAAGTTTCACTTTTCCACTAATAGTAAGCTCATCGAGATTATAACGCTGGGCTATAGCATCCATTTCGACATCGTCCTGAGCAAAGCCCATAAAGCATGACAACAATGCGATAAGCAAAATACATCTTCTCATGATTGGTTAACTTTCAATGATTTCTATTTCTACACGTCTGTTCAGCTCAAGCTCTTCATCCTTAGCTTCAGGAATGGCATAAAGCGGACAAGTACCTCCAAAATCTTTATGAGATATCCTATCCTTTGCAATTCCATTCTTTTTAAGGTAACGCCACACCAAACGCGCCCTCGCTCCCGATATCTCATGTTCTTCATCCTCCTGACAGCAAATATGCCCCTGCACCTGTATTTTTAGTTTAGGGTTATCCTGCATAATCTTCAGAAGATCCTGCAAAACAGGTTCCGACTCTGTAAGCAAGGTTGTTGTACCTCCTTTAAAATTAAGATTATTAAGACTATCTTATCGCCCGATTTCAATTTTGCTTTACCGCTAATAGTAAGTTCGTCAAGGTCGTAACGTTGTTCTATTGTATCTATTTCTGCATCGCCCTGCGCATACATTGTAAAACACGATAATAACAAAACCAATATGTAATTTTTCATATAATATATCTAACTACAGATTACTTCGCAATAATTTCTATCTCTACTCTGCGGTTGGCCACCTTTTCTGCCTCTGATTTCTCAGGTAACGGATAAATAGGGTTACTAGCGCCAAAGCTGGCATATGACAGCCTTGTGGCATCAATTCCGTTTCTGATAAGATAGTTGTATACCGCTATAGCACGCTTCTCTGATATTTTTGTTGGTTCTTCTTTCTGGCAACATACGTGCCCCTGAATTTGTATTTTAAGTGTAGGCCTGCTTTTTAGTATAGCCAACAGCTCTTCTAATACAGGCCTCGACGTTGGCAGCATAACATCCATATTATTATAGAAGTTCATATCCTTAAGCTTTATCTTGTCGCCAATGTCTGAATCGGTTATCTTTTTGTCTAGGTCAGATTCCACCGGAACTACAGGCGGAACTACCGGGGTGACCTTTGTATAATACACAACCACTTTACGGTCTTTTGCATTATAATTTGCTGTTGACTGGCTTTCACCGAAACCTTTTTCCTCGATATTATCCAGATCTATGCCGGCAGCTTTCAACCGACCATACACATAGGATGCTCGCCTTTCAGAAAGATCCTGATTGTAAATGGCATAACCCGTTTTATCGGTATAGCCATATATTTTTTGTATTTGCGCATCAGAATTATCGACAATCCATTGCGATAGGTTTTGACCCGAAGTTGTGTTGGTTTCAGCAATATCAAAATCAAAATACACGGTAAATTTTTGCTGGGCATTCGCCGTAAAGCATAGTAAAAGAAATAATACAGTTTGTTTCATAGCATATTTTTTAGCCCCTAATCACACTAATTTATTGTCTAAGCGCAGACCGAACATTAACAATTAAACAAACGTTACATTACTTCTCTACAATCTCAATTTCCACCCTTCGGTTAGCCTGCATCTCATTTTGGTTCTTTTCGGGTAACTTGTATACCGGCCGGGTGCTGCCAAAACCCTTCACTTCCATACGGTCTTCTTTAATACCATTATTTTTGAGGTACAGGAAAATCTCTACTGCCCTTTTCTCTGAAAGGTTATCTATATCATCGGGTTCGCAACAAATATGCCCCTGTATATTTATCTTTAATTTAGGATTGTCCCGCAGTATTAAATATAGTTCATTTAATACAGAACCCGATTCTTTTAAAATGTAAGCGGTGCCACCTCTAAAATGCACACCTTTAAGCACAACCTTATCTCCCTTGTTAGCGGTTATCATCTTATTGCCAAAATCAGTACGCAGTACTAATGGTTCGGATATTTGAGGCGACGTGTAGTATACTATCACTTTGCGGTCATTAGCATTACGATTTTTAGTGCTTTGGCTTTCGCCGAAACCTTTCTGCTCAACATCATCCAAAACAATACCTGCGCCTTTTAATCGCTCATAAATGTAAACGGCACGTCTTTCGGACAATTCCTGATTATAGCTTTCACCACCACTCTTATCGGTATAACCATAAATCTTTTGTATGCGCGCATTTGGGTTTGCTGCGATCCATTGCGATACATCGCGGTTTGTTATTGCCTGGTTGAAATCAAAATATACTGTAAATTGTTGCTGTGCATTTGCCGGGAGGCATAATAAAAGTATAGCAGGTAGTATTAACTTCATCTGTAAGGTTTTTAGTATAACGAGAGTTATGTAGTTTTATTTTGTTGGAACGCGGATGACACGGATTGGGCAGATCTCCTGTAACAAATAATTCGTCAGCAAGAATCTGCGTTCCAATATACAAAAAGAAAAAGCCCCACACTTTCGTATGGGGCTTACTCAAAATAATTGTTATGAAAAGATTATCGTGTAAATAATAATTCCCTGTATTTAGTAAGTGTCCAGATCTCATCGTCTACAAGAAGCTCAAGCTTATCAGCATGTTCCCTGATCGTGTCAAAATATGGTTTCACTGTATCACAGTAAGCATGTGCCTGCTCTTCTGCAGTTGTAAGTGCGTTAGCTTTTTTACGTGCTTCTGTCATTTCTTCAACCTGAGAGTTGATCGCTGCAATGTGTCCTGAAATTTCCTTGATAAGTATAATTTGCTCTCTACCTACAGTTTCAAACTCACTGCCAAAAATTTCTTTAAGACCTTTTACGTTCTCAATAAGTATATTCTGGTAACGGATAGCAGTTGGAACTACGTGGTTTCTTGCGATATCACCCAGCACACGGCCTTCTATCTGTATTTTTTTAGTGTACTCTTCAAGTTCAATTTCGTAACGTGCTTCTGCCTCAACGTGGTTCATTACTCCAAGTTCTTCGAATAATGAAAGTGATTGTGCAGATACTTTAGCTTTAAGCGCAGATGGTGTAGTTTTAAAGTTACTTAATCCACGTTTTGCAGCTTCCTGCTCCCATGCATCGCTATAACCGTCACCTTCAAAAAGAATTGCTTTAGTTTCTTTAATGTACTCTCTAAGTACGTTAAAGATAGCATCGTCTTTTTTCATTTCTTTTTCTTCTATAAGCGCATCAACTGCTTTTTTGAAGTCTTTAAGCTGCTTAGCAACGATTGAGTTTACAATAGTCATTGCGTTAGCACAGTTTGCACTTGAACCTACAGCACGGAACTCAAATTTGTTACCTGTAAAGGCAAAAGGAGAAGTTCTGTTTCTGTCTGTGTTATCAAGTAATACATCCGGAAGTTTACCAACAACGTTAAGCTTAAGGTCTGTTTTCTCTTCAGGAGAAAGTTTTCCTTTAGAAACGCCTTCAAGCTCTTCAAGAACTTTAGTAAGCTGCTGACCGATGAATACCGATATAATTGCAGGAGGAGCCTCGTTAGCACCCAGCCTGTGATCGTTTGTTGCTGTAGCAATAGAAGCTCTCATTAGCTCTTCGTTAGTATACACTGCTTTAATAGTGTTAATGAAGAACGTAAGGAACTGCAGGTTGCTCATTGGTGTCTTACCAGGTCCAAGAAGGTTAACTCCTGTATCTGTAGCAAGCGACCAGTTGTTGTGCTTACCAGATCCGTTTACTCCTTTAAATGGCTTTTCGTGGAAAAGTACTTTAAAGTCATGGCGTTCTGCAACTTTCTGCATAATGTCCATTAGTAAAGAGTTGTGGTCTACCGCAAGGTTAGTTTCCTCAAAAATTGGTGCAAGCTCAAACTGGTTAGGTGCAACTTCGTTGTGACGGGTTTTTACCGGTATACCAAGAAGCATACATTCGTTTTCAAGATCTCTCATATAGTTAAGAGCACGTGTTGGTATAGAACCAAAATAGTGGTCTTCTAACTGCTGCCCTTTAGCCGATGTGTGTCCAAGTAGTGTACGCCCAGTTAGTGTGATGTCAGGTCTTGAGTTTGCAAGTGCCGAATCTACTAGGAAGTATTCCTGCTCCCATCCAAGGGTTGCAGTTACTTTCTTAACGTTCTTGTCGAAATAACGGCAAACATCTGTTGCAGCTTCGTCAATAGCGTTAAGTGCTCTTAATAGAGGTGTTTTATAATCCAGTGCCTCACCTGTGTACGAAATAAATACTGTAGGGATGCAAAGTGTAGTACCATAAATAAATGCAGGCGATGTAGGGTCCCAAGCTGTATAACCACGAGCTTCGAATGTATTCCTGATTCCACCGTTAGGGAAACTTGATGCATCCGGCTCTTGTTGTACTAACTGGCTACCACCGAATTTTTCAACCGGGTCACTGCCATCATAAGATGTTTCGAAGAAAGCATCGTGTTTTTCCGCTGTCGTACCTGTAAGTGGCTGAAACCAGTGTGTATAATGAGTAACACCTTTAGAAAGTGCCCACTCTTTCATACCCATAGCAATATAATCTGCCAGTTTACGGTCTATTTTAGTTCCGTGCTGCACTGCGTTTTTCACAGCCTGGTAAGCTTCAGACGTCAAAAACTGACGCATTGCTTTGTCGTTAAATACATTACTACCAAAAATGATCGACTTTTTGTCTAGTTCTTCTACTTTAACCGTCTTTCTGTTCGCGGTTTGTTGTAGTGCCTGAAAACGAAATGTTGACATGAAACTTATTTTTTAATGTTAATTATGAATTAAATTCTGCGCAAATGTACAAAAAAATGTTTAAAATTTTAAATACCCCTATTTTTTTAGGGGGTTAAAATTTTATTTTTTTACCAAATCCGCAATAACACCCCTAATTTAACAACAAAGACTATTTTTCATTACATTTACTTAATACCGTTTCTCAGGATTACATTATTTTCAAAAATATTCCTACATCCGTTAATAAATATTTAAAATTCTCAAAGCTTTGTTAATTGAGTTAAATATTTACTAAGCAGATTGCCTCCATAATAAGGATTATATAATTTAGTCAAAGATTTATTCAACAACCTAAATTACACCATAATGAGAAATAAGAAACTTATACTAGGTATCGCTGCAGGAGCAGCTGTCTTAGCAGGAGCAGCAGTAGTTATTGCACGTAAGAGAGCAGGAAAAAAATATGCAGCAGACGTTCAGGAAGCTAAAGACCACTTTAAAGGAAAATTAAACGAACTGCAACGCAAAGCTGAAAAAGAATTTAAAAATAAGGCTACTGCCTAATTTTATCTATAAGGTATACACGCACTACAGATTTTTAAAAAACCGGTTCTCTTTCTTATGGCCGGTTTTTTCAATGTTTAACATGAGATTGATTTTAATGAAGGACTAAAAATTACTTAATACCCGGAATGCGCCATGAAAACCAGAAAAAATGCAGGAAAAAAATTCCAGCCCTATAACAGCCTGATCGAACAGCTTGGAGTACAAGCACAAAATTTTGAAACTACTATTTTGCCGGAAATACTGGTAATAACTACATTTCCTCCAAGACAATGTGGTATTGCAACCTATTCGCAGGATTTAATCAAGGCGCTTAACGATCATTATGTAGATTCTTTCTCTATTAAAATATGTGCTTTAGAAAACAATAACGAAAAACATACTTATACCGACCCTGCCGTAAAATATGTTCTTGACGTATCAGATCCGCAATCGTACACTAACCTTGCACAGGCTATCAACGAAGACGAAAATCTTAAGATAGTACTTATGCAGCATGAGTTTGGTTTGGTTCACGAAAGTGTAGGTAACTTTAACTCTTTTATAGATAATGTACAAAAACCGCTATCGGTGGTTTTCCATACTGTACTTCCCGGCCCTAACGATGAGCTTCGTGCAAACGTTCAGCACATCCTTAACCGTGCCGACTCTCTAATTGTAATGACCAACAATGCATCAGACATTCTGGTACGTGACTATATTGTAGACCGCGAAAAAATTACAGTTATACCTCACGGTACCCACCTTGTGGCACATACCGATAAAGACGAACTTAAAAAGAAATACGGATTTGAAGGCAGGACTATACTTTCTACCTTCGGACTTCTTAGTGCAGGTAAAAGCATCGAGACTACGCTTGAAGCACTACCTACAGTAGTTGACAAAACCCCTAACGTTCTTTTCCTTATAATTGGTAAAACCCACCCTACCGTTGCACTTAACGAAGGCGAGGTTTACCGCGATTCACTTATTGCTAAAATTGCAGAACTTGGACTTGAAGAGAATGTAAAATTCATCAATAAATATGTAGATCTTAAAGAATTGCTGGAATACCTTCAGTTAACAGACATCTACCTGTTTACTTCAAAAGATCCTAACCAGGCTGTAAGCGGTACGTTCTCATACGCACTTAGCTGTGGCTGCCCTATTATCTCTACCCCTATCCCTCACGCTAAAGAGGTATTGGCAGGTGAAACAGGCATCACTTTTGACTTCGGAAATTCTGAAGAGCTTTCTGCTGCCATCAACACCTTATTATTCGATCCGGAATTAAGGAATACAATGGTACTTAACGGCCTTCATAAAATCATACACACTACATGGGAGAACTCAGCAGTTAACCATGCTAAACTTTTAGCTAAAACTGCGGGAGGTATTAAATTACAATACCGTAACCCTGAAGTGAACCTGAACCACATTAAAGAAATGACTACCGATTTTGGTATGCTTCAGTTCAGCAAGCTTAACAGGCCGGATTTTGAATCGGGTTATACTATAGATGATAATGCAAGGGCTATGATAGCTATGGGTCAGCACTACAAACGCTACAAAGACCAATCGGTATTAAAATATATAAAAATCTATCTTGATTACATTGAGTTTTGCCAGTCGGCAGATGGAAGATTCATGAACTATGTAGATGTAAACAAGAAATTTACTGCCCAAAACAATAATGAAAACCTTGAAGACAGTTCAGGACGTGCTATGTGGGCTTTAGGATACATTGTATCGTTAAGCAACATATTACCACTTGAAATTTCGGCTAAGGCAGCAGGCATTTTCCAGAGATCGCTTTCGCTTACCAAACATATCTACTCTACAAGGGCAATGGCATTTGTAATTAAAGGATTGTATTACTTTAACCGCAGGGTTAAAGATGCAGATACCCTTATCTACATTAAAATGTTTGCCGACAGGTTAGTACAAATGTACCGCCACGAAGCAGATGCCGATTGGAAATGGTTTGAAGGCTACCTAACTTACGCCAACAGCGTACTACCGGAAGCATTATTATTATGTTACGCCATTACAGAAGACGAAACCTATAAAACTGTAGCTAAAGAATCGTTTGACTTTTTATTGTCTCAGACATTCAATAACGAAGCTATTACTATTATCTCTAACAGAAGCTGGTTACAAAAAGGTGGAAAAAGAGAGCGTTACGGCGAACAGCCTATAGACGTTGCTTACACCATACTTGCACTGCGTAAATTCCACGATATATTTAAGGAAGAAGAATACCTTAACAAAATGGAAATGGCATTTAACTGGTTCCTTGGCAACAACCACCTTCAGCAGATTATTTACAACCCATGTACAGGAGGTTGCTTTGACGGACTTGAAGAGTATAATGTAAACCTTAACCAGGGTGCCGAAAGTACTGTCAGCTACCTTATGGCCAGGCTAACCATTACAAAATACTTTGGTAATGCCGATATGGTTTATTTCCGCAGGCACCAGAAAGCAGCTAAAATATCTGCACTACGCACACTGAATTTTTAAGCCACACCTTATTGGTGTCCCCAAGATAGAAAAGCTCTCTGCTATTGCAGGGAGCTTTTTGGTTTGTATGATATTGCAATAGTAAATAGATAGTATCTACATCTGCTTTTTCTGCTTACAAATAAAAAAGGCTTCCCATGTGGGAAGCCTTAAACTTATATATAGCAAAGCAATTGAACGAAGACTATTGTTTGATAGTCTTAATTTGTACCGATCCGTTGTTTGCTTCTTTAATTGCGCTCATTACAGCATCGTAGTTGTTTGTGTCAACGTTTTGGGCTACATAACCCGGAACAAGAACTATTCTAAAATATTGATTACGTGAAAAATCAGTTCTTAAAACCGGATCAAATGAAGACACTAAGTAAATTACAACCTCATCCTGTGAAAAATCGAAATAATATTTTAAAGTTCCCTGCTCCAAATCATAATCTGTAGGGATTGGCTCCCAGATATCATTACCAAGATTATTAGTTCCAGCTAATCTGTATACTAAAACGACATCACTTGCTAAGATTTTTGGATTTAACGGAACTGTAACAGCATACAGTCCATCAGCATCACGAATAAAATTTACCGGGTCTGTCTCAAAAACCTCCGGATATGTATCATAATCCACGTAATCTACATTATCATCGTTACTACAGCCTGTCAGTCCAAATACACTCACAATGCTTAAAAGTAAAAATATCTTTTTCATGGTTTTAAATGTGTTAGTTTGATTAAAATTTAATTGTTAAAGGTACTATTCCAAAAACTGAACCAAAAATATAAATTGATAAAAAAATACTAAAAAAAGATTTGAATATCTTTGTGTTATGGATAGCAACACGTTAAAATTATATATGGTTTTGCTGGGCTGTACGCCCAAAGGCCGACTTACGGAACAGCATGATATATTTTTTGGAATAGGCACATCGGTACAAAGCCTGGTAAGAGACATGTACACCTTCTGGCCCGATGGAGGCCCACTGCATGTGGACTCATGGCGTGAGGTTACGCATGTAGACGGTTACCAGATCAGCATTGTACCTAAAGGCGAAGCTACACCCGGCGAAGAGAAGCTTTTCCTGCTTAACCTTGGCGGTTACCGCCCCGGGGAGTTGGAAGAATACCACTTTAAAACTTTAGCAGTTGCCAAAAGTATGGGTTTGGCGATAAAGGTATCTAAAAAAACGGCGTTCTATAAAGAATTCGGTTTTAAAGGAGCAGAATCGCACATTGACGAAAAGTATGCACTGGATGTAGACGACCTTCACAAGGTAGAAGATGTGCTTGCTCCCCACCTAAAAGAGCAATACAGCGTAAACATTGTAAAAACCGACAGCACAGTCCAGGACGAACTGCATATTGGCTATTTAAAAATTGTAAAAGTTTAGTATTGCAGCTTTCTTGCCTTTAGTTGTTTTCTCAACCGGAATAATAATCTTAACGGTTGTGCCCCATCCCGGGTCGCAATCCATTCTCATTATACCCCCTGTTGGATGAAGATGACCGTCAAGGCGTTTTTTATCGGCATCGCTAATATCAACGCCTTTGCCGTTATCCTTAACAGAAACCATTAGCCTCGTACCGGTATAGGTAATTCCGAAAAAGACCTTGGAAACATGGCTGTCTTCTTTTACAAAAACAAGCGTTTCTTTAATCACAGATAATAGCGCCAACTGGCTTTCTTTATTAATAACAGTGTTCGAGATGCCTTCGGGTTCAGAAACCATTAGTTCCACTGCTGCATCGCTAAAATATTCCTGCACATACTCCTTAATACTACCCACGTAATTGGTAAGTGTTGTATTCTTTGGGGTAAGCAACCAGACAAGGTCGCGTATATTTTCTTCAATCTTTTTAGTCGTTTCCTGCATAGCCTCTCCCTGGCTTCTGATAATAGGCATACCGGTAGTCCCTATGATAGATTCACTAAGCGAATTGATCTCTGTAAGTTTAGAATCGAGGTCATGGTGAATGTTTTGCACAAGCCTCAGGCGTTCCTGTCCTTCTGCATCGCTAAACATAGTATCTTCGCTTTTCTTTTTAAGTATTTTTCTTCTCCATAAAAAGCCCGTAACCAAAAGAAAAACAATAATTCCTGTACCAATACTTGCCAACAATGCATAGTCTACACCAGATTGTGAAACAGAAGACGCACTTTCTGTATTTTCCTGAGTGGCGATATCGTTTCCTCCATTTTGCTTTGCGTATTTTTCTTTTAGCAGGGCAAGTTCTTCGGTGCGTTTTTTACTGTCGTAACTTTCTTTTTTCTGCTCGTATATCTTATGGTAACGCACGGATTCAGGATACTGCCTTAAATTTTCATATGCAGTAGCCATACCAAGGCTTGCGGCTATAACAACCTCATCATACTGAATAGCAACAGCATCAAGATAAGCCTGCTCAAACAAACGCAGCGATTCATTATGGTCTTCCATGAGTGCCAGTACACTTCCAAGACTGCAAAGCACATCGGCTACTTTTTTGCTGTCATTCGCGCTATGAAAATAGCCAAGTGCCTCTTTATAATTTAATACCGATTGCGGATAATCGCCCTGCTTTTTGTAAGCGTTACCCATGTTGCTAAGAGTTTCGCCGGCTACAACCTCCATACCCCTTGCCCTGTAGATGGCAAGTGCCTGGCTGTACACTTCTAATGCTTTGTCTATTTTATGCAATTCTTCATATGCAGTACCTGCACCGCTAAGGCAGTCAGCATTAAGAATTTCATTATTTAACTGCTTGGCTAATACAGCGCCTTCGTTATAATATTTAAGGGAAAAATCGGGTTTATTCTGAAGAAGGTACAGCTTGCCTAATTCTATAGACACTTTTACAACCTCAAGATTGTCTTTTAGCTTTCTAAGTTCAGAAAGGGCATTCAGGTAGTTTCTAACAGCATCGGCTTCGTTGCCATTTTTAGCATAAGCTTCACCAAGAGCCATTAAGGATTTGGAAAGTGTTCTGTTATCTCCTGCTTCACGGGCCAGAGCAGCACTTTCTTTTAGAAGCCCAATTGCATAGTCCTGATTATTGGCAGTAATTTCTTTTGCCGCTTCGGTTAGAAGGGCGTTTGCTGATTTTTCCTGGCCGTAAGAGGAAAAACACAGAAACAGCACGAAAAAAAGTAAGTTTTTTTTCATTAATTGTCATTTAGGGGGATAACAAAACTACAAAAAATTAACTAGTTTGTGAATAAAATGTTAATTGAGGATTAATTTTTATTTTATTATCGCTAATCTGACAATTTTAGAAGATCAACAGCATGATTTATAAGACTTTATTAAAAAATCATCAAAAAAATATAATGTTTGATGGCTGTAAAATCAGGTGTTTTTACGTAGAAGAAATTACAAAAAGAATTGTATGTAATTCAATATTTAATTATGTATGCAATTAGTTTTCGACGACTATAGTATTTTAAGATAATCTTCCAGATATGGGGCAAGGTTAAAGCGGTGTAACTTTTGAACAACATTTAAAAACGGCTTCTGCGCAAGGTGTTCATTGGTAACATAATAATCGATTCCGTTTGAAGTAGCAATCCCCTCAACCTGATGAAAAGATAAACCGCCCATGTTTATTTTGCGTTTATTTCCCGAGAAGAAATTATCACCCTGAAAATCATATAATAAATAGAAGAAGGGCTGTAGGATTCCATTGTATCCACTTAATACGATGAGCCTTTTATCTTCAAGATACGTCGCTCCTGTTATCAGTCCGTTAACATCTAAAGTTGACTTTAATTTGGCGACATAGCTACCCGTATCTTTCGGCAATGTATATACGCTTGTTTTTTTAGAATACCATTGCTTGGTAAAAAGATAAATACTGTCTTTAGACACTACCATTGCCTCGCAATCAAAATCGGTAACATTACTTTTTAAAGCAGTAAAATCGGTCTGGTTCGCATAACTAAAGTTAATCTGTTCTATTTGTGGATCTCCTTGTGAAATCGAAGTTTTGCTGACTTTCAGTATGTTGAGATTCTTCCTGTTTCCTGTAACATTATTACCAAAATCGCCAATGTAAATGTAATCAGTATCCTGCCCTATTTCTTCCCAATCCTGATTTTTATATCCTTTAAGCGGAATAGCTTTAAGCACCGCACCACTCACGCTGTCAAGCGCATACAGATTTAAGTCGGCATTGTCGTTATGTGTGTATAATGCACCATTCCATTTGATAAGTCCCGACGTTTCTTCTACCTCGGCAGAAAGCTTTACCGTGGCAACGGGACGAACCGATTCCGACCTGTACTCACAGCTACCATCATTTACAGTAGCTGTAGGGTTATAGTTTTTACTCAACGGATCGGTACACCCTTTTACCTGAGCCTGCATAAACCCACCGATCAATAAAAATAAAAATAGAACTATAATATCCTGTTTTTTCATGGCGTGCAAGTTAGTACAATAACTGCGCCCCTCAAAAACTTTAGCATAACCCCAACAAAAAAGCCATCTTGCGATGGCTTTAAGATTATTTGTATGATATCTCTCTAATTTGAAAAGGCTTATCGCTATCGTTTTTAAAGAAACTGATTTTTACGGGATAACCGTCTTTATCAAACTCGTAAGCATATGTTGTTTTGTCAACTGCATTCTGTTCTGTAACATAATTACTTATACCCAAACCTACTGCGGCAAAACCTTCTATTAATATTGCGTTCTGTAAACCTCCGTAAGCATTTTTACTAATGTTATGGTACTGCCCTTTAGGAAGGTTTGTAGTATTAAAGCCAAAAGAAATTGAGCTGCTTCCCGATGTATAACTAACAATATTTCCGTTACCATATACAGCCTCAGTTATAACATTTCCATTAACAGCGGTTTTTTTGTAAATATTTCCTGCAGCATCTTTATAATATTTATACCGACCCTGTGATAATATAATTTCTCCGCCACCTTCCTCCAGACTATTTTCGTGTACTTTTTCGTCTACTGTTATACTACCATCATCTTCATAAGTAAACGACCGATTTGTAAAAACAGCTTCGTATATCGCATAAGCATTACTAGTTTTTACTATTCTTCCTAAGGCGTCATATTCGTAAAATGTTGTATTACTAGATCCATTTTCATGAAAATTTGTATTAATCAACAAACCCTTTTCATTATAAGTAAACTCACGCTTTCTAAGAGGTACACCGGTAGCACTGAATCCATCAACCAGCACCATCTTTTCAGCATCATCGAATTCAAATTTACCTGTTGAAGATATAGTACCATCCTCTCTATAGTTGATGTATAGTATCTTTTCCAGCTTCTTTTCCACAACAACCGGATCAGTAGGATTACCGTTATCGGGATCAGAAGGAATAGTCACAGTTGTTTCAGGATATCTTTCGTCATCAGAACATGACATTAAAGTAAATGCAAATAAGGCAATTAATAATTTAGTTTTCATAGCTAGTGCGGTTAATTTTAAAACTAAATTAACAAATATTCTTACACATATTAAAAGCTTGATAAAATTCTTTAGCAAAAGTTAAATGCTTTTCGTCCGGAAAATAATGTATATACCTTTAAGTAAACACTAAAAACAAACATCATGAACGGATTTTTTAAAACAATACTTGCCGGCTGGGGCGCAAAAAAACTTGGCTTTGGCTGCTTCGGTACTATTATCGCTTTTGTAATACTATATTATATATTAGGTCATCTATTTTAGCATTAAGCTGAACCCGATGCCGATGCCTGCATGATCCTTAAGTAATGAACCGAGAGCAGTACTAATAACTGTTCGAACTCATCATTACCAAAAGTGTCTTCGCAGGTTATGGTATAGCTCATATTGAATTTCTTCCAACTGAAGTTAGGTACAATTTTCAGCACTAACTCTTCTTTGTAGTTCAATAGTGCGTAGCCACTTTTAAACACACCCTGATGCTGAAACTTAAATGACCTTTCAGGATCAATCGGTTTAGTTAGGCTATAGCCTTTCCAAGTATTTTTGACATCCAACAATACGGCATTGCCTTTAGATAACTGCTGTTTAGACTGCCAAAAACCTTTCGGTTCAAGGTTAAAAACACTATCGTCAGCTAATGTTATAATTGCTTTGTTCATGGAGTACCACTTAGGATACTCTATCCTTCCTATTAGAGCGTCATTATAGACCGCCGTATACACATTTTTGCCATTTACCGAAACATCGATTGTTTTCATGGGTAAGTTATTTGTATTCTAATGTACGCAATACTATCTGACAGGCAAAATATTTTAGTGCACATGATGTCTCGGTTGTAAAAACAAAAAGCCTCCACAATGTGGAGGCTCCTTGAATATTTCAATTTAAATCATTTCATGGTTTACATATTTCTTCTGTACTGCCCGCCTACTTCAAACAGGGCTGCGGTAATCTGACCCAATGAACATACTTTAGATGCTTCCATAAGCTCTTCGAATATATTTTTGTTGGTTATAGCCGCTTCCTGAATTACAGCAAGTGTTTCCGCTACTTTCTCAGCATTCGCGCTCTTAAGCGTTTCAAGAGTTTTAATCTGGAATTGCTTCTCTTCTTCTGTAGCACGTATAACCTCAGCCGGCACAACCGTTGGTGAGCCTTTAGAGCTTAAGAACGTATTAACCCCAATAATAGGAAACTCTCCCGTATGCTTAAGCGTTTCGTAATAAAGGCTTTCTTCCTGAATTTTAGAACGCTGGTACATGGTTTCCATAGCACCAAGTACACCGCCACGCTCTGTAATACGGTCAAATTCTGTAAGCACAGCTTCTTCTACAAGATCAGTAAGCTCTTCGATGATAAACGACCCCTGAATTGGGTTTTCGTTTTTCGCCAGTCCAAGCTCTTTGTTTATAATCAGCTGAATTGCCATTGCACGGCGCACGCTTTCTTCGGTAGGTGTTGTAATAGCCTCGTCATAAGCATTAGTGTGCAGTGAGTTACAGTTATCGTAAATAGCATAAAGTGCCTGTAGCGTAGTACGAATGTCGTTAAAATCAATTTCCTGTGCGTGTAGCGAACGACCCGATGTCTGAATGTGGTATTTCAGCATCTGTGCACGCTCGTTTGCGCCGTATTTATTTTTAAGTGCTTTAGCCCATATTTTACGAGCCACACGGCCAATAACCGCATATTCAGGATCGATACCATTACTAAAGAAGAACGACAGGTTAGGGCCAAAGTCGTTAATATTCATGCCTCTGCTCAGGTAGTATTCCACGTAAGTGAAACCATTTGCCAGTGTAAATGCCAACTGTGTAATTGGGTTGGCACCTGCCTCGGCAATGTGGTAACCTGAAATTGAAACCGAATAGAAGTTCCTTACATTTCGGGTAATAAAATATTCCTGAACGTCTCCCATCAACCTAAGCGCAAATTCCGTAGAGAAAATACAGGTATTTTGTGCCTGGTCTTCTTTAAGAATGTCTGCCTGAACTGTACCACGTACCTGTGAAAGCGTACGTACTTTTATATCCTGATATACATCAGCATCAAGCACCTGGTCCCCGGTTACACCAAGAAGCATAAGCCCAAGGCCATCGTTACCTTTTGGAAGATCGCCGTTATAACGCGGACGCTCTATACCTTTTGCTTTGTATATGTCGTTTATCTTTTGGTCGACGTCTTTTTCAAGTCCGTTTTCTTTGATGTAAATCTCACATTGCTGATCGATGGCTGCATTCATAAAGAAACCAAGTAGCATAGGTGCAGGTCCGTTTATGGTCATACTTACCGATGTTAGCGGATGAGCTAGGTTAAAGCCCGAGTAAAGTTTCTTTGCATCATCAAGACAGCAGATAGATACCCCTGCATTACCAATTTTTCCGTAGATATCCGGACGCAGGTCCGGGTCGTTACCGTAAAGCGTAACACTGTCAAATGCTGTAGAAAGACGTTTTGCAGGCAGTCCGTCGCTTACATAGTGGAAACGTTTGTTGGTGCGCTCAGGTCCGCCCTCTCCTGCAAACATCCTTGATGGATCTTCACCTTCACGCTTAAATGGATACAATCCCGATGTAAATGGAAATTCTCCCGGAACATTCTCCTGAAGGCACCATCTAAGAATATCACCCCACGCCTGGTATTTAGGCAGGGCAACCTTTGGTATCTGCGAATGAGATAACGATTCGGTATGTGTTTGTATTTTTATTTCCTTATCCCTTACCTTGAACGAATAAACCGGATTTTTATATTTGTTTACCTTATCGTCCCATGTTAGGATAATTTCCCAGTTATATGGGTCAAGGTTCATTTTTACACGGTCGAACTCAGCCACAAGCAATCGTAAGAAATCTGCATTCTCCGATGTTTCTCCTTTTTTAACCAGTTCTTCTTCGATACCAAATTTAGAAGGCGTTAGCTTTACGCCTGCCACCGATTCTATGGTCTTGAATATTCCGTATAGTTTTTGAGCAACCTCTTGCTGGCTAAGTGCCACCTCATCATACTTACGGTTATTTTCTGCAATTTCAGAAAGGTAACGCGTTCTGTGCGGCGGGATAACAAATATCTTTTCGCTCATTTCGCGGGTAATCTCAAAAGTAGATTTAAGGCCTGAACCGGTTTTCTCCTCTACCCTGTCCATTATCTTTTTGTAAAGGGTATTCATGCCCGGGTCGTTAAACTGTGAAGCAATTGTACCAAATACAGGAAGGTCGTCGGGGTTGGCATCCCACAGGTTGTGGTTGCGCTGGTATTGTTTCTTAACATCACGAAGCGCATCCAGCGATCCGCGTTTGTCAAATTTATTAATGGCTACCAGATCGGCAAAATCAAGCATGTCGATTTTCTCCAGCTGGGTTGCTGCACCAAACTCAGGTGTCATTACATAAAGCGAAACATCTGAGTGTTCCATGATCTCGGTATCGGACTGCCCGATACCCGAAGTTTCAAGAATAATAAGATCGTATTTTGCTGCCTTTATAACCTGAATCGCTTCTGCAACATATTTAGAAAGTGCAAGGTTAGACTGCCTTGTAGCCAATGAACGCATATAAACCCTTGGGTTATTAATGGCATTCATACGGATACGGTCGCCTAAAAGTGCACCGCCTGTTTTACGTTTTGAAGGGTCTACAGAAATAAGACCGATAGTTTTCTCCGGGAAATCGATAAGGAATCGGCGAACAAGCTCATCTACCAAAGATGATTTACCCGCACCACCCGTACCGGTTATACCCAATACCGGAATGTTGGTTGTTTTATTCTGCTCGTGAATCTTGTCCAGCGTTTCTTTAGCTATCTCCGGGAAGTTTTCCGCAGAAGAGATAACCCTTGCAATAGCGGTAGGATTCTTTTCTTCAAGATGGTTTATCTCTCCGTTAAGTACATCGCCAATAGCGTAATCCGACTTCTCAACAAGGTCATTAATCATACCCTGAAGTCCAAGTTCGCGGCCATCGTCGGGAGCGTAAATACGGGTAATGCCGTAATCATGCAAATCCTTTATTTCCTCCGGAAGGATAACCCCTCCGCCACCGCCGAAAATTTTAATGTGCCCTGCCCCTTTTTCTTTAAGCAGATCGTACATATATTTAAAATATTCGTTGTGCCCACCCTGGTACGATGTCATTGCAATAGCATTGGCATCTTCCTGAATGGCAGTATTTACTACTTCTTCCACACTACGGTCATGCCCAAGGTGAATTACCTCAACACCCGTAGCCTGAATGATACGGCGCATTATATTAATAGCTGCATCATGTCCGTCAAAAAGCGATGCGGCAGTTACAATTCTAACTTTATTTTTAGGAATATAAGGTTGTGCTTGTTCCATTATGAATTATCTTCAATTTTAAGGTGGCAATTTACGTAATTATTGAAGATTTAAAAGAAAAAACAGCATAGAAAAAACGTTATAGTGAATTTTAGGGAACTATCTTACAATATGTTCAAGTTCTCCGTTTTGAATAAATATTACTCGGGTACGAAATGATTGTGCTTTTATGTTGGTAGGATACCAGTCGCGGCCTTTAAGCGCTATGATAAATAAGCCTTCGTCATCACCGCAAACACTAAAGGTATCGGTTCTCGGCTGACGTTTAAACAAAGGAATTCCTTCTTCACGTACAAGAGTATCGGTAAGTTCAACTACGCTATTGGTTACAAAACCAATTTCACTGACTGACACATACGATTTTCCGCTGAATGGCTCTTCGTCATACGGACGAAGCGGATAGCGTGTTATGTACTCTACAATGTTGCCATTGTTATCGTAAAAATAAAACGACTTGGCATCCCAGTTTACAAAGTTGGCAATATCATCACCTTCAACTTTAATAATATCGGTATGTTGTTTTACATGATGGTGTGCATCAAAAAAACGGTTATTGGGCAGGTCTATCGCAAAATGATACCTGGGTTTCATATCCTCCGATTTCCTAAATATTAGTTTGGTATAGCCTACCTGAAAAAAGAGTGCTTCCTTCTCAACGAAAGATGCATTTAACCCCAAAACTTTTTTATAAAATTTCTCGGTGGCAGTAAGGTCGTCACTCAGTAATTCAAGCTCAATGATATTCATTTGTAGTATGGTGCAAATTGCTAATTTAGTGATAAATAATCCGTGCCTATGTAAATAAAACCGTAATAAAATCATAAATAATACATTCGTAATTTATGCGCAGTAACTTTACCAAAAGCATAAAAATTATCCTGATTATCTTTTCGTAATACAGAAGTAAGATCATCTCTAATAAATGAATCAAAACCTGCGCCAAATACCTTTACAAATTCATTACTTTTGCAGCTAATTTTTAACCGATGAAATTCCCTAAATATTACCTCGCTGCAGTAACCGCCTTTATTATTTGGGGCTTTTTCAGTTTCGGGTTAAAACCGCTACAAAGTTATCCGTCTCTTGACATTCTTTTTTACCGCGTTTTTACCTGTGTAATTTTAATGGTTGTTATTAATCTTGCCATTAGAAGGGAAAAAATCAAAGAAACACGCACCTACCTAAAAAGCCTTACACCTGTCGAAAGACGTAATCAATGGCTGCTTATTGCGGGAAGCTCTGTATTGCTGACAGCCAATTGGGGACTGTTTATTTTCGTAATGAACCATATAAGCGTAAAGGCGGCATCGTTTGCCTACCTTGTGTGCCCTATCCTAACAACAGTACTGGCATTTTTAATATTAAAGGAAAGATTAATCAAACTGCAATGGTTTGCGGTTTTACTCAGCATTACGAGCTGTGTTATACTGGCATATAATAGCCTGCACGATGCTATGTTCAGCATTTTAGTAGCAGCTACCTACGCGCTATATCTTGTGCTGCAAAAGCGCATCACTATGCCGGACAGGTTTATATTGCTCAGCATACAGATTGCCTTTGTAGCATTACTGCTGTTTCCATTCTACCCTGCCTATAGCGCAGCGCCACCTGTAGCAACCAGCTTTTACCTTTATATACTGCTAATAGCAGTGGTATTTACCATTATCCCAATGTTTCTTAACCTGTTCGCTATGAAAGGCATTAACTCTTCTACTATTGGTATATTGATCTACCTGAATCCTCTTTTTGCTTTTGCACTCGCGATATTCTTTTATAAAGAAAGTATATCATTAGAGCAGATACTTTCGTATTCACTCATAGTGGTATCCATAGTGATATTTAATATTGGGAGTTATTTGAAGATGAGGAGAATCGGATAGTTTCTATTTTGTTCATCTTCTATTAATACAAACCTTATTCAGATGCAATTTTAAAATAGTGGAGAATTGTTTTATATCTATCCTAAGCAGTAAGACAGGTATCGGCAAATATGTAATACATTAAAATTTAAAAACAATACTTTTTTGCCGATAACGGCAATCAAATAACCAAATCAACACATCACCAAAAGAAAAACCCTTCCGAAAACAAATCCGGAAGGGCATAAATATAATAATATGGGGATATTATTGTTTATTGAACATTGATTGGTCTATGTTAACACCAAGTCCCTGAGCGATGCCCATACCAAGAGTAATATCTGCCCTGAACCAGTGGCATAGTTGAAGGTTTACGATCTTATCACGTAAAGAGCCTTCGATACCGCTCATAGCACCAACTATATTATTGATGGTATTTTTCTTAGCCTCATCATCCATAAGTCGGAATAAATTGCCCGGCTGTGTATAATGATCATTCTCACCTTCTGCATTACGGTCGTACCAGTCGGCGCGGTTGTTGTCAAGATCCCAGGCCGATTCTTTATAGTTTTGATCGGCTACGATATTATCAAAGCTGTTAGGGAAGTAATTTGGGTTGCTTCCACCGTTCCCATCTACACGCATTTGTCCATCACGTTGGTAGTTGTTCACCATAAACGGACAACGATTTACAGGTATCTGCTCATAATTCGCACCAAGACGGTAACGGTGTGCATCTGGATAGGATAATAATCGCCCCTGAAGCATTTTATCCGGACTGTAGCCAATACCATCTACCACGTGCGCCGGAGCAAATGCTGCCTGTTCTACCTGAGCAAAATAATTATCCGGGTTACGGTTCAGTTCAAAGAAACCAACATCAATAAGCGGATAATCGGCATGCGGCCAAACCTTAGTCAGGTCAAACGGGTTAATATGGTAATTACGCGATTCCTCTTCGGTCATTATCTGAATTTTCATATCCCATTTTGGGAAATTGCCTTCTTTAATATTTTCGAAAAGGTCACGTTGTGCAAAGTCAAGATCTTTAGATTTCATTTCGGCAGCTTCACCATCGGTAAAGTTCTTAATACCCTGCTGCGTGATAAAGTGGAACTTCACGTAGAAACGTTCGTTCTGTGCATTGATAAATGAGAAGGTGTGGCTGCCAAAACCGTGCATATGACGGTATCCGTAGGGAGTACCCCTATCACTCATTAAAATAAGCACCTGGTGAAGGCTTTCCGGGTTTAGCGACCAGAAATCCCACATCATGGTAGGCGATTTAAGGTTGGTTTGCGGGTCACGCTTCTGTGTATGGATAAAGTCGCCAAACTTTTTAGCATCTTTAATAAAGAATACCGGAGTGTTGTTACCTACAAGATCCCAGTTTCCGTCTTCAGTATAAAACTTAAGGGCAAAACCACGCGGGTCTCTTTCGGTATCTGCCGAACCTTTCTCGCCACCAACTGTAGAAAATCGGATAACCATATCCGTTTGCTTACCAACTTCAGAAAATATCTTTGCTTTTGTGTATTTCGTTATATCGTGGGTGACTGTAAATGTACCAAACGCTGCAGAACCTTTTGCATGCACTACACGCTCTGGTATACGCTCACGGTTAAAGTGAGCCATTTTTTCGTGAAGGATAAAATCCTGTAATAAAACGGGACCTCTCGGGCCAACGGTTTGCGTATTTTCATTCTCCGCATAAGGGCGGCCGGATGCTGTAGTTAGTTTGTTGTCTGACATATATTGTGATTTTACTGATTCTATTTTACAAATTTAGGGTTCAATAAAACGCATTTTTACATGAGTTAATTGATTTTATTTATATTGAGATAGGCATGCTAAAAAAGTGCCTTGTTTTCAATTTAAACAGAATCAGCCTACTAAAGATACTAATTTATTTTTTCTTAAACGATATCCCGTAATTTTATAGGGCGTGCAGCGTTACTTTACAAAAGGGAATAGTTTTTGTTTACGTTTGATTTTAAACTCTCACACAAATGAAAAAACTACTATTCTCCCTAGTTTTAGCAGCCCTTATGCCTACAGGAGCGAATGCACAATTAAAAGGTTTAATGAACAAAGCCAAAAGCAAATTAGAGGGCGTTACCGGAAAAGGAAACCTTAGTAATGCCGATATAGGAAACGGACTTAAAGAAGCTCTAAAAGAAGGCGTTAGCAAGCAGGTTACCAAACTTACTGCGGAAGACGGATTTTATAAAAACGAAGCCGTGAAAATTCTTTTGCCTGCCGAACTCCAGGTTGTTGATAAAAAACTACGCCAACTGGGTATGTCTAAAATGGCCGATGAAGGAATTAAAGTACTTAACCGCGCTGCCGAAGATGCCGTTAAAGAGGCTACTCCCATCTTCGTGAACGCTATTACCGGCATGACTATTACCGATGCAAAAAATATATTAATGGGTGCTGATAATTCTGCCACTACTTATCTAGAAACCAGCACTACAAAACCACTTTATTCTAAATTTAGCCCCGTTGTTAATACGTCGCTTAGCAATGTAGGCGCCGATAAAGTTTGGCAGGGTATTATTACTAAATACAACAGCCTTCCACTTGTTGCCAAAGTTAACCCCGACCTTACCGATTATGTTACTGGTAAAGCCCTTGAAGGTGTGTTTAAAATGATATCGGTTGAAGAGAAAAATATTAGGACAAATTTATCGTCACGAACTTCCGATTTACTTAAAAAAGTATTTGCTTTACAAGACAAAAAATAACCTAAAGCATCTATTTATGAAAAAAGTATTCATTCCGCTTATTGCCCTGTGCCTTACGCTTTCAGGCTGTGCCGAATTGCAACAGGTCGCATCACAGCTTCCTCAGGCAGGTGGTATACTATCTACTGCCGATATTTCAGCCGGACTTCGCGAAGCACTGGATAACGGTATAGACAAACAGGTTAGAAAACTTACTGCTGTAGACGGTTTCTATAAAAACCAGCTAGTAAAGATCCTCCTTCCGCCCGAACTGCAAAAAGTAGATAAAACCCTTCGTGACATTGGCCTTTCGAGCCTTGCCGATGAAGGTTTAAAAATGATGAATCGTGCTGCCGAAGATGCCGTTAAAGAGGCTACGCCTATCTTTGTATCTGCGGTAAAGAACATTACGTTTACAGATGCTAAGAATATTTTAATGGGTAATGATGAAGCTGCTACTTCTTACTTAAGAAAAAGTACAACATCACAATTATACGCCAAGTTTAACCCGGTTATAAAATCATCTTTTAGTAAAGTGGGCGCCGATAAAGTATGGAGCAGTATTATATCCAAGTACAATACAGTTCCGCTGGTACAAAAGGTTAATCCCGATCTTACCGACTATGTTACCAACGAAGCGCTGGATGGCGTATATAAAATGATCGCTGTTGAAGAAAAAGACATACGTACTAATTTAAACGCACGTACTTCTGCCCTGCTTAAAAAAGTGTTCGCAGCACAAGACAAGAAATAGCTAATTTTTTAAGTATCAAACATATACATATAACATATCCTTAACATTGACTCGAAAATTTTTTAAGTAATTTGCATTATAATAAATGGTTTTCTCACATTTGGTTAGGGTTAGTTAAAAGAATGCCGGTAGACAACTATCGGCATTCTTATTTTATAAGGAAAATATTTACGCTACAGAATAGAACTATCCCGGATAAATTTCAATTTTAACATTTTTTTAAATATTTTTGGTGGCATAAAAACCAAAACACCAAGAAATTATGAAAACACTATTACCCATACTCATGGCATTGCTAGGTGCCGCATTGGGTGTCTTTTTTATTTACAAAGGCGTAGATAAGCACTTTTTATCTCCCTGTAAGGTATATGGTCCGGACAGCACTTTACCACAGGACTATATAAATTTAATGAGTACGCTTTGCGACTCAGGCTTTACAAAAGTGGTTGGCTTTTTTGAAGTACTGGCTGGCATACTGCTAATATTTCCTAAGACAAGACTTGTAGGCGTTATTATATTACTTCCTGTTATTACAACTATCTTTCTTTTTCACCTGCTAATAGACAACAGGCCGCACGAATTGGTAGAAACAGGTATTCCGTTAGGCGCAGCAATACTTATATTTCTATATCATTATAAAGACTGGAAAGTGCTCATCTTTAAACGATAGCTCTATTAAAAATAATCAAAACCGCTGGCTTCCAACAGCGGTTTTTTTATGGGTTTACATTTCAAAAAAATAACCCTTAAAAATATCGTAAATGCCACGCGTTGCAATTATTACTTTGTTATTTTTGCCAAAAACAGGAGAAGTGAAAAAGAGCGTAGTTACATTATGCCTTATGTTGGTTAGCGTTGCGGCCCTGGCACAGGATTGGAATACCGACCTGGCAATTGCCAAAAGAAAAGCTGCGGCCGAAAATAAAACAATTTTATTAGTGTTTTCAGGATCAGATTGGTGTATGCCATGTATGTATCTGGATAAAATATTATGGCCCAGCGAAGAATTTAAAACTGCTGCCGATAAAAACTGGGTGTTGCTTAGGGCAGATTTCCTTCAAAAGAAAGGAAATCCCGAACCTGTAAATGTAAACGACATGAAAATGATACTAGCGGAGAAATACAACCGCGATGGCTTTTTCCCCTTCTTTGTTATGCTTGATAGGAACGGAAAAATAATTAAAAAGTCAGGCTATGAAGAATTTGACCATCCTGCCGAGTATGTTTTCCTTTTTAAAAGTATGTCGCATTAAACCATTAATGATGGTGTCCGTGATCGTGGTCATCGTGATCACCTAAACGTTCCCTTACCTGCTTAAAGTACGGAAAAGCCTTTACCAGCCTGGTACCGTGCCATGAAAACATCTCACCGTCTACAAAAACCGTCTGCGCATGATGCGTATGTCGGCCCAATTCAAATGCATCTTCGTCTTTAAACGGATACGGTTCAGACGATAGGAATATAGCCTGAGGATCGCCCTGAATACGCATTTTCTGTACAACCACTTCAGGATAACGGCCTTCGTTCTTTTCGTAGATATTTTGCAGTTTGTTAAGCTTCATCAGCTCATTGATAAACGTATTATCTCCGGCAACCATGTATGGATTCTTCCATATAAAATAGGCCGTTCTCTTAACCGGTTTATCTTTTATGTACTCTTCAAAATCGGCTAAGCCAAAGCTTATTTTATCAATCCACTGGCGTGCCTGTGTACGCACCGAAAATAACTTACCAAGCTCTTCTATCATATCCAGGCTGTCCTGAATTGTAATTACATTGGTAACCCAAACAGGGGCGATATCTTTAAGCGACTCTACTATCTCCAAAGTATTTTCCTCTTTGTTAGCAATGATTATATCAGGCTGCAGTGCCCTTATCTTATCGATATGCACTTTTTTAGTACCGCCAATAATCGTTTTGGTCGATTTTAAATGATACGGATGCACGCAAAACTTGGTAATACCTACAATTTTATCTTCCAGCCCCAGATCAAACAACAATTCTGTTTGTGACGGAACAAGTGATACGATACGCTTTGGCGTTTCGGTTATTGTTATGGTGTTACCAATCTGGTCAGTATATTGTTTCATTGTGTTTATGATATATTGTCAACTCGACCCAAGCATAGCGAAGTGGAGAAATTCGAAGAGGTTCGATAACTCACGCCGTTAAAATTAGAATGACAGAGACGTTTTCTATTTAAGCAATGCTTCCATTTCCTGTTGCATCTTTAGAGCTTCTTCTCTTGCTTTTTCAGCAAAGTCAGTTTCGTTAGAAGCATATATAATTCCTCTCGACGAATTGATAAGCAACCCTACCTGATCGTTCATGCCGTATTTACAAACTTCCTGAAGGCTTCCACCCTGTGCGCCAACGCCAGGTACAAGAAGAAAACTATCCGGAACTATCTGTCGGATACCTGTAAAATATTCGGCTTTGGTAGCGCCAACCACGTACATAAGGTTTTCGCTGTTTTTCCATGTTTTAGAGGTTTTAAGCACTGTTTTGTACAGTTCTTCATCGCCTGCAATTTTTGTCTGGAAATCAAAAGCACCTTCGTTTGACGTTAATGCAAGTAGTATGGTGAATTTATCTTTAAAAGCCAGGAAAGGCTCAACACTGTCTTTACCCATATAAGGCGCAACAGTAACCGAGTCAAAATTAAGATCTTCAAGAAAAGCCTTGGCATACATTGTAGAGGTGTTACCTATATCGCCACGTTTTGCATCTGCAATAGTAAATACTTCAGGGTGTTTCTCGTTTAGGTATTTTATGGTTTTTTCTAATGACATCCAGCCTTTTAAACCGTAAGCTTCATAAAAAGCAGTATTTGGTTTATATGAAACGGCAAGGTCGTGTGTGGCATCTATAATAGCTTTATTGAATTCGAATATCGGGTCTTCGGTTGCCAACAGGTGTTGCGGGATTTTTTTTAAATCTACATCTAACCCTATGCATAAAAAAGACTTCTTTTTCTGAATTTGTCCGTAAAGCTGTTCTGCTGTCATGAAAATCTGGTTTTTGTTTCGGTTGCAAAAGTACGATTTTTTGGAATGGCATATCGTCGAAAAGTAAAATCCGGATTAAGAATTTTTGAGATTTCTCAACTCCGTTGCCTCCGCTGCGCGAGCATCGCGCTCATGCCAAACATTAACAACAAATGATCCGAACCTGACGTTCGCGCCAGCAAAAGACCATAAAAAATCCCGCCAATTGGCGGGATGCTTTTTTAATATTCGCTTTCTTTCAGCTTTTCTGTATTGTTGACTAACTGAAGTTCATCGATCATTTTGTGAATGTTTCCGTTCATGAAACCATCAAGGTCGAACATACTTAATCCAATCCTGTGATCTGTAATACGTCCCTGAGAGTAGTTGTACGTACGGATCTTAGCCGAACGGTCACCACTACTTACCTGAGAAGTACGCTTTGCAGCATCAATTTCCTGCTTTTTGGCAAGTTCCATCTCATATAAACGTGAACGTAGTACCTGAAGTGCTTTGTCCTTATTCTTGTGCTGGGATTTTTCATCCTGACACTGAGCCACAAGTCCTGTAGGAACGTGCGTCATACGAACGGCAGATTTCGTAGTATTTACCGACTGCCCACCGGGACCTGATGAACAGAAGAAGTCGATACGAACATCGTTCATATCAATCTGTACGTCAAATTCTTCAGCTTCCGGAAGTACCATTACTGTTGCAGCAGAAGTGTGAACACGTCCTTGTGTCTCCGTTTGAGGTACACGTTGTACACGATGTACACCTGCTTCAAACTTAAGGGTTCCGTAAACATCATCTCCGGTAACTTCAAAGATGACCTCTTTAAAACCACCCGAAGTACCTTCGTTCATATCTACAACACTGGTCCTCCAGCCTTTGTCTTCGCAATATTTTGTATACATCCTGAAAAGATCGCCTGCAAAAATACTGGCTTCATCGCCACCGGTACCGGCACGTATCTCAACCATTACGTTTTTAGCATCTTCAGGATCTTTAGGTATCAAAAGAAATTTAATTTCCTCTTCAAGCTGCGGAAGTCTTTCTTTCGCCTCATCAAGCTCCATTTTAGCCATTTCAACCATCTCGGCATCGCTGCCATCAGAGATGATTTCGTTAGCTTCTTTCATGTTACCCATAAGCTTAAGGTATTCCTCACGCTTTTCGGCAAGTGCCTTAAGATCTTTATATTCTTTGTTAAGCTGCACATAGCGTTTCTGGTCGGAAATTACATCCGGCTGGATGATAAGATCAGAAACCTCATCAAAACGCTGTTTTATTATCTGTAACCTGTCTAACATATTCTTTTTGTTCCTTTAATTGGAGGTGCAAAATTACGTATTTTTTTTGATTCTCAATACAGTACATCTATACAAAAACCATTCCCTTTTAAGAACAGTTTTTGCAGTACCCGCTCACCCAGCTTGTAATGCTTTTTTGAACATAACCTACAGGAAGGCTTACAATTACATTTTCTTCAAGGCACTCTACCTTTTGGCAGCCCATACACTTAAAATGAAAATGGTCGTGATTATGTTTGTGTTCGCCACAGGTTTGGCAAAGCGCAAAATAGTATTTACCGTCGTCGGCAAGTATTTTATGTGTAATGCCATCTTCGCAAAAACTATTCAGTACGCGGTAAATGGTTACACGATCCATTTCGCCTTTAATATTAGATTCTATCATATCCTGGCTAAGCGCGGCATTAGCGTCTTTCAACATCGTTAAAATAGCCGTCTTCGCAGGGGTGTTCCTTCTTTTCATCCCTCTAATGCAATTTAGTTGCAATTATTTAATGCAATTACATTGCAATAATACGGAATTTATTTAGATTTGCCAAATGGAAAGCGCAACGGTATCCCGAAGGAAGTTCATACAAACTAGCAGTTTAGCAGCTGCTGCACTTGGTTTTCCTGTTCATTTATTAAACTTAAATTTTATGCAGACACAACACGACGTAATAATAATTGGCGGAAGCTATTCCGGCCTCGCAGCAGCAATGGCACTTGGCCGCGCATCACGAAACGTATTGATTATAGATAGCGGCGAACCCTGCAACAGGCAGACGCCCCATTCCCATAATTTCTTAACACAGGATGGTGAAACACCTGCCGCTATTTCGGCAAAGGCAAAAGAACAGGTATTGGCCTACCCTACTGTAACTTTTGTTGACGGAAAGGCGATTAAAGCAATTAAAACCCAAAATAGTTTTGGCGTAGCTACAGAAGATGGCAAAAACTTTTCAGGCACCAAATTGCTTATCGCTACCGGTGTAAAAGATGTTATGCCGAATATTGAAGGGTTTGCAGAATGCTGGGGGATATCTGTAATTCACTGTCCGTATTGCCACGGGTATGAAGTTAAAGCACAAAAAACGGCACTTATGGCAAATGGCCCTATGGCCGAGCATTTTCTCCCGGTACTTTTACAATGGACAAAAGACCTTACGCTCTTTACAAACGGCAAAGCAATTTTAAGCGACGAATTTCTTATCAAATTAAAGCAACACAAAATAGAAGTTATAGAAACAGAAATTGAAAGTCTTCAGCACAATAAAGGCTACATGGAAAGCATAACACTTAAAACCGCAGAGGTTCACGAGATTAAAGTTATGTATGCTAAAATACCGGCAGTTCAGCATACTTTTATTCCAGAAGACCTTGGCTGTGAAATAAACGAGCAGGGATATATTACTGTTGACGATTTTAAAAGAACTACTGTTGACGGCGTTTTTGCATCGGGTGATTGCACGACCATGATGCGTGCCGTGGCTATGGCAATAGAAGGTGGAATGAAAGCTGCAACTGTTATAAACAACGAAATGTGCATAGCCAGCTTCTAAAGGATTGTAAACAATTAAAAATCACTAACAATGGGTATAGTTTCATGATAAATTTTTAGCATCTTTGCGCCATAAACAAATCAATATATCTAATTATTTATCATGAAGAAAATCACAATCTTACTTACGCGTATTTTACCATTAGTAGCTCTTGCATTACTTATTAGCTGTAGTGATGACGACAACAAATCTACCGACATTATTGTTGGAACGTGGCTTTACACTGGAGACCTTGAAGTTGCAACGCAGCAATTTGAAGCAGAAGACACAACATGCTACAAAGAGCTTACGACATTTAACAAAAACAATTCAGGTACAATTGTAGCACAGGATTGTGAAGGCGACAGCGGAACTATTGCTTTTTCATGGAAAAAAGAGTCTGCAGCAAATATCTACACCGTTTCTGCCACAAATGAAGATAATCAGATCGAGTCGCAGCAACTTATAATTACATTTGAAGGTAAAACCAAAATGTTCATTACATATGGTGATGACAACTCATATCTTGAAGTATACGAAAAACAGTAAATAGATTATTTAAGGCAGGTTTTATAACCTGCCTTTTTATTTCTTACTTATATTAAACATCTGATCACTATGAATTATAAATTTCTATACTTACTACTGATAGCAGCCAGCGTAATTGCATCCTGTAAAAATACTAACGAGAAACCTGCCGATACCTCAGCCCCTAAAAGCTATTCCCAAATTAAAAATGCCGACTGGTTTATTGGTGAGTGGGCTAATAGATCTGCCGAAGGTGAACTTACAGAACGCTGGAAAAAAGTAAACGACTCGGTATATCACGGCGAGTCATACTACGTAATTGCAGGTAAGGATACTGTCTTTTCGGAAACCGTCGAACTGGAAGAAACTAAAGGTAAACTAACATATACTGTTACCGTTCCTAATCAGAACGATGAGCAGCCTGTTAGCTTTGAAGCAACTTCAATTACCGGTAACCAAATTGTTTTTAAAAATCCGGAACACGATTTTCCAAATAAAATAGTCTACAACAAGATTGGTAACGATTCGCTTGTCGCTGAAATTTTCGGACATAAAAATGGCAAACCTGCTACCGAAAAATTTGCTATGAAAAAATTGGAGTAGCTTTTAATTTTATAGGTATTTAATGGTTAAAAAATTATATACTTGCACCTTTAAAAATCGAACCATGAAAAAACAATTACTTAGAAGCGTCCTTATAGTACTTACATTCATTTTGGCTTCATGCTCATCAAGCACTACCGAAGACCTGAATACTAATGGATTTGCTGTAGATGGACTTTTCTATCCTACCAATACAGTATATGTTGACGCATTAGACTTTGAGCAAAATCCGAACGGCACTACAGAAGATGCTGTAACCATAATACTGGCAAGCGACAGCTACCTTAACTCTCCGGTTACTATTGACCCGCTTGATTATGTAATGCTAAAATTAGACATGACCAACCTGGCGCAACAGCCAAATGTGTCGCTATTTAATTACTATGTTGGCATTGACGCTTATAGTAATGCAGGTGTGCCTATGGATGCTATTACTTTATTATGGCAATACAGCAGTAATCTTAACCTTACTGCTATCGAAAAAAATGTGACAATCAACTACGTGACACCTTCTCAGATAGACATCACCTATTCATTTAGGCGTATGGATGGTAAACTGATTACCGGTCAGTACGTTGGACCATACATCAACTTACGCTAACACAAATGCAGCTTATTCAGGATATCGTTTTTGAAAGACAGGATTATACCATAGATACTTTACCAAAAAGCGAATATGAGAACTGTACTTTTAACGGATGTAATTTTGCTTCTGCATATCTGACAGGCATCGCTTTTACCGAATGCACCTTTACCGACTGTAACTTCAGTATGACAAATACCAAAGGCACCGCCTTTAAAGATGTGGAGTTTGCGAACTGCAAAATGACAGGCATAAACTTTAGCATATGCGATCCTTTTTTACTGGCGATGAATTTTACCGGATGCCAGCTCAACCTTGCCTCATTTTATAACCTGAAGCTAAAGAATACCCGTTTTACTAAATGCATCCTTCATGAAGCAGATTTAGTACAAGCAGATTTTTCGGGAGCGGCATTTACCGATTGCGACCTTAGAGGTGCAATTTTTGAGAATACTGTTTTAGAAAAAGCAGATTTACGATCGGCAGTAAATTATAACATCGATCCTGAAGCTAACCGTATTAAAAAGGCAAAATTCTCCATACAGGGATTACCCGGACTGCTTAATAAATATAATATTGATATCAATTAAGATAAGTGTCGTTTTGACGAAAGAAGAATCTCGGAATCATAAGGGGTTCTTCCTTCGTCAGAATCACAAAATAGCTAAATTTTCTCTTAGGGGCAATTTGCAGGCGCGGGAAAATACTCTTTGCTAAAATACTGTTCCTTTTGGTCCATCGTTTCCTATCAACACATACTTTACAATACACTTTCCGGCTTCTTCCACAGTACTCGTACCCTAATGATTGTTAAAGTTGGTCTTCATCCAACCAGGGCAGACAATATTTACCGATATCCAGTTTATCCTGGGGCTTAACCAGTTTATTGAATTTTTAATGTCCTTTCTGGGTTAAAGTTAATTAACGACGAGCTTTGAAATAGTCGGAGAATGCGGTACAATTGGAAGTTAACTCGTCATAATCATTACTATACATTTTTTTTAATAATAGATCATATTTATTAATCTTGTTAGTCTTATGATCATAGCTGCTAAGCCTCAAGTTAGCATCGTATTCGTTTCTCCGTTTGTGTTTTTCACATTCTGTCATCATACGAATACATAAAGCCCTGAATTTATCTTTTTTGGCATTTTTATAAGCAAGAGCATAATATTTTGCAGCCGATTTACATTGAAAAAATTCATCATCGTCTGAAAAACCCGTCTCGCTTTGGCTGCTTGACATAAATCTCCTGCGAATATTCCAGGCATTGCCATAAAAACTCATGTTGTAGTAACAATTCGCCGCAAGGAAATAATAGTAATCACGATTTTTTTCTGATGGATTTTCCGCTCGCGCCAATATCTTTATTAGATTATGCATAATATAAACCCTGTTTACTTTTAGATTCTTATCATACGATTCGGTAAACTCAGGTGTCCCCTTTAGTTTATAAAAAGGGTTTTCATCGAAAACAAAATCATCCTTTTTATTTACGAAAGTAAAAACATCACGGGCTTCTTTCAGATTATTTTCACGCAAGTATTTTGTTCCCAATATCCTGTATAGCTCATGCTTATTTTTAACCGCATCATTATACAACCAGTTATCAAATCCTTTTCTGCCCGCTGTATTGACGTCGTTTATAATGACCTTCATTTTTGATATGCTATAGCACGCATCTATATAGGTAAGATAATCCCAGTAATAGTCAGCATACATCGAAGCAATATTGTTTTTAGCTTTCCAGTTGACATAATCGCCCCAGTTGACATTTGGATTAGTATTATAATCGCATTTTGAAAACAGCATTGCTGCAAGGGTCATGTTTCCTTTCTCTTCCAATTCTCTACCAAGGCCAAAAAGATATTTTAAATTGCCTTTTTCGTATTGCTTTAAGATGACTGGTTTAACCTCATCCGGGATAATAGCACTACCTTGTTCCTGATTGGCGACTAACACCAGCCCTTTGATTAGCTGCGATGCCTCGTAGAGCGGATTAGATATGTCTATTTCTTTTTCTAATAGTTTAAATGATATCGCAGCCTGCTTCGTTTCCTTAGCCATAAAGGCAACATAAGCTTGAGCCATTCTCCAAAAAGCAGGATTACTTGTTTTGGAAAAATCCACCGTGTTTAAAAAGGCAAGCACTTCTCTTGCGTATTCCCTATCGATTTTTACACGCTCCAATATTCGCTGTGCGTTATTGTTTTCCCAGTAATCTGTACGGGTAGACGGCTCAAACAAAGAATACTGAGGCGTTAATATCCAGTCCTCAAGCTTATTTATTTCGCGTACAAGCATAAATTCTAGCCCCTTTGAAGAAGGATTATTTTTATGGATATTTACAAGATATTCTATTCCCTTACCGGTAATGCGTACACCATGCAATAACCAGATATTGGCAGCTTCCTGTTTGCTTTTAGCGAATTGTAATGTTTCTTCAATAGGTATGCTCCTGTCGTAATTGCTCCTTACCACAAATCTTTTGTCAGGCGCATTTGCAAATACCTGGGCGGCAAAATAATTCTGTTCGGCCGGATTTCTCAGCGTTTGGGTATAATAGAACATTACCCAATAATATACAAGATCCTTTTCTGCTATGCCCCTAAAATGATCGTCGTAAATATTCTGGATATCTTTATCCTTACCGTAATAAAAGCTAAGGCGCGTTTTTAAAAAAAGGTATCGTTTCTTCAGCTGATCATCTCTTGTTTTTAAAGCTTGTACACCCGCTTCCTTTATAAGCATCGATACCGAACCTAAATCCTTATTTTCATTTTTCTCCCAAGGATCAATATTATTCCAGGTATACTGCTCACATTTTTTTGCAAACAGAATGTAGTTTATCGCGTCATGATTTTTACCGGCATACAAATAGCGAAGCATGCTATTTGTAGATGATTTGTTTATATCGGCTATTCCCAATTTATAAATTGCCTGTTTAATATCCTCTTTAGCTACCTTATTATTACAATAGCGCTCCCAAAGAACAACATTTGGCTCATAGTCTTTTATACCGGCATCATCATACCCTGTATCTTCATTATATTTATAGGTGCTATAATCATACCATTCAGAAGTATAATTAAAATAATTATACCCCTCACCAAAATTAAAATATTTAGGCTTGAGATAGCAAAACCTAACCTCTTCTCCCCAAGGGTAAAACCCGCATGCGTTTAGCTGAAACAAAAAACTATTCGCTAAAAGAAGTATAAAAACCAGTAAGCGTTTCATTGGTAAAATTGTTAAGTTCTTTTTCATCTAAATGGTACAATGCAACAGTAATTGTTTTTTCTAATGCTACATTCTCTTTTATAATCTTTATTGCAGCATTTATTTTTTGCGGGGTAATCTCTTCATACTTTACCAGATCACCAATTCTAAGGTAATGATCGTCCAAAAGTGTATCCTTTGTTACTTCATACCAAAGCGGTTTTACCTGTTTTAGTATTTTTTTCACGCTATTGTCCCCGGGGTATATAAGCCCTCTGAATCGCTTATTCTGATACACCTGCATCCATGAAAATACGGGTAGCGCAATATCTATATGAAGCGGATATTCACGCTTTTTATCAAGATATTTTGACAACTCGCCAGTGTCAAGGATAGAGTTTGTAGTTTCACTTTCCAAAGGATTGACAAGATTGTAACACATAAGCATTGCCTTATCTACCGGAGGCACTCCCATTTTAACAGGATATTTATAAGGATATAGCCGAAGCGTACAGCTTACCTGTGTTTCTGCCTTTGCCTTTAACTTTCGGAGGAAGTAGAAATATTTATCGCGGCTTTTTGGCGTCCAGTCACAATCCATTTGTATTTCTTTTGGCTTGTTGATCTCAAATCGTTCCAAACAATATTTAGAGATAAGAAAACTTACATTGTTTGCCAGAGTTCCAATTCTCTTTCAGAACTTTTCAGAAATACATCATTAGTTAAATAGACTGTAGGTATTATAGTTCCGTTAAGAGACTATAAAAAATAATTACTAAGCTGTGATTTCGCCACAGGAATATTCCCCATCATTCCGTCATTCGACACTTCAAAAAACTTAATATAAAGCTTTTCAGGATTTATAGTTTTAATAGCTGAGTCTTCAGTCTTTTTAAGCTCCCACTCATTACTCTTCCAGTAATAAAAAGCCCTCTCCACATGTTCTGCCTTATGCGAACAGGAGAAAAATACTGCCGAAAATGCCAGCAGTAAAAAGATGTGTTTCATGGTGTCGGTGGTTTTAGCTTGTAACATAAAAACGTATTAAAATTATATGATTTGTTTACAATTACGCACAAAAAAACCCACTTATTTTTAAGTGGGTTTATAAATTTATTTTAAGGCCGTAAATCTAGTGTCTTTACGACTTTAAACCTTTGGGCATTATGGTTATTTCGTCGGGATATTCTCTAAAATTTCCAGAACAAATTTCCAGTATTTCTGAGCCGATTTAATACTTGCCCTTTCGTCCGGAGAGTGAGCCCCTTTAATTGTAGGACCAAAAGATATCATATCCATATCAGGGTAATTAGTACCTAATATCCCGCACTCAAGTCCGGCATGGCAGGCAACAACAGCAGGTTTAGTTCCGTTTTGCTTTTCGTAGATCTCTTTTAATACTTCCAGTATCGGAGAGTTAACATTCGGTGTCCATCCCGGGTACGAACCTCCAAAAGTAACCTCGCAGCCAATAAGCTCAAATGTAGAGCGAAGCGCATTGGCAAGGTCAAACTTAGAACTTTCAACAGACGAACGTGTTAAACAACCTATATGGATGTTACCGTCTTTAACAATAACCCTTGCAATGTTGTTAGACGTTTCAACAAGGTCAGCCATATCTGCACTCATACGGTACACGCCGTTAAGAGCAGCATACAGCGCACGAATAAGCCCTTCCTGAACACCAAGTTCCATAACCTTAGCAGGCAGTTCGCCTTTTTCTATGGTAATAGCAAGATTAGGCTCACTAGTTTTGTATTCCGTTTTTATATCGTTGATAACCTCCTGCATGTCGAATACAAAAGCTTCATCAAAAATTTCAGAGATAATAACCGTTGCAACACTCTCCCTAGGAATAGCATTACGAAGGCTTCCACCATTAATTTCAGCAATCTGAAGTCCGAAGTTCTCGAAGCTGTCAAACAACAGGCGGTTCATTATTTTGTTGGCATTACCTAAACCCTTATCGATATCCATACCCGAGTGCCCTCCGTTAAGTCCGTTTACGGTAATAGTATACCCAACAGAATTTTCAGGAACATCCTCTTCGTGATAATCGCGTGTAGCAGTAACATCTACACCACCGGCACAGCCAATATCAATTTCATCATCTTCTTCGGTATCCAGGTTAAGAAGGATCTCTCCGTCCAGCAATCCGCCTTTAAGGCCCATTGCTCCTGTCATACCTGTTTCTTCATCTATAGTAAATAGAGCCTCTATAGCAGGATGCGGAATATCAGTGCTTTCAAGTATCGCCATAATAGTGGCAACACCAAGACCGTTATCGGCACCAAGCGTTGTGCCTTTTGCACGTACCCAGTCGCCATCCACATACATATCTATACCCTGAGTATCAAAATCAAATACCGTAGACGCGTTTTTTTGGTGTACCATATCAAGATGGCTCTGCATAACAATAGTCTTACGATTTTCCATGCCGTTGGTGGCAGGCTTTTTAATGATAACGTTACCAACTTCGTCCTCAATAGTTTCAAGGCCTAATTGCTTACCAAAGTCTTTCATGAAAGCAATTACCCTTTCTTCTTTTTTAGAAGGGCGCGGTACCGCATTTAGATCGGCAAATTTGTTCCAGAGCGCTTTAGGCTCAAGGTTCCTTATTTCCTGGCTCATTTATTTGTGTTTGTTGTTTGTGCAAAGGTAAGGGTATGTTGTAAAGTGACAAAACCTGCCGTACTAAACTTTACGAAACACTTAATATCACCACTAATGATAGTACCGATATAAATACCCACACTGCTACGCCCTGAAAGAATGGCCTAAATCCTACCGATTTTAATACTTCGCGCGACAATCCGCAGCCTATTAAAAACAGTGTTAGTGTTAAACCTGCTTTGGCAACGATTACAATGTACGGACTGATTATTTCTATACCCGGAATATAAGTATTAGCTAACATTGCCAGTAAAAAGAATCCAATGAAGTACGGGATACTTATTTTCTTATCGGCATTTTTAAACACGAACGACGATATAAATGCAAACGGAATTATCCACAGTGCTCTTGCAAGCTTTACAGTGGTTGCCACCTGAAGTGCTTCGTTACCGTAACGGCTAGCTGCCCCGACTACCGAACTGGTATCGTGAATAGCAATAGCACTCCACAGTCCGAATTCCTGCTGTGTCATATGTAAAGCGTGCCCGATTATTGGAAAAACCATCAGGGCTACAGAGTTCAGTATAAATACCACACCAAGCGCAACAGATACCTGTTTTTCTTCCGCTTTAATTACGGGCGATATTGCTGCGATTGCACTGCCTCCGCAGATAGCCGTACCGGAAGATACAAGATATGATGTTTTAGATTCTACTTTCAACAGCCTGCCTACTACAAATCCTAAAAGTAATGTTACAACTATAGAAACGATAGTAAAGATAATGCCTTCCTTACCTGCTTTAAGTGCGGTTACGGCGTTCATACCGAATCCGAGTCCTATTACTGCTCCTTTAAGAAGCCATTGTGTGGCTTTCTTATTGTACTTTTTATACGGATGCTGTGCAAACCACGCTAAGGCAATACCTAATGCCAATGCCAGTGGTGCCGATGCCCACGGTGTTAAACAAAACAGTGCCGCAGCAAAAAAAAGTATTTTGTTTCGGTTGGTATTTGGGTTTGCAGGTGTAACTTCCATAGCGAATTTGTTATACACAAACTTCGGAAGCTAATAAATAGTAAAGAAATGGTAAAAAGTAATACGTTATTACTTAAAGTTATAAGACAGTGCAAAATCAATGAAAACATTGGGTAATTGTCCCGGCTGTCCATGCCTGCGAATAAAATAAAAATAGCGTTTGATAGAAAGGCCTTCTACATCCAGAACCGCCAGCTGATTCTGCTTTAATTCCTGTGCAATTGCATATACCGAAAGAAATGCCACAGTTTCAGAATTTTGCAGGTACAGCTTCATACTTTCAGAACTCCCCAATTGCATTTCAACCGTTAGCTGAGGCAACGAAATATTTATCTTCTTCAACACATTAGCAACAACTTCAAGCGTACCCGACCCACTTTCACGAAGCACCACCGGAGTTTTAAGCAAATCATCTTTGGTTATTAATGTTTTTTTTAAAAGTGGATGCGTTTTCTTTACTACTGCCACAAGCTCATCTTTCACAAAAGGATCATATTTAAAAGAAGTATTTTTAGAATCGCCTTCAATAATACCAAGGTCTATTTCGTTTCTTTCCAAAGCCTGTTCTACTAATTCTGTATTATAGGCGGTAAGCACAACTTTTACATCGGCATACCTTTTATGAAAAGCCGCCAATATAGGTGGCAGTATATATTGTGCTGCGGTGGTACTTGCACCAATACGTAAAATACCGCCATGATGCCCGGAAAGTTCGTTTATGCTGAACTCAAGGTCGCGGTATACTTCAAAAAGTTTTTCGGTATGGTGCAGCAACAGGACTCCGGCTTCGGTAAGTTTTATTTTTGTACCGTTACGGTCAAAAAGCTTTACGTTGAAATGGCGTTCGGTTTCATGGATGTGTTTTGTAACCGCAGGCTGGGTTATAAATAGTTCTTCGGCGGCTTTAGTAAAACTTAAGCGCTTAGCAGCTGTATGAAAAACCTTGAGCCTGAAATCAAACATTTAAAAAAAGTCTTTTACGATTCGGGGAATATCTTTTTCGGCAACCTCGCCTATCCATGCATTTCTGGGTTGAATAGAAATTACAGGGGCATGCTTGCAATTGTCGGTACACGTCATACGCACAACGTCTACTTCTTTTTTGAGTCCGCATTCTTTAAGTTCTATCCTAAAGCCTTTGCGCAGCTCTTTGCTGTAATGTCCGCATTTTTTTCCATCACAAATAAAAATAACCTTTTCCGGTGCATCTAACTTTTTCATCGGGCTAAATTTAATTTATCTATACAAAAATACTACTTATATTTACAATCCTATTGATTTTTAATCAACCCGATGAAGAAAAAATTTATACTGCCACTGCTTCTGCTTGTGCAGATTATCCTTATAAACATACTATCGTTTTTCCCTGAATTTGTAGAACGTTATTATAGTAACGGACTCTTCCCCTACCTGAGTAGGGCATCGCGCATCTTTTTTGGCCTTTTTGGCTTTTCTGTTGGTGATATCATCTATGGTGTTGCCATTATTTTTATTATCAGATGGCTATGGAAAACCCGGAAGACATGGAAACGGAACTATAGAGATAACCTACTAAAGATCGTAGGCGGATTTTCTGTCTTCTACTTTTTATTCCATTTGCTTTGGGCGCTGAATTACCATCGTGTTCCGCTGAACGAGAAAATGGGGTTCGATAAAAAATACACCACCGAAGAACTTGTTGCCTTTACCAAAAAGATGATCGCCAAAACCAATGATATGCACAGGCAGATCGAAAAAAACGACAGCCTTAAGATTGTTAGTCCTTACACGGTTGAAGAAATTTACCATCTTTCTATAGTAGGCTACACCGATCTGGAAAAACACTTCCCCTATTTCGGATTTAAGCACGAGAGTATTAAATCGTCACTTATAAGCACACCTTTATCCTATATGGGATTTGGCGGTTATCTTAATCCGTTTACAAATGAGGCACAAGTAAACAGCAAACTTCCCCTTTACGGAATGCCTGCCACTGCCTGCCACGAAATGTCGCACCAGATAGGTTATGCCAGCGAAAGCGAAGCCAACTTTATCGGATACATGGCAGCAACTTATAATAAAGACCTGTACTTTAAATACTCGGGCTATACCCTTGCCCTTAAATACTGCCTTCGTAATATCAACAAGCTGGACGAAAAACAGGCAAAAGAACTTATGCCAACAATACTTCCCGGGGTGGTTGCCAACTTTAAGGAAAGCGAAACTTTCAACAAAAAATATGAATCGTTTGTAGAAACGATATTCGAATATTTTTACGACAATTTCTTAAAGGCAAACAAGCAGGAAGACGGGCTTGAAGGCTACAGTAAATTTGTCGGGCTTTTGGTAAATTATTACAGGGATAAAGTATTATAATTATTCTTTGTAACAATTTACATCTTTTACCTACTTATTCAGTATGAATGCAGATCTGGAAAAATCTTTTGTGACACAGCTTCAGGAAAATCAAAACCTGATTCACAAAATATGCAGGCTCTACACAGATAGTGAAGATGCCCACAAAGACCTGTTTCAGGAAATTACAATACAACTCTGGAAAGCCTTTCCTCAATTTAGGGGCGACTCTAAATTTACTACATGGGCTTACCGTGTAGGGCTTAATACCGCCATTACCTTATACCGTAAAAAAACGAAGTCTATCAATACTATTGAATTTGACAGCAAATTTCATAAGATAGACCAGGACGAATACAATTACGAAGAAGAAGAGCATATTAAACTACTGTACCAGGCCGTACAGCAGCTTAATGATATTGAAAAAGCACTGGTATTTATGTACCTGGAAGATAAAGATTATAGCGAGATTGCCGAAACACTCGGTATTAGCGAGGTTAACGCCCGCGTTAAAATGAACAGAATTAAAGGCAAGCTTAAAAACATATTAAATCCGTAAGGACACAATGGAAGAATTAGATCTGTTAAAAAAGGATTGGAAGAAAAACGAAAATAAATTTCCCAGGGTATCTGAGCAGGAAATTTATGCCATGCTGCATAAAAATTCTACCTCTGTGGTGAAATGGATCTTCGTAATAAGCGTATTTGAGTTTGCATTTTTCCTTGCGCTTACGCTGCTATTAAACGGCAACACAGGCACTAAGGAAATTGAAAGCTACATAGGCAATACGATGATAATTACTATCAACGCAATAGACTATGCTATAATGGTATACTTCTTTTGCCAGTTTTATATCAACTATAAAAAAATCACTACCACAGACAGGGTTAAAAACCTTATGTCGAACATAATTAAAACCCGAAAAACTGTTTCCAACTATATTTTTGTAAAGATTACGTTTACAGTTATTTTACTCATATATATATTTATTATATATTTTAATAATGAACCCGAAATGTTACATACACGACTTGTTGCAGAACAACAGGGCAGAACGGCCATTGTTAATATAGTATACTTTGCTCTTGTTATTTTAGGCATTGCCATCTTTGCAACACTATTATGGCTGCTTTACAGGTTAATTTACGGCATGCTGCTGAAACGCCTTAATAAGAATTATAATGAACTTAAAAAAATAAACCTGTAGTCATGAAAAAAATAGTATTAGCCGCCTTTATACTTTGCAGCTTATTTGCAAATGCACAAAAACTGGACAATAGCCTGTTATGGAAAATTTCGGGCAACGGCCTTGCAAAGCCTTCTTATTTATTTGGAACCATTCACATTACCTGCGATGCAACCCTGGATGAAAATGTATTAAAAGCATTGGACGAAACAACACAACTGTATCTGGAACTTGATATGGACGACCCTAATATGATGACCGAAATGATGGGTGGTATGGCAATGAAAGACGGTAAAAAAATGAGCACGCTTGCAAGTCCCGAAGATTTTAAAATAGCTGATGCCTTTTTTAAAACTAATCTTGGTGTATCCTTAAGTATGGTAGATACCTATAAGCCTTTCATGATAACTGCAATGCTGTACACAAAAATGATAGACTGTCCTGTTCAGTCTATTGAAGCTGAACTTATGAAAGTATCTAAAGCTCAGAACGAAGAAATATATGGCCTTGAAACCGTTCAGGAGCAAATGACAGTTTTTGATGATATTCCGTATGAAAGCCAGATGAAAGATCTTGTACGATCTGCAAAATCGGGCCTTGATAAAGAGAAAGCGGAATTCAAAAAAATGATGGACATGTATACTGCTAAAGACCTTAACGGACTAATGGCATTCATGAACGATGTCAACAACCCGATGTATTCTGAACACAATGATGTGTTGCTTACTGACCGTAACAAAAACTGGATTCCTAAAATTGAAAAAACAGCTAAAGAAAAACCAACCTTTTTTGGTGTTGGGGCTGCCCACCTTGCCGGCGATAATGGCGTTATAACACTATTGCGAAAACAAGGATACAAAGTAGAAGCAGTAAAATAACATCATGTACATAGTATAAGAGAGGCGATTGCCTCTCTTTTTGTTTAGCTTGTTTCTAGTTAATTTTCTTACATTTGAATTAAGCCAATCATCAATCAATAGACTATATGCCATATCAACCAACACACCTATGAAGTATGTCTTTACTATTGCCTTACTGGCACTTTCTGTTTCAGCTTTTTCTCAGGATAAAAAAAAAGATACGATAGCGGAGATGGAGACCGAACTGAAAGAAGTAATTGTAGAAAAGAAGAAAAAAGCTGTGGAACGTAAAGCCGACAGAACGATTTTTGATTTTTCGGAACAATCGTATCTAAACTCAGGCTCACTGATGGAAGGCTTAAAAAAGCTCCCCGGACTTATAATTTCTGACATTGCCGGAATGATGTATCAGGGCAAAGCACTTGAAGTGTATCTGGATGGCCGACCGCTTAATATCTTTTCCAACGAACTGAATGCCTATCTGGAGGGCATGCCCGCAAACGCTATTGAAAAGGTAGAGGTCATTACGAACCCCGGTGCAGAGTTTCCCGCTACGTCGGGTGGAGCTATCATCAACATAATTACGTCGAAAAACGCAAAAAAATACCTGAGTGCCACCTACTCCAATGGTTACAGCTACACCAAATATACCGACTCAAGACATCGCTTTAATAACAGCATTATGATTAGCGCTGCTAACAACTTATTTGGATGGCAAATTCAGGGTGGGCAAAGTTATAGCGACACCTACCAAAAAACGCATTTCACAAATGGAAGTACGGTAATTTCAGATAACTATTCTGATGCTTCTAACCGTTTCTACTATTTAAAGACAGGACTGAAATTTGATTTTAAGAAAGACCGCTTACTACTTAATTATGACATTAATTCAAACAATAGTAACTCAGATATAATTGCCAGCGGTTTAGGTTTTGCAACAAATGACAGAAATACGTCAAAACGTTTCTATCATGATGTAATGGCTACCTATCAAAAACGGTTTGACGACCCGCTTAAAAAACTTGATTTCAGATTTAATTATAACAACAACGATGGCGACATGAACCTCGACTCAAGGACAAACGGCAACCCTGTTATTGGAAACAGCAGCAATCAGGATTATTACCTTTTTAAAACAGATTATTCGCAGGAGATAGAGTTTCTTGATAATACAAAAATCAGCGCAGGAGTGTTGGCAGAACAACTTGACTTTGAAGCTTACAGCTTTGGGTTGAAAAATTTAGATTATACCAGGACTACTCTGTCAGCCTATGGTGAAGGACAGGCTAAAAACCAAAAATTCGATTTTATTTTTGGAGGAAGACTGGAGTCGTATGATATAAGCGGCACTGCAGGATCTGACGATCTTATTCCGTTTAAACAGACTCGTTTTTTTCCTAATGCAACGATACAGTACAACCTAATACCTCAGGTGTACGCAAACATTAACTATAACAAAAAAATTCGTCTCCCCAATACCGCTTCATTAAACCCTAATACTACTTATCAAAATCCAAATGTAGGCTTTTACGGCAATCCGTACCTTGAACCTACCATATACGATAATTACGAAGTACAGCTTAGCGCTTTCGAATATTTTACAATCGGATACTCAGTGTCAGATGCTAAAAATGCTATAATCAACAGGATAATTACCACGCCAAATGGTATTGCCAGCGTTACAGAAAATCTCAAAAGTCTAACAGTACGTAATTTCAATTTTGGAATTCCATTGCCTTATATGCTGTTTACTAAAGGCCTTACAGAAACCCTAAAAATGGACTTTAACCCTGACGAAATTAACTTTATGTACATTTATGCAGGCAACCAAAAGCAGGATATTCCGGGGCTTGACACAAAAAGTTTTTGGAACTTTAATGTAATGTCTCAGATCCTGCTTCCAAAAAAAATTAAGTTTACTGTAAATTACATGACCTCTACAACCGGTGGAAATTTCAATTACTACACAATAGAAAAACCATTTAACAACCAGGCAGATATTACTTTTGCAAAAAAGTTCCTGTCAGATAATCTATCGGTTTCTGTATACCTAAATGATGTACTCAACATGAACAGGCAGGAATACGGTATTGTAGGAACCGACCTCAATTATAAAAGCCGTTATGACTCAAGAAGAATCGGCTTCTCGCTAAACTATAAAATCCCAACTAGAAATAAGCTTGCAAAAGAAAACAACATACTTAATAACGACAAAATACAGGAAAACAATAGTACTATCGGTAATTAGTAGATTGTTGCTAACTATTGAGATAAAACAAAAGAGAGGCAATTGCCTCTCTTTTGTTTTTAATAATTCCATTGCCTTTGCTTGTTCAGTTCTTCCTGAACTTCTATCACTTCCGGCGGTATTACCTTAAGGAATGACGGATGCTGTTCAATAGCATATTCTATTTTTTCAACGATCTGTTCCACCGTTTCATTATCATAATCAATATCTAAAGGTTCCTTAACAATAAATGACTGCAGGATACCTTTCTTTTTAAGCCTTAGCCCTTTTTTGTCAAACGATCGACGAAAGCCATCAATTACAATCGGCACCACGATAGGTTTATGTTGCTTTATTATGTGTGCTGTTCCTTTACGGATAGGCTTAAACGGTTTGGTTGTTCCTTGCGGAAAAGTAATTACCCATCCGTCTTCTAATGCAATCCTTATATTCTCTGTATCGTTAGGATTAACCTCCCGTTGTACTTCCTGTCCTTTGGCCCTCCACGTCCTTTCTACAGTAATAGCGCCGGCATACGACAGTATACGTGGTAACAAACCTTCTTTCATGGTTTCTTTAGCAGCCACGTAGTAAATATTAAGCTTAGGATACCAAATGTATCCAACATTCTTAATATTGTCTTCACGGCCTTTAAGGCTTGCGTTAAACACATGAAACATAGCTACTACATCGGCAAAGTACGTCTGGTGATTAGATATAAACAAAACATTCCTGTCAGGCAACGCCCGTATGATCTCAGAACCATCAACAAACAGTTCATTAAAACCACGGTAGCGCCTGTGCGTAAGTATCCCAAAAACACGGATTAACCATTTTTTGAGGAATAATATATGTCCGAAGGGATTTCTTTTAAATAAACCCATAATTAGTGCAAAATAAACCACAAACTTACAAAAACCGCACCACTATAATACGCTTTTTATAGTTTCTTTAAGCTCGCTAAGAATCATTGCGGTAGCCCCCCAGACAATATGTTCATCTACTTTAAAGGCCGGAACTTTAATCATCTGTGAATAAGAAGTCTGCATATCGGTTTCAATTACTATAGAATCATCCAGAAAAACATCCAGCGAAAGCTGAATAATCTCAACAACTTCATCGGGATTAGGTTTAAATACCGGTTCAGTTAAAGAAAGCCCTAAAAAAGGTGCTACTAAAAAATTGCTTGGTGGTATGTAAATTTCCGTAAAAGGCATAATCACATCTATATCATATGGTGCGACCCCTACTTCTTCAAACGTCTCGCGAACAGCTGTTTCGGCCAGACCGCCGTCTTCAGGTTCGGCTTTACCCCCCGGAAAAGAAATCTGTGACGAATGTATGCCCAGATAAGCATTACGCTTAATAAGTATAAGGTTAGCCTGCTCATTTTTAGGGTAAAAAAGCATCATCACTGCCGATCGTCTTGGGTTATTTGCTTTATAGTATTCGGGATCTAATGTAGGCAGCCGCTCTAAAGGAGCCATTTTTGCATGTGCAGTAAGCGCCGGAAGCTGCTGATTTACTATCTTTGGTATGTATTTTATAAATTCGGTAAAAAGCATTTGAGATAAATCTTAATTACCATAAAGATACTTTAAATAAAAAGCACCACAAAAAACAACCTGTATGTTTAGCAAAGCTGAATCCCAAATAATAAAAAAAGAATTCTGGACGGCATTCGCCGAAGCCTATCCGCGCAAATGGCTATTGTATGACACAAAGATTAAAGATGTTTCTTTTAAGTTTTATGTAGATAATAAAAAAGCACAGGTGCTTATGGATATTGAGCCGAAGGATGAAGAAAAGCGTAAAATTTACTATGAAAAGGTAGAGTCGCTAAAAAACATACTTCATGAAGACTTTTTACCGGAAGCTGTTTTAGAGAGAAACTTTCATTTGGAAACAGGAAAAGTTATCAGCCGTATCTGGGTAGAGAAAACGGGAGGCATCAGTCTTTATAATAAAGCCACATGGAATGAGATCTTCGATTTCTTTAATGATAACATGGATATGTTTGAAAGGTTCTTTTACGAGTACCAGGACTACATAAAAGATTTAGATATAAACAAATAAATAAAATGCCCTTTCAGATCTGAAAGGGCATTTTTGCTTTTATAACTAACTAAAATTAACGGAGCATAGAGAAATGCCCTTTAAGTTCTCTTCCATCTTCTCTGGTTACTACAAACCAGTAATCGGTTGAAGGAAGTTCTATACCATTAAGTTTACCATCCCATCCATCGCTCATTGCGCCGAAAGATGTAATGGGCTTGCCATAACGGTCAAAGATATGAATCTTCATGTGCGGCTCTTTTACTGCGTATTCTATCCTCCATTTGTCATGGTATCCATCTCCGTTAGGAGTAAAGAAATTTGGAAAGTGAAGCAATACTACTTCTTCATTTACCTCGCCGCAGCCATTGCCATCGCGGACGAAAACCTGGTACACGCCTGTTTTTAGCCCTGTGAAAGTATCCTCTGCCTGATAGTTGGAACCATCCAGAGAATATTCGAAGCTGCCGGAACCTTCGGCATGTACCGTAATGGTGTTTTCATCCAGAGTCCAGTCTGATGTATCTATCTTAACGATAGTTGGGGTTACAGATTGTTTTATTTCTACGCTGTTACCTCCTGTACAAACTCTGTCTCCGTATACTTTATCTACAGTTACAGTATATGTACCAGATTTATCAACATAAATAGTTCTTCCTTTCTGGCCGTCAGACCAAACGTAATTTATAAATCCTGCTTCTGCTGTAATAGCAACCTTGCCTTCATTACAAATAGTACCTCTTGTCGTAATTTGCGGTAGTGGTTTTTCTCCAATAAATAATTTAAAAGAAGTTGTACCGTGGCAAATTTTTATTTCTTTATGAACAAGCCTTGCATAAATAGTCTGTCCGTTTGATGTATTGTGATAGAATTCCGGTAACGGACGCTCATTATTATCTGCATCTGCCTGGGTAAGGTGATACGTAATTGTGTACATAGAGCTGTGAAGTGGACCAAGTACAGCCGCATCCTGATCTGTAAGGTGATATTCGTACTCATCAATTGTACCCGGTTCGGCACAAACAATCATATCGCTCGGTTCGGTAGCGTCTGTGATAGACGGAAGGTTTAATACATTAAATCCTTTTGTGTTTTTGTTTCCACATGCATCTTCAATCTCAAATTTATATTCAGCTGCATCAAGGTTTGTAAATATGTTACTTGCGCCATTATCAACTACAAAAGGCTCTCCGTTTTTCGCGGTAATCTTATACGTTACAGGATACCCAAGAATTTCCAGTACAACATCGTTAGGCTGCCCTGCACACGCTAATGTGTATGCCGCAGTGATTTCAAGTTTTTCAGTATATTTAAATTCGCCAAGAACGCTAAGGCATATCGTTTTCTCAGGAGTGCCATCTCCATAGGTAGTAAATTTCTTAACTACTCTCATAGTTCCATTGTAATTAAAGTTATGGCGTGTTTCTTTATTGCTCAAACCAATACCCGTTGAAGCTGTAGGAACCGTGCCTTCAACATAATCCACTCCAAAAACAGGGTGTATCCATGTTTTTGTAGCTTCATTGTAGTACTGTAGCCAGTAAGCACTGCCATCAATTCCATTACTTGTGTCATTAAGAGATACTGAGAACGTACCACAATTAGGTGTAAATGTAAACGCATCAACAGGTTTAGAATAACCTTCTATTTTTATTTCAAGATCTTTAATTACGCCACAAATATCAGTAGCCCTGAATGTGTAGTCGCCTTCAGGAAGTTCTGCCATATAGAAGATACCATTATCAGATATTTTAGACGTTACATCTTTAGAACCTTTAAATCCCGACGGCCATTCTATAATTTCCACTTCGGTAAGTTTACCATTGCCACTACTTGCACTTACAGTTCCAAAACCGGAATCACATGATGGTAGGGTACTTATAGAAAACTCCCTCTCTTTATATTCGGGTACTAAAATTTTCACTTCATAGGTAAAGTTACACTCATCGGTAATTGTAATTGTATACTCTCCCAAAGGAAGATCGTTCATAGCAAGGATACCATCTCCTGTAATCCTGTTTGAAACATCCTGAGGTAATATAAATTTTTGTGCTTTTAAATACTTTTCGGGAGCAGCGGTGATTATTGCCGTTACAAGTTTAGATTCAGGCATACTTGCCCTGATATATCCAAATAATGAAAAACAACCATTGTTAACACCATATAATGTTGGCTCAGGCTTTTTAAATTCAACTTTGATTGAATCGATAGCTTTTCTTCCACACAAGTCCGTGATTTCAATTATGTAATCTCCAAATGGAACTGGGGTATCTTCATTTCCGTAATTAACATTCGGTGTGGTAAACGGACCATTTGGTGTAGCGCTATAAGTCGATGCATTAAAATCATCCGGAGCTTTTAAAAATTTAACTTTATAAGAAGTTGTGTATCGTGAAGCACTGATCTTAAGGTATTTTTTAGCACATGGCACTTTACCGGTACTTAATGAAAGAAGGATCTCCGGTGTAACAACATTATCCTTTTTCTCAGTAATATTTTCACAATGATCGGTAACCATCATGTCATAAGTATACGATTCCGTCATGTAACGCGGTACAACCATAGATACTTCAAGAGATGTCGGACTGCCAGTTTGGTATGTTTTGTTTACAACAATTGGATTACCACCTATACTAAGCGGCGTTAGTGTACTTTGCACAGTAAGTGGATATCCGATACCACCACCGATTGGAGTAATAACATTCATTACCTTGATTGAGTCACAGATAACATTTATATTATCAGGATAAGAAGTATCAGATATTGCTAATACAGTTGATACCACATTAAGCGTGTAGGTCTTTACTTTAGCGTCACCACATTTGTCGTAAGCCCTGATATTGTATGTACCTGTTGGAAGGTCTTTAAATATATTAGAACGTTGCAATGGCCTCTTAACAGGACCTGAAATTATTTCATATTTGTCTCCCGTTCCCGATGTAGCATTTACAATAATATCACCCACTTCTGCACAATGCTGCGTAGAAGTTGAAATGTCTATAGCAAACGGTACGATTTTATTTTCGATTGTAACTGTTTTCTCTTGCCTGTTACTCTGATCACCCAAAGATTGAATAGCCTCAATCTTATAAGTAGCAGCAGAAAGACTACCAATATTATTGGTAGTTAAAACAGTGATAGGATTAGTAACATCCGGCAGGACATATACTTTGTAAAGAATAGTGGAATTTTGTGTCTTGTTAGTTACAGTAAATTTTAGTGTGCCATTTCCTAGGCATGTCTCGTCAGTTTTATTTATCATTAAGCTAAAATCTTTTAGCTGAGCCTGCACAGCAGATGTAAATAAAATTGTAAACAGCAGAATTAATGTTTTTTTCATAGTAGTAGTAAGTTCCATTAACATTTAAACCTGTCTTTTCTTTCCCCCCGCAGCCAAACAGATTATCTCTATTCATTTCTACTGCAATAATAAATAATTTTTCTACATAACTATTTGATTTTTAATTAGTTAACTTTACATTTTATCGATGATTAGTGCATTATTCATATTTTAAATAATCATTAATAACATAAACTAATTGATTTACAGATATTTATGATTATTTTAAGATATTTATATCTCTTTCTTAACTAACAAAAAATAATTGATTTTAACACCTTTCGATACTAAATTTAGTCAAAATTATAAACATAAAGCAACATATTGACATAAATTTTAATAAGTTCACAAAAGATTAACTTTGTAGCTTAAATATAAAATATGAAAATTCTCTCAATAAAAACTAAAAAAATCTTAAAATACGTTAAGAGATGTTAATTGACGTAATTTATAACAGGCTGAAAAGCAAATGGATGGAAATTCCGTAATATTTATCTATAAGAATAGTCTTAATTTATGATCACTTCAATACTTAACGTTGCACATAGCCACAATGTTAATTAGATAAGTACTATACACCGTAATAAGAAAGAAACGCATTACAGTACAAATTGAGAGTTAACCTAAAATTAAAAAATGTAGTAGAGTATTAAATTCAATTACAAATATTGACCTTGATTAAAATAACATTTTTGTTATTCTATTTGAAGAGATTTTACCCAATAAGTATTTGGTCAGTAAATCTGGCTTTATTACAAAACAAAAAACCCTTCATCGTAAAGATGAAGGGTTTTCAAAAGAAAGGCGATGACATACTCTCCCACAAACTGCAGTACCATCTGCGCAGGCGGGCTTAACTTCTCTGTTCGG
>Ga0265797_10000184_pt1 | contig 122970 bp, 113 predicted proteins | sample P2T30metagenome_FD_192433 | JGI IMG/M metagenome (GOLD analysis project Ga0265797, IMG submission 192433) | Plant litter microbial communities from East Loma Ridge, Irvine, California - P2 T30 | ecosystem: Environmental > Terrestrial > Plant litter > Unclassified | place: USA: California... | reverse complement strand
TTAGCCTGATGTGTGATTTCTTATGTAAGCTCTAGTGAGTCAGTGACTCTATCACCATGGTGTCTTCACCATAACCAACCTTTGTATCACCTGAACCATATATACTTTATATCCGTTTTTGGCAGGATCAAGAGACCTACGTACGAATCTTGTTAATACAGCGTTTCTCACCGGATTAATCTTGCCAACTCTAAATCGACAAGCACACAAGCCTATCGACACATCATGACTATAAAAGAAACACCCCATGCGCCCATCAATGGCCTCCCAACGGATACGGCGGGAATTTTGCCCGGAACGACCTTTCCAACCGAGCCCACGAGTGGTGAATCGGACAAGGATCACATCAGCACTCAATCGCAACCCGGGCCAGTCGTCCACTCGAGAGCAACCACAGCCACCTTGTATGCATCGCGCGACCTCAAAGCCACAGGTCTTGTACCTCAAATGCACCATCTCATAAATAACGCTTTCGGCACCTCCCACAATGTCTCAGGGGTTTTCCCGGCCGCATCCGAGCGTCTGAGGTCGGACGATCAACTCGTGCAAGAACTTTCCGGACCCGACATTTTCACCTATGTGATAACCTACACCGGAACCCAGACGGTGATCGGCACAGCGTCCGCAAAACGTTATAAAGATACGATTGAGTCAAAGCCGGCTAGTGCGGAGGGTCAGAAGGGCACTTTTACACGATCTGGTGTCTTTGGGCCGCATTCTGAGGGGTGGGAATTGTCGCTGATGGCTGTGGATCCGTCTTTGCAGCGTCAAGGACTGGCAGGGTTGTTGATGAATCTTGTAGAGAGTGAGGTGAAGCGCCGATTCGTGCTTGATAGAGCTGAGAGAGGGCTGCCGGATCTGAGACTGGTCATGCTGCTGACGACGGTCAAAGAGATCAACTGGGACTTTTATGTGCGAAGGGGATATCAGCTGGATTATGAGAAATTTTACGAGCCTGGGTGGCTTGGGAGCTGCACTGGATTTACTGTGGTGCATATGAGCAAGCTGGCCGACGTTTGAGGCATACATTTTCGAAAAGGCAATCAGTCGATAGACGGTGTAGATGTAGACTACATATGAATGCAGTGCTGTAGACTAGTCCTTCTTGCACACGTTAACATCAGCTTCAGCTTCACACCCGTCTCACCGGAGTCTGGTTTTACTTGCGGGTTGGCTTTGTGATACCTTAGGCCGCCAGAAGAAGCATAACAGTCTAATGGCATGCGGGAGCCGACTGTGAGAATAGTCTGAGGACATCGCATGAAGTGCGCGGCAAATGAAAGACGTGAAACGACTTGCTCGTTATCCAGCAAGAACACGGCGGCAACAATGGCGCGGGTCGTGCCGCTACACCAATAAGCTCCAGACGAACGCCTGCAGCGCCTAACTCTCCGACAACACCACAACCTCACTTCACGCCTCGTCGCGTGTTACACATTCTGCCTTACCAGCGACTTCAGTCTGCCAATGATTGGACCAGACTGTCGCATAGACGCGAGGATGCATCTATGCATAGATCTAGAGCCAGGCTTCTTCGCCATCAACCGCCGCACTCAATATTCATCCATGGTCGCCTCCAGTAGCACTCCGGGAAGGTAAATCCCAAGAGCCGGGATGATCACTAGGTGCAGTCACGACAAGGCTGTTCAGTCATGCTCATGGGTGTTGGTTGGCATATGGACCGGTCGCAATATACTACAACAAGCCTTCCCTGCAGTTTCACCTATGACCGCGGTCTCGATATAGGCCGTCGATTCGCACTCAGCGCCTGTTGCCACAGTCGGGTCTGGCCTGATCCACAATCACAATCCCATTCACTGCCTATTTCATTGTCACGACACCCGCTCACTGACTTGACAATGAAAACCTAGGTCTATTGTTCGATTTTCTTTATTGTCGTTCTATTGTTCTCCGCGCTGGTCGCACTACAATCGCTTTTGTGCATACTTTGACATTTCTCTTTCAGCATCTCTCATTACCTGTCATTTAACGCACTGCAACCTCGCTCTTCGGACACTACTTTCTTCAGCATACCCTGAACAGGCGTCAACTCGGCTGCGCCAGTTCACTGTTCACTAATTCACGACACCCTTGCTGGTTCAAGGCTTTACTACAACGTTTCCACTTCTCGTCACTCAACCGGACATACACACATCCTCCACCATGCTTTCATCATTGGGATCTTCCACAATGACCCTAGGCAGCATGTTCTTCAGCACCAAATCACTCCTATGCCTCGGCCTTCTATCATCAACCGTCGCAGCACACACCTGGATTGAGCAGATGCAAGTCATCGGCACCAACGGCTCGTATGTCGGCGACTACGGATATCCTCGCGGATACGTTTCACGCACCGATGCCGGATTTGATGGATTCTCCAACAAGTGGCAGCTCCCCAGCCCTGATACCGACACCAGTCGCACCCGCATCACAGACAAGATGATGGCCTGCCACCCCAATCAACGCACACCGAACTACTCTCAGCAGTACCCTAAGCTCTCTGTCGCTCCTGGTGCTTACGTCGCCATGAAGTATCTCGAGAACGGTCATGTCACACAGCCGTACATCCCTGCCGGCAAGCCGGAGGGCAGTGGCACGGTCTGGATCTATGGGACCTACGAACCCAACGATGCTGAAACCCTCGTCAACGTCCTCTCGTGGACCGCTGATGGTAAGGGCGGCAACGGTAAGGGTTTCCTCATGGCTGCTCAAGACTACGACGATGGCCGATGCTACCAAATCAACCAGTCGCCGACCTCCGTCAACAGACAAATGAACGAAGGCAACCATGCACCCGGACAACCAACCTCTCAACTCGAGCAGTGGTGCGAAAGCGACCTCCTCGTGCCCTCAGAATCCCAAGTAGGCAAGACACTCACAGTCTACTGGGTCTGGGGCTGGGCCACAGGCATGCAGACCGAAGGCGCTATGTGCGGCAAGGACGAGTACTACACCACCTGCTCCGACTTCGACATTGTCGAGGGTGGTGACGATCTCTCAAAGATCATCGCCGCTCCCAAGGTGCACACCATCGGCCAGCAGGATCCTCAAACCATCGCCGTGAGTAACTATCAGTCTCGCACCGCCCACGCTCCCACGCCGACGATCATCACTACGCAAGAATGTACTTTCACATCGGCTACCACTTCTTCGGTACCTGCCTCATTGTCCGAGAAGACCACCCTTCCCGCCGGCTTCAGCACTTCCATCGCCAGGCCGCCCATGCCAAAGTACAGACTTGCAGGCAACCCCGGTTCGCAGCCCGCCAGCAGCGAAGCCAGCAGTACGGCACCATTGTACTCCAACACTACAACATCAGCCACTGCTTCCGCCACTGCTTCTTCGGCAGTCACCACTGCCTCCCCCCGCTCGCAGCAGCAACCCTCAGTAACCTCACCCAGTGCTTCCGAAGTGACAGTCACAGCATCGTCAACAGTCACAGCTGCTCCCTCTATCGTCTACAAGACTATCACCATCCCGGCCTCCTCGCCTCTTGCAGCACCCTCATCGACCTCCCCGAAAGCCCCGGCGGCTTCGGTGGCAGCCAACAAGAACGGAGTGGTGGGTCTGAGTTCCAAGCGCGCGGTTGCTTTCGCGGCTTAAACCATGTTGAGCATGAGAACGAGCTACGCATAGGATGGAAGAAACGCAGGAGTTTTGTCAGTCATTGGATACTTGTCACCCGCTCGCTATGATAGATGGATGGACGTTTATGGGATGATACCCTTGCAATCGTTTTATTTCTAGATTTGGCCATGGTGTTCTCTTCACTCTTTTGATAGACGGGTCTCCAGAGGCAATCGGAGTCTTGGGCGTTTTTTTGTTTATTGCTATTGTTTAGACTATCACTTCACCGCTGTTGCGAAACAGACAGTATGAAAATTAAAATCATGAAAGAGATTATCGAGGGGTACTTTTCCGACATTGAGTAACGTTTCCAGTTCAAGAGAATGCTATGTGTATATCTGATAGGTCAATATGTGTGCTGTTCTAGCTGCCGAGGTGAGAAGATGTGTATCGTCTTCTTTGTGTTATTGGTAGACTACCTACTATATCGCCGTCTATTGAGAATAAACCTAAACGTTAGCCGAGTTTGCTGGCAGAAGACTTGCAGGCTCACCTACAATCATTTCTAACATCTCAGCTGTCTACTTGGTCTTAGAGTAGCAAGTTACTCACAATCAAGTTGTATTAAAGTGAGACCTTTAGCAATGAGTTGTATCACAGCGAGTTGTCGTGCATCGGCGAGTAGTGTTAGGAATGGATATTTAACGGTAAGTCACGGTGCAATGAGAGTTCCAGTGACATTACAGCGGCGAGTTGTTCTCTTATTCTTGCGGTCCAGGCTTCGTGTTTTCGACGGACTTTTTGTGTTGCGAAGCCTGTGAATTGCAGACACGAGATCTTAACGGGGAACCAGCGAAAGTAAGATCATACCCATCACCCTCACCAAACATACTGAGCACTGTGGTCACTGAGAGCTCTCATTCCATACCTTCTATCTCCTTGCGGAGTTCGATACCTCTCAACTAATCGCTAGTCACTCTAATTAATCTATCCTCATTCCAAAGTCTGTTGTCCTAAAAGCGTAATCGCGTGCACAGTTCGTTATCCTACATAATAGTTCGTTCGTTCTCGTCTCATTCGACCCTCCACTTCCTGAAGGCTTTCTGTTTCCCGTATCGCAAAGCAGCTACCTAGCCTTTCCTAAGAAAATTTCGAGAGAGGTCCAGTAGCGATGATAGACGCTCGAAAGCCTCACAAAGGCTCCATAAACCTCTGATCGCGCCTCGGGCCCGTACTGTCACTCTCCCTCTCGATCTCAATCATCCTCTCCATTTCCCTCTTCAACATCCTTTTATTGGTCTTGCAACCCGCACAAACTCCACAATCCTCGCCGTCTACATTTCCCTCATCATCTCCATCAGCACCCGCCAACAGACTTCCCGGCCCAGATTTGAAAGCACAGCCAATAGCAAAAGCCAAAGTAATGGAGAATTTCAGCCAGAGCCAGGGGCTGTGGCGGGAGAAACTGCTTCGTCTTTGCCTCTGTCGCTGCTGTTCCCTTTGTTGTTTCTGGCGGACCATGGGACTGAAAGATGAGGAATTTCGGACAATGAGACTGCCGTCGGGGTTTTTTACACGCTTCTTGCCTGGTCCAGCCATACTGGGCCGGGGAGAAGAGGGTTTGTTGTTGGGGGAGGTGTAGGACGCGGTGTTTGGGGTGGTTGGGCGGAAAGTGCCGTAAGCGAGGTGTTCATCCTCTTCTTCGCATTCACTACCGCTGATGCTGGGCGTTTGTGATGTGCTGCGATTGTGTTCTGGAGATATGAGGAGGCGCTGGCGGTCGTCTTGATACTCGCCGCCACGGCTGCTGCAGTCGTTGCGATGGGTGCTGAGGAGACGGCGCTTAGCCATCGGTCCGAGTAGTACGCTGACAAGCCACCATTGAATGTTACGGAGAGGAGCTGGGAGTCGCATGCGCGACTGTGCGTTCTGGATCAGGTGTCTGGCGAGTTGCACGGGGGAGTGCCAAAGGTTGCTGAAGAGACGACGGAGACGATCGATCAGAGAGTCACTCCGTGATGATGAACTTGTAGATGTGCATGGTTTTAGGCCCATAATAGTTGCGGTGGATGTTGTTCCTTCGCTGACTTCAAGGGAGTGGCTTTCAGGGATCGGTTCGAGGACTTCGGAGAAAGACTCTTGCAGCTCTGTATCGTCGAGATCTTGGTTTTCAGACGACATCGACTCGCAGTCCTCCTCTTGACTGCCCTCGGTCCCGTCAAATGAACGAATCTGGCTCAGCTCTTCCATGAGATTGCGACTGACCGCCGCACCAGCACACGAGCCTAGCGAAGAGTAATCCTTCGTCGTTGAGAAGCCTTGAGATTTCCCCGAAGCATGAGAGTTTGAGGTTAGTATGCTTTGATCGCCTGATTCGTCTCTAGGTACTGTGAGCATTTCGATTCCCGTCAGTCTAGTCCAAGTGGCTCGATCCATCATTGTGGAGGCTCTCCTGCGACCTTCAAGCGGGCTACCGTTGGTGCGACTCATACTACGGTCTCTGAAAGGGAAGCCGGTAGATGCTTCGTGGTAGTCAAACGCTGGCGCGGACGCAGGCACGTGGTCATAGTGTGAAGCTGAAGGTAATATCAGGGGCCGTGGACCATTGGAGCCGGCTCCGAAGCGGCGCATCCTTCTCGTGGGTCTACCACGAGGAGGTATTGAAGGTGGCCTCATGTCGTATTGGGTATGTTGGACGGGCAGTGACGGCTCGGCCGTGGTAAGGCTTTCGTTCATGTAAGGCGCATCCGAGAAGATAGACTCTGAATCCGAAACATTTTCTGACCGCGAAATATGTCCAGAGATGAATTCCTGGTTGCTGCGTGTCTGCCGTAGATCCAGGTGCGAGTACGACGAGCTCGCGAAACTCAACGCAGGCGAAGGAGGCTGCGTGCCCACCTCTGAAAGACGCTCAGGAGAGATCATCAAGTTGCCGGTCGTCGGGAATCGCGGGTGCATGCTCTTCGGTCTCGACATTCTCCTGCTCATTCCTGGTGTCTCCGCGTGCAAGTCGATTTTTGCCGATGTAGCCAACAAGTCGGACAGGATCTCCAGTCGTCTCTCCAGATGTACATTCGCTGCTTCTGCAGACTCCATGCTCTGGTTCATGTTCTCAACCTGCTGCTCGAGTTCATGGATTCTGTACTGATCTTCTTCTCTTTGCTCTTCGAAGCCTCGTAGTTGACTTTTCAGGCTGGCTTCAACGGCCGAGTATTGGTCGACGACTTCCTGCACGCGCTCGTCATACCTGTTCTCCCACTCCTCAAGCGCTTCTTGCAGCTGCCTCGTCTCGGCGTTCAGCGACCTCATCATGTTGGTTTGCTGTCTGGTAATGGTAGGCGAAGTAACAGCAGACAACTGCGTTTGCGCAGAAGCCAGCTCCGCCTCGAGGTGGTCGATGTAGCTTTTTGTCTCTCCGCTAATAGATCTTCTCTTTGCACCGAGCTTGCCTTTCACTTTGGCGGAACGCGGCTTGGGTCCGCTTTTCGAGGAAGGAGGTTGGTGGTTTGGTGGTTGTGGTGAAGACTGCTCGATAGGAAAGGCGGCGTCGTACTCTCCACTCCTCCTGCCTTGAACGTTGCTGTAAAACTTGGCCGAAGTGACGCGCGGACGAATGTGAGCGTACTTCTTTGACCGCGTGAGGGTTGAGTTTCCAATTTCAGTCAAGACGCCGCTGCCAGCCCTCTTTCCCACGCTGTCGTTGAGGCCCGCTCGTGTGCCCGAGGGCGACTGATTCTCGGCATCGGAGGACTGCAGGTGGCCGCCGCTCACGTTGGACCAGTTGCTTGAGCTGAGAGAAGTTGGTGAGACTTTCCTGCCTGGCACTGTTGGGCCTCGGAAGCCTGCGTTACGCAGCTGCATGCGTCGAGTCTGGCGGCTGGCTCCATGGCCAGAAAGAGGACGGACGGGATCGGGGTCGTCCTGCCATATTAGCGAGCCGTCACCAGCAAGCTGCTTGGATGCCATTGCTGCTGATCACGGTAGATGTATGCTTGGCCGCCATGCAGTTCCAATGGGTAGTATGTATGGAGTAAGTGGATCTGATTGTAGCACAACGGTGAAGGAAGGGTCAGGTAAGGTCATGCCATGTACTACAGGTGGGGCGACTGCAGGATGCAGTGAAGAAGTTCCAGAAGGCGGAACACATTGCTGCCCGTGCCTCTTTGTTTTTGTTGTTTAGCCGAGGCGCGCTGTTGCCATGCAGGCGGACATGGCCGGATGCGAGAGATTGGTATGTGGCATACTGTCATGGATAATGCCAGCAGAGAAGGTATACGGTGATCACGAGTATGATATACGAACTGGGATATATTGAATATACTCAAGGAATCGAGAGGCGGCAGTGCATCAATACCGCCGTATGCAGACGTCCGTTTAGCGCTCCACGATTGCGTGCATCTTCTGCAGGGCCGAGGAACCAGGACCGTTGTTTATTATTGTCTCAAGCACCTGCATCACGCTAGTACTCTGAAGTGTAACCGCCAGACCCTCACCAAACAGTGCGAACATTACATACTGTAGGTAGATAGTCTGTCTAACGGTACATGATTTTTAATAGGGACAATCACCTACGTAAGATTGGTGTTCACACAGTTTACATGCATTCATTGTCTATAAATGATGATACAGCCAGCTACCTGAGCTCGCCTAGAGTCCCAAACCTGGCCGAGAAAAACGCCTTGCCTCTTTTCGCAATAGCATGGCGTGTAGCCTGATAGTCCCAAAGTCCCAAAAGCAGTAATCAAACGCCCGAAATGCTATAGACCCATGACCCGTTTCACATGAGCACAAGGCAGCAGCACGAGCAGCACTAGCGTAATGCTCGCCGTCTACCTTTGCCTTTTCAAATTACCCTGATCACACCGCCTGCAGATGGGCGTCAAGCTGTAATCACGGAGCATTGAAGCAACTGCGATGACAAGCCCGTCAAACGTTGAAGAAAAGTACAGTTTCCCACCTGATCTTGCACGTGCATGAGGCCAATTATTGCACCACCTGCTCGCGCAAGTTGCTGGGTCCCTTCTTTCCGCGGCGGCCCAGGAGTGTGGCGCCGTCCATGTTGAGCTCGAAGGGTCCCTTGTTGCGGACTTGCCTCTTGGCAGCAGCGGCAACTTCGGGACTGTGTTGACCGTAACCTCTGGCGGCCGGCTGCTGCTTGGGAGCAGCGGCTTGTCTAGCCTGTGCAGCTGAGGATAGAGTAGTGTTGCGCATCTGCTTCTCCACACCACCAATATCTGTAGCGTTAGACTTGGGTAGTTTTGCGGGCGGGTTGGCATTCCTGGCATCGTAAGGAGCCGAGACACCCTCGTCGTCTTCGTCATAGTCTTCGTTCAGAGGGTTGAGAGAGTCCATGGCTGCCGAACCACGGTAGCCCTGAGTAAAGTTCTTGCGGCGCTTGCCCTCCTCTTCCTGTCGGTGCACAGAGTAACTGACGTCAAACACCTCGCGAAGGTTGACAGCACCGGGGGAACGGAAGTCCTCCCTCCTGCCTCCGTCATCGAGGTGCGCGAAGCTCTGCTTCATGGGGTTCATCTCGGCCGATGCGGGTCCGTTGCGAGTAGCGAGAGGGGTGGCGAGGGGTGGCGCGTCTGCAGCTGCAGTGGTAACCTCATCACTCTGGCGAATCCAGGGGTGGTCCAAGAATTGCTTGATATCGTAACGCTTCTCCGGGTCGACAGTGAGCAGATGCGAAACAAGATCCTGGGCGGACTTGGAGATGTCGTCCCACCATGGCGACAGGAAGGTGTATTGGCCACGGGCCACCTTCTCAGTCAAGACCTGAATGCTCTCGTCGTAGAAAGGAGGGAAACCGCAGAGAAGGGTGTAGAGAACACAGCCAAGCGCCCACATATCGACACTCTTGGAGTAGCGCTCATCCTTGACGATCTCGGGGGCGGTGTAGCCGACGGTACCGCAAGGCGTCATAGTTGAATGATCCCAGATGACCTTGGACAGACCAAAGTCGGCAATCTTGACCACACCGATTCCACCAGATCCAACACCTTTGACAAACTCGCCCTCGTCTTCCTTGTCCTCATCACCAGGAGGCTTCGGCTGGGGGTTCTTGGTGGGAATGAATGGCGTAGGGTAGAACAACAAGTTTTCGGGCTTGATGTCACTGCACGGCGTTAGCTTCAAGTAATTCAACACGCGATTTGCCACCTGACTTACCGATGAACAACTCCGGCCTCCTCGTGCAGATATAGCAGCGAATCTGCAACCTGTCTGATAACATGTCGTGACAGGTCTTCGCTAAAGTAGGTCAGGCGAACAATCTGGTGGAACAACTCGCCACCCGGGCACAGCTCGAGGACGATGAAGTAGTATTGCTTCGACTCGCTGAACTCGACGAGCTGCACAATGTTGGGGTGGTCTAGGTTGCGCATGATCTGAACTTCCTTGAGAATGTTGGCTCTCTAGGGGCGTTACGTTAGCAGGAGTACACATGCGGGGCGAATCGACATGGACTCGGGATTTGGTGGCGGGGTTTGGTGATTGTGACGCGACAAGAAAGGAGGGGGAATAAAGAACAAGCGCTGCGCACCTCCGTGGGCTTCATCACGTTCTTTTGGCCTGTCTATTAAATCGCCACTGGGTTGGCATGTTTTCTGGTATGTGGTGCGCGAACGAAGGAGTGGAATGCCTGGTGGCTAGGGCAAGGGGGACGTGAAGCATCGGGGGCAACATACCTGTGTTGAGTTCATCTCGAATTTGCGGACGACTTTGATGGCAACCTCGGGGTATTGGCCCTCGTTGTCCTTGGCGCGGTAGACGTTGCTGAAAGCACCGTCGCCCATCTTCTCGAGCAAAGTGTAACGCTCCAGGCCTGGGTACCTGGGTAGCTTGCCCTTGCTCTCACGTTCTTCAGCCACAATGCGCTCGAGGACGGAGTTGTCGTAGTCTTTCTGCTGGCGCTCGCGCTTCTGCTTCTCGTCCACAGCACCAGCGGCGGCGTGGCCAGCCTTGGCAGCAACGTTTCTGTTGTCTACTGCGGCGGCGGAGAAATCTTGTTGGGGTGAGCCATGCCCTTGTAAGGGCTTGTGGGCGGCGGCGGCGTTCGGTTCACTGAATGCAGGTGCAACTGGTGGGGCGGCGTGGTTTCCAGCAACGCGATGTTGCTGTGCGTGGACGTTGGAGACATGCGTGGTGGCTTCGCCCTGGGGCGACTTGGGATCACGGGCCTGCTTGCCGTGGCGGATGAAGTTCTTGAGGTTCTGTATGGTCGACATGGTCAGATGACGTCTCAGTGGACTGTGAGGCCGTGGCGGACGGCGGATGCGGTGTTCGGTGCAATGGAGGGGGTGGGGAGCCAAGCAGTACAGAGGTTGAAATGGAAATTGTAGTGGTAGTAAAACGGGGACGGTAGTGGGAGGGGATTGGCAGTTGGTGAAGGCGAGAAGTGTTGGTAGGTCAGGTAGACTTGGATGGAGTGCGTGAGGTGAGGTGAGGTGATGATGACCGTGTGGAGGAGAAAACTGAGGTTACGTCATCCCTGGAAGGAAGGACAGTGGACAAAGAACCCACAGGCTTCTTTCGGCAACAACAACTACGTCGCGAGATCGTTTGGCCAGCGAGAGCCCACCAGGGCCACGCGAAGGCCCGCGACGATCTCTCGACGGACGCTGCAGGGGTTTGTGAAGGGTGGTAGAGTAGAGTGGGCTGTGAAGGTGGCTTGATGGGGGGAAACATGATCAATGCGCATGCCGACTAACTGACCTCTATTTTCCACATAGCGACCATCTCGTCGGGCCCGCGGATACGTTTGAATGACGAGCGATGAGGCAGCTGCAGTTGGCGAGTTGGAGATACTGCGTCACAATCCTCCTGGTGGCACACCAGAGTATCGGGTGGATTGACGATCGAGTCAAAAGGCCGGGGGAATGCGGGCGTGCTAGGCGGTAGTTGGCTCGCTTGGAGGGGGATGTTCGCTTGCTAGATGGTGAGAAGTAGGATGGCGATGGCGAGGATGGCACAGGCGGTCGACGCGAATCCGGTCGCAAATGGCGTCTATATGGGTAAGACTGGAGAGGAGGAGGCGGCGGTGAGGAGCTTACAGTATGTATCGTGGACAGAATATTTCAACCAGCATCAAAGCTCAGCAATAATGATACTAAGAACCTGGCGGGGCGGCTCAAAAAGCAGGTGGCATCCGTGGAGAGACAAAACAGCAATACATCATGGCGCCACAAGGCCTCGCGACCCGCACTGCTAACGGTAGCGCACCGCACGTACAATTGACAGCAGCAGTTTTTGACGACGACAGGACGACTGCGAATCCCAAGCAGTCCCGTCGAGCCGTGTGCAAGAGGGCAGTTCGAGTTGCCTCCAGGCATTGGCTGTCACGTCTGGAACAAACAGGGCATACGTGATGTTCGTATCTACAGATCGCCCTGTTCCCTGCAGATTGCCGTCAATGCCGAATGACATGTACTGTACAATCTAGGGAGAAGCCAGAGGTGAAAAGTGCTAGCTAGCCGTGTGCCTCCGGCAGTATTGCTCCCCCCTCCGCGCGGCTCAGTAGTGTCATCAGCACAAATATTTAGGGCGCCGCAGATGCAGATGAAGCCCGTGGCAGATGCGTAGTTTCTGATAGATGCAGACGCAAAACGCTTTGCTGACAGCCTCTTCTTCCGCAAGGCCAGATCGTCGTGTTGATTTGTGAAACGGTGAACTCTGTCTGCGTCATGCTTTGCTCGCTGGCCAGGCCAGGGTCTCCCACAGAGATGGAAGGAGAAGAAGAACTCCCAAGGCCAGCCAAGCGTCATCCTGCAAGAGTGCGATTTTGTTCAGAGCGTCATTGTGAAGTCCTTCTGAGACATGGAAATGGATACATATCTGTGGAATTACGACATGCGTATTTCTGCTGAGAGGCCCGAGAAGCGAGTGACGTCTTTCTTGCAGGAGAAGGAAATGATTCAATACATGATGTGGACGGAATCATGTTGGACTGCAATCCCTGGAAGTCGTGCTGCACGATGACTTCAGTGGGCGCTGCTGCACGAGTCCGGGCGGCCTTGTTCGGCGGCCTTCCGAATCGGAACAGGGACGCGACACAACACAACAAATCACAACATCGTTGATGAGCATCTCACTGGCACCAGCATGTTCTGCTGTTGATACTACTACACATTATCGAGACCCTGGTTTCTCAAGGTAATGACGAGACTCCGACCTTTGAGACATCGATAATCGGAAACTGCTCTCTCACTGGTTTAGATTGTGATTTGACATACGAACAGAAAGTTGCTGATTCCACGACTTACGGGATCTTAATATCCCAAGAAACTACCTGGTAGTCTCGGACTGCTCTCTCATTGGCATAGAGTGTGGTTCCTACCGTACACACGAATGCCGCTACCACGTGTTGTGTCAAGGAGTAAAGAAAGCGACTACTGGTATACTTAGGACTTTACGTACAGCTTCAATGTCTAAAGTGTAATGTGTGTAGGTAACGTCAGATTTGGTACAGTGATGTATAGACGAGTCTTATCGTCGCACCAACTCCAATGTACAGCGAATGGAGTGCGACCAGTGTAGTACAGACATCGCCGATTTGATTTTTTCCTCCATCTCCATGCGATGAGTTCGGTTGCCCAGTGGAAATAACAAAGGTGTATGAAAACAGGTGAAGGAAATGGGTTTATCCAAAGAAGGCAGGAATGAGAAAAAAAGAAGAGAAAAAGGAAAAGCCAAGGAAAAGAAGAACTCCGCTGTGCGCCGCTCGCCAAATGCAACAGCACACCTGAACCTTTACATGTATGTGCAAGAACTCCCCTCTCCTGAACCTCGAGGCTGTTTGCTCTCGGCTCCCTTGTAGATCCCAGTCGTTCCGTCTCTTCATTATAGCTCCTTTACTCGCCCTTGATAGGGTGGTGCAACACCGGCCTAAGGCACATGCGTCCAGTGCCATTCTCCTCCTCTTTCTTGCCGCCCTCGCCGTTCTCCTCCTTGCCCAACCAACGTCTCCAGAGTGCGCCAGAGAATCCGGCGTTGTAGTAGAAACTGCTGCCGAGCATGTTGTGCTCACCCCAGCCGAAGGTACTCGCTTCTTTGCTTTCGGGGTAGTTGAAGACCTGATTCATGTAGTCGAGATCCCAATCGCGGTCAAAGTAGACAGGGTGGGGCACGTAAGCAGCTTTCAAGCCGTGGTGGAGAGCGACTGAAGGGGGCCACATTTCGGGGAACATGGAGTGACGCATGCGCCAAGTCTCCTCGTGCATTGTGTCGAGCATGCGTCGGGACAGTCGTGCGACTGTAATGATCGCTACACGGCGAGGTGGCACGGGCAGGGTGTTGTCGTAGCCAGTAACATCTTCGCGGAATACCCAGTTGGTCTTGCTGGGATCAAAGATCGGGTTGAAGGTGAGGATGTCGGCATCTTCACCAACACCCCAGGAGTAGTTGTCGCGATCGTAGGAAGTGGGGGGTTTGGTGCCCTCAGGCGCGGGAAGCAGGCCGTTGTTAGGAAATGAGTTCACCGGTCCCCAAACTGGGTGCGGACCTTGTGCGATCTTGTCGTTCTCGGGGATATCCCTGGTCTTCATTTCCTCGCCGACGAACTTGGTGAAGTTCTCATAGGTGCCGTGGACGCCGGGAATATAGAAGCGCTCGTTGCGCTCCCAAAGGCCCTTGCGCGGCTGGTCCTTTCCCCACTCACCGATGCGGTTGTTAAACTCGTAGTAGTGACCAGTGTATCGCAAGTCCATTTCCCAGTTCCAGACGAAATCGTACTCCTTGAATTGCTGGCTGAACCACTGAATAGCAAAGTGAGCGGATCGGTAAACGCCGTGGATCGAGGAGCCTGCCATGTTGATGAAGTTGTCGGGGAACGGGTCGGGATAGTACATCTCCATCTGCTTCTCCGACCATAGAGTTGCAAGTCCCCAGAACTCTTCTGGGACGTTCTCTTCAATGGTCTTCTGGTAGATGGCTTCGTCAGCCCAAATAGGAATGCTGTCGTCCTTGACGTGTACCAGGAAGTGCACGTCGTACTCGCCGCCAGATTTCAGCGCAAGTTCGTTGATTTGAGCGCGCAGGGTCATGATGTGGTGGTCGGTGTACTTGAAACCGGTCCAGGTCCTCAAGACATACGCATGGCGCTTCACTCGCTCCTTGCCCTCCGGCTGCTCTTTTGCGAATCTGGCCTTGTTCTTCTCGTAGCAACGCTCCTGCGCCTGACCCCAGTTGACTTTGGAGTAATCAGTGTATCCGATCTTGTCGAGAACCTTCTTGCTGCCGCCCTTCTCTCCAACACCATGCTTCTTCTGGTTTGCAGCATCGCCGTAGCCATATGCACCCAATCTGCCAAACCGCTCAAAGCAAACGTCGTCGCGCATACCAAGCGTTGAATATGAGCCGTAAAAAGGCTCAGGGTAGATTTCGGGAACGCCGGGGTATGCGTACACATCGGGGGGTGAGATAGTATCTTCGTTGTCCAGATAGCACTCATGCACTTCGTGGTGGTTCTTCAGATACTCGGGTGATTTGTAGTCAGGATATGGGTCGTACTTGATGGGCTCCATAGGAGGCTCGCTCGGTAGAGACTTGGGCTTTTCGTATCTCGGCGGTGCTGAAGCGTTGTATCTGTTTTCAGTCTTGACATCGTGGTAATTTACCAGCGTTCGAATGCCGTTGTAGTAGCCGTCCAGTCTTGAATATGCTTGCCAAAGGAAAGGCACTGGCGGTTCTGGCGCAGGTTCGTTCTTTATTTGAACATGCCTCCTGTAGCCTCCACCTGCCATCAATGCGAGGCACACAAAAGCTACTATCGCCAGCGTAAGCATCTTTGTGAGTGACAGGCGGCCGCCGATGCGGAGCTTGTCAGTGCTCCATTTCCGGCGTTTTGACCCTGAGGGCGAAGCAGTGCGGCTCTCGCTGTTGGGCAAAGATTGATAGGAGAAATTTGTGTGAAGTAGCCGCAGCGGGTTCAGGTCGCGCAGACGAAGAGAACTCATTGTCCTTGGAGAAGATGATTGGCTGTCAAACTTCTCGTTCTCAACATCTGACGAGCGACTGCTCTCAGTCCTCCAATCCGGAGTTCCGGCCAGTTTTGCGATCTAAGGAAAGAGCGTGGCGTGGCGTGAAGCGGAGATTTGAGGAGGCAAGCGCGATAGCGATAGAGGATTTGTTGCGCACAAGTCCCTGGTAGGAATTTGTCAAAGTGTCCTTGCCGATGAGGTCGAAAGGCTGGTAAGTACTCTCAAGGCCGAGCTGCGTGATGAGCGTGGCGGCAGCGGCGAAGTCGGATGTTGTGATGGGTTGAGACGGGATGGATAGGTAGGCTTGGGCAGGCTTGGACAGGCCGCGAGGGAAAGTTTTGGCAACGCAGCACAGAAGACGGATAGCGGCAGCAACAGACAGGAAGGTTGTTGTCAGGGCGGAAGAGGCGTACGGGTTCGGGTCGCGGCAAAGAGGGGGAGGAAGAGGAAGAGGAGAGGAAGTCGGTAATAGTAGGAGTGGTAGAGGGAGAAAGAGAGAGAGAGGTAGCTAGTAACCTAATCCGAAGTTAGACTGCAGCAACCCGGTCGTTTGTGGCTGCGACTAGTATCAGGGCCAGGCGTGGAGTACTAGTGGCCCGAGTGGTTGTCTTTGGTCTCTCGAGGCTCTGGCCCGGTGATTGGAGAGATGGTGGCACTTTTGGTGGGAGAGCATGTAAATCTGCTAGATCGATTGGGGGTGTTGGGGGGTGGTGGAGCCAGGACCGAGCGTGGGCGGGAGATTGACGGCCGCGCAACCAGAGTACTGTACAGCACAGTACGTGAAAAAAAAAGGATGGAAATCGATGATAAACCCAATCGCTCTCTGGTTGAAGGAAAGGGCAGGCCAATCGACTCTCGACGGTTATCTTGACGAGACATACCGTGAAAGCATGGAAGGGGAGGCGAGAAGCTACTAACCAACCTTGCCTTGCCAACAACCTTCCTTGGCCCTCTCAGTTGTTGGGTATCTCGCCACCATACTGAATTGTCATGGCAGCTGCTGTTGGTAGCTAACTGCGACTGGACGCATCAATATTCATGCGTACAGGCGAGGCGAGGCGAGGCCATCATCATCATCACCTCACGAAGCAAGCTCAACACTCCGCGGCTGTCGTGATGGCATGGTAACACATGTACTCTGGTAAACGCCTACACGCCGTTCTCCAATCAAAATGTGTCCATCTATATACATCTGTGCATCCCTCTGTAACCGTCAAAGCCAAAAGCCGTCCATCTCGTTTCACTTGAGACTGCTGACGACGAGTCTCATCTCTCAACACATCCAACACAACTCTAGCCGTGCGCATTGACGCCATCCTCCTTCGTCCGACTCCTGGGCTAAGCATTTGTACCCTGCGCATTATTGCTGCATGTGCATATGCATGTATAGTAGTGCTATCGTGCAGCACAGTAGTACCAGCTGACTGCCCAGATGGCTACAAGGCCAGCTTCTTGTGCTCGTGTCGTGCCCAGCAACTGCTTCCTCGGCCATTCTCCTCAGCCGTGAGCACTAACACCATACAGTACATGTATCGTCCAATCTTTGGCCACCTTTCACAGTCTTGGTGCATGATGCACGTCACTCTGCTAGCCATGCGGTATCGCATTGCGCGTCCTATTTCTCCGCCGCCTGAGATCCCCCTTGTCGGCCTGCCCCATTTGGCTGACAGCCGCGACGCCTTTCCACCAGGGGCTCTGAGAATAATAAAAAAGCCATCCGTGCGCTCCCGGTTCGAACGCGTCTTCAGCACAACCGCCTAAGTCTCGCTAAGAGTGTCACGGACGTCGTCTTGTCTGCTTCTGGATTCGTCGCAAGACATGCTAATATTTCGTCACCCCTGATGCTGGCTTCGGACTTGTGTTGTGTCGTCTCAACTCCTCGACGGGAACCATCTCACGAAACTTCACCAGAGTCGCTGGCACCTAGTCATCAGTCACCTAGTTGCACTCATGTCGAGTGATTAGGTACATCTGGTGAGGCAGTCATGTTGAGTGGCTCCTGCAAATTCTACGGGACCACGTGGATTTTGCCAACCAAATCCGGTTTTGAGTCAAATCCCATCACATGGTATCCGAGAATGTCGCTTACCTATTAATTGCATATCCCAGCATCTAATACACCACTTTGTGTGAAGGCTATGTGAGCTTGAATGGCCGTTCGCCTAGAACGTGCTGAAGGTGAGCAAGCTGGTCACCCCGAATGGTCATCCATCCCAACGCCAAAACGCGGACAAATAGCCACAGATTGCGCTTCTCATTGGTAAAGTAATCAAAACTTTGGTACTATGAACGAATGCAATGGGCAATTATCTCAGGCCGTCCGCTTCGTACATAGACAACATCTGGGTCACCTGTTCTTACTCTTTCCACCACACTTCCATCACACTCTTAAAACCACCAAACAGTCTGGATTCGGTTCTCGCCACTCACAACAGGATATCTTCCATGTAACCAACTCCAAATCTCTCTCCAACCACCCAACTACCCTACCAACTCACCAAACATGCTTCGTGGCATCAATCGGACCGTCCCTGACCTGCTCAGGTCCAACATGCCAGTCTCCAACGAACGACTCCAAATCGAACTACGCTCACTGGACAAAGCCATATAATACCACGGTTCGCAAGATTTCATCAGACATTTAGTCTACGGGGCTCCTGAGGGTACCATAGACATATCCCCGAGGATGCGAGAGAGGCTTGAAAGGGAGCGGGAAATGGTTGTCCAGGCTATCAACGATCGCCTTGCCCCTGGAAAAGAGAGAATTCACCGCGGCCCTCGCGTACGGCAACCGCGGCCGCCGAGGAGAGCATTCTGGGGCTATCCTCACACGTGAGGGAATGGTGGGTCACTTTTTGCCAAAAGGTTATACAGGCACCCGCTGACATTGCATCGTATAGTTCGCCCAAGTGAATTCTCGCCGCCGAGAACGAGCAACACCGCCCCTCTTGCAACGCAGGAAGGCATCGAGTTGTGTGGTCCTGATTGAACGAGCGATTCACGTTTTTCTTCTATCTCTAGTGCAACGCGTTGCTTTCAACCTGTTATTTCTTGTACTGCAGAAGCAATGAGCAATGTAGTGACATGGTCATGACATGGTCACCGTTACTACGCGAAAACTATCAGCGAAAGGATATTACGTCTCAGTGCGTGTCTGTTCTTCCATATTACCATAGTCGATTCACGCATTCAAACACCCCCAAGACTCATAACACATTTCAATTATCACGTGTCACTGTCTGTCGGTCCGTGAGAGAAACCTGAGCTACCCCAGACGCTCCAGTCGTCTTGTGAACCCTGACGACGTTTTGGTGGAGAGACCAGAAGCTGTGCTGGTGCATGCAACAAACGTTCCACCTCTCCTCCTTCTGCCACCTACGCATAATCATTACAACTACGACTGTTCTCTATCTACCTACCTCATTCAACTTCATACTCCTCAATCCATTAAAGACAGCCGCGATCGACTGTACTCAATTCAAGAACTCAAACCACTCACAATGGCTCGCAACGCCAACGACTTGCTGGCCGACCTGGACCAGCTCGGTGTAGACGACAAGCCAGCGCAGGCGCCCAAAGCTTCAAAGACCACCGCCAAACCCACAGCCTCCGCAAACAAGTCCGTTAACAACGATGACGACCCGTTCGGTGACTTGCAAGCCCAGCTCGCCGCAAAGGCCCAGCCTACTTCCCGCCCTGGTACCCCACGCATGTCGAGCTCGGCCACGAGCGCTGCAACGAAGTCGCCTAAACGTGCTGAGCATACGCCTGCTTCTTCAGGGCCCCCGAGCGGTCGGACCAGCAGTGAGGATAGGCTGAGGAGCTCCGCTGCTGCGCCTGTGAGGAAGAGTGGTGAGAGCGCTAGAGGGTATCACCAGGGTGTGACGCCTGGCGAGGACGAGACAAAAATGGCGGCAGAGCCGGAGTTCAGCAAAACACAGGCGGAAGGACAACAGGCACCTGTTGCTGCTGCTGCTGCTGCCGCCCCTGCTCCTGCCCAGAGCTCTGGTGGAGGTTGGTGGGGAAGCATGTACAGCGCTGCCAGTGCTGCTGTCAAGCAGGCCGAGACTCTCGCGAAGGAAATCAGCGCCAACGAAGAAGCGCAACGATGGGCGGCACAGGCACGTGCCATCGGTGGAAAGAACCTGTCCAACTTGCAGCACCTCAGTACCGACCTGCGTTCGCGCGCTCTGCCTACTTTCTCAAACCTGCTGGAGCATATAGCGCCTCCAATCTCTGCCCATGAACGACTTCAGATTCACACTACGCACGACATTCTCAACTACCCAGGTCTGGACCCGTTGATCTACCAAGTCTTCTCACGTACCATGGCACAGGTGGAGGGCGGTGACTTGATGGTCATTCAGCGTGGAACTGAACAGAAGAGCCGTGGACGATCTGGCTCGGACGTTCAAGGGTACAGAGGAGGCGTACTTGGTACTGGAGGAAGTGGATGGAGCGACGGGCCTTGGTGGAGGGAAGAAGGCGTTACCCGATCGTTGGGAAGTGTCCCAGGATTGAAAGAGGGCACACGATTGGCACGCGTCAGCGCCGAATCCTACGCAAAAGAATTCTTCGACTTCAGGGGCGGCGTGGAGCAGGCTGCTAAGCAAGCCACCGAGAGCCTGTCTGAGAGTAACCCCGTGCGAAGCTCAGACATCTTCCTCGCGATCCAGGCGCTCAGCTACCCTGACGATGAGCAGCTGTTCGCCGACGACGGACGGGCCGACAAGGAGGCTTCAACGGCAGAGGTATCTGTCGCTGAGCCCAAAACTGAAGCCGAAGAGAGCATCGTTTTTGCCATCTACCTCTACGACCCGCTCCACAGCCTCTCTTTCTCCGCCCTCTCACAGCCTTTCCCCCAGAAGTGGGCTGCCTGGCTTGATGCCAGTTCCGCCCCAAACAACGAGTCTGGCCTCCCAGATTCTATCCAAGAGATCATCGCGGCCGGCGGTCTCGACCCCAGAGAGTGGGTGGCGGAGTGGATGGAAGAAATCCTTAGCCTAAGCGTTGGTATCGTCGCACAGAGGTACGTTGCGCGCAGGATGGGTGTCGGTGAGGGTGGATTGGGAAGGGGCAAGAGAAGAGCTGAGGACGACGATATCTCTGGTGAGGCTGCGAGAGCGATCTGAGGGGCTGTTGTCGCTCACCTCTTTATGACTTGTTACCTTCCATCTGTCTCTTTGGTTTGCCAGAAGTCTTCCACTCGTCCCGCCCTCAGAAGGGATCGATTACGCGTGCGAGATTCAGTAATCGGAAGGCGGTTGGCTGGCAGGTATTTACTGTATGCTAGCCATTGTATCTTCATTTGTGGTCGCTACATGTACTATTGTTCGATCTTTGGGACTCTGCCGACTTGTGATTGAATTATTGCCTATTGATCGTACTTCGATGGAACAATCTCCTTCCTGGGACCTGAATCAATGACCGGATCGTTGAATTCGTTCAAAACTGTTGTATCATGTTCTCTTTCAATCTGATCCCGGTTGAGAAGAGTGAATGCGTGGTTGGGAGACGCGTTTACGCTGGGCCATGATCACAGTGTTGATTCTTCAACCGAATCCGCGATCGAATGGGGCATTCTCCCAACCGAGAAACTACTTGATGACTGGATCGTCGGCTGCGCATCGAAGTCGTTATCAAGGTAGGTATTGAATCTGTCAAAGGCTTCTTCTTGGTGAGAATCATGTTTGATATCTAAGACGAAAAGGCGTGGTTATGTGAGGCCATACAGTATCGGTTCTTCAGCCGAAGCCACGATCGATTCTTTTGCGGATGCCGACAGTTGATCACACGCGATAAAACCCCTTTACAAAGCTGTGTTCTCCCATCCTGGATCGTCTGACAGTATATGACGAAGATCTGCATAGAAGCTACACCTAGATGTGTCTCGCAATCAGTTTGAACACATTGCTCGGGATGCAAAGCTCTACACACAGGGTTAGTGTTGGGGCTAGACACGCTTGTTCTGTTGTTGTTTGACTGTCGATCTGAACATGAGTGTCTTTTTGCGTGACGGGTGTGATTTGCATCGAGTATGTGATCAAAAAGGAAATTTTTGCAAACTCAAGCCGTTTGATTGCTTATGTCGGCCCTGCAGGATGAAAGAGGTACAGTAAGCTGATGATCAGAAGAGTAATCGCATCACATCGTGGACGGTGGATGTTGCAGCTGCTCAGTGCTTATGATTTGGCAGTATATCTCATCACTGATAAACCGATGATCGCGACCATGAATGCATGTACACACATGGTCGCTTCGGCATCGATCGCGTAAAGATTTGCTGAGTTGGAAGAAGGAGAGACACATCTGATGCTAAGGGTGACTCCAGTGCTAGCTAGCAAGCAAAAGTGACAGATCCACTCAGTGACTTGAACAGATAAATCTCGACGCGTCAAATTGTCAATCACCCATCGCCTATTGGTCTTCAGTATATTGAAGAAGAGTGGTTGGTGATAGAAAGAGGCGGACTAACTGCGGATCAAGCCCGCGGCCGCCACACGGCAATCTGACCCTGTCCTGTCCTGTCTTGTCCTGAACCTCAGCCAGCGCGCGAACTTGGCTTGCTGCTCGTTCTTGTCAAAACCAACCTCACACCACACAATCGATCAATACTCCCTCCCCGTCGGACCATGTCTGCGGGCTGCAAGCAATGGACACACCTGTTCATCGTCGCGGCGTAAAACGACACGCAGACGGCACAAGCACGGGCCTTCCCCATGCACGGTCGATGTCCAATTCATCAACCTCATCAGACATTCTCGTCGCCCCTGCACTTCCATCCACAACTCAACACCAACGCAGACAAGCCAACGCAACCATGCCGGTGACGGCCGTCGTCAAGGGCACTGTTGTCACCATCAAGGGAGTCGGCTCGTTGTTCGAGCAATGGGCCTCACGCGACCAGGCCAACAACACCTGGGCGGCTAACAAAAACTCCAAACAAGCACAACGCGCCCAAGACAATGGCGCATTCCGTAGAGTCACCATCAGTTCACTGACCGATTCTCCGACGCTCGGCGACGATGAAGACGGTCCGAACCACAAAGGCACCTACTCCAAGGCCTTCACCATCAAGCATCCTGAGATTAAGTGGGTCCATCGCGGTCAGGGTAGGTACCTGCCGTCAGAGACAGTTTCAAATCAGGAGTCTCGCATTCAGTCCGGTTTGACTCCCATGTCCAAATCTGCTATCACGCCTCGCTTTTCTGGCAGGTCGTCACTTCGTCGTCGCAGTGGCGATTTTGAGGTGAAAGACGACGATGACGATGACGATGAGGACGACGAGGGAGATGCTGATGCCGACAACGCCGAAGTTCCCTTCACCTCGCAACGTTCACAAGCATCGAAGCGATTGTCAGATGCTTCGTATTCGCTACGCCACAGGCAGTCAGAAGCCGATCAGCTGCTCACGCCTGGCGAGCTTCGCGCCGCGCGCCAAAAGCGTCGATCCGGACCTCTCACTAACTTTGAGGACGACGACGATGACGCCGAGGATGAGGACGAATCAGGCGACGATGGCATGAAGACCTACACCAAGGAGTACAAAGAAGCCCACCCAGAGCACAATTGGCGTCACTGTGGTAACGGCTTCTACAAAAAAGGCGACAAGCCATCAATCCATTCTTCTCAGTACGGTAGCCGCAGAGGCTCGAGTCGATCACAAGTCAAGACCGAAAGCGACTTGCCGGCGCCTGAGGAAGTCAAGCGTTACCGGCTCTCAGACTTCAGCAGATTCCCGGGCGACCAACCTATCCATTGCGGTAACGGGTGGTATAGGCGCAAGTCCAGTCTGCAAGAAACGCCCGATCAGAGGCGCAGGTCCAGTGTTCAAGAAACTCCCAGCCAGAGGCGCAGGTCCAGTCTACAGGAAACCCCCGATCAATCAGCGATCGAAAGCAGCGACGACGAAGTCGTCATGAAGGACGGCAAGTTCTCCAAGGAGGAGATGATGAACTACAAGAACAACTACCCCGATGCGCAGTTCGTTCACCGAGGCAATGGTCGTTATGTCTTGACGGACGACTTCGGCACCATTGTTCAAAACACAGCGACCAAGCCTCCAGTCGCTGCTGCCGCCGCCACCCCGGTGGCTGAAGAGGCAGCAGACAAGACCTTCAGCAAAGCCTACGTCAAACAACATCCCAATGAGACGTTCTTCCACGCTGGCTCTGGTCGCTATCGTCGCGGCTCTCGGCCTAAGAGGCCATCGGACGTGTCACGAAAGCCAGACACGCCAGTTGTTGAGAAGCCTGTCATCCCTACAGGCCTCGTGAACAAGGACTTCGTGCTGTCCCACCCAGAGATGGAATTCCATCATCGTGGTCAAGGTCGTTACATGTATGGCCCAAGACCTGTGGAGCCTGTCAGCGCGCCTGCACCCACACCTACTCCCGTGAAAGATCCGACACCCAGCCCTGCTCCATCTGAGCCTGAGCTTGTCGATACTGCATATGTCGAAGCGCATCCACATGAGACCTTCCACCACCGTGGCCAGGGTAGGTGGGCGCGTGGCCTGCCACCACCAGGCAGTAGCAACAAGACTGCCGTGCGTGGTCCAATGGCCTCTCAGGCCAAGTTCTCCGTCACACCATCGCACCCACCACCTGAGGATCTTCCTGGTCCGGACGAGCTTTTGATCCGCGCTGAAGGCCCTGACAAGTATCCTCACCTCGATTGGGTGTATCGTGGTGGTGGCAAATGGGCTCGGACTCCAAAGAAGAGAGAGCCCGTGCTCAAAACGTCTCGCGCACGTGTATCCAGAGGCACGGCCAAAGCCCAGGACAAGGAAGAGGAAGAGGATTCTGACGACAATGTGGTCTACACCGACGAGGAATATCCAGGACGTTTGAGATACGAAGCCGCACAGGCCGAAAGCCGTCGTCAAAGTCTGAACAAGGGTACCGATCAGCGCGCGGATGCTCAACCTCGACGCCAGCGCGCATACCAGAGAGCTGAGCCGACCGAAGCCATGTCGAGGCAAACGTCGAAGAACCCTTCTCACAAGTCCAAGACAGCCACCCCGAAGCCGCAAAGGCTGACCCTGGAGGAAGACAGACTTGACGACGAAGCCAACTATCCCAGCCTCTATGCCAAGGCATGGCCTCCGCCCAGGACCGATGAGCCGTTTGACGAGGCTGCGAGAGTGATGCGGAGGGAGTACAAGCCATTGAACTCAGCAGATCTGTTCGTCAGCGCTTTGACGAGACGCGATCCGGCGACCCGCCCGAAGGAGATCTTACTCGCTACCACCTCGCATGCTCAAAAGGTCCTGCAGCAGTTGCAGGATGAGTACTTGGAGCTGGACAAGATCACCGCGCCGCACGCCCGCGTTCCTCGCAAGCCGGCCAAAGGCGGCAGGACACCTCTTGACGACGCTGTATTCGAGGACAAAAAGGAGGCAGACTTGTACGATTATACATTCGACCCGCGTAAGGTCGGCTACCAGAACCCAGACCAGCAGAAGATCTACCGCGACGCCGAAGGGCGCATACTCAGAAAGCGCCGGCCGCGCACCGGCTTGGACGCAGAACCTGCCGCCACCACAGGCGGTGAGGAGGCGCCGCTCGGTCCCAGGCGCGCTGTCAAACCCATCAGCCGCTTCGACGGCACTTCCCAGGCGCCGACGCGCAAGAAGCGCACAAACAACGGCAACCTCAAGCCCGCCTCAAGCATGACTCCCGATCCCAACCTGGAACCCTCAACAGCCGAACCGCAAGTCCTGTTCAATGGCTTCGTGGTCCCCAAGACCGGCCGCTGGGCAGGCCACGTCCCCAAGCGTATCCGCGAACTGCGCGGCGACAGCGCCGGCGCCACGTCTTCGCCCTCGGCAACCACACCAGCAGCATCTGCATCTGCATCTGTCCCAGCCAACGGCGCAACCTCTCCCGGTGGCGGGAACAACAACAACGGTGGCGCTGCTGCCGACGAAGGCGCCTCTCGCTCCGAAACCCCAGGCACCTCCTCGGACACCCCCGGGCCCGCCGACGGCAAAGAAGGCTCACCCGGCGCTTCGCGTAAAGGCCGCCCCAAGGGAAGCAAGAACCTGCATAAGAGGCGGGACGCTGGCATTCCCAAGGGCCCGCGCAAGCCTAAAGTCGTGCCTTCCATCGAGGAGAATTCGGCAGCCATGAGTTTCGGCTCTGGCAGCAGCATTGAGCAGCCACCTCACATGATGTACGGAAGCGGAATGGGAGGCGATCGGGCAGGCGGATTTGGAAGCGGAATGGGTGGCGGATTCGGAAGCGGATTCGGGAGTGGACTGGGAGGTCAACTGGGAGGCGGGTATGGAAGCCAAGTGGGAGTGGGCGTAGGTGAGCGCGCTGCTCTCGCTGCTACTGCTCCGGCGGGTTCTATTAACGCTGTCCCTGCTGGCGCTGGTGCTACTTCTGCTACTGCTGCGCCTGCGGCACCTCCGCAGCGACCGGAGCGCAACGATTCTTGGAGTCACACCGTGTTGAACGGCTTCAGTTACTCTTTGGATTAGTTGTTCGGAGGCAATTGAGACGTCCTCGACATTGTTTCCTTGGGCGGCATTGGATTGAAACCGCATTGGTTATCCTCTTCCGACTCCAAATCCGCAACGAAAACGCAGCGGAAGAACGAATGTCATCTCCTCACCAGGCGAGCGAGCAACGAACGAACGAACGTACGAACGAAGGGGTGTCTGATAGACGACGAGGTCAGAAACGAACGGACGATCGAAGACAAAAAATTGGCCTTCTGGTCCGTTCTCCTACCTGGAATGCCCACTGAGATTTTCGCTCTTGCTCTCGCTCTCGCTCTTGGTTTTCTCTTTCTCTTTCTTCTTTTTTTGGCCGTTCAGCATGTCTTTATCTGTACATCCTACCCCCCAATCAGCAACACTTTTAGCTTTTAGCGTTCAATTAGGTACTGGCGTTTCTCGGATTGCGTACACCGCTCACTACTCGTGGGCCCCACTACCTAGGCTGCTTCTGGCTTCGCTTGCTAGTTACATGCCTGGATGAAGCGCCTACATCACAGGACATGATGATACTGGGATGCAAGGAAAAAAGGGCCCGGAGATGACTGGGTGGTACTTTGACTGTTCTGGGGTTTGTGGCTTTGTCTTTGGCGGGTTTGGGAAAGGTAAAACGGAAGTGGACATGGAAATGGAAGACTGGTTTTTGAGTAGCAGAGTGGACTTGGTTGTAAGGGATTAATGCAGAGAGGAAAAAATGACAACGTTTGAAAACTGTTTGGTTCCTTGTTCCAATCTCGTTCCTTTGACTCAATGTGTGATAGAGGAATGGATGAATCACACGGCCGTTCATCGAAATGCTTCAAGTTTCGAGCCATAATCCTGGATTGATGACAAAATGTGACCACGAAGACCTAGAGCCCACGATTGGGGATGAAAATCACTCTTGCAGGGAAATTGTTCGGGAAATCGGTATTGGGATGTTGATTTATTTGTCGTCGGATGTGCTAGTGATTTCTAACACGTTTCATAATGATAAAGCAAAAAGAAAGCAAACACCCGAAACCGCCAACCCAGTATTCTCGACCACACGGCAAAAGGACTCCAGCCGCGTGCGTCGGACGTATGAAGTCCCCTAGGCCAGACCACGAAAGTCGGTCCTGCTATGTCGGACGACCTGGTCAAAGTAAAGAACGCCGCGAACACCTTGCTATGTTAAAATTCAGACCCTGTCGGCGTACCTGACGTGAGCGTGAGAGAAGCTGATGGAAGATGGGAGACTACGCAGAGCGCTCTTACGCAGCAGGAGGACCGCCGGTGACCTGACCGCCGCCAGCGAGCTCGGTCTCGGCTTCGGCCTGGGCGTTCTCGACGTTCCTCTCCATTAGACCCTCCTCGCGCTTCTCGGCAGCCTCTTCGGACATTTCCACGTCTTGGCCTGCCGTGGAGACAGGCGGTGCTGTGCCTGTTGCTCCTGGGACTTCGGTGGCTGGGATTTCGGAAGATGCCGGGGCGGCGGCTGCGGCTGGGGATTTGGGAGGAGTGCCTGTCTGCGCCGGCGCAGACTCAGCAGGCTGTTCTCGAGTGCTTTCTTGAGCGGGTGCTGATGTCTCAGGTGCAGCAGCTGGGGCGTCGATCTGCATGTCATCATTGTTCGAGGCTTCATCAGCTACACCAGTGGCCTCATCGGTAGTCGCCTCAGGTTTGGGCTCGACGGGAGCAGGGGACTTTGAAGCTGCCTTGATTTCGGGAGCAGTCTCCTGTGCGAGGGCTGCGGCTGGAGGAGCGTCATTTGCACCATCGAGTGCCATTTTGTCGTAATTCGGGACTTCAGCGTCGCCATTGAGACTCCTGCTGTCGTCTTCCATGGGGGTGTTTGTCCCACTCTGATCGACAGGTGCGTGAGGGTTTTGGTAATCACCGATGCGCATGTTGCGCTTTTTACGTGCGCCTGGCTGTTTCTTGACGCCGTTTGCCTCGTTCATTTCCTCATCTTCCGAGTCGCTGAGTTCGCCTTCGTGCTCAATCTTCTGGTCCCACAGGCGTTGCGTGTATCGTCGGTCTTTGTTCGCTTCGTCGTCGGCATCTTCGTCGTCGAGACGCGCCTCCTCTTCGTCGAGAGTGTCCTCCATGCCAACGTCACCACGAGGAACGTCGTGCATCTGGACCGAAGGCACGGTCTGAGTTCGGCGGAGGTTCTCGAGCACGGTCTGCTTGATCCTTTCCAGATACTCCGGACTGTTGGCGTTGTCCATGTTACTGGGCTTAACGTCAAGCTCAAAGTCTGGTGCGTAGTACTCGTAATAATCCGTGAAAGGCAGATCTGAGCGCATGTCCGTGCCGACAAGCTGGCCAGTCTCGAATGCCCAAGTACGAGCGACGTTGCGCATAGTGTAACCGCCACCTCCGAGAACGAGAGTTGGTAGGCCGAATGACTTGACGAAGTTGACGCAGTTGGCGTGACCGCGCATGGAAAGGTTGAAACAACCCAGTCTGTCTCCAGATAGAGAGTCACCTCCGCACTGCAGGACAACTGCGGTTGGCTGGTAGTACTCCATGACGCCGTTGATCACAGGCTCGAAGATGCTCTTGTAGCTGTTGTCGTCGATGCCGTCGCGGAGGGGAAAGTTGACGGCGTGGTGCTTTCCGTTGCTCACGCCGATATCCCTAAGTTCGCCGGTGCCTGGGAAGTACTCGCCGTACTTGTGGAAAGAGACAGTCATCACGCGGTCGGTGCTGTAGAAGGCTTCCTCAACACCATCACCGTGGTGCACATCAATGTCGATGTAGAGCACGCGCGGGTGGAAACGGAGGAGCTCGATGATGCCGAGAACGATGTCTGTGAGATGTTAGAAATTGAAAGCCAAGACATTCCGTACTGCAAGAAACACTCACCATTGATGTAGCAGAAACCACTGGCTTCGCTCTTCTTTGCGTGATGGAGGCCACCAGCCCAATTGACGGCGATGTCGCATTTTCCGCGGTTCAATCGCGCAGCGCCCTCCATGCTGCCTCCAGCGCTGATACCACAGAACTCGAACAAGCCGTCGAAGACAGGACAATCGTCACCGACGTTGTATTTTCCTTGCTCCTTGCCAAAGTTGTCCATGTTGTCGGGAGTAACGCGCTGGAGGAAATCGACGTATTCGTCGGTGTGGAACTGGGTCATCTCGTACTTGGAAGCCGGTTTGGCGCGGTAGATTTCCAGGTTCTTGTAGAGACCGTAGTTCATGATGAGAGAATGAGCCATGCGAATGCGGTGAGGTTTCATGGGGTGGCCGGCGTTGTAGGCGTAGTTTCCGACGTCACTATCGTAGAAATAGGCCACCTTCTTCGGCTGTGAGGGTGCGGCGTTGATGCCGACACCAGGGGCATCCAGTGGCGCGAGAGTGTTCGCCATGGTTGAGAGTAGTCCTTGTGGGTCTTGTCTTGTTGGTTTTATAGTTTGGCGCAAAGTGCGTGGTGAAAAGCAGCGGTGATGGATGTGGGATGGTCGAAGTGAGACGAAGTCGCGCCGGCGCTGTGTCGAATTGGAGCAAAAGGGTAGATCTAGGGTTTGTGTTTGCTGCACCTTCCACACATGCCAGCACCAGGGTGTATCGAGGTAGTCGTGGTGCGTTGCAAAATTGGTGATTGTCAAGTGAGGATTGGTGTATGTCGGCGCAAGAACAGAGGATGATGATGGAGCATTGGATCAGATTGAAGCGCTCACTTGACGCACGGAACTTGGAGCGAGGGGAGCTTGGACGGCTGAGGACCTATCGGAAGAGGCAGGTCTACCGATCGACCGAGTGAGCTTTGGCGGGCGGGCGCGGAGGTTCCGCGTGGTTGGCTGTGGCCTTCTGCTGCCGACTGGAGGAGCATCATCATACTAATCGACCGCTTCACGCCATACCTACACCTACCTACCAACCCATACCATCACACCCAACAACACCCTTTCATCCACCTCATTGCCACATCCCAGCGAAATCAAACCCACTGCGAAATATCTGCAAGCTACCCACAACTACGCCCACGCGCGCAACGATTGCCCTCGACAACACTCGCCTCCGACACTCGCTTTACATAAATCACCATGGATCGGTTATCGAGAATGCTGGCTCAGGCCCAAGGCTTCGGCGGTGGTGGAGGCGCACCTCAGCAGGTAAGAGAAGAGCTTGAATACACCCTCGGAGTCTATCACAGATCAATGCTGATCTGTCCCGCAGGACACCAACATCGTTGACAATGCCGAAACCGTCTACATTTCTTCGCTTGCACTCTTGAAGATGCTCAGGCACGGAAGGGCCGGTGTGCCTATGGAAGTCATGGGTCTCATGCTGGGAGAGTTCGTGGATGACTACACTGTTCGCGTGGTGGATGTCTTCGCTATGCCACAGTCAGGTACCGGTGTTTCGGTTGAAGCTGTGGACCCAGTCTTCCAGACCAAGATGATGGACATGCTGCGACAAACTGGACGGTATGTTGATTTAACCACATTTCTATGAAACCCGCTGACAACTCTGCAACAGACCCGAGACGGTCGTTGGCTGGTACCACTCACATCCCGGTTTCGGCTGCTGGCTTTCGAGCGTCGACATCAACACTCAACAATCCTTCGAACAACTCACACCGCGCGCCGTCGCCGTCGTCATTGACCCGATCCAGTCCGTCAAGGGCAAGGTCGTCATCGACGCCTTCCGCCTCATCAACCCTCAGACTCTCATGCTCGGACAAGAGCCCAGACAAACCACATCGAACGTGGGACATCTCAACAAGCCCTCAATCCAGGCCCTCATTCACGGCCTGAACAGACACTACTACTCGATTGGAATTGGGTACCGCAAGACTGCGCTGGAGGAGAACATGCTCATGAACCTGCACAAGACGGTCTGGACTGAGGCGCTGGAGATGCCCGACTTCGCGCATGAAGGCGAACACAACCACGCAAATTTGACCAAGCTCGTGTCGCTTGCGGAAGGCTACCTGAAGCGTGTGCAGGAGGAGACTGAGCTGTCTAAGGAACAGCTGCGCACGCGCTACGTGGGCAAGGTCGATCCAAAGAAGCACATTGAGGCTGTCGGTCAAGAGCTGATCGAAGACAACATTGTCGCTGTCAGCAGGCAGATGATTGACAAGGAGGCCTCTGTGCCTACGCTTGGCCAGGGCAATGCCAAGGGATACCCCCGTGGCGAAGTGATGGAGGTCGATGGCGAGGATGACTAGGAGATTGTTCCCCGTTGGATCGACCTGACGGTGTGCTCGACTGTGAAGTGAGAGGCCCATGGCGTACCCGTGTACACTGGGCAGGATACCTTCTACATGCATAGATAGCTTAAGCGATAAATCGCTGGCAAGGGAACCAGATTCTCTTCAATTAGGCCCTAGGACTGGCGATTTGTAGACGATCGTCAGGAATGGTTGCTAAGAATAGGTATGACTTAAGAACAGCAATCAATCGCATCAAACTTCCCCCGTACGCGACAGATCGGAGGCGATGTCTCTGGCATTCCTGAACTGCGTCTTCATCACGTCCATTGCACATGTACGTACGAACAGAATCACGGCTCCGGGAATACTACGTTTAGTGGGTATGGAGCTTGTTTCATTTTAAGATAGACTTAGGAGATATGCCTAAGTCACGAAGTAGCGTCGGCGTAGGGCTGGCCAATTGGAGGATCGGAGAGATTGGGTATACGGGTATACAGCTGACCTTGAAAAACAACGACAACAACCTCGCTGCTCGGACAATCATTGATGTCACACTGATACATGGATCTCACGGCATTATGAAACACATTCTTGTGCCTCTCCGCTGATCTCTTGACAAACCTTAGATTCACCGCCGACTGTCAATGATTCCGAGTCGTATGGCAATCTACATGTAGGTACATGTACCTGTATTGCTTACACCTGGGAGGCAAGAGATATGGAATGCCTCCGGGACAACTAAAGCACATATTTCTCTACCTTGCGTAGCCTAGGTTCATCAAGACCATTCGGTCACGTCGCTGTACAGCTGATCCCAACTTGGATCCCAAAACCAATACAGCCCCTGGCGCGCATCGGAAGGGCCACTACTCCATTCGCTTCCATCGGTAGGGATGTCGCCTTCGTGGTCGGACATTTCGGCAAAATCCCAGGCTGCGCCGGCTTGGTTCCTACTTCCTGGATTCTGCAAATGCTGTTGGGCGTCTAATGCGAACCCGTCGACGCCCGCCGCGTAGTTTGCGCCGGGTTGGACTGTGATGGCTGCGTTTAATTCTGTTAGCGGGCGTTCTTGTCGTCACAGGACTATCAAGGAATGTTCCTCCTAACCTACCTTTCTGCACCGAAGCTAAGCTATCATCAAGCCGCGATGCGAACTGCGAAGCCTGGGCATCACAGCCTTCGGGGCCATATCCACTGGGACTGAAATGGGCGCCCAGGGGCATGGAAAGCGTCTCTCGCACCGATAGAGTGTGAAGCGTGGGATTCGGCTCGCTGCTTTGCGAGGGCTGCTGGGCAACACTGACCCGTCTGGAAACCATCGGAGCCAGAATTGCATCCGATTCGCGCCGCATCAGCAAGCTTACCAGACTTCGCAGGACGCTGCTGCTCTGCTTTGAAAGCGTCGATCTCGCCCCGAGGGTCGCCTGTAAGCGGTAGATGCGCGCGATGGCTCGCTTTGCTTCTTGTGCCCGGTTGGCGAGGGGGTCCAGCAGAGACAGGACTACCATTACGATGGCTGCGTTGAAGAGATTGATGGCCATGAAGGCGACGAGGTGACCGTCGCTGGCGAACTGCGCTAGCTGCGGCAGTTCGATGACTTTGGACGTTCGTACTGCGGCGTTCCACCATTGCTGTTGGCTGCTGTCGTTCGCCGGCTCGAGGATGTCTTCTGACGATTCCCGTGAGGGCGGGATGGTTTCGGTGGGTCGCCTGGAAGCATCCAGACTCGAGACGCCGAGGCCGTTTTCTCCGGTCAGGCCGTGGCGTTGCAGGACGCTCAGGTGTCTCCTCAGAAATGGACGGTGCAGAATGATGAGCAAGCTATCGAAGGTCAGGTGCAGGGAGAGTGATTGCAAGTAATGCGCTTTGGATCCGAGGTCTAGTGTGGCTGGACAGTCGCCGGCGAGATTGAGTGATAGGCGAGGCGGTAATTCGTGCCGCCATCGCCACAGTCGATGCGTGACTTCTTCAATGAGCGAATGATACTCTCGAGCTCGTCCGGGATCCGCGTCCTGTTGGGCTCTGTACACTCTTTTGATCGCCGGAGACGCTATCGTATATAACTTGTTGAGCTCTCGTTGATATGTAGAAAAGCAAATCGGAGTTCCGCGAGCTTGACCCGGCTCGCTGAAGTCTACCAGCTCATCAACGTCGTCAGGCATGGAGACGCTGCAATCTCGCTCGTCTATGCCAACGGGTCGGCCGTACGTGATCGACGCGAACCTATCACGGTGGTCAGTTTGTGTTCAGTGAAGTCCGGACGGCGCGACTACCTGTCCCACGTGTAAATGGTCCACCATACACGTTTGCGTTCTTCCATCTCGTTCCGAGACGCCGTTGTCGAGTTTTTATGCAGGCCTGCTGCATGCGCAGACTTGACGGTAGCCCCAAGAAGTGAGAACGATAGGTTAGGCCGGCCGTGATAGACAAAGAAAGAGCCCAGTAGCGTCAATGTCTGCACAGCTGTCATGGAGCTCTGGTCGAGCAATTCAATCATGCGTGACTCGGCATTGGCGATCAACTTCTCACTCCACTGCTTGGACTCCTCTGGAGACAACCCGCTGGCTGATCGAGGCCTTTGTGCATGGTACCAGGCTCCCAGACCGAGGACGGTGGACAACAGGAGAAGGAATGGACGTTGCGAAGGTAGAGCTGTTCCAGTGCGGACAGAGTCGAATGATGGGCGGAATGTGGGCTCATAGATGACCAGGGAAAACCAGTGGACCTAGACAGAGTCATTTTAGCGTTGTTGCGATACAGTCTTGTAGAGACCAGGCTTACTGATGACCAGTACTCTTCCAAGAAGTCGAGCATGACGGCCTCTGAAGGCAGTGCATTCAACAGGTAGCTTGCCGTGGGCTTGCCTCGTTGTATTGAAGAAACTCTCGACTCGTCATTTCTGGGCCGCTCGTTCTCGACATGATTCAGAACCGGATGGCTCTCGTTATCAAGAACGATTTGATCGGCCGGGAGTGTCACCTAAAAGAAATCGTATAAGGCTTCAACTCGGATCGTCAATCAAGATTAATCGAACTTGCCTGTTCAGCCGTAAACGCTTGACTATCGATGTTCAGCCCTGGATTCCTCGTTGCGTGTGAAGAGGCTGATGCTCGAGTCTCAAATTGACTGTCTCTCGACCTCGACCGTCTGCGTTTTCGGGGATTCGGCGTCTCTTCATTCTGCCGCGGTGTCGATCGAGCTCCACTCGGACTTGGTTCAATATCAGCTGTCACTGTAGACGCTGCTGCCGAGCGACCGGTCGTAATGCAGTCGATGCTCGCACGCAGGCACAATGAACACGGCCGATACGAGTCGCACTTGACGATACAGCATACGTATCAGCGTCATTTCGAGGACTGCCGTACGCATGTAGGCGCTCCGGAACAACCTACTCGTGACTTGTTCCGCCGGCAACGATCGCACGCTTTGCTTACACGTGTCGGCAGAGGTGTGTGGCTGGTCATGTCGGCGACATGGGGATGTAAAATGGAAGGCTGGTTGGCCTGGGATGATGGAAGCGGGGCCGGTCTGTTTCGTTCGGTCTGCGCCAAGGTTCGGTTCCGGCGGATGATCGTCTTCGATATGCATGTACACAGGGCTAATTAATTTCTTCGCGGCACGAGGCTCGGCAGTTGCACTGATCAGAAGGAGCAATATTCAGACTTATGTACGAAACCGAACGAGAGTAAGTGACGAAATATGTACTGCAACATGATAGCTTTGGGAGACCCGCTACATCCCATACTCCGCTCCAGTCGCAATCCTGCAACTCGCGTCTTGCATGATCGACTTGGAGCAACAAGCTACAAGGCATCCGACTTCTCATGGTGTAGACCACCCTTGAGGTCCGCAGTCATCATTACTTCGTCATTTCCAGAGACGAAGGCTTGGTCGCCAAACGCCACAGCGATCTCCTCCAGCGTGTGACCTGCGGTCTCGACATAGTAGAAGTACGCGAGACCCGCAGAAAACAGACAGAACCCGGCGATGATCAGGTAGAAGTAGCCGTGGATGCCTGCAAAAGCGTCTGGCGAGACCATACCAATGATGAAATTGAAAATCCAGTTAGATGCCTGGAGGATTGTTAGCGGATGAAAGTCCAACTAGGTTAACGAGTCGACTTACAGTAGCAAGTGCCATTCCTTTGCTACGGCTGCGTAGTGGGAAAATCTCGGCTGGTAGGAGCCATGGCATCGGTCCTGCGGAGATGTTAACAGCTATATGCTCGACATGAGGGAAAGGTACCTGCCCCAGGTAAAGCCGTAGACGATGTTGTAAAGCATGATGAAAGCATACTGTCCTGTTTGATGTCAGAGTCTGCATAAAGTGAAGTCTGAAATGTCATTCACACATACCGTTCGCGCGCATATCCACGCCCATGTTCGCTTCGGTGAAAGCGCAGACGATTGCCAAAAGGACAGCCATAAGGACACCGCCCAGGATCAACAGTGGCCGCCTTCCCCAGTGGTCTGCGAGCCACCATGTCGCTACCGTTGCAGCTGTATAAGGGATAGCGTTGGCTCCGGTGTACAAAAGCGACTTTCGAGTATCAAATCCTGCATCCGCAAGCGTTGACGGTAAATAGAACGAGATTATGTTGATCCCGTTGAGCTGAGCGAAGGCCTGTGCTGTGATGCCGACGATAGTCCTCTTGCGATATACCGTGAACATCTCGCCCCAGCCGGCGGAGCCCAAAGTTTCCTCAAAGCGGACAGCCTCCTGGATTTCCAGAAAGACACGCTGGACCGACTCGTCTTCGATGTCACCGTTGCTGTGTAAGTCGGCAATCGTCTGCAAGCTCTCCTTGAAGAATCCGACCTTGGCTAGCCATCTGGGCGTCTCCGGAAGATAGAACGACATGACTAGTAGGAGGAACGACAACGCGATCTGGATGATAAACGGACCTTGCCAGCTCATTTCACTGGGCAGCAGGAAGTTGAAGCCGTAGTCGACCCAGCAGCTGAGCATGTAACCGGCGATCAAGAAGGTGTACTCAATCCCGACCATCAAACCGCGAGCGTGCGGTGCGGCGATCTCGGTTTGAATGATGGGCACCGTCATGGAGAGGAAGCCAACGCCTAGGCCTTGGATGGTGCGACCAGCGACGAACGTGTTGAAGCCTGGGGCGAACATTTGCATAAACGCTGTCCAGAAGTAGATGAAAGCGCCGATGCGGACGCATCTCTTACGGCCGATGATGTCGCCAAGTCTGCCCGCCATGAGAGCTCCAATTGCTGCGGTGATCTATTGGGAGAAAGGTGTCAGCATTCCGAGATTCTTGTCGCCTTGGGAAGCGAGATCAAGGATCAGCGTGAAATGGTAGCCTACCTGGAGGCAAGAAACACTGATGCCAATGATTGACTGGTTGACCGACTCAGTACTTCCGTCTGCACCCCCGTACGCCGAGTAGAAGCGCGAAACGAAGACAGGGTTGATGAGCAACCCGGACATGATACCTTGCTTCTGGTCAGTCATCTGCAACCAAGAAATCGATGAAGGCAAGAAGTACTTACCGGAGTTGTAACCAAAGAGAGCATCTCCCAGACTGCCAAACCCACAGGTTGCAAAGAGCAGAGCCTTTCCTTTGATGGGGTAGCGTGCGCTGACCTTTTTTGGACGCAACTTCCTTTCGAGCCAGCTTCCTTGGGCGGCTGGAGGATGGGAGTCGGAGTACAGAACATTGGCATTTTGCTCAGCTGCCACCGACGAGCGACGAGTCCCTGCGTTCTCCATGTTGTCGATTGCCGGTGGGTTTGATGGTTCCGCAGTTATAATCCGAAGTTCCCGTAGAGAGAGCTGAGTGGTTTGAGTTGACACCCATTGTTTCTGGGAGATCCGTTGTACTTATATGTTGCCAACTCCTCATCTCATCTATCCCGCATGGAACCCACATGGAGTTTCTGTGGGGTGCGGAGAGGGAATGATGCATTGCGGTGGTCAAACGCACACCGGCGGAACCGCAAGTTATTGTTGTTGTCGTGAGGGTTGCTGCAAGATCAGCTTCCGGCGGCTCCAGGCGAAAGGCCCCTAAAATCTCCAGCCATCGACATCCGACGGGATCGTCATCCGCCGGAGACGTCCTCTCTGGATCTCTGGACCCGGCCGCCGGCATCGAACCGTTTAGTTATATCGCACGAACAAAAGCCACAATGATGCCGAACGTGAGCAAACGTACCGATACCTTCATACACCAATCCTGGAGTTACCGAAGCACGAAATCGTTGAAAACATCAACTGAGTACATGTACTAATTTCGATATTGGAACTTTGACAATGGCAATTTCGAAGCTCGACGGAGTAAGTGGACCGTTTTCACCTCAGCTATCATTGGACTGTACTGACTTTGATGCTCGCAGGTGAACCTCTCTTTCGTCTTGGACCCCAACTCGAGCTTCTCGTATGAAGAGAGAGAGGTTCCCAAGGTCGAGAACCCTCGAGACATCATCGTGAGAGTGGTGTCGACTGGAGTTTGCGGTTCCGATGTGAGTGCCGACAATCGAATTTACCACTGACCAATCCGTCTATCGAGATCAATGTTGACATTGTACCTAGGTACACTACTGGACACACGGCCGCATTGGCAATTTTGTCGTCGAGAAACCGATTGTGCTCGGCCACGAGTCAGCCGGAATCGTAGTTGCTTGCGGCGAAGGCGTGAAGTCACTCAAGACTGGTGATCGAGTGGCCATTGAGCCAGGCATTGGCTGCAGCACCTGCGAAGAGTGCCGCGCCGGAAAATACAACCTGTGTGCCGACATGCGGTTCGCCGCAACACCGCCATATGACGGCACACTGTCGACCTATTACAAAGTCCCAGAAGAAAACTGCTTCAAGTTACCGCCTTCGATGTCCATGCAAGATGCGGCGCTCATCGAACCACTCAGCATCGCAGTCCACTGCTGCAAGCTGGCAGGCGATATGCAGGGCAAGAGTGTCATAGTGATGGGCGGAGGGCCCGTTGGACAACTGTGTTGCAGTGTAGCACGAGCGTTTGGGGCAGACACTGCAGTTGTCGCAGACATCGTGCCCAGCCGACTGGAGTTTGCTCGCCGCAAAGGCGCGACCCAAACTTACCAGATGCAACAGACTTCGTGCCGGGAGAATGCAGAGCGATTGCTTGCGTTGACGGGTGACCGCAAAGGAAGCGATGTTGTCATCGATGCCACTGGAGCACAGCCTTGCATCGAAACCGGTATAGAAGCCTTGCGACGAGGCGGCGTTTTCATTCAAGCAGGGTTGGGACAACCAAACATCTCATTTCCTGTGGGGCTCATTTGCGATAAAGAAGCGGTTTTCCGAGGCAGCTTCCGCTATGGACCAGGGGACTACAAGTTGGCAACTGCTTTGGCGGGTTCTGGACGGGTGGACTTGAAGGGATTTGTAACGGAAGTCTTTCCATTCACTGAAGCGCAGCGAGCCTTTGAGACTGTCCACCGGAAAGAGGGAATAAAAAGCGTTATCTGCGGCCCCGGGATCAGTATGGAGGATATGAACGAAGTAGCACGTTGAGGTAGAACTGCTATTGGGCCGAAATGAGTAGGGAGATCGTAGCGCTGTTGAACTTAAGAATACTTCTTTCAGACACGAACGACATCACCAGTTCCAAATATCTCCATGTTTATCCTCTCTGGCCCGACACCCAAGCTGAGGAGTTGCTTCTCCATCGCGCCCATGAAGCCCTCAGGACCGCAAATAAAGTACTTCGTGCTGTCGTTGTCCAACTGGAGGTCTTGCGCGCGATCGAGCACATCAAGTCTCACGCGGCCGGTATGGTCGTAGTGCACGCCTTCGACATCTTTGTGCGGTTCGAGATTGGCGATGAAGAGCGCAGCTGTAATGTTCTCGTGCTTTCCCGCCACTCCCCGAATGTGTTCACCAAAAGCCCGCACTGATACATTCCTGGCACCGTGGACAAAACTGATTCGCTGCGTTGAGCCGCAATCGAGTAGAGTGTTCAAAATCGACACCATGGGAGTCAGACCGACACCAGCGGAGAGAAGTACCACTGGAACATTTCTGTCGATATCGGGGTCGAGGAAGAATTCTCCTGCTGGATGCGAGACAGAGAGGGTGTCGCCTTCGTTCTTCTCATCGTGTAGGACGTTGGAGATGTAGCCAGGATGGATCACAGCTTCGGGCTCGTGGGTGGAAAAGCCGGCTTCCTTCTTGACGCTGATGCGATAGTAATCTGGACTTGGCTTGTCGCTGAGAGAATATTGTCGGGGTTGCGCATAGCCGAGTTTCGGAACTTGAGTTTTGATCGAGATGTATTGTCCAGGTTTGTAGGAAGGGAGTGGTTCCCCGTCAACAGGTTGTAGGTAAAAAGATGTGATCTCGGCCGATTCTTTAACCTTTCTTGCGATGCGGAAATTCCTCCAGTCTGTCCAATCGCCCTTCTCCTCAACTGTGATCTGACGTTCTTTCGTTATCATGATTGAGGCCAGTTGCCAGTAAGCTGCCTCCCATGCATCCAGAATTTCTTTGGTCAATGCTGCACCCAGCACGTCTCCCATCGCCCGAAGAAGGTACTCGCCAACGACGTTGTAGTGCTCAGGCTGGACGTACAGGCTGACGTGTTTCTGGCAGATCTTTTCTATCGTTGGGCTCAAGGCTCCCAGGTCGTCGAGGTGTGATGCATATGCGTAGAGGGCACCGGCGAGAGCTCGCGGTTGGGATCCATTGGCTTGGTTGACTGTGCTGAAGATGTTGTTGAGTTCCGGTTTCTCTGTTAGGAGTGTTTTGTAGAAGTGTGTTGTGATCTCGGTGCCATGCGCCTCTAGGATTGGGACCGTGGAGCGGACAATCTGGACTTGTTCTGATGTAAGAGTCATGATCTTTTTGTTTTATCGATTGAATTGTGTGGTCGTTGTGCATGCTTTGACGGCTGGAAGTCTTTTTAATTTATATCAACGGTTGGCGGTAATGGTATGTTTGCCCACCGCGGAGATGTATGACTATGGATTAAGGCGGAGGTAAGACGGAAATGCCGAGAGGCCGTGCTACGGTGCTATTCGAGTATACGGATTAAATGTGACAAACCTTCGCTGTGGCAGCCCACAGTTAGCCCTAGCGTGCTGACCAAGAGCGCAACACATGTGCCGGAGCTGTTCCCAATAGATGTTGGATATATGCAGGTCTTTCTCCTCGGAGGAGAAAAATATCAGGCGACGTCAAGCTGACAAGCTCCCTACCATTTTACACGTAAGCACCTGGCCAATCGCGCGGGGTTAGGGTTACATAGAAAGAAAGACAAGTCATGATGTATTGAGACCGATGCAATCACCGACCTTTGCCTCACGCAGAAATGATCGAAGGACCTGGTTGACTGACTGCTGGCCGGACATGTTGGTGACTGAAGTGCCTGGAGGATGAGACCATGAGTGCGAGCGATGCAGTCGGGATATTCAGGATCGGATGTCACCGGCGTGCATATTTCTTGCCTCAGACAATATTTGCACGTCAGGACACTACACCGGATACAAACCCAAGATTGGAACGACGTCGGCCAGCTAGTAGAATCTTTCTGTAAGAAGGTTACATGCAATGCTGCTTGGTATACACATGGTTGTATTTGTCTGATCGCGAGCGTCGAATAGCCGCCTACGCAGCCTTCCACTCGTAGCTATGCTTGCCGGTGACCGCAGCGCCTTCGGGGTCATCGCCTTTCTTGTCGAACATGTGATTGCCAAAGTAATCCAGCTGCGCCTCGTAAAAGCTGGTTGGTAGGTCCACGCTGGTCATGATCTTGAGCCACTCCAGCGTGGCGCTCAGGGCGGGGATGTTGTGGTCACCCTCCATCGCCTTCAAGCAGACCTTCTTGAGCGACGACATGCCTTTCTTGAACTCTTCGGCCACTGCTGTTTCGTAGAGCGGGTTCAATGACTCTTTGGTTGCGTAGTCCTTGTAAATCGGGTGGAGTAGGTTGTCCGTGATGTAATCGGCTTGGATAATGCAGCCGCCGCTCCAGATTTGCAGTACGTCGTTGTAGTTGATATTGAAATGCTTCTCCTTGTCAGCACGCTCAATGATGATCATTCCTTGCACGTAAGAAGCCAGGCAGGCAACGTATGTGGCTAAGCGTAGACTCTCCAAAAAGTCCTTCCGATCGACCGACTCCAATTTCTGGGGTGAAAAGTCGACACTGAATGTTTTCTTGACTCTTCGGCGCTGTGCCAAGTCAGAAGACGCGAGTCGAAGGTAATGGGCAACAGTGAGCGTCGGTGCCGGGATGTGCTCTGCTATGGCCTCCGCATTGGACCACACACCAGTACCTTCCTCGCCTGTGACATCTTGCACGACCTTGTCCTCCACGGTATCAAGAATTCTTTCGCCAGTCTTGGGATCCTTTGTTCTGCAGATCTTGGCGCTGATATCGACGAGGAAAGTTCCTTTGAGTTCACCGTTCGTGTTCCAACGCTCGAACTCGTCGCCGATCTCGTCGTTGTTCATTCCAAGACCCTTGAGCATGATGCCCCAGGCCTCGGAAATAGCACTCATCATTCCATGTTCAATACCGTTGTGAATCATCTTGACATAGTGACCGGCACCGCCGGTGCCTGCACGACCTACGCAAGGTTTGCCGTTTGATCCCTTTGCGGCCACCTTCTCCAACAGCGGCATGACAATATCGAGAGTCTCATCGTCGGAAGCTGGGCACATTGATGGGCCACGTCGTCTAAGCCTCATCTGTTAGTACATATCAACTAGGCATTTCGGAATATTGACTTACGCAGCTTGATATCCACCACTGACGCCCATGCCAACATAGCGGATGCCTTTGGTGACACAGTTGCCCATTCGCCTCTCGGTGTTCATCCAGTGTTCGTTTGCAGCATCGATGATGATGTCGCCTTTGTCCAGATATGGCATCAATCCCTCGAGTACTTTATCGCCAACGAATCCATGAGGAAGACTCCACACGAAAACTCGGGGGTTATCCAACCAAGAGCACAACGTGCCGTATTCATCGAAGCGTTTGAGCTCATTCGGGACACCATCTTTGTGTGCTTGCTGAATGAGATTATCCATGGCATCAGTAGAAGGGTCCTGAAGACCAACTGACATGCCATGTTCTGCAAACAACTGCGCCATACCGCCGCCCATCGAGCCGCAACCGATCATTGCGATCTTCTTGACATCCAGAGGGCGAGCCATGTTTCGTGTGGGCTTCGAAGTATTGCAAGTTGGCGGGTTTGCCTCCAGAGCCGTGGGTAGTCTTGTGTGTTAATTTGAATCCTAATCTTTTGATGTGTCTACCACAAATCTCGAAGTCCAGTGTTGTAGCGTCGGAGTGATGGCCTTGTAATGCATTGCCGGGTTGTGCGCGTGATTTTGTAGACTCATAAGCATCGAGGCGGGGTCAGGTCATTGTGACGCAAGCTGTGTCTGTCCTTTAGACTTCGGACCGGAGCGGAGAATTGACAGCATAATTGCTGTTCACGTCGTCACGAACTCTGGATATCAAATGCATTCAGCCGTCGTAGCCCGCCTGACGCACATCCATTGTGCTCCAGTCAGCCTCATCGTCTTCGACAGGCATCGGATCAACATTTGACATAGGAACGTCGTTTGTCTCGTTCGCCGAGTCGATCTGATCCTTGTCGAAGTCGTCTGCGAATGCTACGCTCTTTCGTCTCGATGGTTTTTCGTGTTGGCTCGCACCATTGGACCGTGTCGAAGCCGGTGTGAGCACGTCGCCGTTCCAAGGCCTGCAAGATTTGACAGCCATCTCGCCGCATCGCAGGCATGTGAAGCCCTCGCCCTCTTCCGCTTCGATACGCTGGGCCAGACAAACAAAGCAGTATATGCACCCACACGGTATCGTCTCATATGGATTGGTGATGTCCGTCGCTGCGCTGCCGATAACGCCACCGCTTGCGCTCGCACTGATGACTTCCTGTTCGCTTTGACCGCCTGCTGGGTTCTGATCCTGATAACAGATGGCGCAAGTCCTTTCGGGCAGGAAGGCAAGTTCGCCTGCTTGCACGTCTTCTTCTTCTGGTCTCGCCGTACCAGAGACCATCCGTGTGGCAGTCTGTCCAACCTTTTTCCATGCCTTAGCAAGCCATTTTCGCCATCTGCCGATACCCACCAGAGGCAAGAGGAATAGTAAGAACTCGGTGAAAGCATGCCAGACAAGCTGCCGATTTAGATATTCGAAGCTGACTTCCCTACTCGTCTGATTGGTCGAGGGTACCAGGCGTAGTCGAAGGATGCGATCGGTCAAGGTTCGGTACCGTCCATTGTAGAGGAATACCAAGAAGGAGAAAAAGGCCGCAATGCTGTGGGTGTTGGTAGCCAGTGATGTGAATTTGCTCAGGCGCTGTATCATGGGTGAAGGCTCGTCGTAGCCATTCTCCAGACTTGACAAACGCTCTTCCCAGCGAGACCATCCATACCGGCCTCCGACCGTTATGAGCCCATACGCTATCCTCTGCAGCTTAGTTGCCTCCTGCACTACGCTGTCATCCGATCTAGCGTCCACATAACGTAGGCCTTGTAGCGAGGCACCATAGCTGGCCCCATGGTCCCATATGGAGAGCTTCCACAATGCTGCCCGTAGCACAGCACCTATCTCCGCAGCCCAATCGTCCTTCAGATGTGCTCCCAGCAATTTGAGGCCCTCGCCAGCCTGATTCTTCAACAAATCCAAAAGCTCTTCGTCCAGTAGCTCCGCATCAACTTGACCCACGCGGAAGGCCGGACGTGTGCCAAACGGAGACTGTATGAGATCCCATATGTTCGTCACCCCAAATGCTGCAGACCTTAGAGAGGGTGGTAGACGGGACACGCGAGAGTTGCGTTCATGTTCGTGTTGAAGGGCAATCGAGCGCTGTTGAGCAGCAGAGGCGGCGCGCCGAGCATGTATACGCTGTTGCGCAGCGGCGAAGTCGGTCATGACGGTCGCATTGCTGGTCTTCGGAAACGTCGAGTGCGTTATAGTACGTGTGTAGTTTTGTGAAAGAAACCACGCGACGGTTAGCTACTGAGTTCCTTGGCCTGGCAATCGGAGCCTCGGCTGAAGATGGCGCACGGCCACACAGACTCGGGCACACTCTCTCTACCTAAAGTCATTGCACCAGCCACTGCGAAAGTCAGAGGCTGATGATATCACGTACCGGCCGTTGGACCAAACTGTGAAAGGTTGTCTTGTGTCTCGTGCCTTGTTTTGAAGTGTGGCTTGCCTGTGTCTACCTAAGATAGAAACTGGCATTCGATCTATGTCGTCGTCGGCATTGAATGCCCCCAATCACCGCTGAACCTTCCAGACCGACTCGGACTTGCATCTAGGCAACAGCAGCCCACCTCTTACTTCTCCCTTGCGTTCCAGTACTCGACTCATATTGACAATGTCTTGATGCACCTGTCGTCAACCGCCCGGCCAACTCGGAAAATCGAAGTCTGTCACAATGGCGCAGGTCGTCCTCGGAGGAGCATCCTTTGGCGCGCTGGACAACACGACTTCGGTGTATCACGCGCCACTCGAGAAGACGAATATCTGCTGGAACAGTCCGTGGAATATCCAGCAAGCCAGATTTGAGCCATGTTTTGTGCCAGCCATTGCGGCACTGCCTGCTATTATCGCTGCTGCTCTTGTGTTCTGGAAAGCTCTTCGACTCGCCATCCCGTGGCGACCACGGTGGACTTTGCCGTTTAGCACGGATGGCCCTGATCCATATCTCGACGAACTCGTCCTTACCGCCATCAGCAAGACGAGTGGCTACCTTCTGATTCTCTGGTTCCTAGTCGGTGCTGGATGTATCACCCAATTGGCTCAAGCTGTCTTGGCCTGGCCTACGATCGAAGGCTTGCTGCAGTGTGCACCGTGGTTTCTGACGCTTGGAGTACTTGTTACGCAGAAGCCGCGGACCACGCCGGTGTCTGTCTTGATCACAATGTCCTCTTTCGTCGTCTGCCAAAGCGTGGTCATGGCAAATCATGACCGCTGGTCCAAAACGGAGAAGGCCCTCGATATCACAACCCTGACTTTGAGCGTGCTTGCGGTCCTTGTCATCCTCATGATGCCTTTACGCGACCCCTCCCTTCCTTCGTGCTCGATCAGCAAACCTTTCACAGAAGCGACGGCGTCGCTTCGCAGCCCCGAAGACAACTTGAACTTGTGGCAGTTCATGACTGTCTCGTGGATGACACCTCTGATTCGTACCGGCGCCATGCGACAATTAGATGATGGCGATGTTTGGAAGTTGGGATTCGAGTTCCAGCACCGGGGTTTGCACGACAACTTCAGGCGACTCAGAGGCACGGTGATGCAAAGGTTACTTACAGCCAACGGAATCGATCTGGTCATAATCACCGCACTTGGAATACTCGAGACAGTTCTTGGCTTCGCAGTTCCCGTACTATTACAAAAGATCTTGAGCTCCATGGGAGATCGTGATGCACCCAAAAGTGCTGCCATCACATATGCGGCGATAACTATGGGAGTACAATTAATCAAATGCCAGTCAGGTGTCTTCAGTTTGTGGTTTGGTCGTCGATGTTACGAACGATCGAGAGGAGAGATGATTACCATGCTATACGAGAAGACACTGGGCCGCAAAATCAGCTTCAACCCGCCCAAAATAGCGGATGAAGATCATAACGAAGCCGAGAATGGAACTAGACATGATGGGAACGGACACTCCGATCCCAAGAAGAAATCGCTTTCTTGGTTGTCAAGGCTCATCGGCAACTTCAGGAGAAGCAAGAAAACGGCTGAGATTAAAGAGCCCGCTTCGATGGGCAAAATCTTGAATCTGATGCGGAACGACGTGTACGAGGTTGCGCAACGGTTCTGGGAGTTCCAGAGTCTTATCACGAAGCCCCTAAGTGTGATATTCTCACTGACCCTTGTGGTGAATTTTTTGGGATGGCCTGCTATGCTTGCCGTAGTTGTCATGATCACAGCTCAGATCATCAACGCAATTCTCGTACGCTTCTTGGTCATCTTCGAGACCCACCGCCGGAAAGCAACGGATGGAAAGCTCCAGATTATTTCACAGTTTGTCGAGGCTATTCGCCACCTCAGGTGGTACGGATGGCAGAACGCCTGGCTCAGTCAAATCATGACCGCCCGGCAAAAGGAACTCAACTGGCGGATTGTGACCAACCTTTGGGGTCTCCTGATCAGCTTCATCAATTCGCTATCTCTGGATCTGTCGCCCTCAATCGGGTTCTTCGTCTACACTGTCATCGAGAAGAAGCCACTCACAGTGGACATTGCGTTCCCAGCCTTGACGCTGTTCCAATTGCTCTCCAACAGCTTGCGGGATCTTCCAAATCTCATCACTGTGCTACTCAACGCTTATGTCGCTGTTGGCCGTATCGAAGACTTCATGGCTGAGCCGGACAAGGACAAGGACAGTACGCCAGCACATGAAGGTGATTTCCTGGCTTTGGAGCGTGCGACGTTCGCTTGGCCCGGCACACCAAAGCCTGTGCTGCGGGATATTAGCATCTCATTCCCGGAGGGAATCAATGTCATTTGCGGTGAGGTCGCCGCCGGAAAGACTGCTTTACTACAGGCATTGCTCGGGGAACTCGACATGTTGGAAGGCAAACTCTCCGGTCCACATGAGGCCGTTGGATACTGCAGTCAAACTCCGTGGCTGCAGAGTATGAGCATTCGAGAGAACATCTTGTTCTCAGCAGAGTACGAAGACGAGCGCTACAGGGACGTCCTCGATGCTTGTGCGCTCACTCCCGACCTGCTCGAGTTCAAGGCTGGGGACTTGTCATTCATCGGAGAGAATGGCATTGGGCTGTCAGGTGGTCAAAAAGCGCGAGTCGCTCTGGCGCGAGCCGCATACAGCCGCTCGAAAATACTCCTCCTCGACGATCCTCTCTCTGCACTTGACCAGCAAACTGCGGAGACTATCGTTGAGAAGCTGTTTGCGGGGAAGTTAATGCGTGGACGAACAGTCGTGCTTGTCACTCATCGTGTTGACCTTGTCTTGGGCATTGCTAAGCAACTGATTGAATTGAACAACGGTGTTGCTAGCATTCTGGACAACGATGAGCCGCCACCAGAATTCTTGCAACGCACAGAGTCCGCTGTGTCTACCGAAGAAACTAACAAGGAAAAGCAAAAGCAGCGCAAATCGGCTGCGGTCCCGGAAAGGTTCGAAGAAGACGAGCATCGTGCACTCGGCGGTGTCAAAGCGTCGGTGTATTGGGAATATATCAAGGCAGGCAAACTGCGTTGGTGGTTCCTCCTCATAATCACTCTCGTGGCGTATCGTCTACTTGCGCTCTCTGGAGCGTGGATGCTCAAGTCTTGGAGCGAGGCTTATCAGACGAAAGATAGTTCAGCATGGCCCAAATATTCGGACGGCTTACGTGGCTCAGACCTCTTTGGTCGTCTCCCTCCTCCGGATGAGAACATCAAGCCATGGTTGATCGTGTTCTTCCTCATCGGCCTTGGACGGACTGTCGTGTGGAGCATCTCACGCGGAGTCATGATTCTGATCATCTACACGGCTGGAAAACAAATGTTCCACGACATCATGGTCAAGGTCAGTCATGCCAACTTCCGATTCTACGACGTTACACCTATAGGGAGACTCATGAACAGGATGACCTCGGACATCGGTGTCATAGACGGGAACATCAGTGAGCAATTTAACGTCGTCACCTGGCTCGCTATTACATGGATCTCAGCCGTCGCGGTCATTGCCACTGTGACTCCGGCATTCTTGCTCTTCTCTGTCGCTCTCACCGCTGCGTTCCTCCTGATCTTCCGCCGATTCTTGCCTACGTCGCAAAGCTTGAGAAGGCTTGAAATGGTCTCGCTCACACCTTTAATGTCAAACTTCGGCGAGCTTTTGAACGGTCTCGTCACTGTTCGCGCATTCAAGGCGCAGGACCGGTTCCAAGATCGAGTGATCCGGGTCGTCGATACCTTCCAGAAAATGGACCACTTCTACTGGTCACTGCAGGCCTGGCTGATGTATCGCTACGACGCTCTCTCCGCCATCTCGACTTTCCTCTTGACGCTCTTGGCATTGATCACAGGCGTTTCACCGGGAATGACTGCGTTTGTTCTCAATTCCGCTCAAAAGTTCGTCAGCAGCACACACTATCTGTGCAAGCAGTATGGACAACTACAAATGGAGTTCGTATCTGTCGAGCGTGTTGTGGAACTCCTGCACATCGATCAAGAGCCTGAAGGCAAAATACAACCACCTGCTTGGTGGCCCTCGTTCAGCGGTGATATCGTTTTTGACAACGTCACCATTCAATACGCCCCTCACCTGGACCCAGCTCTCGCAGGCGTCTCATTCACAATCAAAGGCGGCTCCAAAACCGCGATCATCGGCCGAACGGGTTCCGGCAAAAGTACGCTTGCTTTGACCATGCTGGCCACGATCCTACCTTCGAACGGCAGTATTACTGTGGATAATGTCGATCTCGCAGCCGTAGACAAGCAAACTCTGCGCACACGCATAACTTTCCTTGCACAGGATCCAGTCCTATTCCCTGGCAGTATGCGACAGAACCTCGATCCGCTGGAAGAGCACAGCGACGACGCTTGCACGGGTGTGCTGCAGCGCGTTTGTGGCCGACAAGGTTGGTCCCTCGACACTCCGATCGATGGAGGTGGTCGCAACCTCAGCCAGGGCCAACGTCAGCTGGTCGGCCTTGCTCGGGCTGTCCTACGTCGGAGCGCTATCATCATTTTAGACGAGGCTACTGCGAGTATTGATATGGAGACTGCTATGCAGATCCAGCAGGTGCTGCATGAGGAGATGAAGGAGAGCACAGTGATCACGATTGCTCATCGTCTGGAGGCTGTGAGAGGAGCTGATTACTGCCTCGTGCTCGGCAAGGGAAAGGTTCTAGAGCAAGGTCCGGCGAAGGAGATGCTGAGGGAGAAACGAGAAAGGCTGGAGAGGGAGGCTGATGACGAATAGAGGTCGATTGGAAGAGGATGATGAGTAGAGTCAATTGTTGCATTCGCATTTTACTCCCAACTCAATTAAATTAAATTGTACACCTCTACAAATCGAGCGTCCCCGTTTGAATAACCTAGCATACAAGGCATTCAATTGTCGATAAATTACCTATTTAATGTACATGTACTGTAGACAGTCGACTTCGCAAAAGTGACGAAACCGCCAAGCCGGGCGTCGTCCGACGAACTAAAGTCTGGTCTGATGAAAGCAACTGGCGGGCTTTGACGAAAGGGAGACACGGCAGCAACATCAGCCATCATCTCACATCTCTAAGCGCAACCGCCAATATGTTCACGAGAGTTGCTCTGCGTGCCGCTCGCTCGTCCTTCTCGCCCATCGCGCGCACCTACGCAAAGTCATCGCGTCCTTCAAGGCCGCCTCCACCTCCAAAGGTCTCGAAACCGCCAAAGACAACTGCTGCGAAGCCCGCGGCCGCCGCTGCTGCCGCTACAGGAGCCTCCAAAGTCGCATCACAGCAGCCCGAAGCACAGAAGCAGGACCTCGATGAACCTCCCGCGGACAATGTGAGGAGCCAGGCGCAGGACGCCCAGGCAGGCGCCGAGAACAGCACACAACCCGACCCTAATGCCCGACCTGCGCCTGCAGAATCGAAGGATGCAGCCGCAGAGCCAGAGATGCCCAGCGGGCCGCTGCCAGATCTGACACAAGGCATTCCGAGCACATTCGACTTCGAGTTCGGCCGCGGGAAGAAGGACCCCAAGGCAACGGAGGCTGAGAAGGCCCAGAATGAGGCGGCCGACATGGCGCGTTTGGAGGCGGAAATTGCAGAGGCACAGGGTCGTGGAAAGAAGAGCGGCGATGAGAAAGAATACGCAAGATCCGACTACGAAACCTCGCTGGACCGCAGGCGGTACCAAACGTTCAACTACATGTTCCTTGCCGCGTTGGCTGGCGGTGTCGCGGGTGGTGCATACTTCACACGTCCTTTCGGCGAGGGTGAGGAGGTGCCCAATGGTCTCGAGCCTGAGCTGGCCAGCGGCTGGGGTCCCTCCAGCATGTACGCGCGTGTGCGTGCTCGCATGGGCAGCCAGCTCGGCTACTACACCGAGCCTTCTTTCCCCAAGCTCCTCCCTACAGTTCCTGAGAACCAACGCCAGCCTTTCACCCTCGTCCTCTCTCTCGAAGACCTGATGATCCACACCACCTGGGACCGCAAGAACGGCTACCGCACGGCCAAGCGCCCTGGCATCGACTACTTCATCCGCTACCTGTCGCAATACTACGAGCTCGTCCTGTTCACCTCCGTCCCCATCGCTATGGCCGACCCGGTTATCAAAAAGCTCGATCCCTTCCACTTCATCATGTGGCCACTGGGCCGTGAGGCCACCAAGTACGAAAATGGCCAGTACGTCAAGGATCTGGAATACCTCAACCGCGACCTGAGCAAGACAATCATCATCGACACCAACGCCGCCCACGTCAAGAACCAGCCCGAAAACGCAGTCGTGCTTCCTAAGTGGAAGGGCGACCCCAAGGACGAGCACACCAAGGATCTCGTCGGCCTGATTCCCTTCCTCGAGTACGTCGCAACCATGGGCATCGACGATGTGCGTCCCGTCATCAAGTCCTTCGAGGGCAAAGACATCCCTGAGGAGTTCATGCGCCGCGAGAACGAGGCCCGCAAGAAGTTCCTGGCGCAGTATGAGCAGCAGAAGTCCAAGGCGGGCAAGTTCTCGCTTGGCGGTATGCTCGGTGCCAACTTGGGTATCAAGGGTGACAAGATGGGCGGCGGTATGGTCCTCGCTGACGGCCAGAGCGTCTCGGAGGGTTTGGCGCAAGGCAAGATGCTGAGTGACCAAATCCGCGAGCAGGGTCAGAAGCAGTACGAGCACTTGGAGAGGCAGATCCGCGAGCACGGTGCTCAGTGGCTGAAGGAGGAAGAGGAGGAGACCAAGAAGATGATGGAGGCGCAGGTCAAAGAGATGAAGAGCGGCGCTTTCTCGTGGTTCGGAAGTGGTTCCAAGAAGGAGTAAGGTCGCCTCTCTCCAAAATCGGACACCGAGAGGAAGAAAAGACGTGTTGCGAGAGTGTGTGAAAGCATGCATTATTCTTCACTCTTGTTGTACCTAATTACCTACGGGAAAGGGTTTCTGGTGGCTGCATGGGCTGGCTGCATTTGAGCTATCCGTTTCTGCGGATGGTGCTTGCTACTCGACGCCCAGTTAATTGTCTTGCTGTTTGGCCCTGAGGTTCGTGTTGCATATATGGTAGAGGAAGGGGAGTGTGTTGTAAGATATGGAGACAAAATTATGTACATCATGATGAATTTTACCGAACCGGCACGAAAATCGGACGGAACCAATTGGTGACAGATTGAATTTCTAGCTGCCGCAGAATGCTTTCAGAGAGCCTGGGCACCTTAGTACTGGGCGCATATGAGAGAAAAGCCTGGGCGAGTTCGCCCGCAGCACCTAGCACGAAGGGTTTAGCCATATCGTAAGCCAGGCGTTTGCTGTTGTTGAAGACTGCATTTGGTGAAAGCCTGGCGGATTTTGATGCATGATAATCCGAAACGTTAATGTGTGTGAACTCCAGGCCACAACCAGGCGGTTTCTCTGCTCACGAACCAATTTTCGAGCAGTCATTGATTTTATTCGTCGATCCAGCCTAGCTGCATTGTGATCGGTCTACTGACCCGCCCCAGGCGTATCTTCAACCTTGAAGATGTACTTGACAGCACTCACAGTACCGTCCTTCAAGTTAGACAGACCCTTCGCAACGCCCTCGAGTCCACCTGGCACAACCTCCTGAGGCTGCGCCTTGAACCAACCCTCCTCCAGACCCCTCGTCAGACTCCTGCTGTGCACGTAGCCAAAGTCCTTGAGCGAGTTGTGCACATCGCCGACGTTAGTGCAAGTCAAGTTGACGCTCTCAGGGAAGCCCTTGTACTCCTTGCCCGGCAGCACAAAGGTCACGGCACCCTGCGAATCGAGCACCTGCGCGATGTTTTCGACGGAGCCCTTCTCGGAGACGGCGTCGAAGGCGTGCATCAGCTTTGCGCCGTTGAGGGCTTCCTTGAGGCCCTTGACGACGGCTTCATCGCCGTTGCGGTAGTCGATGATCGTGTCGCCCTTGCTGCGGTCGATGAATTTCTCGACGTGCGAGGAGGCGCGGCCGGCGACGGTGATGATGGGGTGGATGTTGGATTTCACGGCGAGTTGTAGGGCGTAAGAACCGACAGCTGAGGACGCACCGTAGATCACCAGGGGAGTCTTGGTACCTTCCGCTGCTGGGAGCCAGGGCTCAGGGAGGCGGAGACGGGCGTAGAGGCCCAGGGCCGCAGTCAGAGCTGCGAGGGGAACGGCGGCGCCCTCTGCGATGCGTCAGTTGTCAATATCTTTGGACAGATGCTGTGTGGCAAGTTTCAAGATATCCATACCCTCGAAGCTGGTTCCCTTGGGCAGGAAGAAAGTAGTGTGCTTCCATGCAACGGCATATTCAGCGAAGCTGCCTCCGGCTGCCAGCATCTCGTGGAAAGCGGCTACACGGTCTCCCACTTTGAATTCGTCGACATTCTCACCAACCTCATGCACGATACCGGAGATGTCGTCACCTGAGTTGGTGTTGTTGTAATCGGGCATCCATTCTGCAAGACTGAACGTCAGTCGATCAATTCGCCACTCTGTGAATTAGAACCTATCAACAGACCAGGGATCTTCCAATCCTTGGGGTTTGAACCACTGTAGACGACCTTGATGACGACTTGGTCGCGACCAGCCTTGGGAATCGGGGTGTCGACGATGTCGACCTTTGGGCCAGTGGAGACAAGAGCTTCCTTCATCTTTGCGATAATGTTGTTTGGGACGTATCAAGTAAATGGAAATCAAGTTGTAAAAGATACTTTTGATTAAAGAAAAAGGAAGAACACCAACGACGGTACCGAGGCGTCCGTTTTATGAACGAGTTATGCCGTTACTTGCCTTTGTGGATACTGGTGCGGGACCAGAACATACCGAGTCGTGAAGGCATTTCTAAGCAGAACTGCTTCTTGACCATTGCGTCATTCGGTGCTCCAACTGCCGTGGTCCAAAAGTAGTCCAGATGCGATGGCGATCGTCTGGTCTCAGAGCCTCTACATCTACACGGCGACTCCTCATTCTTCATGATCCAGATAACATGAACGGGCGTTTGTTATGGCATCAACGGTTGTCCACAGTGGCGTCTTACCAGCTGTGAGACCAGAGACGATCTGAGCCAAGCGGTGCATCTCGAGGCACGTGACCCTGGAGTCCAAAACGGGATGTTGTCTGTGAGGTATTCTTTTTGTAGACTTTTGTCGAGTTCATCAATGGCAGACATTGGTGCCAGTGGCAAGAATGAGCGTGGTGTTTCGGTATACAGTATCGTCCATGGCTTGAACAAGGTTGTCCAGTCCAGCCCAAGATTAGAGTCACGATCTCGGGGGTTGCCATGGACGACCGGGAAGCTTGGCGTGTTTCCAGCCCGAATCATGGCTTCTCGCTAAACGGGGGACCTTGAAGAGCTGGGGAAATACTGTAGACAACCGCTGATCTGGAAGAGGAAGAATAATAACGACGACGACAAATACACATACCCACGCTCTTTCGAAAGTCGCAGCCAGCTTATACAGACATTGAGCGTAGACTGCCCTCTATCACCAAGCACACTACAATTCCGCCATTGGTTGCTCTCCTAGCAGGCTGGGACGAGCTCACTTTCATCAACAAACATGGCCGCCGGAGTGGACGGCGCGTCCAGTATCCAGGTCACCGTCCGAGTGCGCCCTTTTACCATTCGCGAGGCTGCGCAGCTTGCGCGGACTGACGATGGTCCCCTTTTCCTCGGAGATGGATCTCTTGCGGGAGCACCAGCACCGCACATGAAGCAGAAGGGTATCAGGCCTGTTCTAAAGGTGGTGGACGAGAAATGCCTGTAAGACTTTGCGAGCTGAAAGGCAGCCGCGAAAACTGCTAACCCTTATCCTCAGTGTATTCGATCCCCCAGAGGACCACGCAATCCAGAAATTCGCCCGATCTGGCCCCACCGGCAAACGCTCAAAGGACCAAACGTTCGGTTTCGATCGGGTTTTCGACGAGAACATTACACAAGGCGATGTGTACGAAGCGACAACGAAGAACCTGCTGGATTCGGTGCTAGACGGTTACAATGCGACCGTGTTCGCGTACGGAGCCACTGGATGCGGCAAGACACATACAATCACCGGTACCGCGCAGCAGCCTGGAATCATTTTCCTCACAATGCAAGAGCTTTTCGAAAAAGTGGAAGAGCTCAGATCGGCGAAAGAGACGGAAATCACACTGTCGTATCTAGAAATTTACAACGAGACGATTCGCGATCTGCTCAACCCAAACCTTGCCAACAAGCAAGGCCTGATGCTGCGGGAAGACGCCAATCAAGTGGTTTCGGTAGCTGGATTATCCTCGCACAACCCGCAGAACGTGCAGCAGGTCATGGATATGGTGATTCAGGGCAATGCGAACAGAACGCAATCTCCCACGGAAGCAAACGCCACGTCTTCTCGTTCGCACGCCGTGTTGCAAGTCAACGTATCTTCGAAATCTCGCGACACCTCTGTCCAGGAGCCAGTGACAATGGCGACTCTCAGCATCATTGATTTGGCTGGTTCTGAACGAGCGTCTGCAACGAAAAACCGAGGTGAACGCCTTACGGAGGGAGCAAATATCAACAAATCTTTGCTGGCACTCGGTAGCTGCATCAATGCTCTGTGCGACCCAAGAAAGAAGAATCACATTCCCTATCGCAACTCGAAACTCACTCGGTTACTAAAATTCTCTCTCGGCGGCAACTGCAGGACGGTCATGATCGTCTGCGTTTCTCCATCAAGTCAGCATTTCGATGAGACGCAAAATACTCTGCGCTACGCAAACCGCGCAAAGAACATCCAGACGAAGAGTGTACGCAATGTCTACAACGTGGATCGTCACGTCAAGGACTACCTGAAGAAGATCGATGAGCAAATGGCCCGCATCAACGAACTTACGACACAACAAAAACAATACGAGGAGATGGCATTTGTGAAATTCCGCAAGGCAGAGGCAAAGCGAGGTGAAATTGCCCGTGATGGTATTCACAGAATCAGGGCAGCTTACGAACATTCCGCGGGCGAGAGACAAGAGCGGATGGGTAACATGCGTCGATTGAGGCAGGTCGAGAGGCGAATTGGAGCGATCAGTGGCTGGATCGGCGCGTTCGACCAGGTGTGTGACACTCGTGAGGATGAAGAAGCTCCGAAGTCAATGACGGCGATGCGAAAGACCGCCCAGGGCATTCTCGTGGAGCTGGAAGGAAGCAGACAGCATTTCCATCAGCTTTTATCGAAGAAGAACTGGGCTCGCGCTGTTGACACAGCACTTCAAGACAGTCTGCGACAATTGCAAGCGCTGGGTCCTGCGTCGAGAGACAACATTGAAGAGCCTTCGCTGCACAGAGAAGTCGACGCCTTGAAGGCAAAAGCCGATGTTGAAGCACATATTGCAGTGCTTGATCAAGAGAGGGTCTCCGACCAAGGCTTGACACAGGTTCTGCTCACGGCTCATTTCGAGACAGTCGCAATCCTCAACCAGATCATGCAGATGAGCGAAGAAGAGGCAATTAAAGCTGCGCGAGACGTCCTCGGTAACCTCATGCAGAGCTGTGCGGAAGTCGTCGGCCAAGTCATCAAACCGGATGGAGGTCTCCAAATCACTGAAGCCCTTCCTCCCAACAGACTGGGCACACCCAAAAAGAAGAAACAAATGCCTCTAATGGGACCAAGCCCACTGAAAGCTAAAGTCCGCCCATCTCTCGGTGGCTCCGCATCTGCTGTGCCATCACACATGGCTGGTGAGATGAACTCCGGCTTCATGGAGTCACATCAGACAAATGGTTCATCTGCAGCTTCGCCTAGGCGGCGAGTCAAGATTGGTGGGGCTCGAAGGGGGGTTGTTATGAACAGCACACCCAAGAAGAAGCCCGACTCAAAGAAGAGAGCCGTCAGGTGGCGAGACGAGAACGAGGAGGGCGAGACTGCACTTCCTTTGGTGGACTTCCAGCCTACTCCCAAATTCCAGGAAAGCAGCCCTGCTCTTCCTGATGGAGCGATTGCTCAAAATGAAGCTGCCGCCGCGCAAAACCCGTCAATGTCGAACGACGATTCGGAACTCGACTCGAGCCCCGTGCCAATGGCTCCAATCTCGAGTTCAGAGCTCAGGAAGTCAGGAGGCAGCCGCTTCGCCACTGGCTTCCTGACCAAGCGAACAGACGGATCTCCACTCCCCCCAAGCCTCAACCTCAGCGCCTTCCAAAACGACGACGAAAGCAGCCCACTGCGAGAAATGGCTGCCAACAGCGCCCCTCGCCTTTCTTACCTCCCTCGCTCGCCAGCAAACGGATCGCCCGCCGCCCGCCGCGCTCCAACAACCGAAGACAACAACGACGACGCAGACTCTGGCAACTCAGGCTCAGACCTCGAGCGCTCCCTCGCGGCCGACAAAGAAGCCACCGGCAAAATCCGCTCCGCGATGAAACTCCGCCGCAACTCCTCCCTATCCGGCCGCAACTCAGGCGCGCACATCCACGTCGCCCGCCAGCGCGAATCCGCCGTCCACCGCGCCCGGTCGCCAACCGCCACCTCGCCGCCTCCTACGGGCAGCACCGGCGGCCAGAGCATTTTCTCTGCTAGTCATGCAAGGCGCATGGTGCGCAGCGACAAGGAAGACGGCACGCGCAGCGTGCTGAGCCCTCGCACTGCGCCGGTCGTTAAGGGCGGCGCGGCGGCTCCCATGGCTGCTAGAAGGAGCATGGCGGCTGAGGGTACGCCTAGGGAACCGGTTGTGAGGGCGCCAATTCGGGTCAGCTCTGTGCTGCCGGGGAGTGCGCAGAGATCTGTTAGTGGGGGCAACAAGGCTGCTTGGAGGTAAGAGCGGTCTTGTCGTTCTTGTACTTTTGTTTTTTTGGTCTTTCCACTTTCTCGTAGATTTCTTTTACTGAATGGTTGGTGGTTGGATCGGTCGATATAAGGCGTTCGTTGGTTGGGGGAACATGGCTGGGGCGTTTTCTCGCTTTTTTACCTGGTTGGTACGGCAGGATAGGCATCGCCTACGTTGTGTTGAATTCTTGTAGTGGGGACGAATACTTGCATCATCATACATATAGCATATTGTACTCTAACATTACGACTGTCTTGCTTGAACTTCCTAGACTGATTGGTGTTGTCTTCTTTGGCGATTGTTTTGACTTGGGTGTAGTTCATGGGGGAAATTTAATGGAGCACGCAAGCGATCGAGGGACGATCATCAGCATCAGGCGCAGAAGGCGGAACGCACAAGATATGGGTGACGTATAGGAACATGAAGGTTTGGTTGATATCATCAATTGTCGTCGCTTTGCATTAAGATACTAGTCTCTCTGTCTTCGCATTACTGTCTGCATTACTGCCCCCCGTAACTCTCTCCCCTCACCTCGGTGATCAGGCTATTGGTTAGTTACTCTACAAGAGAGCAACAACCATGCCAGCGGCTCCGAGGAGGGCAGGCATGGCAGTGGCCATGGCGCCGCTGTCAGAGGCGGCCGAGCTGGCGCTGCTGGCGGCGCTGCTCGCGCTCTTGGAGGCACTACTGGCACTCTTCGAGGCGCTCTTGGATTCGCTGGAGGCCGCGCTGCTCATGCTGCTGGAGATGCTGCTGGAGACGGAGCTGGCGGAGGAAGAGGCGGATGCGGTGGCGGAAGAGGCCGAGCCGGTCAAGCTGCTGATGAGGGAGCCTGGGTGGGTGTTAGCTTGGGGATTCACGTTGCTATATGGTAGCGGTCGGTGAGGATGAAGGTGTCTTACCAGGGGCGCTCGTGGCGCTGGAGAAGATGGAGCCAGCGTTGGTGAGCGATGAGAAGAGACCGCCGCCAGTGGAGGTGTCTTGAGCGGCGACGAGGGAGCCGGCGGCGACGATGAGGATGGAAGTGAACTTCATGGTGATGGTTTGATGGGTTTGTGGTGAGGTGTTTGTGTTTTGGTGGTATTGGTTTGTTGTTGAAGTGGACTGGTTGACGGAGTGAGTGCGACAGGTGGAGGGAGTTGTGGGTTAGTGAAGTAGGTTGACGACGAAAGAAAGGCGAGGTCGTCAATGGTTTATCAAGTCTCGGCACATGACATGGGTTCATCGGTTCCCCCAGGTTACATTCCGTGATTGCTGCTCATGTCCGTTTACACTTCAACTCCATGTGATCACGGCACACACGGAAAGCATCACAGTTCGTGGTGAAGTGAGACGAAGATGATGTAGGATCGACGCTTGGTTGGCTGTCAATCGACTAGATCGTCAGTCGATCGCTCACTAGCGCCTGACCGTGAAGTCTAAAAAGCAGGCGTGCCAGGAACGAATGCGGAGAAAACGCAAGATCGACCTTAGCCGCAGTCGATATAGGTAAGGCTGGGGTTGAAGCTTCTGGTCCAGAGCCTTGTTTGGAAACAAGCTCACACACCGGTCTACGCGTCAAACTTCGTCTTCCTTGAAACGAGTCCGAAGGATTGGGATACGTCAACGATTCGCCTCCTTGTTTCGCACCAAGGTTTGGAAGAGGCGCTTCGAGGTATGACGTGTGACCAGAGAGAGTGCGAGATATACGAGTGTCGCTATTGGAAGGAACCAGGTGCTAGCTGATACAGCAAAACATTCCCTTCGTCGCGTTATTATTATACGGAGCTCTCGTGGCTCTCTGAGTTCCACGAGGCTTTTGTATCAGCCTCATGCTTTCCCGGGGACCTTACCCTGACAGTAGAGCACCTTGTTTTGTGGGTTTTGTGATACAGGCGCTTCTGTAAAGTCTAACACTACCTAGCAAAGGCATACGTGAGGGTCGGTTCATGTTGTTATTCTACAAATGGCTATACTGACTGTGATAACTCTAGATCATCCTCAACAAAGCTCTCTAGCTGTGTCATTGTGAAACCAAGGTCTTCTGTCACAACAGTGGAGTTGCAAACAGAAGCAGCCGTGGCATTATGGCATTTGCTCTTGTCTCTCGAGTCAGGTTGACCACGTGGAAACGGCAAGGGTGGTGGAGGCATTTTCAGGCGTTCCTCTGCCGCCTTTTCTTGTTGGCGCTTCGTGTGTTGGCCTTTGCCTACCGCTATGTGCGGCGTAGGATCTAGTTGATCAAAATCGTCCTCCGTGAGGTCGAATGAGCCCGAGCTGAAAGAACCCTTTCTAAGAGTCTCTTGCACTGTAGGCGTCCGAGTCTCCGCGCAGGGTGAGCTTGGTGTTTCCGCTTCGATCTCGCGGGCAATCTGTGTGCTTGACTCTAGAAAGTCTTGCCACTCCAGATCTTGGTCTATCAATTGGCTCTGTGGATGGGTAACCGTTGTAGTTGATCGTGCTGCGTCAGGACGAGGAGGCGGCGGCATGCTGGTAGTGGGCATGCTGGTAATAGGCTCGGTCTTGTCAACTTCCAATGCCTTGCTAAAACGCGCAACTTCGGGTGATTGTAAAGCCTCAAGCAGAGTCTCATCGTCCAAACCCTCGTATTCGTCCTCGAATTCATCGGCGTCTTCTTCGCCGAGGTCCATGCTCTCGACCGCGGAGTCCATCGCTTCGCACTCCTCCCCAGGCTCGCGACCTCCCTCGCTCACAGCGACAGCAGCAACATCCTTTACATCCGCACCAGCCTGTTCTCCAGGTGCAGGTTTCCGAAAGAAAGCTCCCAAGTGGAACTGACTGCTCTTGAACCCAAACTTGTCGTTCCGCCTTTGCGTCCCTAGCCTGCGCTCCTCATCTTTCTTCGCCTTCTCCTCCGCGACACGCTTCTTCGCAGAGTCAAGCTTGTTCTTCTCCCTCTCGCGGAGCGCCCAAGCCCTGCGGTCAAGTTGCAAACCGCGCTCGAGCTGTTTTTGTTCGCGCTCGGTCAAGGGCTGTTCCGTTCGGGATTTGTAGGCGGCTTTTGCTTGTTTAATGGTTGCGGCTTGGGGCATTGTGATGCGCTTGTTGGCGGGGTCGAGGTTGTAGGATTGACGGCTTCATCGTGTGCTTGCGTGAGGCAGCGGTGCCCGTCGCATGCGTGCAAGTGTTTAGTGAGGGGGAGGCATGAACTTTGTTGTTGTTATGACTGTGGAGGGGGAAGGTTGATGAGTTGCGATAGCCAGTTTCCCGAAGCCAACTTCGAACGAGAAAGCGCAGCCGGTTTTGCCGAGGTGGAAGCTGTTGTTTGACGGCCTATTCGATCAAGCTCATATAAAGTATCTCCCATTAATCGACAAGAGACTCACGTACCAATGGCATAGATACATTTCAATCATGACATTATTACAATTATTTAATGCATGCCATTTCGGCTAGTACATTTTCTTCCGGGAACAGGCTGTCTCATACAGGTATTTTGACTTTTCTCGAACCCAGAGGTGACAGTGATCCCTCGACAGTAGTACGCTGGGAGGAAACGGATTGCAGTACCTATTGTAGGTACACGACCGCTACCTCACCAATTCCATCAAGCAAACAGACAATAATAGCATCTGTATCTGTATCTGTATCTGTAAGCAAGCAAGCTAAGGGCAAATCCTCCGCAGACTCGGATTCTTTGTGACAGGACCCCGCGTGGAGAGAGAGAGATTTGACTCACCGAAAGTCGGACGTTTTCCACAACCGACTTCGCAGCACAAAGCACGCGAGCGACATCGGGACGTGACGTGCAATTGCGCCCAACACCAGAAGATATGTGGCCTACCGGCACACCCTTCGACCAGTCTTCCATCGACCCGAACCCCGTCCACTCGCCGCACCAGCCGCTACACGCAATCTCCCCCGTTCTGCAGCACTACCCGTCGTCTTCGCGCCAGACCTCTATCGCTGCAGATGGCCCGGGCAGGAAGAGGAAGAGAAGCTATGCAGGTGACGACGCGGTGGAGAACAGCGGTGAGGATGGTTTGATGCAAGACTCGCCCTCGAGCGCGTCCAAGGGAAAGCATCAGCCAGGCGTTAAACGCGCGTGCAACGATTGTCGCCAGCAAAAGGTAAGCGAGACTGCAAATTTTTCACCGTGACCTTGAGACCAACAGACATGTTAGCTACGGTGCAATGTCCAAGCAGGTGGACCCGGCGACTTCAAACCATGTTCGCGCTGCATCAAGCACAAGCTGCACTGCTCCATCGACAATGACTTCAAGAGGCTTGGGAAGAGGGCCCAACATGAGGAAATGGCCAAAGAGCTCGATGCTTGCAAGCGAAAGCTTGCCGAGTATGAAGCTATGGGGTTGATCCCAAGTCAGAAGGCTGCATCAGCCGCAAACAACACATATCCTCCTCAACAATCTGGAGCGCCGCCTGTCGCAAACATGTCGAATGCGCCATTCCTAGGACCTAGTGAAGCCGCTGCCTCGAGGAGCTTGCTCGACTTGAGCCAAGGATATCGCGAACTCCCACCATCTTCAATGCCTTCGATTACGCCTGGAACGACGATCATGACATTAGGCGGCACAACAATCACCGAGGAACATCTCAAGCAACTGTTCGACATCTACTTCCAACACTACCATCCGTTCCTGCCTGTACTGAGCCCGGATCTGATGATGAAGGAGATGCGGTTGGACGCGTATTACAATTTACACCCCTTGATCCACTGGACTGTGATTGCTACTGCAGCTCGTCGTTTTGAAGCACGACCCGGATTGCTCGTCGAGATTCAAGGCCCTCTCACAGACATGCTATGGACGACACTCTCGCAGGTCCCACAGACATACCATGTATGCAAGGCTCTTGCACTACTGTGTTCATGGCCTCTTCCAAATTCATCAACATCTCAAGAACCAACAATGATGCTCGCGGGTGTCATGTTCCAATTAGCCATGCAATACGGTCTGCACAGGCCCAGTCATGCGCAGGACTTCAGCAGATTCCGCATCGATCTACGCGAGGAAGATATTGCGGATCGCCTCAACACTTGGGCTTCCGTGAATGTTGTCGCTCAGAACGTGGCTACTGGCCAAGGACAACCGCCGCTCGCCAGGTGGGCGTGGTACACCTATGGCCTTCACCTTGACCGCATGAAGCGAGAACTAGACACCAGATGCCGCATTGAGAAGTTCATAGACACGGTGACAAGAACGCTTTTCACGATGCAAAGAGACCACATCGTTGAGGTGGACCAGGCACAGCGCGGTCTATCCATCGATATGTACTCCAGAGAGCTTGGTGAGCTCGAAACAACATTGCTTTCTGCTGGTGCTTCACGTAAGTTTCGACTACACACACACTTGCGCTTGTTGCAGACTGACAAATCCTAGATGTTGAATTGCTTTACCTGAAGGCGGCCGGTCTTCACCTCCGCCTGTCGGCATTCTTCGACAAGCCAACGCAACCTAATTATCTTGCCGACTTGCGTCACGTTTACATCGCCGCCACAAGTCTTTTGACCGCCGTCATCGACTTGCCGTCCGAAACCCTTCTATATGTACCGCGCTACATTGAGCAAATGATGCTCGCGGGTGCTGTCACACTGCTCAAGCTGCTCAACTCGTCTTTCGAATCCCATGTAGATGTTCCAGCTGGCCGCTCGCTATTTTCACGATCCGTCAAGACTCTGCGGCAACTCAGCGTACGCAGTAACGACCTTCCACAACGCCTCGCTGAAGTCATGGCGCAACTCTGGCATACTTCCGGTGCCAGCGAGCAGCGCATGTTCAGCGGCGACGACAGCAATAAACTGAAAGACGAAGGCTTGCAACTCAAGGTCCGCTGCCGCTCATCACTATCCGTGCTCTTCGATGCGATTTGGCGTTGGCGACAACAAGTCGGTCAGACTGGCCGCGAAGGTCTTGCACAAGCTGTTGAGCACCCGACAGACGTCCCAGCAGATAGCCATGGTCCCAACAGCCCTAACGCTGTCCTTGGAGACGTCACTCAAGGCTTGACTGGCTTCGACAGTAGCCTGACGGCTGACATTGATCCCATGTCCTGGGAGGGAAGCTATGGCAGCAATGCTGTGTTTGATCCTCTCAGCTGGGCGCTCGATGGGAATCTTCAGTTTTCTTCGACGTTCGGAGGCACGGACGGCCTTGGGTTTTGATGCACTCTCATTACTCGTTCCTGCTGCTATGATGTGGCTCGTTGCAGAACATGAAGGCTTGGTCGCCACTACATCGAGATGTCGTAAGCTCGGGCAACTCGGCTTTCCGACGCAGTCACCTTGGTCTTTCGGTTGATTATCACAGTACCTCACACGGCCGCATTCACACACGTCTCGACCTGCGCATTCATTGTTGAGTTCATGACTTGCATCCAGTCTATTACAAGACAGACTTTACATAACCACGATAGCAAAGTTTAATCACCTCAAGAAAGCCAAATGGTTATCCTTCGTTCAATGAAGCGAACATCGTTTCAGTGCTCTACACATCATTCGCATGATAAATCGAATCACTCGACCTACTTGTGGTTCTGAGTGTTCAATGTAATTTTTTCTGATCATTAGGCTCTTGAGTCGCTCTTTGTCGAGGCGATGAACTGCTCCGAAGTTAGCGTAACGCGGCCACCCAACAAGTCAGCGCCCGACCGACTGACCGATCCTCAAGAAGAGGAAGCCCACCCCTCCAGCAACTTATACCTCTCACCCCTCGACTCCAACGCATCCTCCAACCTACGCATCACCCCCAAAACCTTCTCCTCCTCCAGCCGCCGCCCAACGACTTGCACGCCTACCGGCAATCCGGCCATCTTGACCGCATCGTAATACTTCCAAACCCCCCTCGAGACCCCATTCTTCCCCATGGCAGCCTTCACCTCCGCCGGAGTCGTCATATCCAGCGCCGGATCCACTTTCGTCACAGGCAAAACTCCCACCGCGTAATCCAGCAGATTGAACAAGAAGGTATACCCGCAAGCGGCAGCAGCAGTCGCCATCGCACCGTGCGGAGTCGCTGGTAGGGCGTGCGGCGGCGCGAGGATGATGTCTAACCCCGCGCCATCGAGGACGTCGGGGGTGTCCGGGTGCGCAAACGAATTCCACCAGTCGTGCCATTGCGCCTTGTAGGCTTCGCGACGCGCCACCCAAGCCCACTGTTCGGCGGCGGATTTGGCGTGCCAGAACCGGAGCAGGCCGGCGTAGACTTCGTCTCGGAGGATGTATTTCGTCCAGGCCCAGTGCAGCCATTTCACGAAGCGCGGGAGGCGCATGTAGGAGCCGAAGGCTGCGGCGCCCGGGTCGTCGGTTTCGCCGGTGCGGAAGTAGGAGCGGAACGTTTGTGTGCCGTCGGCGTTGAGGAGGTTGGAGGCTATTACTAGGGCGTTGTAAGGGGAGGGTGGGTCGATGGGGATGATTTCGTGGCCGGAGGCGCGCAGGGCGGAGACGCAGGTTTGCAGGGCGCGGGCGCAGGCTGGGGATGGTTCGACTACGTTGTCGGTGCGGAGGACGCCGATGCGTAGGTGTTTCTTCTCGGTGGCGTACTGCGTGTGGGTCTCTTCGCGCCAGGGGATCGGGTGGACGGAATGGTCAAATTTCCACGGCTCGAGCTGGATGAAGGAGCGGGTGAAGTAGGAGAGGTCGTGCAGGGTGCGGGCCATGGGAGAGAAGACCGAGGGAATTCCTTCCTGGCCTGGCATTGAAGTGTTGACTCCCTGCTTTGGCCATCGTCCGGTCGAGCAGCGGAGACTGTAGCAGCCGGAGAAGTGAGCTGGAGCACGCACTGAGCCTGCTACGTCGGAGCCAATGCCTATCCTACTGCCGCCGAAAGCCAGAAGAGCTCCTTCGCCACCTGTACTGCCACCGGGAGAGTAATTGGGGTTGTGCGGGTTCAGGCAGCGACCCCAGACATCGTTGAAAGACTCGAAACTCAGCAGGGTGATGGGTAGGGCTGTCTTTACAAATGGCACAGCACCGGCGGATTTCAGCAGGCGGACAAGACTGCCGTCGACAGGAGCAGGCTTGCCAGTGTTGACGCTGTAGCCAACGCTGACATCGAAGCCTCCGACTGCTATGCTGTCTTTCAGACTGACGGGGATTCCGGCCAGAGGGCCCTGTAAGTTGATGGAGCCGTCTTGCAACCATCCTTCGGCTTCTTTGATGAACACCTCAGTCAAGCAGTTGGTTTTGCCGTGTGCCATGGAGGCCGCTTTGCCGTAGGCACGCAGTACCTCGATTGCAGGTCGCCTCTCTTCTTGGACATCTTCGACTAGTTGATCGATGGGTTCGTTCAGGATTGTCTTCTCGTTGCGTGAGAGAAGGCTGTGATATGAAGATGGCAGGTCTGCGAGTCGGGCTGCACGTTCGGATTGCTTACGTTGGCTGAGTGGTATGGCATGGTCAGTTTGAGGTCTTGGGATGTGCGAGAACCGATTGGCTCGCACAAGGAACTTGAATGCAAATAGACGAAAGCCGTTTCGAAGATTTGCTTCTTTGGATGTAACGCCGACGTTAGCCAGAAGCTAGGAACAGAACATACCATGCTGAGCGATGCTCGAAGTAGTCGAAGGGCGGCAGCATTGTGATCTGGGCGTTCAGGTAGTATCACATATGTCGTGAAGCTGTCGAGTTGTCGAATAGATTGAAGGAAGATCAGCTTGCTGACATGGAAACGTAGCGACGATCTTGCACGCCTACACTCGGCTTGTGGACCTCAAGTATAATAGCTTCGGTCCACGATAGAGGAAGGATAAGGATAAGGCGGCCTCCTCCCTCAACTTCAAACGTGGGGAAAGCTCGACTGGGGAAGTGGGGTCGAGAGAGCTTTGGCCATTACCGCATTGGGCCGGTATGTGAACATCCCGATGCAAGTCACACCCTCTACAAGCAAGCTAAGTTATGGGCTACAAGCGCTTGACAGACCAGGCGGTCCGCCAAACTCGACAATGCCAAAAGACTGCATAGTCCACCTCTTCTCCCTCAAATCCGGCGTCCACCCAGGCGCTGGCGAAGTCATCGCGCAAGTCGCCAAAGAAGACAAAGTCAAGATCCTCCTCTCCGGAATCCCTCACGGCTGGATCCACAAGCCACACCACCAAGACGCAGACCGCCCCTTGCACCACGACTGGCATCTGTTTCTCTTGACAGAGACAAAAGCGGGAGCAGCAGCATACACCCCCTCATGGCCGCTACCCGCAGACGCAGTAACCGCCCACATCACAGCAACAATCGCAATCCCTTACGATCAATATGACAAACTGAAAGCCGACGTCGCGAGAGAACGTGCGCGAGAGAACGTGCGCGAGAGAACGTGCGCGAGATCTGAGAAGGGATTCAGACTCGGACACCTCGAGCGAGATGCGCTCGTCGCCCCAATTGCCTCCAGGATGGGTCGAGCGAGGCACGCCGCTCACACGGATTCCGGACAAATACATAGACAAGTCCAGCCAGACAACCCAGTCCCCAGCTCCACCCGGAACTCTACGTCTAGATCCCTCAATGGCACACTTCCTCTCGACCGCCTTGCCCGGCACCGAAGCCTCCGGGCCGGTGAGCCTCTTCAACCTCTTCAAGTACCGCAACAGAGACCCCTCAATTCACGACAAGTACATGGGCGACTTCAAGTGGGCCTTCGGCGAGTCGGCCAGGGCGAGAGTGAAGTTCATGGGGCCTGTGAGGACGCAATTCAGAGAGAAGGAGGAGACGTCGTCGTCTGACGAGACCGGGTGGCAGGAAGCCAATGTAACGCATTACGACAGCGTTTACCACTATGCCCACATGCTGTCGACGGAAACTTACCAGAAGTTGAACAAGAACAAGGTGCGCGGGCTGGAGGATACGTGCATACTGCTTGTCAGCGAGGGCCATGCGTGGTCTGAAAAGCATTTCGGTTCGCGGACGCCGCTGGGGTATAAGACTAGTTGGTCGGAACCCGATTGGGGAGAGTATGAGGATCGCGACTGATGAAATATCAACGGACGTCGACGAAACTTTTACGAAGTTACATGTAGCGGTAAACGTCGCTTCGACGCTAGATGTTTGATCACATACACCGAAAGAATACACGTACATGGCACTGTTCCAAGACTGACAGAGTTCGAAGCTTCTTACCGACTTGCGGTGTTAGAATCAGGTGTCTAAGCATCAATGCCTTCCATCTGCTCGCGCCAGCCGTCCGTATGTTGCTGACCATGGCACTTTCAGTCCGTTCTCAAGGGGAAGACGAGTGGAACTGGTGTTGGTGAGGAGGGATACTGAATTGTCCGGTATTCCTTGCAATTGGTTTAAGACATCTTTGGCTGTGATGATGAGTCTCGTTGACCTCCGATTCTCTTCTTCGTTTTTCCTTTCAAGTCCGAACACTGAAGATACACTCATCGTTTCACTGAGTGTTGAACATGTTCGTGTCGTTCCGCGTAAAATCCATCGTTCTGTCCTTTCCAGGCTACATATGGTATCATTACAGCCAGCACTATATTCTCCACGTGCTCAGAAACTATTCAATATAGTCTTAGCTATTTGATCACTAATGAACATACATAATGTTAGTTTTCTTAACCGATGTTAACTTCACGACTAACCCCAACCCGAACCCTAATCGGGAGTGACCTTAGTTTGGTGGGAATATTGCACAGGTGGGAAAGGAAGATCTGAGACCAAAGGCACACACTACGACGTTGAATCCACTTCACTCATTTTGGGAGGGCGAACAGGGTTTTTTTGGGCTGGTTTGCATTGTTGTAGAGGCGGTGGAAAAGACGTAGGATGATTAGGTCTTTTCCTCGCTGTCTCTTTGGTATTGCTCCTGCTCTGCTGTCTCTCTCTCTTGCTCTGCTCTCTCTGCTGCTCCCACGCTCTCGTGGACGGTGCGTTTCCAGCATGGTCCAGTCCTCTCTGTGCTCTGCGTGTCCAGGTCCGGCAAAGTCCCGTCTCTCTGTGCTCTCTGTCGCTGTCTCGCTCTCTGTTGGCGAGTGATGTTTGGGAACCACGTCGTAAGCCGTCGATCGTTGTCTTATCCAATGGCAGATGCTCGCATCTGATCCAGAGGTAGTAGCGTGCTCCAAAAGAAGCACACTTCCATGATAAAGACCTTGATCGGACGGTTAGTGGTTCGCGGATAGTTGATACTGCTCTGCCGTACTATCCAAGCCTAGACTGCAACGTCTCGGCGGGAAAGTCTATCGATCCAAGTCTTTCTCTCTCTCTCTCTCTCTCTCATTTCTCTGCATGACCACTGTCCTGCCTGCGCTCATCTTCAACGCTATCGACCTTCCATTCGGCCCGCTTCCGAGTCAACGGACTCATTTGCAAGCCCTCGTCATTATGGTCGACATCAGGTGGCTCTACGAGCATGGCCTTGCTGGGTCGGTCGGTGATGGCCTCGCTGCTGTTGCCTGAGTTAATATCGTCCTCGGGCGGTAGGAAACTGGATTGCGTGCTCTCATCCACAAGCTCTACTTCTCCCTCTTCTTCGGCATCCAGCCCGATCACATCGCCGTTCTCGTCGACGAAAGTTCCCCTCTCCGGATCCCAAGTCTCAATGTTGCGCACCAAGCGCACGTACTCCTCCGGCACCAGTCCTTGTTCTCCTGTTGCAGGATCTTCGGCCACGAGCCAGCCTTGTCCGTGGCGATACGAGACCATGATGATCTGGCCTTCGCGCAGACGAAGTTCGTTCGGGTTCAGAGGCTCAAAGGCGTAGAGCGCCAGGCTTTCGCCTGCGAATAGTTCGTCTTCGGGACCCATGCTTGCGCGCTGAGGAGACTGTGCGTGGGTCGAGTTTTCCGAGTCGAGAGGGATGACGTCTTCGTCTTCGCCAGTGCGTCTTCTTGGTGCGTCTTCCTGCTGTTGATCTGAAGTGTGAAAGGCGCGCGAGGTGAGCGTTGCGGCAAAGTGGGAATCCCTCTTATGGAAGCCACGGCTGTGACGCAGGCTCGAGCTGCCGGCGGGATCTAATTGTGAGGAGCTGGTGAAGTGGAACATGCTATCGCTGATGGCTCCATCGCGGCCGCTGCTTTCACGACGACGTCCACGCTCCCAGTCTGGGATGGTGTTGTAACTCCTGCTCCTGCGGTGTTGACTCGAGCGCAAGTCCAAGTGATCGATTTCGCCGCTCTCATCGCCAAAGCTTGTGCTCGGCAGTGCTTCGACATGGCCTTCTGGGTAAAGGTAACCGTCGCCTCCCCAAGGACCGGCGCGGCCACTGCTACTCCAAGTGTTGTCCGACGGATCTGACAGGCGGCGGCTTTGACTCCACTCTGAGCCTGGAGTTGTCGCGCCGGAGGGAGGATCAGGCGGTGGGCCGTAGTGCATGGGATGGAAGACGGGATAGGCGAAGTCGCGGACCATGGCATACTGCAGGCTGGAGTGGAAGGCGGGAAACACGGAGCTCTGCGGTCTCGAGCGTGAAGTGTGTTGTGATTGGATAGACATGCGACTGCGGTTGAAGCTGGGCAGGCGTTCGCGCTCCAAAGGTGCCGGAGTGTATCGTGGCATGAAGCTGCTAGCCTCCATAGTCTCGGGGGAAGTGGTGTAGGGGATTGGAGCCGGCGAGGTGGTGGGCGGAGAAAGCACGTCGGCCATGATTGTTGAGGCGTCGGATGGGTGGTGTTGGTCGGGCATGCGCTCGGTGTGGGTGTGAGGAGTGTTGTCCAATGGCTCTTGGGGCACCACCCTCACGGCTTGTGCTCGAGTGTTGTGGGTGGGAGGATGGGTGATGTTCGGTTGGTGGGGTGTGTAGTGAGGGTTGGTCAAGGTTTTGTTCGAGGTCAAGACTCAGTGGCAGTAGTAGTGCGGAGGGTGCGATGGTAAGGTAAGGTAAGAGGGTTCGCGAGTCGCAACGGCTGAGCGTGGGCGTGAGAGGCGGGTTAGTGTGAGACGGCGGGCGGATGTCGAGTCCGAGTCTCTTGGTGGTGGTGGTGAAATGAAGAGGTGATTATTACTAATGCGGAAGGAGAGGATTCTCAATAATAGTGACGAGTGAAGGTGAGGTGAGGATTAGGGACAGTATGCTCAAACCCAGTCCGGGCAGTCGGGCAGTCGTCAGTGCAGCAGAGTAATGGGTGATTGTGTGAGAGAGTAGGTCAACTACTACTGGTAGGTAGAGAGAGAGCGCGGTCGGACTCCTCTCTCTCGCCTGCTCGCTAAAGTGGCGGGTATTTTTAGCTCGTCTGGCGGCCGACCGAAAGACGCGGTCCCCACTACAGTGAAACATCGCTGCACCCGCAATAATATATACACACGCCTGCGACTAACCGATGCTCTTTTGTTTTGCCATACTATCATTGTTCTTTCATAATTAGGTGGAGGTACTGTCAATCATAGCTATCTCCCTCGCTCTGTCACATGACTGCTCTCTACTTCACCTCACTCCCTCACTCCCCTTCACTCCACTTCACTTCACTCCCTGTCACGCGACTGGTCTGAAGAGATGGACATAACGAGGTGGGAGGCGGCTGCAACAGCAGGGCCAAGCCGAGGGCAAGTTCCAGACTCTGCAAGTCATCTGCGCGTTTCACCACTCGCCACGTTTCTGCCGCGTAGCAAAAGTCATGCCACGCCAAAGAGTGACATTCGTGTTCGCCACTCATCCGTTGTTTTTTCTTCAATTCCGAATATCAACATCTATCATGATGGCTTACATTCGTAGATGTCTATTCACACAACTAACTACCGACCAACGTTACTGCAAGGCAAATTATCTACCGCTCCCCAACGGTCCACTAGACACTTCTGGACAAGCTGAAACGATGGCTAAGCGCCCCACGTTGCCCGCCGATCCCCTCCAATAATCATCAACAATTCCCCACCATCAGCTTGGAGGAACATGTCGATGAATTTCTACAAACGGCATCTACAGGGCAGCCTCGAAGAGATCAACATGCTGCTTACATAGCGTAAAAAGTGCATCATATCTTCAATCTCAGCAATATCATATATGCCGTTAGTAGTGGAAAGTACACCCACGTAACCTCGGTCTAAATTACACCAAGGCAAAATTCACATACCAAAACAACCACGGAGAAGAGTCCATCGAATCAACTGCCCGGAAGACCAATACCTCCACCAAAAAGTAAAAAGAAAAGAACAGCCCTGACCCAATCATCTTATTCACTCGGAAATAGCGGCCATCACGGAAGAGCAAATTTCCACATCGGTCCATTCCTCGGGCAAGTGTTCTCCATTACTGCTTTTCCGATAATGCCGTTCAACACGAGCACCGACAATACCGATGCCACCAACACCACCGAGACGGAGAATCCCATAATTACCCACCTCGCAACTTTCCTCATGAACCGACATCCACCCAAGACCTTTTGCCCTTCTGAAGTCGCTCGCTCCCTCTCTCCAGAAGAACTACGAGCTATGGAGTGTGAGACCTGGCGGGAAGCTATGCCCGTAATTCGGAGAACGGTTTACGGGTTGAGAGATGAAGGTGGTTGTGAGGTGCTGCAGAAGGGAATTGTGGTTGTCGAAAGGGAAGAGGATGTGAAGGGACCGATTAGGGTGCGGAGAATAGAGTGAATATTCGCGAAGCTGCCATGTACTGTTTGTTGTTACTGTTTTGTGGCTGGATTACAATACACCACCATTACACGACCAGAGCAGCCCTAGCCCCAAAAGAACGCCGAAAACCAAACCCATCTCGAAGGACCTTGGCAATCTAATAACATCTCTCACATACAATCCATCTCTCCACCTTCATCAACCACACAGCCACACGCTGCTCCACCTCCCCTCAAATTGACTCCATTACGCCTCCCCCTTGGCACCAACACCCCTCCTCCCCTTCCACCACATAACAGGCAGCACAACACCCGAAGTCGCAAAAAGCACACAACACGCCACTCCCAATCCCCATACCGCCTTCGTCTGGAAGCACTCAGCCCTTCCACTGCCCGCCCACCCCGTCAACCCCATCACCGCACTCCCATCCCTGCCCGACGCGAGCGCCATGGCGAAAGCCCAGGCGGATTCTGCCGAGCTGGCAGCCGAGGCGCTGCGGATCGCGCGGCAGTTGAGGTGGCTGATCGGGCGGCCGAGTAGCACGGAGACGATGGTGAAGGCCAGCAGGAGCAGGGCGTCGAGAGCGGTGAGGATCAGGAGCGTGGTGCTGGCGGAGGAGTAGAAGAGGGGGAGGGAGAGGAGGGTGTAGAGGGTTGCTAGGGAGGTCTTTTTTTTTATTGTCTTGTCAGTGCTTCTTGTTAGATCAAGCTGACGAGGGCGGACTTACGACTGTGAGGGTTCCGACTATTTCGCGTGGCGGGTCGATGTTGCTGTCTACGAGCTGGCTGACGAAGTGGGCTGTCATGCCGACTATGGAGATCATTGCGACTATGGAGAGGCCGCGGGCGATGAGGAAGGTCTTTGCTAGGGGCGCTGAGGAAGCCATTTCGATGTTGATGTCCTTGTTGTATTTTTGGGCTGTAGTGGTGAGGTGGTATTCTTGAGAAGTGGCGATTTTAAGGGCTTGGTATGTGAGTCGATGCCTGCCTGCGGGCGATCGGATTGTTGCAAAAGACCGATGGAAGAGATGAGATCCTCTGATGTTGGCCGGAGTGAATGCTGGACTGTCGCGAGAAGTGCACTGCACGAAGAAGAAGCAAAGGATTCAAAAGGAAAGGTGCAAGGTAAAGTAAGAATGCAGTGGTGGTGGTGGATGTGGATGGGAATTCCAGTCAGCGGCTATAGCAAAGCGGCAAGTCTTCTCTTATACAGCCATGTGATGTGTGCACGGAACCTGCATTGTCTTTGTAAATAGCTTGTTTGTGGCTGCTGTTGAAGTCGAGACTGTCTTCGTTCATTCAGGTCATGTTTCAATGTAGCTTTGTGGAAGCGCCGGCCGCAGCCAATGAAGCCAGCTGAGAGGCGAGGTCTTGTGTTGTCGGCGGCTACAGTTCTTAAGACGCAATACCTGTGCTTTTGCCAGTCTCTTACTGCACCCACATCTTACATGTTATTGCTTCAGCGGCATGGAGGCTGTGTGTTTGGTTGAAACTATGCCGTCTCTGCTTCCGAACCGTGCTGTAGTGCGCAAGCACATGAAGGCGGTTGCGGAGGCCGGGTTCTGTCGTAGTGGCCTGGTGGCTCGATGTAGGCGCTTAGGTACCTATAACAGAGCTTGCTTCAGAGTGCCTGTACTGAGGTGGCCGTGTATTTTGCTTGTTGTTTGCGAGAGAACATGGGAAGGGCAGCATCCAGCGAACACTTGGAAGTCTCCCTGACACGCCAAGCCCGACTCCATCGCGAAGCAAAGCGGACTTGGTCTTTCTGGTTGGCCGCTCGCTCTTTCGCGGTGAACAACCATCTCAATTTAAAATCGCATCCACACCATACTACCGTTCTCTGGCCTTCTTGGCCCCTAGTATGGGCAAGGACAAGGTGAGCGAGGACCGAGTGATGCAGTGGATTCAAGTAGTCAGCCCGGATCCGCCATGAACAATGAACCGCACCGTCGGAGCTCTTCCATGTCCGTGGCCGCACCGAGCATTCCCAATGCACCACCACTGCCGGCTCCAAGACCATTTCAGAGAGCCAGAGAGGCGGCAAACAGAATATTCGGCTATACATCAAGGCCACCAAGCCCGCACAACGAGCAGAACAATGCTTTCAACAGCGTGAACAGATTCGCCTCCTTGGGCGCCACGCAGAATGCCACAGCAAGCCACAGGACCGGACTCGAGATTAACACGGTCTCTATCAATGAGAGCGGCAGTCACGCTCTCCTCGGTGGCAAAGAAATTTTCAAGACGGTCAAAGTCGAGAATGGCGTATGCGTGGAAGAAGTCAACCTGCGCACTGCTATCCGCAGCACCCCTACCCAGGCCTCGGGCAAGCCCAGGCAGGTCTACACAATCGACATTGATGATGTCGCCTGGGCCAAGGGTGCATCTGGGGATTATGTCGCGGCAGCCACTAGTAGTGGCAAGATCATCTTATACGACCTTGGTCATGCCGGCTTGCCCGCTGCCCAGTTGCACGAGCATTACCGGCAAGTGCATCGCATTACTTTCAATCCGCACCGGGGGAGTTTACTCCTGTCCGGTAGCCAGGATGGGACCGTCAGGCTGTGGGACGTCAGAGATGCACGCCGACATGCTGGAAATACGCAAAGGAGTAGCACACCAGCGACCAGCAAGATGCAGAGCAAAAGCAAGTTTGCTGGCCAGAGTGATAGTGTGAGAGATGTCAAGTGGTCGCCAACAGACGGCGTTGATTTCGCATTCGGCACTGACAGTGGCTGGGTCCAGATTTGGGACATGCGTAATCTCAAGCAGCCCAAGATTAAGATTCCAGCGCATGCAACCGCGTGTACTTCTGTCGATTGGCATCCTGATGGTAAACACGTTGTCAGCGCGGGTTTGGAAAAGTTGATCCGTGTATGGGATGTGTCGTCCAACAACAGGAAGAAGCCCAGCTGGGAGATCAAGACGCCATATCCAGTGTCGAACGCTCGTTGGAGGCCTCCCTGTGAGTCTTCCGCGCCTGGCGACTATGGTGCTCGACAGTCTACTCAGGTTGTTGCTGCGTATGATAGGGAACATCCGGTGTTGCATATCTGGGACTTTCGCCGCCCAGCGTTTCCCTTCCGCGAGATGACGCCACATCCAGAGGCACCGACAGATCTGTTGTGGCACTCCCAAGACTTGCTCTGGACTGTTGGTCGCGATGGCGTCTTCCTTCAAAGCGACATTCAACACGCTCGCAAAGTCATGGACAATGTCAGTGTCAATGTCGCCGCCATCTCGGCCACCGGCGAACTCACCGCTGCCACAATGCGGCGCGTTCCAAGGCGTCAGCCTAATCTACCTCCTCCCGCTGCACCAAGTTCCGCACCAGGAGAGCAACTCAGTCAGATCGCGGATCCTGGTCTCATCAGTCGCAGCTGGGCAGACGACAGTCTCGACAACTCTTTCTTGAGCGCGCATCCCGAGATGAGGCGCGATCGTTCAGTTAGCAAAGGCAGTCGTCCGTCGATCAGCAGCACGCCGCCGCCATCGCTAAGCAAGTCACGCGTTGTTGGTCTAGATCAGGTGTTTGGTCAACACAAACCTCATCGCCCGCAGCAAGACACTTGGCGTATCCAATTGCCGCACCCTACCTTCCACATCGATCCCGTGGCGACAGCACACATTGCAAGTAACGCCGCGATCAAGCACGAGAGCGAATCAACTTCCGACAACAATCTTACCAACGTCGAAACAATCTTCAAGCGCAACACCAAAGTCTATGCAGAGGCCGGCATGATGGACCTCGCGCAGACGTGGCAGCTTGCCGGCGAAGTCACATTGATGCATCTTCACCGACGCGAGAAGTTCTACAAAGCTCAAGAAGATGCCCAGCGCGCCGTCGCTGTCAAGATCAATCCCCCGTCGAAGACACAGAGCGCTGAGACTTTTGCTGCGCCTCCCAGCAATCTTGCAGCTCATGCGCAGGTCGAAGCAGAGGAAGGCTGGATCTACGAGCTCGGAGGATTCCTCCGCGAACTGATATGCTGCAACACCGGAGGCGAGCGTGTGAGCCCGCAGACAGCCGCGCACCTGATCTTGGTGCTGGGACCCTGCCTCCCTGAAACCCGCCCACTCTCTCGCAAGGCAGCAGAAGCAGCAGTAGCATCCTACACCGAAGCCTACGAAGCCGCTGGCTACGAAGCCGGAGAGATCCCCGGCCTGATCCACCGCTGCCTCTCGCACCTGATGAAAAGCGGCCTGCAACCGCTGCAAATCGAGAGCATCCTCGCCACTTACCACGAGGAGCTTGTGCGCAACCGTCTCTTTGTCGAAGCTGCAGAGCTTCGCAACCTCTGCTACCCGGCTTTCCCAGCCGTCTACGAGAACGTTCCCCGCGACACCAGTGTATCTCTAGCTTGCGGCGCTTGTGGGAAGCCTCTTGCTCTGAACGCCCAGAGCAAGCCGAAGTGCGAGTTTTGCAAGGTGGTATCGCTCGCTTGTCCAATCTGCTGGCAGGCTGAGAGCCCGTTCGTCGACAATCCTGTTGGCACTTCTCTGCGCAGCCAGTGTCTGCTCTGCAACCATGGCGGCCATGCTGCTTGTTTGTATCAGATGCTGGTCGTGGAGAAGGTCGGCGGGTGTTGCACGCAGGGCTGTTTGTGCGATTGCTCGGGGGAGACTGCTGAGTGATGGGCCGGGGTGAGAATGGTGTTGCGAGGTGCCTCTTACGCTTAATAGGGAGTTGGAGGCTGTCTCTGATTTGCCTTTTTGGTAGTACTATACCCGTTTGCTAATGTATTTCCGACCTTTTCCTTCATCTGTCTGTTTATGTTTGCTCTCCTTTTGTTCCATGTCTCCCTGCTAAGTATCGCTTTCCCAATGTCTGGGCTCACTGACCGCAATACTGGAGAGGCTAAGAACGAAATATCACAGGTGGGTGTAAACACCACGACGCTTGAGCTGCTCGATCGTGGCTTTCGGAGTCTTACGGACACTCCGCAGTTCGGTGGACGTCCAACGTGTGCCCTGGACGCATGCATCTACGGCCGCTTACTGTCAACATCGATGCCATCACCATAGTCTCGGTACTGGACGGCAAAGTCGTCTACCACAGCGATGCTCATCCATCTGGGCATCCATTTTCGCTGCATTTTCTGTCCTCGTCCCCGGAGAGAAGTATCCATTCACCAATGTCGAAGCTTGCTGATCGTAGCACTGGAGAAGAGACGGAGAAGAGCTGTAGTGATCCAATCTGGCATGGTTGACGAATGCGACTCTTGTCTGGATCCTTGGAGTCGCGGACCCGTATGCGTCATGCTTTCATTTTTCGGCCATCACGATGTGTCGTGTCCTCAAGATTGTCAAGAGTCATCTTATTAACAGAATGGAAGTTCACGAGTCTTCCTGGTAAGCATCTGTCCTCAATATCTAGGCTTGCTGACCATAGCATTGGAGAGAACCAAGCAAAGAGGTGCAGCTGATGTAGACACCAAACCCCCCATGGAGCAGCTCGACAGTCGCTCCTGTAGGCGGACGTCCAAGGTTCGTCAACCACTGGAAATACTGGTCAGTCTAGAGGCTGGTAAGATCCAATCGAATCATGAGCCTTATATATTTTCCGCAACTATATATTCAGGATTGCGAATGTCTTAGTCTGATTCTCTTTTCCATTGGCATAGACTCAAATCTTCTGACAACGGCACAGGATAATCTTGCACTTTAATTATAGCCTCTTGGGCGATTCATCAACATCACAGGTATGATACCCTGACTTTTCCCTGTTCGTCTATCCATCTATCTTCGCTACCATCCCACGCTTTGTTCTCAACGATAAGTATAGATTACTCAACACGGAGGCATACTGATCGCAGCACTGAAAGAAGAGACAGAAAGGCACCATTGACCAGGATCCTCGCCGCCACCGGAAGGCTTTGATCAGCCCAATCGCAGCTGGCTGCTGACCGTTCTCTTCCAGACGGATCTGCCTCTTCGGCGGCCTTGAGGCTGAGGTGTTCTGCGCTTCATCAATTGAGGCTTTCAATCGCCGCATCGAATAGCTCGCACGCGTCATGTTCGCTCTTAGTGCAAAGGACTCTCTCTGTGGGAGATTCAGTATATGCATGCCCAATACGTGCATCAGAACAGACAAACATCAGCCCCTTCGCCAGCGCCAGCGCCAGAGTCCAAGAATCTGTTCACTCCTCCATCGCGACTATCGTGTTGCCAGCCGAGGTCGGCGTCACATAAGTGGTGGTACCATTACACCCGTATGGATCGACGCCTCTCTCGAGTGGCGAGATCTATTGTACAGGCGCGCGCTCTGTATCCTAGGTCGGCGGAAGTGAAGTGCGCGTCTGGTTGTAAAGAGGACCAGGGTTCTCCGTATGCTCGGTACTTATAATTAGAACATGAATGATTGAAAAATCGTTCCTTCCACACAGGCGTGCTGAAGGATGGATATCTCAAATGATGATCGGTATCGACCCCTTGGGTAGATCTCAAGGTCTGGCACCAGAGCTCGTGATTGTCTGGCGTATGCACAATGTTGATATCGGGTTTGTAGTGCTGCCTTCGCCTAGGAGTTGTGGTACGTCTCTTCCGCCTTCACCTAGGGATTCCTCGGATCTTGCTTTGATTGAGATCGTCCCTGACCAGCTGACCGTGATACTTGTATGAGAATTTTCTCTTTGCTTTGAGCGTTTTACCCTCTTCACTCATCTGTCTGTCAGATAGTCGTTGTCGTTGTCAAGAAGAAGGAGAACGACTTCGCGACCAAACAGTGGACGTTCAGCTCGGTATCCATTCGTCCCCGCACGCACTCCACCTGCAACCGCGGCTGTGTCAAGAACATGTACTCTTCTTCCTTACCTAACACCACATCAAGGTCCATAGGAGCTATGTACAAGCAACAATCTCCTCAACGATGGCTTCTCCTCAAACGTTCACCATCTCGCGATCCGACCTGAAAGGTCCCAACGGCAGCGTCACGCTGATCACTGGCGGAGCAGCTGGCATAGGTCTACAGACAGCTCTCCTACTCCACAGCATCTCTCCAAAAAACAAAGTCATCCTCTTAGATCGCCAACCACCCAACGCACAACAAGCGCCCAAAGACTTCATCGAATCAGACCGTGTTCTGGCGCTACAATGCGACATCACCGACTGGCGTAGCCAACGCGAAGCTTTCGAAACGGGCTTCCAGCGGTTCGGGGCGATCGACAATGTCTTCGTCAACGCAGGAATTGCTGAGTACAAGGACCAGTTCTTCAAGGATGATCTTGACGATGAGGGAAAGTTGAAAGAGCCGGACCGCAGAGTCTACGATGTCGATCTTGCGGCTGCGAACGATACTTTGAAGTTGGCGATCCATTACATGCGGAAGAAGGGGACATCTGGCAGTCAAGGTGGGAACATTGTGATGACTGCAAGTCTGGCAGGATACTTGGCGAGTGCTGGTGCGCCACTGTATAGTGCCGCGAAACATGGTTCGTTGCTTCCACTGTTGTATCATGCTTGTTTGCTCGTGTTGCTATTACCTTTTCCATTGAGTACCAAATGTCCCAGAGATATACATGATGGCTATCATTGCTGTACTAACATTCATGATTCTTGCCCATTTTGCATAGCTAACATTCTCCTCCCACAGGCATCGTCGGTCTAATGCGAGCTCTCAAGAACGACACTGCAACTCTCAACATCTCCGTCTCCGTCGTCGCACCAGGCATTACCCTCACAGATATCGTCTCCGGCCGCGAAGCTGGCGAGTCGCTCTCCGACTGGGCGAAACGGATGCGTGGGCTTGGAGTCCCTATCAACGATCCCGGTGAGGTGGCGACGGCAGTTGTCTGGCTGATGAGCTTGGGGATGCGAGCGAACGGTAAGGGCATGCTTGTGCAAGCAGGGAAAGTCGCAGATGTCGAAGAGGGGATTGCGAAGAACAGGAAGGTCTGGATGGGTGCTGAGATGTTGGAGCTGTTTAGGGGTGGAAGGTCGGCGCCGTTGTTCCCTAATAAGTTGTAGATATCAGTGGCTATCGTTGTAGATGTTGATTGACCTGTCAATGGTGTAATCTAGCCATCTTTGAGAGGTCTCGAATCGTCTTTCTGTGGTGCTCTCTGCTCGTCTTTCGGTGTGGTCGCCTGTCGGCACGTAGCCATCGTCGTCCAAGGCAATACTTTCCCGGGATCAAGTGAGCCTTTCCGGAATTTACCTGCTTTGGAGATTCCTGTTAAGAACAATGAAATGTCGTGTGTGCGACTTTGTTGATCGTGAGATGAAGCCGAAGATCCATGTGTGCCAGCCTGAGCCGAGCCAGAGATTCGACCATTTCTCCGCATCCAACGTCCTTCTTCTCCCCCACCTCCTCCGACTTCCTCGCTATCATGAAGCCATCTACATGACAAGACTCCATCCACATCTGTGTCCATCAACCAGTGTATTCTATTCATAATGAAAGCTCCCTCAATCACGCACTCCACCACGCGGAAGATTGTACCGTTCGCGCACGACCGAAGCCGCGCGACCACCGATCGCCACGCGACGACCGCCATCAACATCATCACTCACCCGAGCTGATCACGACGGTACTCATCGCGTTGCAGACTGCCGACTAATCGTGTCGGATCAAGGAAACAACTTGAAGGCGATCTATAGCTCGAGGGCGGAGAGCCAACGATGACCAAAGCCAGAGTGGCGAGAGCCTCGCGACCGTTGACCGCCATCGCACCACTGCGGAGTCGAGGCAGCCACCACGAGATTGCGGCTACTTCGTCAACACAGGTTCAACTTCTTTGATCTTTTAAGCGTCCGTCAAAAGTATCCTGCGCGAGAGGCTGCAATATGCAGAAGATAACATACCACCCACCAAAGCCCGTAAGGCTAGCTCAAGGACAGTCAAAGCCAACCACTTGCGACCGCGATCGCTTCAACCCAGAGATGATTGTAGAGCCTGACGCCCGTTCAAAGGATCCTTGATCGCGGATTGATACGCCGGAGGGATTCTCCACCGCAGCTTTCGTTGCTCAGAGTACATTTCGGTCGGCGACCTCGCGATCACGGCCGCCCAGCGTCGGCTTCTTGAGTTTCCAGCGTGTCCGAGGCCTCCGAAGGAACGAGAATATTTGCATTCTGTAGCGTGATGAGAACACCGCCATCAATGGGTCCCTGCTGCTGCAAGGGGACCTTACCCGACAAGCCAAGTCAGCGCTATACACCACCACCCACAAACGGACGAGGATATACTTGACCAGAAGCGCGAGACACATATCCATGCAAGTCGTCGGTAACCTTGAGAAACAGTCAGCATCTGTGTCGCCACTCTTGCGACTCGGAAGAAGAGGGATCTTCCCGACATTTGACGATCATCTTCTGGTCAAGGCGGACACCTGCCATCAGTCTCAGAAAGGATGTCTTCACCAGCCACCAGCGAGAGTAAGCCGCTAAACTAACTCTTACCCATCCGAGGGCGTGGGAATTTTGAGCAAAGATGAGGTCCTATCATCAAGCTCAGCATGGATCCTCTCAGCTCCTGCCAGTGAGGGAAAGTCCGTAGAGCGGTTAAGCCGTATCGAAATTGCTGGAAGAATGGACAAAAGTGAGGCCCTATCATCAGGCTCAGCATGGTCGTTTCCAACTTCTACCAGTGGGAGAGCTCTGCTAGATGAGCTATGCCGAATCGGAAACATCGCGGGACTGGAAAAAAGTAAGCACATACCGTCAGGCTCATCATGGATTCCTCTCACCCCTGCTAGTGAGGGGAAGCTCATGAAACATCTGTGCCTGATCAAGAACATCGAAAGACTTCGCAATGATGAGGACATACCATCAAGCTCAGTATGGATCCCGCCCACCCCTTCCAGCGAGAGGAGGCTGTTAGGACAGCGAGACCTGATCAGGAACATTGAGAAACTGGACCGCGGAAGGACCATCTCTGAGCCTAGGTCAGGACGTACCATCAAGCCTAGCATGGAATGTTCAACTCCAGCTGGGGAGAGAACGCCGGTAATACCATCAGGATGAATGAATAACACTGGAAAACTGGACCGCGGAAGTTTTTTTTTGATGAGCTTGAATCGCTCATTTTACTATTTGATACTGGTTTTATTGGAGACATCCAAAGAAAGCATGTCCAACCCTTTGCTATGCATATTCCTACATATGGCTTCGCAAGGGAAGCCAACAGGTACCTACGTAGCACTGCGAAGTGATTGGAAACCGTCTCTTGGGACTCTCAGGTACGCGCAAGCCAATTGATGCCTGCGCCAAGGCGAAGGAGAGAATGGTTGCCACTCTTGCAACAAGAACAAAGGCCGGCCAAGGGAACGATTGCAGGCTGGGAGCTCTACTGACCCTCCTGCTGATCGTCCGGGCGCGGGACCTGGGAATCGCTCATCCTCTTCGCCTGCTCGCGCATGGAGCGGGGAGCAGTTGGCGGGGAGGTGGAGCGGGCGCCGCGGTGGCGCGGGCTGTGGACGGTGCTGGTGTTGGTAAGCAGGTCGCGGTACTCCACAGGCCTGTTTGGGTCGTGCTCGGCGTCCGGGCCGATGCCTTGGAAGGTGATCTCCATACCGCCGCCACCGGACCACTGGAACGGGCGGCGTCCTTCGCCCTGGATCTCCCACTGGGGAGAGCCACGCACGTCTTCCGGCGGAGAAACGGCCGGAGTCGGGGCGCTTGGCATTGACGTGAAGGTCGGAGTCTGACGAAGAGCGGCGACTGGGAAAGGGCCAGTCCTTGGTTGCTCCAGGATTCTACGCAGGATCTCGGCCTCGGTGACCCACGGAGCACGGCCGTCAGTTGTGTCCATGCCGGTGGCTCCATACATGCTAGGGGTGGTCTGCTGGAATGCCAGGAAAGTCCGGGGCGACATCTGCGAGCTATCCACGTCGAAGCGAGACACAGGTGCTGACTCTGTAGCTGCGAGCCTCTCTCCAAGACTGGTGTCGGAGACTGGCGAGATGGCAGGAGTCTCACCACTGATGAAGTCCTGGTCGTAGCTGAGGTAGGATGGCTCCTGCTCGTGGTAGTCCGACAGGTAGCCGAAGTCGCCAGCCTGGTTGGACTCTGGGTGCTCCTCGGGGGAGAGACTGGAGACAACTGGCGACGTGTTTGTCTGGGCTGGCTCAGTCTGCGGCACGAAGCTCATCGCCGTCGCACGCAACGAGCTGGACTGCGGAGCCTCCATGGTGCTGGATGGCTTTGGACCTTGGTATAGAACGGCCGGATCCGACGTGACCGGAATCGATGGCTGCTGGCTTCCGAGAGCCCTCCCAATGTTCGCGGAGCTTTGGCCACGAAGCCCGCTAACGAGTCTGGAGATTGGGTCGTCGCTGTGGTCCTGAGCAGCCCCGGACTCACTGCTATGACGCTGGCCGTTGTGGAGCGAGTAACGCGAGCGGTCAAGGAAGCTGGGATAAGCCAGAGGCTGGGCTTCGGCGACCATGGCAGTCTGGCCAACGGGAGCATCTGCGCTTCCGCCGTAGGCCTGCCCGTTAGTGTGCGGGAGCACATGGTCCGGGATGTCACTCAGGTGACCCTGGTGAGCGTTGGTGGCTGGCTGGTAACGAGCCGGGTCGTGGCGGAGGAGGTCTCCCAGCTTCTCATTGATTGAGTCGAGCATGTTGTGGTCCGGCTCTTGGCGGGTGACCACAGTGTTCGCCACGCGAGGGAGAGGCATGGGAAGTCTCATGGCAGAGCTCATGGCAGAGATGGGAGCCTCGGCAGAATCTTCTGGTGACGGACGTCTTCCAGCGATACCACTCTCATCAGGACAGTCGAGCGCATCCGCAGAGTCGACAGCGAAGCTGTAAACTGCAAAGGGCGCCTGTGGCATGGTCTCGCTTTCGGCACTCTGCTGAGGAGCTCTGGTCGCACGCGCCTCCTCCTCAGCGTCGACTTCGAAGTTGTAAGCTGCAAGGGCCGACTTGGACCAGTGCGTAGCCTCGTACAACTCCAGAAGCTTCTGGTCGAGATCTTCTTCCTGTCTCGCGATGCGCGCATCCCGGCTGGCACGGTTGGCAACGGCACGGCTGCGACGCTGAGCGGAAGCGGTGGGCATCATGTATGAGCGCAACGGAGGGATGCTTGGAGACTGCTCTGCGGACGATGACTTGGCAGGACTGGCAAGCTTCTGCGGTGAAGTGCTTCCTGGAGTGGGAGCCTGCTCTGCTGGCTGCGCGTTGGTGAACGGGATGTTGGAGCCGGTCATGTTGAGTGACGGCATGGTGGAGTGCTCAGACTCTGCAGTGTGGTCAGCAGTGTGGTCAGGATCACCGGGATGATGCTTCAGCTCACCAGACTCTGGCTTCGGTGGAGTGGACATGGTCCAGGTTGATGGAAGTGATGTGCGTTTTTGGTGGCGCTGTGCGGCTCGCTTGTCGGTCGCGAAGTTGGGTGCCTTCGCCTTGGTGGATCTGCCTGGCGACAGCTCGGGGCTTGCTTTGAGTGGTGAAGCGTCTTTGCGGAGTGTTTGGTGCACTCGACGAGTGGCTGCTTGCGTGGGTTGAGCGAAGTGTGGACTAGGATGGGTGGAGCGAGGAGTGGTTGTGGTTGTGAAGAGGGGATTGTTGATATTGATGTTTGAAGGAGCCGGCGTTGCAAGCCGAGCCTTGCTGCAGAGCACTTTCACTCCTCCGCGTTTCGAGCTGCCGCAGCCGGTCTTGGCCGCAGGCTGTCTATTGATGGGCGCTGGGATCTTGCTGCCCTCCACGCGGAATGGGAGATCGGACTGGCGGTCACTGGTATGAAGGATGTCGGTCTGGTGCATGCCCTCAGCTCCTACACGCAAGATCCGGATGTCTGCCTTGATGGTCTCGATCTCCGCCTGCAAGGCGTCTAGTTCGGCAGGCTTCGGAGGCCCTTCTGCTTCGCTCGCTGCGGCCGTGGAGCCGTGTGAGGTCATGCGGCGACCGTCCGTACCAACATAATGGTCATTTGGACAACGGCTGGACTCGACGATATGCTGCAAGATACGATCACTATGTGAATGTCAGAAAAGAGATCCTGGAACACACTGTACGCACAGCATCACTCACTTGTCATGGAGGGTAGCGCTCTCGTCGGATCCCCTTAGGCCTTCTTCTCGAATGCGAGGACATTGCGTGCTCTGCGCCACATGGTCAGTGATCAGCCTGGTGAGGACTTGTGTATGGACACTCACCTGTGGGTTACTCCCTGCCATCCACTGGCGGAAACCTCCTGCAGCGAAAAGCGGCAAGGCAGGCATCTCATGCAAAAAAGCAATGCTGTAGGAGAACGGCGGCAACGATGCCGTTCAGTCTGTGTGAATACCAATGGAATGCTTCTTCGGTGAAGATAGCTGAGTGCGGTGGGTAGAAAGACGAAGGTCGAGAGTTGCAGAGACAACGAAGGCACACGGCGACACGTTGTTGTCTCGACCAGTACCACCTTCCCAAGACCCGCAAGCCAGCAGGAGCGGTGGTGCTGGGTTGACCTGGAAGTGGATGTTAGCCCGGGCGTCGAGTACACCTCAAAACACATTAGCGGAGTAACGTACCAATACAGAAAAGTGACAGTACGATAGGATGCAGCCAGAGACTTCCATACTGTCACTCCAATTCAGCTCTGAGGATAGCATGCTGAGAAGGTTGTGTCTGCGTGATAAGGAATGAGACGAGTCAGGAACGAAGACCTGAAGAGGAAGTCGTGCTGTAGCTGCCAGCCCTCCCGACTCCCACTTTTGGTAGGAAGGGGTGAAAACCCACCAACGGGGTCTGGCGGAATACCGCGACGTCTGAACCAACACGAAGGTCATGCAGACCAATGCTGCGAGCAGACCATGGACCCATGCCTCAACGTGCCTCCACAGTTTGTGTGGTGTAATGGGGAAGGAGAAGTCAGGAGCGAAGGCTGCAAGAAAGTCGCTTTATAGAAGGCAGGCAGACGAGAGTCACATGCCACGGCTCTGCCAACCATCAATTGATAGCAACACGAGTCGAAAGCCGACACAAGCCAATTGAGGTTGGTACTGCACTCTCCTCTCGAAAAGAGTGTAAAGGCCGATACTCCTCAGGGGAAGGCTCCTCCGGAGAACAGGAGAGGATCGTAGGTAGCACTGTGTTGGAGGGACCATGTCCATGGAAAACATGGATCTAAACAAGCCCAAGGCAGACCTTCTCTGAGGGGGAGCCATACCCTGAGGGCGTGCGGAGGTCGCAGGTAGCACCACATGGCGGTATCGGTCTCCCTTGAGAACGACCCAGATAACTTGATGATAGAGATTGTTCGTCGGTGATTGGGGCGTGGGGCGTAGGGCTAGATGATTTTCAGGCGGAGCCACTCCCTAACGGCAAGCAGGAGTTGCAGATAGCACCGTGTTGATTGATTAATATCTCATGAGATTATGAATCCAAATCGCAAGCTTTCTCTTCGGCAGTGCGAAGCGACATGGTAAGTGAACCACTCTGTGCAGGGTCAAGAGTCCCATCGCCCCTCAGGAGCAAAAGAACGTGAGATCAAGGAGAGCCACGTATACAGACGAACACAGAGAGGTGGAAGTAGAGAGACAAAAAGAGACGGACAGATGGTATTTGTGCAATTGAAATATAGAAAAGTCGACTCACTGATATATCATCGCAACCTTCCCTATCGCGCTTCTCACGAAAACAAAACTGCAGTCAGTTCAAATGACAAAAAATGTCCCTCCCGTATCTGTGCCGCGACCCAGTAGGCTCAACAGTCGCAGACTTTTCTAGGAGATCACGAGTTCTTGACACTAAGAAGAGAGCAACAACTGAATGTCCACCCCCTTTTCGAGCTCAACAATCGCATCACTCTAGGCTGTTCACGAGAGGTAGCGAGAAAGCGGGTTCAGGCCGGAGCCGAAACCCAGAGACTCGCATATCTCGTGAAGCCTTTCCCCCAGCTTTCATGGAGCCCTTGCGCACAAGGGGAAAGAGGAGGCCTTTGAGTAGCCTGGTAGTTATTTTTGGATGGCGCATTTGGGTATTTTGTGCAAGAGTGTGAGATCATGGTGATACTGAAAAGGTGAAAATCGGACATTCGGAAAGAACGCGGCTGTTGTACAAATGGGCGGAGTCGTGGATAGCGGTTGTATCGGCGATGGGCAGTCCCTTCGGTATCAAAGCATGGGTCGGACTTGGCAGGTTTGTATTGCAGAACTACGAGAAGTCGAAATTAGAGGTCGAGCTCGGCTGCACTGGGCGCGCAGCCCGTCGTAAAGTCCCGTCGCATCAGAGGCATCAGCACCAGTCGTCTCGAAAACTCCTGTACACGGAAGCAAAGGCCAAAGTCAGCCTGTTTGTTCCCCAGCCCATGACCCAGTATTCATGCATGCCTTGGCTCTGCCGGAGCAAGAGATCGAGGCGCATCGCATCCACCCACGTACCTCTCATTCCATCGTTCCCGTCCTTGAAAAAAGATCTCCCACAACCAACTCTCTAGTTTCCGCTCGCGTTCCAGACGTTCTTGAGGAAGCCGTCGCGCTGAGTGAGGCGGTTCATGCAGTCGTCGCTCTCACCCATGGCGCGGACGAAGCCGCAGAGAGCGTAGACCTGGTTCTCGCCAGTGTAACGGCCGTTCTCGTCAACCTTGGCGACGGAGATCTGGACAGAGCCGTGGTCCTTGGCCTTGATGATACGGTTGGTCGCGCTGCACTTGCGGGGGACGTACCTGCGCAGAGAATCACGGGTTAGTATGTATGCTCTATTCCTTGGCCTCATTTGGGCTTTTCGGAGCCCATTGGGCTGTCGCGGGCGTTTTTTGGCGGCATTCGGGGGTTCGCTTACAGGTCGACAAGCTCGCCGCGGTCGTTCTCCATTTTGACGGTTGTGTGGGTGGTGAGAGGGGGATTTGGGAGGTGTGGTGGCTGCGAGGGTGCTGTATTGTCGTCCGTGCCTTTCGTCAAAGTCGCTGTCGTGAGGTTGAATATTGGAAGTGGGCTTTGGAAAGACGGAATCGATTCCGCACTCGCCAAGGCGAATTTAGTCACGTGATCAACATCTCACTTCCACGTAGGCGCTGGAACAACGCGATTCTGACTGCTGCAGCATGTCGGCGGGGAGACAGGAATATTCAATACACGTGATGGAACAAGAAATCGGATTGGCAATTATCTAACTAGGAATTGTACGAGATGCGAAAAATGCACGCAGAACCGACGGCGCTCAAATTTGGCTGACACAGCATGATGCCTCACAATGAAACCCCAAAAGAACTCCAGGACATGAAACCGTCTTCATTATCACCACAATTGGCAGACCTACAGCATCAGAGCTGCAATGAAGAAACCAAGCAGTGCCACGGCGCTGCCAGCAACGACATGGTTTGCTTGGCTGGTACCGCCAGAGCCACCACCAGAGCTTCCTCCCATGCCCTGGTCGAAGCTGGTCGGTCCGTTTCCGTTGATGGTCTCGCCATCGTAGGCGCTACCACTGGTGTCACCGTTGCTGTTCGTCTGGACACCGCTGGAGCTGCCGCCACTGCTGCCACCTGCAGCGCTGCCGCCGCTGTTGCCCGCAGCGCCACCACCAGACATGCCGGGGACGGATTCAGGTACGACAGTCGCAGTGCTAGTCGACTTCTTCGAGCTGGATGTCGAGGAGGACTTGGAGTCGCTGACAGGAGAGGGAGCGCCTTTGTTGGGATCGTCACCAGTAGCTTGGAAAGACCCGATGATGGTGTTGTTGCTGCCAATGGCGACATCACCCTCGGTTCCAGCAGTGGATGTGTAGTAGTAGGCCTTGTTGCTACCAGAGTCGTCTCCTTTAGGCGGGTCGTAGCACTCCACTTTGATGTCCTTGACCGAGGCGTAGTAGTAACCGTTCTGCATGAAGTCGCTGTCCCAGTCTACGAGACCGCCAGCCCACTCGATAGTACCTTCGCCGTTGCTTGGGAGACCACCGGGCCAAAGCGAGAGCTGCACACGCGAGGGAGTTTGGGGGTAGTTGTACTGCTTGGTGGTGTCATTGTAGGTCGAATCGCGCTCCAGGGTACGGACGACTTTGCCGTCGATCGACCAGTTGATCGATTCAGGCTTCCAGTCGATTTCGTACGTGTGCCAGTTTTGACGTGTGTCCGACAAGCCTTCTTGCTTCTCGCCGTTGTCATCTGTGATTGTTAGATCGCATGCTCTGTTGAGTGGAAATACCGCGAATACTTACAGTTGGTAATACCCTGGTAGTAGTAGTTGGTTTCTGCGGTGTTCATGTTGATGCCAACGAATTCAAAATCGATTTCATCCTTCATGTCGCTCATCAAGATGAAAGCTGTAATGACACCTGGGCCCTGGCTGGTCTTCATGGTCGCGCTAATCTTGCCGTACCAGACGTAGTGTGCGCTCATCAGCAGGGTACCAACAGTGTTGGGCGCCATGGTCAATAGCACACTGTCGTCGTATTGTACAGGCTGGCCGGATGTGACCCAGTTTGTTTCGCTACCATTTCCCAAGTATCTCGTGTTTGCTCTTACTGCCGGAGCATCGAGGGTGTCCATGCTGAAGTCGTTGTTCTTGCATACGGGTGCCGCCAGGCAGGATTTGAGATCGAAAGAGTGTCTGGGGTCGCATCCACCTAGACAGTATGCGCCGACACCACATTGTCCGTACTGGGAGCAGCAAGGCGCGTAGTCGGGGCACTGGCTGCCGTCGCCGCATTTGGGGATGTCGTTGGCGGCCTGGCCGAGCGCTGCGAAGGCAGTGAACAGGGCGGCCGCATATCCAAGAGAGGACTTCATTCTGGCTGAAGAAGGCGTGTAGTGAATCGAGGTTGCCCCGGAGGCTCCAGAGTGCGTGCGAGGTCTAGACAGTAGCGATGGGGTAGTCGCGAGTGTTTACAGTGCCTGAAAACGCAGGAAAACGCAGTAGTCGAGCGCGCAGTGAATGGCGTGAGCCCGTTTGGAGAATAGCGACAGTGGTGAGGATGCAATATGGGCGCGCAAAGGGAAGGATAGCAATGCTAAAGAGTGGACGGGTCGGGAGAGTCAAGTGGTTGCAGCTGCGCATGGAAATCCTGAAGACCACGCAAGACAGGGGGACGACGACGAGGCTCTCGGATAGGACAGCAACCGGACGTTAGACTCGACGCTGGGCCTATGGAGGTATAGCGCTGTGATATTTCTAGAACTTCAAAAGACCCTTTCAGCCTGTCAACTCTGCCTTTAGCTGTGCCATCCCGTACTTTCCGTGACATTTCTGCAACACCACATGCAGGTAGCTTTGACAGGTATCGAGGTATCACTTACACGGCAGATGTCTGTGGTCTTGTTGAGTAGCACACATCGAGCTTGTCGCACGCTTGCCCTGAGTTGACATCGTAACCGATTCAGTGTCATGGAGATCTGTACGTACTCGCCACAAACACGATTGGTCGTATGTACATTTAGTGCCTTGGCTTGTTTGGCTATACGAACATAAGGTATCACGCGCTACTCGCGGCTGTCATGAATGATTACCTAACGGTCTTCTTGATGATTTGAGTGTGTGATTGTTGGAACACAACACATCTGAGAAGACTTAGGGTTGGGGTTGGAGTTGGAGTTAGGTGTACAGGTGGTGGACTTGGTGATTTACGGCCATCAACCACCGAGATGATCACTCTCCCACACTCTCGCACTGGCATTCGAGCTCGTGCCCAAGGCATGACAGCTGCCCACTGGATTCCGAAGTTGCAAGCTTGCATGTTGTACATGTGGAAGAGTATGTACACTCGCTCGGAATATCTCCTAGAGGTTGAGTAAGATCGGAGAAAAGACAAATCCAACCGGCAAGCCAGCAGCAACAGCATTCAGAAGCGCCCAATGTGTCGGTGTTTGAGGTGTCATACTGTTCGAACATATCAGCATTTGCACCGTCAAAGACTCACGCCATCACTTTTGATATGGGAGTACTCACACAGCAGCCACACCAAACAGCGCCCCCGTGAATACAACCGACCGAGCCTCAGTTCCCCTACGGTATAGAAGAGCAAGACTCGCGAAGGCCAATACCACATACAAGGGGACTTGGCTCGACAAGGCGGGATAGTTGAAGGAGTGTTCCGGCCAATTCTGCACTTCCTTGAAGAATGCGCTCAGTGTGAAGATCGCAAGTTGCATAACAGACAGCTCAGCTCCGAGAACCAGTGGCGCGTCTGAGTGCTTCAAGGTGCTCCAGCCTTTCTGCAGTTGCGTAGCAGACAGCACTGTCATGGCTGCTATGCTCGCGATGGAGACGGAGAAGCGGGAGAGTGTTCTATTTTGCATTCATGTTGTGGTCAGCTACATTTCCCGTTGGCTCTGAGGGTCTGAGATCATCCCGGAGCGCCGTACACTGCTATTGCGAGAACTTGACATGTTGTCTTTGCGGCATCTGTCGAGATTATACGGTATGCTTTGAGGGCTATACAGATGGTAAGGCCTGCGAGAAGTGTAGGCGAGTGCAACATTGTGAGTGTTGCGGGGAGTGTTGGGAGATGAGAACAATTCGTCGATGATATTTCTGAGGTACTCCACGAAGTCTTTCAGGTATAGGTGTATAACTTCGAGTTGAGTTTGTTGACCTTGACAATTGTCAATGTTCGCCAACTCGAGCTATCGCCTTGGTAAGCTTGGCGGGCAAACCGGCAGGCGCTGAGCATTGGATTACCTTATGCTCAACAACCGCACACAGCACTTCGATACAGCATGATACACGCTTTTTCGGAAGATGGTTGAGATGGAGAGTTCTTCTGAATGGTCGGAAAGCACCACGTGATGGAACCCGAGCCAGCCGGGAATGGCCGATGCTTCTCTATACCAGCCCGATACGGAGAGAAGTTCGTGGAGATCGGATGTCGGTAGGTAGCAAGCAAGCAAGCTCCTCCACCAGGCAAGCTGTCCATCAGCCCGTCTCCAAGATCGTACAGAGGAACAGAAATTCTTTGCAGAGTCTGGACGCGGGAGGCACACAGATAAATGGAAGTCAACGCCACGGTAAAAGTGTGGTCTGACAGAGTATGAACATTCATACAGATCGCCACCTGGCAAGAATCCATCTTTTATTCACGGACAAGGCAGACCAGTGGTGGAGACAGCCTGATATCACATGGCAAGCCAACCGTCAGAATAAAAGCGCGCGGACCCGGCCATAAAACATCTTCAAGATCGATCCACTCCCGCGGTGAAGATGGCAATTGATCGTGATTTTCCAGCGACATGACCGGCTTTCTCATCATGCCGTTTCACACCGTCCGGTGGCATGTCGCGAATACCTTCTGCAGTGGACTCGGCTCCGGCGGAGACAGCAGTACGACGCTGTAGATTGGCCGCAGTCTGTAGCATGCAGTCTACTGCACGACTACACGCCGCCGAACAACGGCCGCAGCCCCCACCATTCTTCCCATCAAATCCCATCTGTCCCACGGCATCATGACGTTGCCCCCCGGTGGAGGGATCGTGCACTTGCGTAGTGGGCTGTTGCGTGGTGGCGTCTCTGTGGGCTGAATGTTTTGGACGATGGAGGGGTAAAGACGGATCGCCGTACCATCGTTGACTTGTCTCTTGTAGTTATCGTTATCGTTGCCGTCCATTGGCGATGGTGATGATGATGATGCAGATCTTGACGGCGAGACGGGCTGCACACAATACAGTAGTGCTGCAGTCTTGCAGTCTGCACGTGTACAGGCAAAGAAAGGTCGTCTGCCGCACTCGCTTACTCTTCCCTTAGACATTGCAGCGTGGCTTCATGCCATAATCGCTCAGTCATCCGCCCGCGTCCACTGCGATCGCGATCATAGGCAAGCTTGGGCGTAGCCATGGGCAGGCCCGGCCATACACGGTGGGGCTCAATGATGAAGCTGTGGTACTAGCAGGTTGGGACCGAGGACCTTGTTGGAACGTCTTGGACACTTTCGCATAGCTCTGCCATTCGATGCTCGATCCGACTCTGCATTCATAAACCTTCTCTCCCCCTCACCTCCTCGTCACTTCTTTCTTCTCTTCACACACCACCCGCTCTACCAACTCCGCAATCACGTCTTCCCAAGCCGCTTCCCGTCTCCAATCCATCAACAACCACACCACATCCGCCAACATGCCCGGCCAGCAAGCTACCAAGCATGAGTCTCTCCTCGACCAGCTCTCCCTGAAGGGCAAGGTCGTCGTCGTCACCGGCGCTTCCGGCCCCAAGGGCATGGGTATTGAGGCCGCTCGCGGCTGCGCCGAGATGGGCGCCTCCGTCGCCATCACCTACGCTTCCCGCGCCCAGGGCGCCGAGGAGAACGTCAAGGACCTCGAGAAGACCTACGGCATCAAGGCCAAGGCCTACAAGTGCCAGGTCGACAAGTACGAGTCTTGCGAGCAGCTCGTCAAGGACGTCGTTGCCGACTTCGGTCAGATTGACGCCTTCATCGCCAACGCCGGCGCCACCGCCGACTCTGGCATCCTCGACGGTTCCGTCGAGGCCTGGAACCACGTTGTCCAGGTCGACCTGAACGGCACCTTCCACTGCGCCAAGGCCGTCGGCCACCACTTCAAGGAGAGAGGCACCGGCTCCCTCGTCATCACCGCCTCCATGTCCGGCCACATCGCCAACTTCCCCCAGGAGCAGACCTCCTACAACGTCGCCAAGGCCGGCTGCATTCACATGGCCCGCTCGCTCGCCAATGAGTGGCGCGACTTCGCCCGTGTCAACTCCATCTCCCCTGGTTACATTGACACTGGTCTCTCCGACTTCGTCCCCAAGGAGACCCAGCAGCTCTGGCACTCCATGATCCCCTTGGGCCGTGACGGTCTCGCCAAGGAGCTCAAGGGCGCCTACGTCTACTTCGCATCCGACGCCTCTACCTACACCACCGGTGCCGACCTCCTCATCGACGGTGGCTACACCTGCCGCTAAATGACTCGCCCTCCTCTTAGCAAGATAAGAGAGTGGTGATGATCGCGGAGGAACATATATATAATTACGAAGAAACTCAGCTGTGATGATACCCCGGCTGAAACAAAAAGGATTTGGAAAAAGAGAGATGTACTCGTCAGTCACGAGGCCTGGAGGCCGCGGACTACCCTACATAATTTCTACTGAATGAAGCCAAGTGTTACGATTCTTAAAAAAAAATATGTTTGACCCAGTTTCCTCGTCTTTCGTTGATGTCCAGTTTTTCACGGCGGTGATCTGTCATCTGTCCATGACCGATAAGCTTACTCGACATTGCATGCACACACGGGCACAGCTTTCATTCGACTTTCCTCATCTATAATCCGTTCATACGCCACCACTCAGAACTTTCTCTTCTTCTTCGCCGGGGCTTTTGCTTTTGCTTCCAGCTCCCGTTTAAGAGCTTCTCGCTTCGCATCAGCTCGCTCCGCTTCTGTTTGCTCGACAATATTGGTTTCGGCTGTTCTGTCGGCATGCCGTGGCTCTGGCTGTTGCCGTGATGATTTGGGCCGTGGTTGCGGTTCTGGTGTTCCCGTAGCCTTCCTGATGGCTGCTGCAGTGCTTCGCGTGACGGAGGTACTCGATGCTGGTGGTGGAGGTGGGGACTGTTGTCGCGTTTGGGTTTTGGCTTTAGCGCCGCCTATGATGCCGAGTTTTGCTTTTGGTCTGGGTTGAGGATCGGGTAGAGATCGATTGGTGATCCGCTCAGGTTCTGAAGGCTCTTCTTGCACCAGTGGTGTTGGTGATTTGCTCTTCGACTTGGTGGACAGACGACCTCCAAGCTTTCCAAGTGGTTTTCTTGGTGATGATTTTGTCGTCGTTGTTGCTGTCGATGCTGTTGGCTGAGGAGTCTGGCTCTTTTGTCGGGAGGCTAGTTGTGAGGTGGATGTCGCTTTCTGAGAAGGCTGGGATGGGCCGTCGAGATCGTCATCGTCGTCGTCTTCAGTATCTTCCTCGTGGGTGAATGGCCCACGAGTGGTCGAGGCTTGTGCTGCGGCAGTCAATGCTGGCGGAGGTGTTGGCGAGATTGGTTCGGACGTAGCTTGAGCGGCTACGGTCTCAAGGGTAGGTTGCCTGCGTGAAGCCGATCTCTGCGATGGTCGATCGAGGTCGTCTTCATCCTCCGTTGAGTCTTCATCAGATAGTGCAGGCCCGCCAGTCCCGCTCATCTCCACATCTTCCTGTCTGGCCTTTGAAGGGGAGTGGCTGCGCAGGCGAGATGGCGTTGCTTGTCTCTGGAAACCGTCGTGTTGGGATGCACCAGCATCTGATGTGTCTTGTCTCGTAAGCTGGTTCGAAACCTTGTCAGCTTCACCTGGGGCGTGTCCTAAGCCTTCTTCTTCGATATCGACGTGTCTGCCGACCGGTATCTGTTGCCACCAGTTTGCACCTTTGCCCGCATCGTCGCTGATGGCATTCAGTTGAGGCAAAGAGGCAAAGATCGCATCCTCAGAACTCTCAGGTAGAGTGGTAGCGTCGGTCGCTGAGTTGAGTTGCGCTTTCCATGTCACTTCGTCAAACTTTCCAAGGCCTCGTATATGGCGTCCGAGCTGCTCGAGTTGGGACGTGTTTCTCGTGAGCTTCACATTCGAAACTCCCGGGAACACAGCAGTGAGGTCGTCTCCAGAAGTTTCCAAGCGGTCAGTGATCTTAGAGATGATCTTGTCTTTGGCTTGGAGTTCAGCGATCAACAATTCCATATTATGGTTGAGGCTATGAGCTCGACGCAAAAGAGGCGACACAAGCTCGGCACCCAAGTCACTGTCATGTGCACATTCGAAGTCAACTTGCCACTCAAATGTTGGTAGAGGTGATGGCAGTGGGGCTTCCAGGTGCAGCTTGAGCTTGCCGTCGTTCGCAGTTGAGAAGGCGAGGCTCGTTTTGCTATCCTGGTTGAGGGAGCTTCGCAGCTTGTCGAGGAAGATCTGATGTTGACTATCGTCCTCTCCCGGATCTATGCTACAATTGCGTTTCTGTGCTCGAGTGACGATCTGGTCTTTTGACAGCTTTTCGACCCAGATACGCGAGAGATCAGTCAGTTTGATGCTGTAGCCATGTTTGCCGAACGTGGACTTGATTAGCAAAGATGGTATATGCCCATTGGTGACACGCAGATGTTTCCACTGCTCCATAATGTATGGGTACTGCCAGAGGTGAAGTGGGATTACACAGTCGTGTAATTGAAGGTCTCAATTCTCTGCCACGCGCAAGGGCGTCACGGCGTCTGCCTGTCTTACGTAACAAGATTAAGCTTTTCGGGACGGCGCGTGAGTCTGGAGTCCCGCAGCTTGTTGCCGGGAGCCGGACGAAGGACGATTGTTTGCTGCTTTCGAGACGCTGCATAGTAATCACCAAACTTACTGCTGTCGCCATCACCATATTTACAAATCGCTGCCCTTATCCTTCCTTGAGATCAGGCTCCAGAGTTCCACAACACATCGCTGGACTGCTGCCCAAGTCTTCCAGCCGACCACAGCAGCGATGCCGCCGCGCCCCAATATTCCGGCGAAGCGTCCTGTGGCCGAAGCGCAAGAGGCAGCCTGGGTCGCCGACGAGGATCGATTTGTGCTACAACAGGCGAAGAAAAAGGCTGCCATACGAGCGAAGAGCGGCCGCGCCCTGCCGATTGATTGGCTTGCGGTGACGCTTGCGCTGGTGGACCCAGACGGAAATCCGTTGGACGATGAACTGGAGGATGGGGACGTTGATTCACTGGACCCGGAGGGTGTCTTCGAGGGCTTGAATGAAGAGCAGCTGTCTGAGCTAGAGAAGGGGGTTGACACCTACATCACGCTGGAGAGCAATAGAAGCAACCTCGATTACTGGAATGTAAGATGGCAGCCTCATGCACTTCTGTTATCGTCCACTAATGCTGACAGGCTTATAGATGATGAAAACAATTTGCCAGGACCGCCAGAAACACTTCAAGACGGTCCAATCATCCGCTCGCGGCGTCTCTTCCGTGTCGGGGAACATCGACAAACTGCTTGCGCCCAAGACCCTCGCGGAGCTCCAGAAGCTAGAGGGACAGATCAGAACCAAGCTATCATCGAACGATCCAATCGACACAGACTACTGGGAGCACTTGCTCCAGAGCTTGCTTATCTACAAGGCACGAGCCAATCTTCGACGAGTAACACAATCGATTCTGGAGTCTCGCTTGGGCGGCCTACGCAAACAGCAGGCCGCTGAGGCTGATGCACTCAAGTCTCGTTTGGAAGCGAAATTGCGTGTCGCCGCGCAGGCTGGAGTCGAAGGTAATGTGGCAATTGACAGCCACGATGAGAGACATGAACTCGATCCTGAACCACTGCTTCGTTTGCGCCCAGAGGACAAGGCCCTGGAATTTTCGACTGAGAAGGAGTTCGCGCAGGGTCTTGTAGAAGACAGGCGTAAGGTGCTGAAGCTGGGATACGTCCCAGGACGGAAGAGAAGCAATGAATCTGGAAGCAGTCTTGAGCCGTCCTCTAAACGGCAACGGACTGGAGATACTGGAGACATCAAAAACTCGGTCAACTTTGACCGCGAAGTTGCTCGTGGTCTGAGCGATAACGAAGAGCTGATCACCACTGAAGTCCCAGTGGAGACCAAGAACAAGCACCTCTGGCCTGCTGACGTGCGACCACGCAAGCCGCAATACTTCAATCGCTGCATTCTCGGCTACGAATGGAACAAATACAATCAGACACACTACGACCACGACAACCCTCCTCCCAAAGTTGTTCAGGGCTACAAGTTCAATGTTCTTTACCCGGATCTGCTGGACAAAACTCGTGCCCCCACCTACAAGATCGAGCGTGAGGGTGGACGGAGGCGAGGCGAAGTCACTGCCAAAGCCGGCGAGGATGATACATGCATCATCAGGTTCGTTGCGGGCGCGCCTTACGAAGACATTGCATTTAAGATTGTCGACCGCGAGTGGGATTACAGTGCGAAGCGAGAAAGAGGCTTCAGGAGTCTTTTCGATAAGGGCATCCTTCAACTGCACTTCCAGTTCAAAAAGGTATTTTCCCGAGAACGCTATAAAGTCGTGACTGACTATGACACTGACGATAACTTCAGATATACTATCGCAAATAGGCAGCTGGACTGTCGATGGCCAAGAATTGCGTGGTGCAGATTTATGTTGTCACTGCTACAATCACGGGCAAGGAACGATGATCGCATCAGCCCCACGACACCAAGATCAGTATGTACCAATTAATACATTGCAATTCGGCGCTGTACTCATGTCACCTCAAGTCAATCCTTGCCAGTGTGCCCAGCTACAACACCTATCTATTAAAAGTCATGATACAACTGTGAGTACCCACAGTCCATATGTTACACACATGCCACCGCTGCATTGGAATTGACAGGCGCCACTGCAACCTGGTACTTAGGAGGGAGGACGACTGTACCTCTGATCACGCAGTCCAACGCATGGATTCCTTGACAGCCTGCGCGCACGACCTGTCTGTCAAAGTACAGTCCCACTACAGCCCTGTGAACAATGGCGCGGCCTGTTACGCCATCGTCCCTTCTGTGTCCCCAAGCTGCTATATCTCCCTTGAAACGAATGTGGTGAGACATACAATATTCTGATTGACACTGCTCGTTGCTGCCGCATGCACACGAGATCGGCTGGCTGCAGACAACCGAGTGCCGCTCTGGACGGATAGCTGCTGGTGTAGCGCAACAATTTTCCATTGAGCGGGGGGAACATCCTGTACAGAAATGCGATGTGCTATTAGTCCCGTCGTGATGCTGGGGGTTCAACAAGGCGCACGCTCATACCAATTGCTCGCATAAGCTGACAATCATTCACAGCAAACGCCACTGTCGCCGACATGGCTTTGCCGCGCGACCGTTCCCGTCTTGGGTTTGCAGAGGTGGAACAATCAACTTCATCAGATCGGTCTCTGGGGAGAGAACTGAACGCCTAGGCCCGAAACAACATCTGAGGGAGTGCGGTGTGCAGGCACCCGGTCGTATTGCGCCGTCCCGTTCCCCGGCTGCGGCTTGTATTCCCCATGCGCAGAAGCCACTTGCCGCGCATCTATTGCCATCGTGAAATGGTCGGGTGGCTGGACATCCGCTGGCTCCCGTATCCGCGTGCTTATATGAGTCTGAAGCCCCGTGTGTGCATGTGTCGGTTGTGACCTCGCATCGCCTCATCACGTGCGGTTGCAGCCCAGAGGCTTCCGGATCGCGGCCACAGCATCCGATGTGGACATTGCAAGACTGCTCGGGCCGCGGCGTTGTACTCCGTCTGGGACTTCTTCCCTGATCCCGACAGTGTAGTACGACATTCGCAGGTGTAGGTATGCTGGCATGGGCCTTGTCCAGTGCCTGCAACGCACGATGCGTGTGCAGTTTGTTGCCCAAAGCTGCTTTCCATCACCAAGGTAGGTTCTTTCACGCAGCATCCCTTTGGAGGTCCAATCAAAACATCACGAGAAATCATTGTCCTGTGTGACCGTGCTGTCAAAGCACCCTTCTATGCGGGCACCATGTGTTGTACTCATGACGAGCAACACTGCCAGCGTTGTGCACCTTCCCGTTGACGGCCGCGTTACCGCACCAGCCTGACAATGCCCTCTGCGGGTTGGCAGCATATGCGCGGCCCGACAGCGTGAAGGCACCTCATGCCTAACGCACGATCTGGTTAGCGTGATCACCGCCCTAAGTCAACTACCTTCACTGCTGCTGTTTCGGGGCTCGACCCACATTGTTTTCCTTTGCTCATACCACTGCCGGATCCTCGTCAACGTTCCCATTGGATCAACACCATCTCTGAGGACTCTGGACCATAACCCGGCTGCCGGAACGACTTTCAAAGGCTTGCTAACGCTGTGATCGATCTGGAAGGACGTTGCCGGCGAGTTGCCTCCGCTCTGCGCAACATAGCAGAGCTTCAATCGCTGCTTGCCATCCTTGAAAACCCCAGCTCACCCCTTTCATCTACTCATCCCAGTCGATCGGAGGGTTCTCATCAACAGACGTTATTGCATCTACGGCAACAAATCACTCCCAGCTTTCTTCTCCACATTACCGCACAGGTCGAGCAAGACCAAGTCACTATGGACATGGTCGTGAAGGCCCGTGCGCAAGCACCGTGCTGGCATGACGAGAAGCCATCTCCGAAGCCAAGCCCTTGTGACGACGAGGGCGATGACATCCTCCTCGACACTTACTTCGACCACTCACAGCCACTCGACAATAGCGCCTTCGAAGCACTCCTCGAGACAAATTTTGACGACGACGAGTCCCCCTCATCCAAACCCACCGCAGCAAATTGGCGACCTGCAGATCCACAAGCAACCTCGCAACCTCAGCAACTCCTGCCGACAAAAATGGAGCCTGTTGACCATCACAACGGCGCCGCACCTGTCGAGCCGCTTTCGTCGAGTCAGACGTACCACGCGTCGCGACAACACATGTATGAACTCCCAGTCAATACGGCCCCGGCTTACCACGGGCTTCCCATGGTCATGCATCCACCTGGACCGTACGATCAGCAGATGATGGCACATCACACCCACCAACTGTCCCTCCTCGGAATTCCCACAACTTTCGGCAACGGCCACCACTTTGCAACCCCAAGTCCTGCCGCGCTACCCACCATGAACGACTTCTACCGTGAGCCCTCCTATCAATCACCCAACAATAACTCTGGCCACGACCACAACAACAACGATCTTATGGATTGTGCCAACGCAATACCTGAAGAGGATGAGTCGGGTGACAACGTGGATCTATGTTATGCGCAACTGCTGTACAGATGCCTGCAAGAGGCGCCTGACCACACAATGTCCCTGAAGAATGTCTACGAATGGGTACGCCAACACAGTCAGAAGGCGAGAGACTCGTCCGGCACTGGCTGGCAGAACAGCGTGAGGCACAACCTCAGCATGAATGCGGTAAGTTGTTGATCAAGTACCATCGTTCGCAACCTGCATGATAACTAATCTATCTCCACAGGCTTTCGAGCGTGTTACCGCTACTAATCTGCATGGTCCGAAGAAGGGCTCCCTCTGGCGCCTCACGGAAAAAGCCCTCCGCGAGGGCCATGTCATCTCCACCACACGATACCGCAAAGATCCCAAACGCAGACCAGAGCGCCGTTCTTCCCCTGCTCTGAAGCGTCAAATCTCCGGCGCGAAAGGCGGACAAGCTACTCGCGCTGCTTCGGCCCACAAAAGAGCCATGCTGGCCCGTCACTCGGGCAATCATCATGTCAGCGGTGTCAACCAATTACAGCATGGGCCTCGTAAGCAGGAGGCACCCTTCTTCGCGCCGAACTCTATGCCCGGCTTCAACCGCGCAACTACCTCGCCGCAGCCAGGCTGGATGCCGCACGGCATGCCACAGCAGGCATCTCTACCACCAAGCCCATACTACCTTCCCTCAACCGAGACCGAGCAATACCCGATGCTGCCACCACAGAATCTCTCCAATCCGCACACTCCCACCGAGATTCACGTTGGCTATGCTGCGCCGCAAAAGACCCTCGCCAGCCCTTCTACCGTCTTTGACAGCCCGTCCAAAGGCATGCTGACGGAGTTCGAGCTCTCTTATCACGACCAGGCCATGGGTAGCCTGTTCGGGAACCACGACGGCTTTGATCCCAACACGCCCAGCCTCGCGACTGAGATGAGCTTTGCGACGGATGAGATGACGCCTCTGTCGATGAGGCTGTCGGCATCCGTCGAGCCTTCGCGTTACTGAGCTCCCCCACTTGTTGAGTCTTCTGTACTTTCTTGACATTCTGCTGATGAACCTGGACGACTCCATTCTACACACATTTCTTTGCGACAAATGACTCCGAATTACGACTTCCACACCAGACTAAAGCCGGCTACGGATGACGACAATTCAGACAACAGTGCCAGCCTGGTGTCTGTACCTTTCCTCTTTTCTTGGGCGCTAGTCGAGTAAATTGCGGCTGTCTTCTGGGTTTCTTTTGTTTTCTTGTTTTCTATTGTGTCGCTGCCTGCATGCGCATGTGTGTATAATCATACCTGCCACAGCTTGGAGTTTGGTCCTTGCTCAAAGGTTACTCTCCGGTGCGAGGACCTGTCTTGTTGCTTCTGTACCTAGTTAGCAAGTCCATACGATCGAAATGTCTGTTTTACAATACATCTGTCTGTCAAATGGACAATCTCACTGGTATAGAGCGTGATAGGATGTGCGAAAGCTGTTGATACCACCGCTACAGTGTATAACTTGATCATGGATTGAGGATACAGTATCATGAGATATCTACAAATGGTGACATGATGTTGTGAAAGGACGTGCGTAGCCGATCCGATCTGCAGGTGCGACGCTAAGTCCGATCTCAAATCTGGTGGCTTTTTGGAATGAGATCACCATCGAACAAAGGCCCATGTCCATCACAGAGGGCGCACCTGCACAGGCCCCTTGCGTGGGCAGAGAAGTAGAACCGCATCAAGGTAAGAATCGCATTGTTCCATGTCTTATCGCCTTTTCCGACTCAGTCTTACCCAAACATCACCCAATCGCGGCCAACACTACGCTTTACGACAATAACCACCAGCCAACACAATCGAGCCGCAATGGCACCTAAACGCAAAGCGACCTCGCCCGTGCGACCACCACCCGCCAGCAAGAAGCGCGAAATCATCAAACTCGAAAATGAACCAGAATTCGATCATTCCCGCCCCGAAGAGCGCGCCGGCATCGTCCAACGCGAATTCTACCCAGCCGAGATGAGCAATGAACGCTGCAAAAAATACCTTGACAACGAGCTTCCACGGCCTCTCCAAGTCCTCAACCGTACTTTGGCTGTGACTCAGACGACTCGCGACAAAGTCCAGGCCGGAGACAGCGTAGTACACTGGTTTAAACGCGATCTACGCCTCCAGGATAATCGCGCGTTGTCACTCGCGAGCCAGAAAGCGAAAGAGAAGGGTATACCACTCGTATGCGTGTACATCGTCAGTCCACAAGACTTCCAAGCGCATTTGACAAGTGCTGTGCGCGTGGACTTCGAACTGAGGACTTTGGAGGTCTTGAAAGCAGATCTCGCTGAGCTGAATATCCCTCTGTATACTGCCACTATTGAGGATAGGAAGGAAGTGCCGGGGCACTTGTTGGACAAGTTCAGAGAGTGGGGGACCAAGCATGTGTTCTGTAATGTTGAGTACGAGGTTGATGAGCTTAGGAGGGAGATAAACATGGTCAAAAACTGCCTGGCGGAAGGCATCGATTTCACGGCCCTTCACGACGATGTAGTCGTGCCCCCTGAGACTCTTATGACCGGCGCTGGAAAGCAGTATTCCGTGTATTCGCCTTGGTTCAAGTCGTGGATCAGGTATCTTCACGAGCATCCTCACCTTCTCAACGCCTACCCATCGCCTACTGCTAACGACGAGATCGCACGACAAAAGTTCCAGGACATATTCACAGCAGCTATTCCTACGGCTCCATCGAATAAAAGTCTTTCTGCCAGCGAGTTGGAGAAGTTCGCTCGCTTATGGCCCTCAGGCGAGCACGAAGCTCAAGCCCGCCTCTCACGATTCATCTCAGAAAAAGCCAGCAAATACAAAGACAACCGCAACTTGCCTGCCGCCAACAGTACCTCAATACTCTCCCCTCATTTCTCCGCCGGTACTCTGGCTGCTCGCACCGCAGTACGAGCCGCCCGCGACGCCAACACAACCAAGAAACTCGACGGAGGCAACGTCGGAATCACCTGCTACATCTCCGAGATCGCCTGGCGCGACTTCTACAAGCACGTGCTCTCTCACTGGCCATATGTTTGCATGAACAAGCCATTCAAGTATGAATACACAGAGATCGAATGGGAGTACAATGACGAGCAGTTCGCGGCTTGGACACAGGGCCGCACAGGCTTTCCCATCGTCGACGCCGCGATGCGCCAGCTGAACGAGATGGGATATATGCACAACCGCTGTCGTATGATCACCGCTTCGTTCCTCGCCAAGGATTTGCTGCTCGACTGGCGGATGGGCGAGAGGTACTTCATGGAGCATCTGATCGACGGCGACTTTGCCTCCAACAACGGTGGCTGGGGTTTCTCTGCTTCCACTGGCGTCGACCCGCAGCCTTATTTCCGGATCTTCAACCCACTGCTGCAGTCGGAGAAGTTTGATCCTGAGGGCGAGTACATCCGCAGATGGGTGCCGGAGCTCAAGGATGTTGTTGGCAAGGCTATCCATGATCCGTATGGGCGCGGAGCGGGGAAGCAGGCGGCGAAGTCTGGATATCCACAGCCTATTATCGATCACAAGCAGTGTAGAGAGCGGTGTTTGGCGAGGTACAAGGAAGGGCTGGGAAGAAGTACTGCTAATGTTGGGGGCGGTGTTCATAACTGAGCGGATCGTCCATATGAGTCCTGGTACTATATCATCAAACTGCAGGCGGGTGTACATGGTATCACCAAGAATGAATGACCCAGTCAGTAAAGAAGTTGGTTTCTAGGTGCGTCTTCTCGATGGGAATAGTTGTACATGTAGTCCCACGCCTACAATCAGGTTACACCACATGTTCGAACTGAACTCACTTTAAAATCCAAGTTCCGTCAATGTTCGAGGAATGTTAGAAGAATAGCGCGCAACGTTGGATGGCCAGAATATTAATAGTGAATCTGGAATAGTGAATCTGGAACAATTCCTGTTTGTAAGCGTGTTCTTGTTTACATTACTAGATTATCAACTCCGCTGCCCCCTGTCTCCTGCAACTGCATTATCTATGAGCGCTTCGCTTTGCCCGAAGACCCCACTCGCCTGCGTTTGCGCCATCTGTACATGTAGCATCGACGCAACAGGCCAAACATAACAGATTCATCTCTACATTGGATGCCCTCTCAAGACAAATCCAATGCAGCACCTCCCACAACACTAGTCACGATAGCGATCCACTTCTTCACCTCCCAACTCTTACCAAACTCAATGGCCTCTACAATGCCTGGGAAAGTAGCACCTGCATATCCGGTCCAAAGCCCTGGCGCAAACACGACATGCTTGAACCAGTTCCTGCCATCCAAGCCAGGCTGATAAAGGAACTTGCGCTCGAGCAACTTGTACTCGCCGTTTACGGCGTGGATCTTCGCGTAAAGAGACTTCTTCTCCGAAGTAGTAAGTGTAGGTGACGACAGCTTGTCGTGAAGCTCGGTTGCGTGCTTGTCGAGAACCATGGCGGATGCTTTGAAGGCTTTGATCGCTTTCTCCAGCGGCCAGAAGACGTCTTTGCCCATGGTTTCTTCGGCTTTGGTCGTCTCACGCATGCGCTTCAGGTAGCTCTCCAGTCCGGTGGCGTAGTCGGTAGCGTTGAAGCCCACGATCGGCTCTTCGGCCAGCTTAGCTGCAAGGAGGGCGATGATCTTCGCAATCGCCTCGTGATACTTGAAGCCTGGGTCGCCGTACTTGTCCATCCACGTGAATGAGTCGTAATTGGAGTGGTAGTGGTAAACAGGGCCATTCTTCGCCTGACCGAACTCAAGATTGATCGACGGAATACCGGCGAAGTCTTGGAACGCGGTGAAGTCGCTGCCAGATCCCATGGTGCTGATGTGCCCGTCCCAGAGATCAGCGACGGTCTGTCCCTTGATCGTCTGGTTGGGACTCTGCACCTCGGCGGCTACTTCGTAGATCGCTTTGTTGAGAAGAGGCGCTGCAGCCACCTCGAAGTGGGGTCCATTGGCGGCGACATCAACGTTGATGTACGCGACAGCCGCGTCCGTAAGCCAGGGGAGGTATTCTTCCACCCATTCGGTGCTGCCGACCAAGCCGTATTCTTCACCATCCCAAGACGCAAAAACAATGGTCCGCTGTGGCTTCCAGCCCTTCTCGAGAGCGGCACCGAATGCGCGGACTACTTCATTCAAGGCAGCAGAACCACTGTTAGGGTCGGCTGCGCCACCTGCGATCCAAGCATCGCGGTGGTTGCCAATGATGACCACCTCGTCCGAGACGGTGCCATTGATGATACCGATGGTGTCCCACTGATCAGTGGTAACGTATTCTTGCTCGTTGACAAGGTTCAGGGTGACTCCCGGTGGGCTTGGGCCGATGTTGTAGCTCACGTTCTTGTAACCTAGGCCACCCCCGTGCCACCACGAGGACAATGAAGACGCTGCTGGGCCATGTCCGTTGAGTGCTCGAAGGATAGGCAAGGCCTCCTCGTAGGAGAGTGGAAGAGAAGGTATCGTAGGAATCTTGCCCTCTGTTGGCTGGCGTGGTACGCCGGGTTTGGAAGGGTATCCGATTGTCGTCGGGTCACCAGGTCCAATGCCTATCTCATGTGTTAGTATTTGTTCCATGTCTTCAGAACCAACAATGCATACTCAGATATTCCACGCTGCCTCTTTGTACAGCACGAGGGTGCCTTGCAGGGCCATCAGGATAAGGCTTGTAGCCATTCGCCTCCGTAATCTCCCCATCATCACCAGGGTCAGAGTAGATCACGACGCCTAGCATGCCTAGCTCTTCAGCCCTTTTAACTTTCAGTCCACGGAAGATACGACCGTACTTGACGACCGCAATCTTGCCTTCCAGTGGTATGCCTGCCTTGACGAGCTCTTCGAAGTCGTAGTAGGTTCCGTAGTTGACATAGACGTACTGTGCAGTCGCGTTTCCGCTCGCCGAATATCCGTGGAAAGTTGGGACGCGATCTTCGAGCCCAGTAGTCGGATCGTCTTCCAACACATCTTCCTCCAGAGTCGCCTCGAAGTCCACCTTCCCTTCCTTCAGCAGAGCCAAACGGTGGTCCACCGGGTAGTTGATATAGACGTTGTATGCCGCAATGCTGCTCTTGACACCCCAGTCCTCCCATCTATCTCTTGTCCATTCCGCCTGACTCAGGTTCTTGCCCGCAAGATGTGGACCAGCAGTGTAATACTGGCTCCACTCGCGTGCCTTGTCCGCGCTTGGGGTTTCGAGGAGAATTTCCTTCAGCTCGGAGTAGCTAATTCCGTCGCTCTGTGGCCACGAAGGATGAGGTAGCTCGGAGGATTTCCCTTGTAACGCGTCGAAAAGCGAGACATTGTCCCTGTCGCCGAGTATGTCGTTATCGCCCCCGACTGCTATGCAGAGGAAGATGATACCGAAAGTGAGGAGCGGTACCAGTACGAGGGCAAGAGTGCAGAATCGACGGACCTGGGTGTATCAGTCAGTTATCGCCCATGTGCTACAGGTGTCGTAGAAGATGGACATACATTGGTGTGAGGATACCTATCTCTAGGTTCCGCCACGGGAACCCGTTGCAGCAAAGGTGAAGTTTCTTGAGGCATCCTGTTACTCTTCTCGCCGACCTGGCGTTGGCGGTACTTCTCTCTCGCCATGTACAGTTGAAGGGAATGCGGATCGATACACCTACAGAAAGTTACAGGTCATACAATGCAAAGAGCGTCTTGAACGACAACTGGGACCCGTCCAAGCAACATGGTCTGCAGCTATCTCAACACTGCGCCGGCTATCACGAGCTTTCGCTGCGTCATGACGATTCCTATCAGTTCTGTCCTGCCAATTCCAGTATAGCGTCCGGCTATCGGACTTGGGCTCCGTAATTTGGAGGATTTGGGCCGTGCGGAGACAGCCATCCGACCTCACCTCTCGTTATCCAAAACCATTGCTGCGCGAACACACTCTTGAAAGTCCAAAACAATCTTCACTCCTTCCAAAACATGTCTCTCCGTATTCCTCAGTCCTCTGCGAGGTTCTTGGCTCTTTCGGGAAGGAATCCGACGCGTTTCTGCACCACACCAGTGTCTTCGCCTGTCCGGGTCCAGTATTCCACAGATACCAAAGCAAAGTCGGAAGAACCGCTTGCTCAAAGGCTAAACATCGACGATCCAGAGTCTGGCGACTTGAGGGGAAAGACCCAGGCTTCCCAGTCGAAAGTCGAAAACATGACGGAGCCCCCGACGACAGAAAACAGCTCAACATCCCAGCCGACACAGGAGCCAGTGGCGCAGATGAAAAACAAGGACGAGCCGCCACGCGACGGCCTGAGAGGCCAAACGTATGAGGCGATGTCCAAGAGCGAAAATATCAAAGAGACGTAATCAAGGTGTGGATGTGAAAGAAGGTGGGAGAGGTACGCGTCTGGTCGAGATAGATACGCAGCCTATCTCACATCGATCCAATGCACCAGAAGGAATGACGCAATTCAAAGACTTACACAGTCCGCGTTTCAGTGCGCCTGCTGTCCCTGACATGGTGAGTTCTAACCCCACCAGAAGTGCGAGAATGTCACTAACCATTACCACAGTGTTAAGCAAAGAGAGCTCCCTTTTTTTTGCTAATCTTTTGCATGCATCGATGACGTTTGTTTGCACGTTTGAAACCGCGAAGCTTGTTCCATTTTCTTTGCCTGAATCTGTTTGGAAATGAAACAACGTATATTCGCTAAAAGAAAAGTGATCATGCTTTTGTCTCGCATCTATCTGGGCAGAAACCATGGTGCTTGTTATCGTGCCATCCTATGTGATTTGAAGTCGCGCAACAATGCCCATAGAGAGTAACGTGCATTTGCTTTTCAATCCGTCGAAACGACTGACCCTATCCTGTGTCTGTATCGCATCACATCAATCAAAGTCTCGCATCTGTGCCGTTGACATCAAGATTCTTGCTGCTATTCTACCCTCAACTGCTCATAGTCGCTCCCTCCATCCAAGCCCATCGGTCTTCCCTCAGGGTTGCGCGCCTTGAGCCAAAGCAAAGTCCTGCTCAAGTTGCTGGATCTCTCCGTATTTACGACTGACCGCTCTTCTATCCTTAGGATAGTAGGGCCACTTCGCCCTCAACGCCAGCCACACTGCCTCCTCGCTGTGATTCTGGCGCGCAGCAAGGCGAAGAGTCGTAATTCCCTCTGCCTTCCAGACGCAGCGCTTAGCATGCCACCTCGCTTCTTCGATGATGCGTCTGATGTATGCATTGCTCCATGGCGCGATTGGGAACTCTAACTTGAAGGCCAAAAGGAGTACTTCAGTCAAGAGGTCGAGATTGTTGCAGATGAAGGACGCTTCGAGGAGATGGATTCTCGCTCTGACCTGCTGCAGAGTCCCTGCATAGAACTCAGGGCTGTACCAGACGCGATCCGATTGTCTCGGCGTATTGGGAAGGAGGCCTGGGAGCGGCGGCATGATGTCGTGAATGCGGCCTACAGGGAGGACTGCAGGGCGCTCCGGAGTCGTCGGAGGGGTGATGTAGCGACGGAATCCACCGTTGTGGACTGTACTGGCGCGGCGCAGCACCTCGGGTCGCTCTTCAATCAACTCTGCGGCCGCGATTTGCGGCAGAAACGGACGGTATCTGTCTTCGAGAACGGGATCATATCCAGCGAACCCCAAATCGTCCATGGTAGGAATGTGATCGTGCTGGCGGAGAAAACGCTGCGACTCGCTTTGCTCGTCTCGTTGTCGTTGATACTTCTCTTCCAACACGTTGACATCAGGTCTGACCGTCGCGCCTTCGATCACCCGGCGGTTTCCAAATGACAGTTCCATCAGCGAGTCGTGATCCATTATTGATGGCTGGATGCAGTCGCGATTTGAAGAGATAATTATCTATTCTTTCGTATGTGCTGGGTGTCTTGGGGTTGGTGGTCGGGAATCAATGTCGACGCAGGAGTATCTGTGTGTTGTTGTGATCTCGTGGTTGTGGATGAAATCGTGACCTACGTAAATCGCTTTTCGCCGCTTGTGTGCCGCAATCTGTTGCCCTGCTGCGGGACAGTGAGGTGTGAGTCGTTACTCTCAGCTTTTCGGCGGCTTCGTGAGCTAATAGCTGGACCCGATCGCTGCTGTCAATGGTTTAACGTCAGGGTAATATCAGAGACTCAGATAGGCACGGCACAACATGAATAGCAGTCGATCGTTGTGTTGGACATCTGGACTCATGACGAGAGCCATTTGCCTTGTCGACTCTCGTTGCTGACGCTTGATATGGATGCCTTCCAGGGCAATGTAGTCAATTGGAAGACACTTTGATCGCGAGAAGTTCCAAGCCCCTTGATCTATATCATCACCACGGTTGAAATGCTGCATCTTCAATGTTCTTCCCCTACACATGTCCCCCTATTGTAGACAACATACGCCTAGACCTTCGCGGCTCCAACTGGCTTGGGAGCCTCCGAATACGTGACTTCGTCATCGTTGTGACCCCTCCAAGCTCTGGCCTTGGGCGTTGTAGGCTGCTTTGCTGTTTGTAAGTTCCCCCTCGCTCACAACAACTTGACCTCCCACAGCTTCATCAACATTTTTTCCACCCCCAACACAAAACCTCGTTTATTCATCTTGCAAACAAGCACGAAGCATCGGTGCATGCTCACAACCAACATGTAAGTGTGTAATCACTCCAGCGGGTACCTGGCGGTCGTCGCGGCGACGGCGAGGCAACGCCACTTCGCTTTGCGCTCGATTTGACTGACACTCCCAGGCCGCAAAGACATCAGCAGTGAGCCATCGTGGCAACACGATCTTGCTTACAGGTCAATCAACTTGCGCATCGCACACATGCGCGGTATGCACCGATGCACCTCGTCGACGCCACGCTGATCTTCCTTCGTCGCTCCATCGCTTCACTCCGCTTGCGGACGCGAAACTTGGCGGCGCACAAGACCAACAACACCTCCTCCTTCAACACAACCTGCACGGCACCTTGCCACCAGACATCCGACAGTACAGTGGTCTCTTGCATCCTGCCAAGCACCAAGGTCAGTCACAAAAATCCTTCTTCAGCCCAAGATACTGACGCGCTCCCAGACCATAAGGCTCAAGGCGCCGCACGTCGCTCACCTTTGTCGCATCAGTCGACAGCATCACCGTTTTGACGGTGCCTCACAGGTGCAATCTACATCAAACACCTTCTGCTGCTACAAACTCTGCTCAACATTGGTCTGTTATTCCCCATCCTTCCCCTTCACACAACATGATGACGCTCATGTTTCCCAGCAATGGGAAGCGTGAGTAAAGAACAGATACTTAACCACCTGGCAAACCTCTTTGGATATGCAAGCAGCCGCGCAGCTGGTCTGAAGGGCGCGCTGGTCGCTTGCCAATGTCCACTGTATGGTCTGTCAACCGGACCGCCCATGACTACGGGAGCCATGGGCGTTCATGAAAGTAAACATACACGCAAACGCAACTGAAATCCAAAAACTCTCTCGCTTCGCATTGACGATACCTCTCGGGAACTCTGCTGACAGCTTCTGATATCAGTGTCTCGTCGATCCTAAAGCTGACCAGCGTCGAATGTCGCGCACGCACCGGCAACCCGCCGCCTGGCACCGTCACTAGGAAACCCAAGCCTAAGAAGGCTAAGGTCGAGACTACCGAGGAGTTAAAGGCTCGCCTTAAGGCGTATAAGGAGAAGCTTACTACCGAGTGAGCCAACCCGACCCGGACCAACACGACTGCAACTGCGACTACCCCTACTCCTGGCCCCATCAGTCCGGCGAACACACCCTACAGCTGCAAGTCTGCTTCATAATGGTATGTTGCTTCCTTCCTTCCCTTTCCAGACACGTGATGAGCTCGCGATCTCCAGTGATGGAGACGTGGGCCTGAACAGATAAATTTTATCCAACTGCGCAAACCTCGGGCAAGCAGCCGCGTAGTCAGTCCTCTGGTACGCTGGTCGTTTGTCTGCCTTCGGATGGTCTGCCACACGGACATGCGTGCAACCATACACGCAAGCTATCCTGAGTTGTCGAACTCTTTCGCTCCGCATCGATGTTGCTTCTCGAGAATCCGGCTAACAGCACCTGACACCTCAGAATTCCCATCAACCATCGAGTCGGCCCTATGCAAGGTACGTCAGCTATCTCAATGCCTTTTGCATCCCCTCACACGCACAATCATTCTTCTGCAGAGTAACAGCTGACGATACTGGAGACAGGCTCGAAACAACTGATCCCACGCCCACCCGGTACCTCGAATACCCTTCGTCCAACATCTGACGGCCGCAAGCAGCACGGTACGTCTTCCCAGTCGACACCCTGCCTCCGCTCGGATGATGAGAACTTCCGTCTGAGTCGTTGAAGCTCGCTTCTCCGACAAACCCTGACTTCAAAGAAATGCAAGAAATCTAAAACCACAAATCCACATCGCGATGTTCTTACCGACCGGCCTGATTGATCATATGCTGACACCACGCGAGGTGTTACTGCAGGCGAACAACAGTCAGCTCAACGAGGTAAGCACCGCCGTCTCTTCGAAGATGGAAACGATGAACACTCTTCACTTTTCGCAGTAACGTCCACAGAAAGCCTGGCTGGTAACGGCTGTGGTTTTCGTGGGTCGGGACCATGAGAAATTTGAAAGAGCTTCTGATCCACCGTCCGCGCTCACTGCGATGGTACACAGTCAATCAATCATTCGCTGACATCTTGCTTCTGTAGGAAAGACTGAAGAGGTCAGTACCGCCGTCTCCTCGAAGGTTGAAAATGATGAAAACTCGATACTGTTGGCAGTAACGTCCACAGAGAGCCCGGCTGGCAACGGCTGTGGCTCTCGTGGGTCGGGACAATGCAAAGACTGAGAGAGCTTCTGATCCACAACCTGCACTATAAGCGAGCGCTTCCATTGTACTCTGTCAAATGCTCAGCTGCTGACACATTGCATTCGCAGAAACAAGTCAGCATTGGCTCTTTTTGGTGCTTCGCCTGATTCCACAGTCGGTCAGTTCCCTTTCCCTGTTCCGAAAGCACTCGCATGATGAGATGGCACATGCGACAGAGCCCAAGGACTCGTCTGCTGGCAACGGCAGTGGGTTCTTCGACATTGTTGACACGCCCCATCTTCTCAACTATAAACTCTGAACCAGCTTCTTCGCAATACACAGCACAAACAGCATCGTTCGCATAGCTCCGTGCTGACTTCAACCCCTCACAGTGTCAACAGCTCAGCCGTCCAGAGCTCGCGCTCTAGTGACTACCATCAGAGATGTTGCAGTTCCTGCAAATCAAGGTCAGTCAGAAGCCCGCCTTTCCCAACCACACCATCACGCCCGAAAGATGACACTCAAACTTCACGTGCTTGCCTACCTCTTGTGAGGACACAACCTACTCCCACCCACACTTTGACCAGCGACTTCAACACCCTGCTCACTCATCCATCCATTGTTGTTCCAGAAGCTGACAGTCATCAGGAAGTAAGTCAGTGTCGCGCCTAATTTCAGCAACCCGTCCACGCTCCAGACGACCTGCAGACCATTTGATCCCAGAAAAGACACACAGTCCAAGCAAGAGCTGAACCGAGTCGTGACCAGCAACAACAAGTCCACCTAAACAGGCCAACAGTACACGCGCGATACCACCTCTCCACACCGTCTCCTACGAATAAGGTCAGTCAACTCACACTTCTCCTCTTCCGCCATCTGCAATGGAGACAACTCTGCTGTGTTCCGAAGTCCATGAGAACAAAACACATTTCATCTTGCGATCACTGAGCAACAAATACCTTTCATCTTTGCCTCAACACGGAATCTCGTCGCACAAGCTAACATCTCGCTGATCCCAGAAAGTCTGTCCCTCCAGATGGCAAAGGCGAATACTGTCGCCATCCTTCGACGGAAAAGGTCAGTCAAATCCCCATATTTTTACCTTGCCTCGCGTGCGAAATGATGAAATCGGGTCGAACTTACCCTCAGCCGCGTGTTGGCTTCCAGCCTTCATGTGCTGGCGGACATGCAGACCAAAAAACAAAAGTAGTTGAAAAGCGGTTGAAAAGCACTTTTACTGTAACGTTACAACTGATCGGCACGCGCCTTCCTGGCAACTTCTCTGGCATGATCTCGGATTTCTTCACGAGAGCTAACATTTCCTTGCTCACAGAACCTCCGCTCTTGATCGGGGCATCCGACGTCGTTGCCATGCTGCAATCAAAAGGTCAGCCAAGTCCCCCCTGTCCACCCTGCATCACGCTCAAATGATGATACCAACCTGTGTCCAAGACTTAACAGGGTCTTTACGAGCCGACATGAGAACAAAAACAAACACAAAATCTGATTGAATACGCTCGCAACCTCGTCGATATGATGGCTCAATTTGGTGCAGCGGCTGACAGCTTCCAGGTTACAGTCTTCGCCTCCGATGACCGGGCCATTGCTGCGAGACGAGGTCAGTCAACTTTTCCTTCCTCCTCTTTGCACGACGTCGAATGATGAACCGATTTGGTAGATTCGAACCCACATGTGAATTATTTCGATCTGATCGATAACCCTCGCAACCTCGCTGGCATGGAAACTCGTTTCGTTACAAAAGCTAACACCTCACAGGATCTGGTCTCTGCCTTTGACAACCGGAACCGTTCCTGCTTAACAAGGTCAGTCGAATATTCACTTCTCCTGCTTGCACAGCGTTTCATGATGAAAGGAAATTACCCGAAGCATTCATGTGGACAACCCATTCACCACCATCTGTCTTCTGATTGAGCCGTCTCGCAACCTCGCTGGCGTGATTACTTCTTCTGTCGCAGAAGCTGACAGCTCACAGGACTCACTCTTCGCCCGCTCCGGCCGCCACATCTGCGAAATAAGGTCAGTCAAGATTCCTCTTCCTCTTCCCTGCCCAACTTCCATGATGTAAAAAGTTACCTTCGGGCACCGAGCATGTTCATGCAGATAACCAACCTCCTGTCAATCGTCTGATCCGAATCCTTCGCAACCTGGCTGGCTTGATCGATATCGGGGTCGCAAAAGCTAACAACAGCTCACAGGGCTCGGTCCTCGCTTCCGCCAATCGTTCCGTATCCTGCGAAACAAGGTCAGTCGAGATCCCCATTTCCTTTCCCGCCAGCTTGCTCGCATCTGATAATCAACCAACCAATCCTGTTGATACCAAGGACCGAACACATCTTGTGGAAACACATCTTCTGACCTGCACCTTCTGAAACCCCACTCCTTGCGTGAAGAAAGCCTCTCTGAGCAAAGACTGACTGCAAACTCGCAGGAAGCCTCACCTCTCTCGACCCCAAGAAGCCGCTGATGTTCCCAGTACCTCAGCATTAGCACGTTGCTCAGCAAAAGATAAGTCCTCCTCAGCTTCCCAATCTCCGCGCCTTGTACACGATCGCATGATGACCAAACTTGGCTTGGAAGCGAACCGAGTCTTCAGTGACGACAGACAGCCATTCTGACCCGATCAATGCATCTCTTCTGCGCGGAGAAAGACCTTCTTTACCGGGAACCGTGCTGACCACCCGCCAGATCGACATCCTCAGCTTCGGCTCCTTTGCCGCCTCCGGCGACCCGCCACCCTCCCTTCCCTGCCTAAGCCTCCTCCACCGAACCGCCCCCTTCCTCCTTCGCGTAAGCCTCCTCCCCCGAGCCGCCTCCTCCCTCCTCCAAAGCCTCCACCGCCGAGCCACAACGCCAGGATGGGCGCATCGTAAGAGCTAGGACCACGGTTAAGAGCTTGGGATCGTGAAAGAGCATGGAACACGGGAAACAGCATGGAACACGGGAAAGAGTATGGAACACGGGAAAGAGCATGGAACACGGGAAAGAGCTTGAGATCGGGAAAGAGCCAGGAATTTTGAGAGCAGGAGGGTCGGTGTGGCGTCGAGTGAGGCAAAAGGTCATGGTCGGCAAAGGCAAAGGAACAGAGCACACCGGGTGGATGACCGAGTACAAGGATTTCGAGTATAAGGATTTCGAGTACAACCCCAGGGCAAGGACAACGGGAAGAGGCGGATATTACGCCGAAAAGAGGACAATGTTGAGAAAGAGGTGGGTTCAGGGGAGTGGGTGTTTTCCGGGTTGACGCAAGAGGAGGTTTGAGCTTCGACATCAGGTCACCGTAAGAGCTTGGGTCTTGGAATGGGTTTTGGTATTCTTTCAAGGTTGTCGCAAAAGGATCGTAGCCAGTGAGAGGGCGGGTGGGCAACGCAAGAGCATGGGAATTCTCGAAGAGGTGGGGTACACAGGGACAACGGTACAACGGAGGCTGCCTTGCGAGGCATCAAGATGGAGACCGGTTGGGTTGTTGGCGGTGGCGGTGGCGTTTGGTGTCCTGTTGGTCTTGCGAGACCTGAAGAGGAGGATTGCCTTGCATTTGCGCTTCTTGTCTGCTGCGTTTTGTTGTGCCTTGCGAGGCATGGCCTTCCGAGACAGTGGCCTCACGAGGCATCTGGCCTTCCGAGGCGTGGCCTTGCGGGGCATGCAGTCTTGCGAGACATGTTGTCTTCCGAGGCATCTGGCCTTACGAGGCGTTGGGCCTCACGAGGCATGGTCTTGCGAGACTTGGGGGAGAAAAAACAATGTTCGCTTGGGACGGCGTGGCGGGGCGGTGGGTAGTATGGGGTGGAGTTCAGTCGATGTAAGCCAAAGTTACCCATTGGTATCGAAAACTGTGCTCTTCAAATGTTCTCTCTCACTCTCCCCTATGCATACTGTATGAGGGGGAATGTGGACGCTGCTGTGTTCCGCAGGTGTTGATGGTGGCACTGAGTGGATGGACGGAAGGCAAGCAGCCCGCCGCGGGAGTGCTGAAGTGAGGTTCCCGCCTTCTCTTCTTGGCGCTGTTGGGGCTTGCCTCGGTCTACAGTACTGTACACTTTGCACCGCATCTCATTCCAAACACTCGACATTCACATACAGCGCTTCACTGAAACGGCATATCCAAGCGTTCATGTCATGTTGATGTTTCATTTCCAATCTACATACAATACATAAAAACCCCATCTCCCCAGGGCCATCATCTCCCGAAATACCTCAACTCCAACGGCCTGAGCAAGGCATACACCACAAAGCCATAAGCAAAGCCCTGCTCAAAGCCCACGTCGCCCCCCGAAGGCCCTTTGCCCGCATGCAACGCAATCGGCCCCGTATACCACTCCTGCGACATACCCGTGACCATGCCCGCGATCCCGAACCCGAAAGCAATCATCGCGGCGATTCCGGGCGGCAGTTTCTCCGGCGAATCGTAGTCTTCGGGTTTGTAGCCGCTCATCCCGCGTTTGAACAGGAAGTGGTCGCAGAGGGCGATTCCTTCGTAGATGGCGAGCCAGTAGCCGATGAAGTTCATGAAGTTGTGCAGGATCTGCTCGAAGTGCGAGTAGCCCGGGATCGCGACTGCGATGTAGATTCCGGTTCCGATGGCGGTCCAGAGGAAGCGGGGGACTTTGGCGGTCTTGCGCGCGAGGACTTGGGCGGTGAGACCGACGGAGTAAATGTTCGGTGCCTGCAGACGGTTAGGTGTGAAAGAGGTGGTAAAAGAGTCATCCATTCCGACTTACGTTGTTTGCGATGATACTCAAGGCGAGTATGATCATGCAGAACTGTCCGAAGGTTCCTAGGTTAATGAAGACGGCACCGATCAGGCCGCCGGTGCCTGTGGCGTCGTAGCCGGCTTGGTAGCGGTTGTCGCCGCCGTTGATTGTGGTCGCGGACATGACTGCGACTGCGAGGAATTGCGTAAAGAGGAGGGGGACGATCAGGCCCAACCAGGTCCAGAAGAAGACTTTACGCCGCGACTGGGTGGCGGGCTGGTAGACGGTGTAATCGGCCGCGTACGAGGTCCAGCCTGTCGCGAAGCCGTAGATGACGGAGCCGTAAGAGAGCACCGAGCCCATCTCCGCGGTGCCGGTCTGCCAGGGAATGTCGACAAAGTCGCCGCTATGGGCGAAGACTCCGAGGATGATCAAGAAGATGATGAGAGGCGGGAGCCAGGCGACAAACTCGTAGGCGTGCACGATCTTGTACCCGAACGTACAGATGATAAAGGTGCAGACGGCGATGATGACGATTCCGGCAGCTCCGGGGACGTCTGGGTTGACGGATTCGATCAGCTGGGCGCCGACAATCGAGTTCACGGCGGACCAGCCCAGGCACGCGAGCACGTTGAAGACGGCGACTGTGGCTCGTATGTCAGTTTTATCCTTCTTGCAGAAGCAAGCTCGGCTAACATACTAAGCTTCACGCCGTACCATCCATACCAGAAGCGCGAGAGCACCATCTGTCGTCTGATCGAGGCAAGTCAGCATTGAAACGTGGAAAGCACTGCCAATGCCAATGCGGGGAGGACGAGTGAACGAAAGAAAGAAAAGGGCAAACCCACAATCCGAACCTCGGCCCAAAGGTCGAGAAGAAGCAAACAGGCGTGATCCCAATGAGATTGAAAAACAGAATGACCAGCATAGCGTCCGCCACGCCAAGGTTGAAGACACTGTGCGCCAGCAATCCCAATGCGAAAGCCGCCACGACCATGTTGGCGGAGAACCACATGGTCGAGATGTTCAGCAAAGCCTTGAAACCGGTCTCGGTGCGCTCGTCCTCGGGCACACGCTCGATTCCGCGCTGCTCGACTCCCAGCTTGCCCGCGGCGCGCAGGAGTCGTGCTGTGAGAGAGGAGCCGGTGGCGAGGCTGGCGCCGGGGACTGCATGGCTGGTGTCGACGACGGTGGTGTGGGCGCCATGCTGAGGGTCATTCGAACTGCCGGCGGAGGCAGTCTGGCGCTCGGAAGAGGCCTGTTTCTCAAGGTCGTAGTCGTCGGTGGTGTAGCTCATCTCGCTTATGCTGGCTCCTGTTTGGACGACGGAGGGGAGGTTTCTTGCCCAGGACCACGGTGAGTGAGATGGAAGCTAAAGTAGTAGTAGGAGGAGGTTGAAGGAGAGACTACGCGTCGGCGTCCAGCAGTGGCAGACTCATGCAAGGGTGTGGTATTCGAAGTAGGAGAGATATGTAGATAGTAGGAAACGAACGATTAGCAAGATAGGACGCGAGCGATACTGTACTGTAGGTAGTAGGTGCTACTGTAAATGACGGAATGACGCGGACGCGTTTCTGCTGCCCACATTTGGGCGGCGGCGAAGATTTCGTCGTCCATTTCTCAATCCACCGGTCAGACAAGGGCTCGCGGTCGGGGCGATTTTCTCATTCTTTTCTGGACACACTCCCGAACCAGGGTGTGAGGCCGAGTTAGCCGTCGAGTTTGGTGCTGTGCTTTGGAAATTATGGAAGAAGCTTTTCCATACAGCCAATCATACTCTCGCCTGGTGACGACAAGCTCAAGCGCACGCACATGGCTCGCATGGCCGGTGGAGCTTGTGTCAAATTCAAAAGAACACCGAAGTCCTTGCTTAGCGTCCCTTTTGCGCCATCTGTTCCTCGGCTGCTTGAGGATCTGATAAAGAGGGCTGGAAACACTGTTTTCTTGTAGTCACGCTGTGAAGTAAGGCTGCAGATCCCTTGATGCCCTGCTATCAGGATGTGATGGAGGGATTCTTCGGAATAGGCAGGTGTCAGCTATAGTAGTGGAGTGAATAGTGATACTGCATGTAGGTAGCGACATCAGGGTCCGTCTAAAATGGCCCGGTCCATACCTTACCGAGTCCGTTGAAACAATCGGAGGTATAGCAAGCATAGTATCAGCAGCAACTCTGGTATATTGTGAGCATATCTGCCTGTGCCAATCTGTTCAACACACACATCTCGATTATACTACTGTAGTACTAAAGCTTTTTGAATTACAGCCACTTCTTTCCCCTTCAAATCCCATCCAGTCCAGCAGATGTAAATTGTAGAATGTAGAAAGCAGAAGAATGATGTAAGAAAGTTGATTTGTACAGCAAAGGAAAATGCAAAGGAAAATGCTCGCTGGAAAAATGGAACACGCGAACAGCCCTCTTGAAAGCAACTCTCTTTTCCGCCCCCATTGTCGAGATTACTTCGAATGCCTCGATCGACGCCTCTGCGAAGAGCAAGGAGCGCTCAACCCCCTCACAACCTCCCGGTCTTTATAATTCTTCGTCTAATCCATTTCAATTCATTCGAAAGAATAACGCCTGGTTAAAACCGTCGTAGCCAGTCCCTCCGGTCACTGCCTTAGTTCCTCGCAGTCATAGGCGCCAGCTTCCCATTCGCCGATGGGCCGGGGCTTTGGGCCCTGCTAGGAGCCGCAGTGGGAGCCTGGGAGCGGTTGTGGGTCATGTGCGCCTTAACGAGGTGGCCAGCAGCCAGGGCAGAGCACAGTGAGAGTTCACCGGCGAGGACGCCTGCGGCGACGATCTTGGCGAGCTGCTGGGCGTTTTTGCCTGGATGCGTGGGGTGGGCGCCGCGCACGCCGAGGAGGTCGAGCATGGCTGCTTGGGGCTCGAGAATGGTGCCGCCGCCGATGGTGCCGACCTCGATGGAAGGCATGGATACGGAGATTTGGAGGTTTCCTTTGAGGCTGGAGGTTGGGGTTAGCATTGCTTCGATTGGCTGTTGGTGATGGGGGGGATGCTTACTTTCTCATGACAGTGATGCAGTTACTGCTCTCAACATTCTGGGCGGGGTCTTGACCGGTGGCGAGGAAAATTGCGGTGACAATGTTGGCGGCGTGGGCGTTGAAACCACCAATGCTGCCGGCCATGGCGGAACCGATCAAGTTCTTGCTGATGTTGAGCTCGACGAGGGCGTCGACGTCGCTCTTCAAGACGGACCTGACGACGTCGCCAGGGATGATAGCCTCGGCAACAACGCTCTTGCCACGGCCGTCAATCCAGTTGATAGCGGCGGGCTTCTTGTCAGTGCAGTAGTTTCCGGAGACGGTGATGATGGCCATGTCTTCGAACCCAGCCTCATTCGACATGACGCTGAGAGCGTGCTCAACACCCTTGGAGATCATGTTCATGCCCATGGCATCACCAGTGGTGGTCTTGAAGCGAATGTAGACGTATGTGCCGGCGATGGTGCTCTTGATTTCTTGCAGACGGGCAAAGCGAGAGGTGGAGTTGAAAGCGTCCTTCATGACCTTCTGACCAGGAACACTGTCGAGCCAAATCTTGGCAGCAGCAGCGCGGGAGAGAGTCTCGAAGCCAACGCAAGGACCACGAGTCATGCCATCACCAGTGAGAACAGTGACAGCTCCGCCGCCAGCGTTGATAGCCTTGCAACCACGGCTGACACTGGCAACGAGGACACCCTCGGTAGTGGTCATAGGGAGGAAGTAGCTGCGGCCATCGATAGTGAGCGGACCAGCGACACCAATGGGCAGAGGAGTGTAACCGATGACGTTCTCGCAGCAAGCTCCGAACACACGGTCATAGTCCATGTACTTGTAGGGCAGAAGGGAGTTCTCAAGTTTGGAGGTGAGATCCTTGGTAGCTGAGGTGCGTGCAATAACCGAACGACGAATCTTGACAGCGCGGACCTTGTCACCAAGAGTCTTCTCGAGAGCATATCCGGGAATCTTGCCGCGAAGGGAGAGATCGACCAGCTCGTTGTCGGTGAGGGTGGTTGCCTTGCCTGCCTTGACCATAGCCTCGGCCTCTTCTTTGCTGCGGTTGACAGAGCCGTTGGGCACTTCATCGAGCGGGCTGAGGTCTTCAAAGACCCGGTCTTCAGGGTTCTCAGCCTTGGGTGCGACTGCATGTCCGTTGATGGCGGGTGCGGCAGCTGTGGAGTTCTGACCGTTGTCGGAGCCTCTGATGCTCCATCTTGCTGCGTTGAAAAGATATCCGTTCAAGACCAGACTGAAGACCAGGGCAATGATGACCCACTTGCTGAACACAGGGTCTTCGAAGCTCTTCAAAATGCTCTCAACGACCCTGCCGCCGACAGCGGAGAAGACGCCATCAGAGTAGTCGACTTCGAACATAGACCAGTCGGACTTCTCCGCAGGCGAGTAGTGTACGGAAGGGAACTGAAGGTCGTACTTTACAGGGTTGAAGACGGTGACAGAAAGAGGCTTGTCGCCGGCCTTGGCGTTTGCGGACAGGTGGTCCAGAGCGCTGCCAGCGACCTTGAAGGGGTCCATCGGGAGTTGGCTCATGACATTGACAGGCGACGGGTTGGCACCACGGAAAGGCATGGTGCAGAGGTTGAGCAGGTTGATCAGAAGGAATCCAGTAACCATCAGTACCTTGAAACGAGGGATGCTGCTGTCCTTGACCTTGCGGCCGAAGATGCTGGTTTCGCTGCTCTGCAAGAAATCGTCTCTGGGCCAATCGTTGCTGCTCGCGACAGTCTCGGCAACACGCTTGCTGACGCCATCTTCCTCAAGGGCCTTGCGGGTGGCCACATGACGCTTGATCCTGGTGATCTCGAGCTTGATGGTGAGAATGGCGGTGTAGAATGTGAAGAGCATGATGCAGTCGAAGAAAAGGGTCCAGGCAGCGAGGAAGCAGAATTGGCGGAGACCACCCTGGATGCCAGAAGCGGCGCCAACGCACAGAATAGCAATCTCAACGGCATAGTCGCGAACAATCTCGAAGCCACGCTCACGGACAGCAGTCTGCACGGCGTTCTGAATAGTAAGAGGAGCTTCGACTTCGTTCGAGTTCGGGCTGCCAGGAGGAGACGTGCGCCTGCCCTGGATAGCAGCGGAAAGGACAGCCTGTGTGAGAATGATCGGCTTCTCAAATCCAACGGTGACGACCAAGAACGGGAGGCCCTCGGAGAGAAGCACAACGTTGACCGGGACGCCCATCTTCATGGTGACCATCAAGCCGAAGAGGAAGGCCATGGCGGAGGAGAACAAAACGCTAGTACCGAGCCAGAAGTTGGAGCCCAGCCTGCGCATGCTCGTGAAGAGCGAAATGAAAGTCAGGTACATGGAAATGTAGCCGAGAGACATGATGATGATGTCCAAAGTCTCTGCATTCTTGACCAAGTCAAGGAAGGCGGTCCACGAGTTCTTGGCCCAGTCTACAAGGCTGCCAGAGCTGGCGACCTTGGAAGACTTCATCAGCCACATCTTCTGCTCGGGCTCGTCGTCGCTGCCGTCATCCTGGGCGGAAACGTCAACGACTGCCGGAATTTCCTTGACGCTCTCCAAGAATTGAGCGGTCTCGTGGTACGGCATGGAGAAGGCGAGAGCGGTGTCGGACGAAATGGTCGAGAGAATGTTTTCAGAGGACGGCATGACCTCGATCGAGCTGCCCTTGGGGAGGGACAAGTTCTGCAGCAAGGCATTGGGCGAAACACTTGCGCCGGAGTCCGGGAAGGCCAATGTGACCAACGCGATATCGTTGCGCAGCTGCTCAGCAACACGCGGTTGTGCTCCATTCTCTTCGACCTGCCATTTCCAGGCGGTGTCCTCGCTCAGTTGTAACCTCCTGCTGCCGGCGCTCAGAGCACCAAAATCAACCTTGCCAACGCCGCTGGCAATGGTGGGCTGGAAGAAACCAGTCTCGAGCAGGCTGATGTACGTGGTGCTGGCGAGGATGGCGAAGAAGGAAAGAGTGTAGACCGGGTGGGTGCAGGCTTTGTGCGAGACGGTCTGCAGGTACGGAGTGATCTGGCGGTTGTAGAATCCTGGCTTGTCGGGGTTGGTAGGGTCATAGTTGCGCCGCCAGCGCGTGGGGATCAGAGACTCGAGCATGTTGAAGCTCTCTCTTGGGGGAGTTGGAGGGAGGGGAAGGGAGGGAGTCGGTTTCACCAAGTGGCGGTGCGGTGCTGCGTGAGTTGCTTTGTGCCCGGTGTACCGATGTCGCGGACAAGCGGCGGCGTGGAGTGGAGTTGTAGGTGAGGGCTTAGTATTGTTCCGAGTTTGATGATGGTGAGTGCGCAGAGGGCATGCCGTGGCGCACAATCACGGTGACAATGTTCGTGAGTGAGTGGCTGTGTGTTGACTTCAAGACGGCAGGAAACAAATGTTCTGCCAACTCGCTGCAGGTCGCCTGTCCGTGCTTCGAGGCCTTGCAGGGTACCTAGCGATTTATCCTCTGGTTAGTGGTGTTGGTAGCTC